>Ga0255049_10001905_pt1 | contig 11255 bp, 8 predicted proteins | sample JV7_2_3_MG_FD_183615 | JGI IMG/M metagenome (GOLD analysis project Ga0255049, IMG submission 183615) | Seawater microbial communities from Jervis Inlet, British Columbia, Canada - JV7_2_3 | ecosystem: Environmental > Aquatic > Marine > Inlet | place: Canada: British Columbia | collected 2016-10-06
CTTCCCACGCCGATTTGTACTCGGTACCGACACCTACACACCTGAACGCTGGCATTACGTGGTTGAGCATGCCGATTGGTCACGTGAATGGCTAAGCACGCTGCCCGAACCTTTGGCTGAAAATATTGCCTGGCGTAATGCCGAGGCTTTGCTCAAAAAGGCAGGTTTTTAAAAAGGGATCTCAAGATAAAACCTATAATACCTGTGAAAACGTGATCCTCTCGCGAAGACGCAAAGAACGCTAAGGAAAGAAAATGAGGCGGGAATGTGGTTTGTTGATACTGAGGTTCAAATTTATCTTGGTTTTAGTGTCTCCTTAGATAATCAAAATAACTCTCTGCGTTCTCTGCGTCTTTGCGAGAACATATAGGATCCGATAGTTACCAATCCAATATTATCCGGCTTTGCTGGTACGCTTCTCAGCCTCAATAAAAATCCGTTTTATTTGTGGATTGTCCACTTTTATAGCCGCATCGATTTCAGCAACCGTAGTTTCGATTTCGTCGGCGGTTTTGGCATCGTCAAAATCAACGCTGATGTTAGCCAGGATGAAATCAGGCCCCATGTGCATGGTCAGTAGTTCGTTGACATGCTCGATGCTGCGATTGGATTGCAGGATATCGCGTATGTCGTTAATAATGGATCTGTTCGCACTTTCACCGATGAGCAGGCTCTTGGTTTCATAGGCCAGCCAGATAGCCGTGCCGATCAGAATCAGGCCGATGACGATTGAGGCAATCGAATCAAACACCAGGATGCCGGTGTATTGACTGAGGGCAACGCCTGCAAAAGCGACTAGCAAGCCCAGCATCGCAGCGGAGTCTTCGAATAATACGACAAAAACCGTGGGGTTCTTGGCACGTTGGATGGCTTCTATAAAGGCCCATTTCCCCCGTACCTTATTGAATTCCCTGAATGCGAATAGCCAGGCGAATCCTTCAAACACCAGTGCCAGCCCTAATACCACATAGTTGACCAGTGGATTATTGATCGCTTCCGGGTGCTGGAGATTCGATATGCCTTCGTAAATAGAAATACCACCGCCGAGCGCAAAAATTAAAATGGCGACGATAAAGCTCCAGAAATAGATTTCCTTGCCATAACCAAACGGAAAATCTGCATCCGCAGGTTTGCTAGCGCGTTTGATACCATACAACAATAAAATCTGGTTGCCGGTATCGACCAGCGAGTGGATACCTTCTGACAACATCGCCGAACTGCCGGTATACGCGGCTGCGGCAAACTTGGTGATTGAAATCAGAGTATTGCCCGCGAGTGCCGCGAGGATGACCTTTTTTGAACCCGATGCCATAGTAGATTTACCCAAATCTGTTTTTATTGCAGACTTGGTAAATCTGCACTGTAGTCAATATAATGTCGCCTGCTAACTTACCCCGCATGGTCGGGTCGTACAACTATATCTTTAATCATTTATCCGAAACACTACTTATACCGAAATCTCCCCTGAAAATTGTAATAGGAATCTTGTTAGCCGTAAGTCTCGCTCCGGTTTGGGCGCATAGTTTTAAGCTCGGATTTATTATACCGGTATCCGGCCCGCAGCTTGAGTCTGGCCAGCAGGCGCTGGACGGATTCATGTTCGCGACTACCGAGGAAGATTCTCATGCAGACGAGACATCGGATGGGCATCTTGGCGGTCTTGATTCGCATGTATTCAAAATCGATAGCGGCGCCGATTCTAATGTGATGCTTGAACGACTCGAAGATTTAATGCAAACACGACAACCGATATTTGTCACCGGTTTGTTTACCGCAGAAACGGCAGAGTTAATCGCGAATTCGCTTAAAGATAGAAATACCGTTTTCTTCGACCCTTCCGAGAGTGCAATGTGGCAAATAGCGCTTACCGCTCCGGATAAGCTAAAGTCGATGAATGGTGGTTCTTTTTCGGCCAGATTTCAAAACCGCTATGGTTATGCCCCCACGCCAGGGGTTATGCGGGGTTATATCGCGGCCCGGCTGATAGCGGCAACCGTGCAGTCGGTGAGTGAAGATGAACTAAATAATAGTGAAGAATTATTGACAGTGTTTACCCAGGTGCAAAGAAAATTTGGCTCTTCGGGATAATTCATGAGTTAATACAAAGGTGGTTCTCGCCAAGGCGCGGAGAACGCAAAGGATTTTATCTGCATATTCAAATAGATAAAGCATTTACCTTTTATCTCTTTGCGTGCTTGGCGGCTTTGCGAGAGCATCATCATTTTCAGGTTTACACGTTAGCATTGATTTCTCGATTTTGATACAATAAAAGTCACTTGAAATCATACACTTATCTGTTTTCTCCTGTTCGTCTTTACCCACTAATTTTTCGGATGAGGCGAAAATTTCAATGAAATGGCTCGCTATTATAGTCGCAGCCCGATAATTACATTTAACTGGTAAAACCCATTTTTTCAAGGTTCGACCCGAATCGGTCCCGTTTGGATTTATCCTTACAATAAATCTGAAATAGAGGCTTCTTGATTTATATATTGAAAAGTGGAGTAGCGCGAGACGATGCGTATGTGCCTGAATCGGAGTAGTGCCGAAATGATATCGGTAGTAATACAATCGCTGAAATACTCCTGCCCGGGGTCGCCGCTCATGTTTTCAAATGGGAGTACGGCGATAGAAGGTAGGTCATCCGGTATTTCTGTTAATTAGGTTTGGACTGGTGTTATATAATCTTCAAGCCCCGCCTGCACCAGACAATCGATGAGGCCCTGGTTGATTTGCGGATCGGTAAACGGGTAATTCTCCCGCGTATAGGCTAGCCACTCGTCGAGGGTTTGCGGCATCGATAACATGTTCTCGCGGCATTCCTGCAGAAAAATCTGTAGCTGCTGCCGGGCCGCATCGATTCTGCCGAGTGTGACATTGGATGCTGCTGTAAAAATCCGGATAAAACCCGGTGCAGTGCGTGATATTTCAATGGTTTCCAGTGCAGCTTCATATTTACCGTTTAGAAATTGGGCTACAGCCAACTCCCACTCGGCCCAGGGGTGATAAGGGTCGAGTTGGCCCGCTCGCTCAGCCATTTCCAGTGCAGCCTCATATTTTCCCCTGAACTCCAAAATCAACGCACTGGTGGTAAATGCGTTCGGATCGTTCGGATTGATTTCGATCGCCTTATCGATGTGTTTCACAGCTTCATCGAACTCCCCGCAAAACGCCAGGTACTCGCCATAGAATACCTGCACTAGTCCGATTCCGGGGCCTAGCTCCAATGCCTTACGAATATGTTCTGCCGCGAGCTTGAAGGAACCCTTGTAATCTGTTGTCCAGCGTTCGAGGTAGTTCATTCCATGGCAAGTGTAAAGCATCACATGTGCGCGCACGTTACCCGGGTCGAGGGACAGGCACTGGTTCAATTTTTCAATCGCAATTATCGTGTCCAGGCGATTAAATCGGTAACAATGGTGGGTGCCGCTTAGCAGCAAGTCATAGGATTGCTGACCCGCGGCTCCTTTTGCAATTGCGATACGCTGCAGCTCGGACTCGATTTGTCCGGTGACAGTGGCGGCAATACTGCGGCTAAGCTTTTCCTCGAGCTCGAACAGGTCTTCGAGTTCGGCGTCGTAGCGCTTACCCCAGATCTGGTCGTCGCTGGTCGCATCAATAAGTTGCACGGTGATGCGGATGCGCTTCGCGGATTTTCGGATACTGCCCTCGACGACATAATCCACCTCGAGTTCGCGTGATATCTCACCAAGGTTTTTTATTTGCTGCTTGAAGGCGAAGCTCGAGTTACGGGATTTTACTTTCAGTCCGGGAAACAGCGACAGATTCAGGATAATGCTCTCGGTGATGCCATCGCTGAAGTACTCTTGCTCCGGGTCACCGGATAAATTGTCAAAGGGCAGAATCGCAATAGTATGATCGTTGCTTGCCGATTCCGGGATTGTTTTAATTGACTCGGAATTTGGCCTTTCCTGGACATCGGGGATAACGGGTAGATTCTCTGCCTCACCCAGACTACCTTGTTTTATTTGCTCCTTAAGATCATTTGTTTCGGTTTCGGGTTCGACGCCTAGCTCTTTATGTAGGATTTCATGGCAACGTTTGTAGGCCATCAAGGCATGATTGCGATCGCCTTTTTGGTGGTAAGCCGTCATTAAAATGCGCCAACCGAATTCCTGAAGTGGGTCATACTCGACTAGCCGTTCGGCGGACTCAATCGCCGCCTTGTACTGAGATTCTGCGACCTGAAGCTGACTTAGCTTGAATAATGCATCGACTACCAGGCGACGCAGGCGATCCCGCTCGTTAGTCAGCCACTCCTGGCAAGCTGTGTCACGAATACTGATACCTTCTAAAAATTCACCCTGGTAAAGCCCGGCTGCTCTAGACAGGTTTTCCAGGGTCGACTCGTCTACCAGCTGTTCGAACTGGTGCGCGTCGACCTGAATTTGACCGGCAGCTAGCTTGACCGTGGTGCGGTCTATTTGTAAAAGATCGGGTATCTCCGCCTCTAAGGCTTTTTTGATTGAACTGAGCGAATGACGAAGCGAATTTCTGGCCTGGTCTTCACCGCGGTCACTCCACAGTAGATTGATTAGCCGCTCTCGTGGGTGGCGAATGCCGGGTGCCAGCGCCAAATACGCCAGTAGTACCTCGGATTTGCGTGTTGACAGGCGTAACGACGCGCCAGAGGGCAGATTGCATTCCAGTTGGCCGAGCAGCTTCAGTTTCAAAACTGACATTTATGTCCTGAGATCAGTTTATTTTCAATTTTTTTCAAAAATAACTTTCTATATTTCAATAGCTTAACAAATTTAATGATTTTTTAATGATTATTTTGTGGGATTTAATGCCTTAGCGCAAGGTATTTAACGGGTGCTTGCAATAATGCCTTCACTGAAACCATACATACAGCAAAGAGGCACCCAAAATGAGAAGAGTCAGAAACTATAAAAGCAGCAACAGCAACCCATTAGCCATGTTCGCCGTTGGTGTAGAGCAGGTAGTTAGCGATCATATGTCGCAACAGAGAAAATACGATGACCAGGAATTACGTGCAATGCAACGGTCACCCAAAATACAGATTAATAAAGGGAGTTTGTTCAGTGTCCTGTTACAGCAGTTATTCTGGCAAAATACGGGTCACCGGTCGTAGAATGTGCCGTATGAAGAACAGCGCAAGACTCAAAAACGGGTTAACGCGCTGAAGTACAATATCATCCCGTGATTTGTACGCACTATTAATCAGGATGAATCCAGCCTCGACGAGGCGGACTGCAACAGTTTGTTTCATCGTGAGGTACTGACTCATCGATCATAATATTGAGGCGATAATTGAACAGCTACACCTGGCCAGTTCTGGTAGCATGTTGTTTCCGATCTAAGCACGAGAACCTACCCACTGCGATCATCCTGATGGTAGAAGAAAAGCGCGACTCGTAGCAATTTTCACCTGAATATTCCACCAATTAGCTATATTTGCGAGGATGGGGCATATATCCTACTGATTCAAATTTCGCGGTTGCCGAACGAGGCATTTGGTATGGTTGATAAAAACGAACAAAAGTATTTAGGTGAGCCAGGCCACCAGTTGGGAAGTGAGACGGAAGATCGGTTTATAGACTTCCTTCACAAGATTATACGTTTAGCGGTAAAAATACTGGCGGCATTAATGGTCGCCGTTATTGTATGGGGTATAGGTGATGTTATTTATGTATTGTATCAGCGCCTTGTCGAGCCCCCATTTTTATTGTTAAGAATTAGCGATATCCTCGCAACATTCGGTGCATTCCTTGCCGTATTGATTGCCATAGAAATATTTATAAATATTACGCTCTATTTAAAAACAGACGTTATTCCAGTCAGGTTGGTAGTTGCAACCGCGCTGATGGCTATTTCACGAAAAGCCATCATCTTTGACTTTGAACGTATTACACCGCCGTTTTTGATTGGAACAGCCGCCGTTGTCCTGGCGCTTGGGATAACCTATTGGCTTATTTCAAAAAAAACTTGATCGACTTAGGATGCAGTAGGCGTGCTAACTGGAGTAAATCAGGTATTGTGTGACTGTTAAGGAATAGATGAGTACCTGTCTATGAGTATTGAATACCTGACTGATATTATCATTCTGTTAGCCGCCGCAGTGATTGCCGTACCTTTGTTTCAATCCTTAAGGCTTGGTGCAATACCGGGGTTTTTAGTCGCGGGTGTAGTATTAGGGCCATCCGGTATGGGTTATATCGAGAACTATGATGAGATTGCGCAGCTTGCCGAGTTGGGCGTGGTCCTGCTGTTGTTTGTAATCGGCATAGAAATTAATCCATCCCGCCTTTGGAAGATGAAGGGGCTGGTGTTAGGGCTTGGATCGCTGCAGGTTCTAATAACCGGGGGGCTGATAACTGTCATAGCCCACGAATTTCTTAATTCTTCGTGGAAAATTTCGCTTTTAATAGGCGCGGCACTAGCCCTTTCCTCAACCGCTTTTGTGTTGCAACTGCTCACGGACAGGAAAATGCTTTCTTCAGAATATGGAAAAACCTCCGTTGCAGTATTACTGTTACAGGACCTGGCGGTTGTTCCACTGCTGGCTTTTGTTTCATTGATGGCCACCCCAGAGCTGACAATAGCCGAAGATGTTTTTCTTGCCCTGGCCGAGGCGCTCGTCATTCTTGTACTCATTATTGTTACCGCCCGATATGTTTTGAACCCTCTGCTTAATATACTTGCCCGGTTTGGTTCCCCGGAGATATTTACTGCATCGGCATTACTACTGGTATTGGGTTCGGCACAGGTCATGGAGCATATTGGGCTATCTATGGCCATGGGCGCATTTATCGCGGGGCTTTTAATTGCTGATTCATCTTATCGCCACCAGATCATTGCCGAGATCCAGCCGTTTCGCGGTTTGTTGCTTGGGCTGTTTTTCATGACCATGGGCATGTCATTAAATCTTGGTCGTTTTCTGGATAATCCTCTTGTGCTTTTAGCCATTGCTGGTGCGTTAATAGCTATCAAGTTCCTCACGCTCTGGCCATTATCACGCTTGTTTGGGGTAAAGCGGAGGGTGTCCGTTTCGGTGGCCTTGCTGCTGGCGCAAAGTGGTGAATTCGCCCTGGTGCTGTTCGCACTGGCGACGGGTATGGGGCTCTTAGATGAAACTTTATTTCAGCATCTTCTTATTATCGTTCTACTCAGCATGCTGGCAACGCCGGCGCTGGAGAAATTTGCTCAGAGGATATTTTTGGCTTCTGGTCAAGCTAGCACGACATTACCCGATATCGAAATACCCGGGACGGAACAGGATGCCAGACCGGTAATACTTGTCGGCTTTGGGCGAATGGGCCACAGAATCGGCTATATCATGGAGTTAATGAAGATACCTTATGTGGCAATCGATAGTGATGTATCTATAGTGGATCGAGAGCATGCGGAAGGTAAATCTGTTTATTTCGGGGATGCCCAACGCTCCGAAGTTCTGAGAGCAGCCGGGCTTGCGGATGCACTGCTGGTGATTGTTTCAATCAATGACTTTGAAACGACAGAACGGGTAGTGTCCTCGCTTAATTCCACCTTTCCTGATATTCCAGTTTTTGCCCGTGGGCATGATCTTGTCAGGTGCCGCGAACTTAGAGCGCTTGGTGTGCACTTTACAGTTTCAGAGACCCTTGAGGCCAGTGCGGAGCTTGCACGCGTTGCATTACTTTATATCGGAGCTGAAGAGCCGGAAGTAGAAGTTGCACTGGAACATTTTCGAAAAGACTATTATGGGCGAATCAATAAAGACATAGTGGAAAAATAAAGTACAAGCATAATAATGGCTCCCCGATTGGCATCACTGGCGTGACTACTGCAAATACAATCGACCCGATCTCTTCTCCTCATCTAGTATCGAGTGAGGCCGTGCTTGTCGCACTGAAGAGTACACTTCATGGGCTAAGCCAAACTGAGGCGGTGGCCCGCCTTGGACAATATGGGCGGAATACATTACCCCAGGCCAGGCCGCCTGGAATTGGGATAGTCTTTTTCCGCCAGTTTGCAAGCCCGCTGATCTATGTTCTGGTCGCGGCCGCTCTGCTGTCTCTGATAATCAGGGAGTGGTCTGATGCAGGCTTTATCTCCGCAGTCCTGTTCATTAATGCCGTTATCGGCACCGTTCAGGAGTATTCCGCCCAGCGTGCCGCAACAGCATTACAAGCACTGGTAAAAACCCGGCCCCGGATCTTGCGGGCGGGTGAAACCTATGAAATTAACGCGGAAGAGTTAGTCCCGGGCGATGTTGTACTGCTGGAGTCAGGTGACAAAGTCCCCGCCGACTTACGGCTACTGATGTCCCATGACCTTGAGGTGGACGAATCCTTGCTGACCGGTGAGTCGCTACCGGTGCTGAAGGACAGCGATACGATGTTAGCCGCGGATATTGCACTGGGAGATCGAGTTAATATGCTGTTCACGGGCACCCTGGTAGGTCGCGGGCGGGCCCAGGGTGTTGTGGTAAGTACCGCGCTGGACACAGAATTGGGTCGTATAGCTGCCGATGTTCTGTTCAAACCCTCACCCAGAGCGCCGTTGCAGGAACGCATGGACAGGTTCACCCGTCTCGTAGCGATATTTGTCGGTATAGCGGCATTGATGATGTTTGCGGTGGCAGTGATGCGTGGAACGCCATTCACTGAAGTGTTCTTACTTGCTGTCGCGCTTGCAGTATCAGTTATTCCCGAGGGGTTGCCGGTGGCGCTTACCGTCGCGCTGGCGATTGGCATGCGCAGAATGGCCCGGAGAAACGTTATTGTGCGTCGGCTTGTGGCGGTGGAGTCGCTGGGTTCCTGCACCTTCATCGCAACTGACAAGACAGGCACGCTTACCGTAAATCAGCTGACCGCCCGTTGCATTGTCTGCCCAAACGGTGATGTATGGAAGGTAGGTGGGGAGGGTGTGGTGCCGGAGGGTACGATATTAACGCCACGAGGCACCCCATCAGCGGAAGAGAAAGTGCTGCTGGAGAGGCTTTGCCGGGTGGCGGTGTTGACTAATGAGGGTTTCCTCGGTCGCACCGATTCCGGCTGGTCTCACCATGGTGATGCGGTAGATGTGGCTTTTTTGGTGATGGCGCATAAAGCCGGTGTCATCAAGGCGGAAATGGACAATAGCTTTCCTGAAATAGCCAGTATTCCCTATGAGTCGGAACGGTTGCTTTCGGCCAGTCTGAACCAGGTGAATGGAAAACAGTATGCCTTCGTGAAAGGCGCATTTGAACGATTGCTACCGATGTGCACGACCATGGCGACACCCGGTGACGATGTGACTATGGATCAAACCCGCATCGAGCAACAGGCCCATACACTGGCAAGTGGAGGCTATCGAGTACTTGCCCTGGCTACCGGCGCGATCGAACTGGGTACGGGTGAGATATACACCGAGGAGCATCTGCAGGGACTGACACTAATCGGCCTGGTAGGGATTATCGATCCATTGCGTACGGAGGCAAAGGTCGCTGTGGCAGCCTGTCGGCAGGCGGGTATTGAGGTGGCGATGATTACCGGCGATCACCCTGCTACTGCTTTCGCTATTGCACAGCAACTGGATATGGTGGAAAACGCCGATCAGTTGGTGTCTGGCCTCGAATTGAGGTCGGCAATCGATTCCGGAACTATCGACCAGCTCACCCACAAGGCGCGAGTCTTCGCACGCGTGGGGCCACACCAAAAGCTGGACATCGTCCAGTCCCTGCAACGCAATGGACATTTTGTCGCGGTCAGTGGGGATGGTGCCAACGATGCCCCGGCACTGCGCGCGGCCCAGGTCGGGGTCGCCATGGGTAAGGGTGGGACCGATGTGGCGAGAGAGACTGCCGACCTCATCATTACCGACGACAATTTCGACTCGATTGTTGCAGGTGTCGAGGAGGGGCGTGTCGCCTATGCGAATGTACGCAAGGTGATTTTTCTTCTCATATCCACCGGTGCCGCAGAGTTGGTACTGTTTACACTGGCCTTGTTGAGCGGGTTGCCTCTACCACTGATGGCGGTGCAGTTACTCTGGTTGAACCTGGTAACCAATGGAATTCAGGATGTGGCCCTGGCTTTTGAACCCGGTGAAGGTGACGAATTGTCTCGTCCACCAAGACCACCACGAGAAGCCATCTTCAATCGACTCATGATAGAGCGGGTAGTTATCTCGGCATTAGTCATCGGCACTGTCGCATTTCTTGTCTTCCAGTGGCTCGTCACCAGGGGCTTCAGCCTGGATGAGGCCCGCAATGGGACCCTGTTGTTGATGGTGTTGTTCGAGAACGTCCACGTGTTCAACTGTCGATCCGAGGTGCGCTCGGTTTTCCGCCACAATCCAATAGGCAATCCGATACTTTTAGTTGGAACGGCTATCGCACAACTGGTGCATATTGGTGCAATGTATACACCCTGGATAAGTGATGTTTTGCATATTCAGCCGGTAACGCCACAACACTGGCTGGAGCTGCTGGGACTCGCACTATCGGTGCTGATTGTGATGGAACTCCACAAGGCCATTCGCCGATGACATTGAAATATGATTTATATAAGAAAATTGAGTCTGGCTGAGATTGCCAAATGGCAGTTGCTTTTACCTAACGAATCATATCCTGAGCAATCTAATAACTTCACGATAAATAATGAAGTATTATGCCTCTGTTAGGGATTAAAATTGAATCAAATTTGTTAGCTCACAGTGCAGAAGGACAACGATATGCAAAGGTTCAAAGATATTCTTTTTATTGCGGCGTCTGACTCTGTCGGTGGGGCTGCATTGGAATGTGCCGCCACACTGGCGGTTAACAATCAGGCTCGCCTTACGGTAGTCAGGGTAATCGAAGAAATGCCGCTTGAATTAAAGCTGGTTGACCGTGTTTTATCGGCTGATGACCTGCAGGCCGAGATAGTTGCGAAGCATCGACAAAGACTCGAAGAGCAGCTTGTTGCCAGGAACAAGGATATTGAGATTGAAGTCAGGGTGCTTATTGGCAAACCGTTTTTGCAAATCATCCGCGAGGTTCTCCGTAATGACCATGACCTGGTGGTCAAGATGGCTGAAAGCGGCAGATGGCTGGATCGGGTGTTTGGTAGTGATGACATGCACTTGTTACGAAAGTGCCCTTGCCCGGTGTGGTTGGTCAAATCGGATTCACCTAAAGCCTACCAGCGGATACTGGCGGCTGTGGACGTCGATGATTTATACCCACCGGAAGAGCTAAACACAAGATATCAACTCAATCTCCAGGTTCTTGAAATAGCGAGTTCATTGGCACTATCCGAGTTTGCCGA
>Ga0255049_10001906_pt1 | contig 11250 bp, 9 predicted proteins | sample JV7_2_3_MG_FD_183615 | JGI IMG/M metagenome (GOLD analysis project Ga0255049, IMG submission 183615) | Seawater microbial communities from Jervis Inlet, British Columbia, Canada - JV7_2_3 | ecosystem: Environmental > Aquatic > Marine > Inlet | place: Canada: British Columbia | collected 2016-10-06
TTTACGGCCCATTGGCCAACCGGACCACCGGTGTGATGTACGAGGGTGTTCCCAACTATCCAGACTTCGATCGACTCTGGCAGATCATCGAGGACTACAAGGTCACGATCTTCTACACGGCGCCGACAGCGATTCGGGCCTTCATGAAATGGGGCGATGAGCATGTGGCGAAGCATGATTTGTCGTCGTTGAGACTGTTGGGGACGGTCGGTGAGCCGATCAACCCCGAAGCTTGGATGTGGTACCAGGAACACATCGGTGGTGGCTCGGCCCCGATTGTCGACACGTGGTGGCAGACCGAGACCGGGGCGATCATGATCACCCCTCTGCCGGGGGCGATCGCCACCAAACCTGGCTCGGCGACAGTCCCTTTCCCCGGAATCGCCGCAGATGTCGTCGATGAAGCCGGCGAGTCGGTCCCGTTTGGAGGTGGCGGGTTCCTGATCATCACCGAACCGTGGCCTGCGATGGCGCGAACCATCTACGGCGACGATGAGCGATATGTCGATACCTACTGGTCGAAGTTTCCTGGTCTGTACTTCGCAGGAGACGGGTGCAAGCGCGATCAGGACGGCTATTACTGGCTGCTGGGTCGTGTCGACGACATCATGCTGGTGTCCGGTCACAACATCTCCACCACCGAAGTGGAATCGGCGCTGGTCAGTCATCCAGCCGTTGCCGAAGCGGCTGTTGTGGGCCGCAAAGACGAGATATCGGGCCAGGCGATCGCGGCGTTTGTCACTCTGCGGAGCGCGGTCACCGGTGACGATGATCTGCTGGCAGAACTGAGGGACCATGTGGTCAAGGTCATCGGTCCGATAGGCAAGCCCAAATCGATTGTCTTCACCGACGATCTCCCCAAGACGAGGTCGGGGAAGATCATGCGGCGTCTCCTTCAGGACATCTCCGAGAACCGACAGCTTGGCGACGTGACGACCCTGGCCAACGCCGACATCGTCAGCGAGATCGCCGAAAAGTCAGCCACTTCCACCGAGGACTGAACCAACGAACCCGTGGTTCCCGCGACAAGGCGGGTTCGTATCGCGTAGTGTGCTCGCATGGCTACAAAAATCGTTCTGCCGGAAGCCGAGCTTCCCACCCACTGGTACAACATCGTTCCCGACCTGCCCCAGCCCCCGCCACCGGTGCTCCACCCGGGGACACATGAGCCGGTTGGTCCCGACGACCTGGCGCCCCTGTTCCCGATGGACCTCATCTTGCAGCTCGTTTCGACGGAAAGCTTCATCGAGATCCCCGAGGAGGTCCGTGAGGTTTATCGGCTGTGGCGCCCCTCCCCGCTCTATAGAGCGCATGGGCTCGAGGCGCTGATCGGCGGGCCTGCCCGCATCTACTACAAGTACGAAGGCGTCAGCCCGGTCGGATCACACAAGCCAAACACCGCGGTCCCTCAGGCCTATTACAACGCCAAGGCGGGTGTGAGGAAACTGTCGACCGAGACCGGTGCGGGCCAATGGGGCTCGGCCCTGGCATTCGCTTGCTCCCTATTCGGCCTGGACTGTGAGGTCTACATGGTGCGGGCTTCTTTCGACCAGAAGCCGGCTCGGAAAGCGATGATCGAGACTTTCGGCGCCACCATCTACCCATCACCGTCGGACAAGACCCAATATGGCCGCTCGGTTCTCGAAGTGGATTCGGACACCCCGGGCAGTCTGGGAATAGCAATCTCCGAAGCAGTTGAGGTCGCCGCGACTAACGAAGACGTCAAATACTCCTTGGGCTCAGTGCTCGACTTCGTGTTGCTGCATCAGACGATCATTGGTGAGGAGGCCCTCAAGCAATTGGCATTGGTCGATGAGACTCCTGACGTGATCATCGGTTGTGCCGGTGGTGGTTCCAACTTCTCGGGCCTGGCTTTCCCGTTCATCCGTGAGAAGCTGGCCGGGAGAATGGACCCGGTGATCCGTGCTGTCGAGCCGGCGGCTGCTCCCACCCTGACACGGGGCAGCTATCAGTTCGACTTCGGGGACACCGGTCAGATGACGCCCCTGGTCAAGATGCACACGCTGGGCCACCCGTTCATCCCGGATCCGATCCATGCAGGTGGACTCCGCTATCACGGGATGGCTCCACTGGTTTCCCATCTCCAGGAGCTCGGGCTCATCGAGTCAGAGGCGCTGCATCAGACGGAGACTTTCACCGCTGCGGTCAAGTTCGCCAAGGCTGAGGGAATCATCCCCGGTCCCGAACCGACACATGCGGTGGCGTCAGCGATGACCGAAGCCGAGAAGGCCAAGGAGTCGGGCGAAGAGAAGGTGATCCTTTTCAACCTGAGTGGCCACGGTCACTTCGACATGGCCGCCTACCAGGCGTTCTTCAATGGCGAGCTGGTTGACTACGAGCTCCCCCAAGATCGCATCGCCGACGCGATGACCCAGGTTCCGGTGGTCTCCGACTGATCTCCCCTTCGTTTTGTGAAGATTCGCGCGGGGCATAACCCCGCGTAGATCTTCACAAAGCAGGTTTTATGCGTCGGGGCAGTCTGGTTCGCCAGGATGGAGTGGTCGGACCAGGAGTGTGAACGCCGGGGCGTCCATCATCGGATCAGGATGGGTCCACTGGGTTGTCTGGCCGGCGTCGGCGAACGTGTCGAGGACTTCGGGCCCATAGATCGTGCACATCCATCTGTTGGGCAGGGTTTCCCAGTCGGAGAAATCGGTGTTGTCCAGTGGCCAATCACGAACGTCGGCGAACTCCGGGTCGACGAATCCAACGCCGGCTATCACCCGCACCTGCTCTGGCTCGTAGGAAACGGCGTTCCCCTGGGTGGCCAGTTGGTCGAGCACCACCAGAAGCTCGGTGAAAGCTGCGGTCGAAGGGTTGGATGAATCAGGTTCGATACCGAGGGCGTACACCGAGTATGTGTGCTCGCTCTCGGTGTCCCAGTAGGTGACGACTTCGGTGGAGGCATCGGCGATATATGAGGCCGCGCTGTCGTCGATTTCGTTCTCCATCCCGGGAAGCCCGATCTCGTCGACCAGTTCGAGGACGGTGTTCATCTGGTCTTTGTTGATCTGGCTCACCAGATAGTTGGGAAGAAGTGGTCCCGGGTAGATCGCGATCACAGGGCCCTCGTGGATGAGTCGACCATCGGCGAGAAGGGTGTACCGGGGCCCCCTGCCGGCGGAAATCCCCACCGGAAGAAGCCCCCCTTCGGAGCGGACTTGAACAACAGGTGTGTCGGGGTTGGCGGGCAGCTCCGCTCCTGAGCCTCCCCCTCCACCGCACGCCGAGAGCGCCAGTGCAACTGCGGTGACCAATCTGAGTGTCTTCCCTCTCATGTCGGGTTAGATGATCCAACAACTTGGATGGTTCCTGCGGTAACTACGGTGCCGGTCGATGATTCCCATTCTCACCGGACTCGCAGCTGGCATCCTCCATGTCTTCTCGGGGGTTGACCATCTTGCTGCACTAGCTCCCATCGCCGTGCGAGACCCATCTCGAGCCGGTCGAATAGGTGGGTTCTGGGGTCTTGGGCATGGCATCGGAGTGGCTGTCGTCGGAGGCGTGGGACTCCTTTTGAGAAGTCTTGTCGATATCGATGTCTTGTCGATGTGGGCAGAGTTTCTTGTCGGGTTTCTGTTGGTCGGCGTGGGCGTCTGGGCCATCTATCGAGCCGGTCAGGTCGAGATTCACGATCACCCCCACACACACGGTGAGACATCTCATCAGCATCTCCACCCCCATGAGCCCGACGATCGGACCCATCATCACGCAGCCTTGGGTGTTGGCGTCTTTCACGGGATAGCCGGTACCGGGTATCTGTTTGGTGTGCTGCCGGCTCTGGCACTGCCACTCACACAGGCCGTCATCTACCTTGCGGCGTTTCTGGTGGCGTCCGTGGTGGGCATGAGCATGTTCGCCTTTGGCCTCGGGGTGATGGTCCGTCGCAGCAGCTCGGAATGGGTGACCAGGCTTATGTATGGATCAGGTGCGTTTGCGTTGGCGGTTGGAGTGATCTGGGTGATCAACTCCTGGCCGTCTTGACGTAGAGAGACCCCCGGTGTTCCGGGGATCTCCGAGTCAGTATTGGGTCGTGCGGGTAACGGCTTCGAATTTGCCTGGGGGTTGCAGAAGGAGGCTCCGGGACCAAGATCGTGCGTATTGCCGAAGTGGGCTGGCCTGCCGCCGTCGGCGTTGCCAGAAACCCCACCCTCGATGTTGTGGACGTCCATGAACAGTGACATAGGCACCTCCTGTTGTTGTTCGCCGGTGACGCTCGAAGGTATGGACACAGTGGATCACGGTCATCGGGGAGGAACCCCCGTATTTGGGGGGAATGACACCTAGATCTGACCACGAATAAGCCGCCCGAAGGCGGCTCATTCGTTATGGAGGAGCCGGGGGCCCCTATTAGACCCCCGCGCCCACATCTGTTGGCTGTTCTATCTCGGACCGCTTGACTGCTCGGTGTATCGGGCAGTCGGGTACTCGAGTGAAGCGATGTTCCAGTTCAGGAAGTTGGAATCGACCACTGTCTGAGATTCAACAGCTGCTGCTGGTGTCAGCCCCTCGTAGGAATTGACGTTCAAGTCGATGAACGGGTCGACAGCAACAGCCACTGCCGCCAGATTGTCCAAGTCGGTGGTGTTCATCCGAATGAACGGAGTAACAGCAGCCTGAGACTCTGTTACAGCCGTCGAGGACGCTGATACCAGGTTCTCAAGGTCGGTGGTGTTCAGACGGATGAATTCATCCTGGGCCAGGCCGGTAGAGGGTGCGACCGCTGCGGCGGACGACTCTGCCGCTGTCTGGTTGTTGACGATGGCGAATCCAAGCGCGACGCCAAGGGCGAGTCCAGCAACCACCATCCCGATTGTCTTGCGCGAGAGTCCTCTCGTTGGGGGTGCACCGTCATGTGCAATTGCGCTGAAAAGTGACATCAGGCTCCTCCTTGTGTTGTTGGCCGGTCACACTTCGAAGGTATGGGAAAGGGATCCCATCGTCATCGGGGTGGACTACCCATATGACGACCAAACACCACCTAGATTTCAGCGCAGATTCGAAGCACTACCTAGACGGCAGCAAGAAAGTCAAGGCCGACATTGAGAAAACTGGTCAACAGGTCAAGAGGCAAGGCCTAGCCGTGGATTGGAAGTAGTCCGTCGCCGCGGGCCCGAGCCACAGCTTCGTCCCTTGTGGAGGAGTCCAGCTTCATCAGCACGGCCGAGACGTGGTTCTCGACCGTCCGCGGTGACACAAACAATCTGTCGGCAATCTCGGTGTTGCTGAGGTCCTCATCCAGGAGCGCGAGGACTTCAGCTTGACGTGCGGTGAGACCCGCAGCGTGACGTCTGGTGTCCCGACCTTTGCCCCGGGGAACAGCAACACCTTCGGCTCGTAGAGCTTTTCTGAGTTTGGAGGCAACCGCGGTTGCTCCCAGTGTTTCGAAGACCTCCAATGCCTTGAGACGATCCTTTTCACTGCCATGCGTCAGGGCTAACCCACGCTCGTAGGGAACGCCCTTCTTCTCCCAGATGGCGGCCGCCTGACGAGGCTTGCCTTCGATAACCAACCGGTATGGCTCGGCGATCCCGTCGGGTGCCTTCTCTAGCTCACCCAGCTTCCATAGCCAGAAGGCTATGGCCCCGGGTGAGTAGCGGAATCCCTTGTCCAACTCCTCAGTCATCACTTTCTTGAACTCGGACACCGGCATCTCGACATCCCCGGCGATCCAGGCATGCTCGGCGAGGGCAGCAGCAGCCGGCACCAGACGCTGGTTCTCATCCGCAACGACAGCCATCTCCCATGCCTGCGTCAGCGTGGCCCGGGCAGAGTCCCGGCCGGTCCTGGCTTCGAGCACACCGAGAATTGGGAGTGCGACCATCTGACTGAGCGCCCAGCTGTCGGAAAGATCTCTGGCGAGGTCTTCCGCTTGGACCCACTTACCCTCCAGTTCGAGGATCCTGGCGTGCATCGCTTCTGCGTAGACCTCGAGTGCCGGAAGCTCATGTCGGGCGGCTGATGCGATCGACCTCCGCACGTAGTCCGATGCAATCGCAAGATCTCGAAATTCAACGGCCGCCCAAGCGTGATTGAATAGTGCTCGACTCTCCTCGTACCACTGCTCTGCTGCTTCGGCACGTTTCCAGGCCTCATCCAGACTGGACTTGCCTTCCGGATAGTTGGCGATGTTGGCAACTATCCCTCGGTGGTTGAGGGATCGGATCAGGATCCGCTCATCGATATCGGATCCACCGGCCTCCAATGTCCGTTCGACCAATTCGGGGACGATGGAGACATTGCCGGCCATGGTGTTCAGGTAGGCGTTCACTTCGAGTGCCCTTGCCAGATCAGAACCGTTTGGGTTCTTTCCCAAGACGTCCACGGCCCGGCGGGCCAGCTCCTCTGCCTGATCACGCTGTCCGTCGTTCTCATAGAAATGTGCGGCTTGGGCGAGAATCCTCGACTCGGCACTGACGTTGCCACGCTCTCGGTAGTGGCGAAGCGCTAGGTGATTCAATTCGATCGCTTCATCGTTGTTGTCGATGAGGAACTCCTCACGTGCCCAATCCTCGAGAATCGGACCTTTGTCATCGGCAGCGAGTAGCTCCAGGTGCGGTGCCAGCTGGCGAAAGTCCTCGACGGCGAGCCGATGGCTTCCCATGCTCACGGCGTATCGTGCCGATCTGGGAGCGAGGTCGACCACGCGGGCGATATCGTTGGCTTCGACGGCACAATGGATGATGAGGCAGGGGTGAGTGTCATAGGTCTCGTCAGGCAGACCATCGAGGACCAGTTGATTCGCTGCCACCCTTTCACTCGCTGTGAGCGTTGACTCAATCGTCCGTCTGATCAGGTCATGGCGAAATCCCACGAATCCGCTTTCCGTGTCCAGCAAACCGCGTCGAACGCATTCATCCAGTCGGTCCTCGGTTGCGCCGGTCAGCCCCAATACATCCAGTCCGGGAATTGGCTCCGGGATGACCGAAATGGTCTTCAGCATCTCACGAGCCGCCGGAGACAACTTCTGCACTCGAGCCATCACCGAATCCTGAAGCGAGGCCGAAACAGCATCACCATCCGTGGACGCCATTTCCGTCACCAGGAACGGGTTGCCATTGGTGGCATCCAGAACGACTCTCGGGTCTATCTCAGAGTCGCCGATGATCGAAGACACCGAGGCCAGGGAAAGGCCACCGAGTTGGATTCTCGCCACGTCTTGAGGTGGAAGATCACCAATCACGCCACGCAGCGGGTGGTCATAGTCAACTTCTCCGTCCCGGTAGGTGAGCATGAGCAGGCCGTTGGTTCTTCCAACCCGCCTGCCGATGTACTTGATGGCGTCGAGGGTTGCCTCGTCGGCCCAATGGGTGTCCTCGATCACCATGACGGTGGGACGCAGTGTCCTCGAGAGGAGGTCAAGCACGGCTTCCAGCACGCCAGGACGGTCACCATCGTCTAGAGGCTCTTTCAACGATGGCTCGTCTCGCGCCATATCCCAGAAAGGGTCCAATGGTCTGGGAACCAGGAGATCGTCGCAGAACCCAAGATAGGCATGGGCTTCGTCATCGAGCGCTTCTAAGAACCCTCCGACGAGGGCACTCTTGCCAATACCGGCTTCACCGCGAATCAATACCACCTTCCCACCTGTTGAGTCCAGATGGGCAAGGAGATCTCCAAGGCCTCCGAGTTCTTTTTCCCTCTCCAGAAGCATGCCGGAAAGCATACCGAGCTGGTAATTGCATGCCAGACGACGATGCCTGAGCCGATGGTTAGGTGTTTCCGCCTTTTGGTCGGGCGAGTCGGACGGTGAGGTCCCGTCCCCCCATCACCGAGCCATGCAGCTCCCTGACGGCTGTTCGCGCGTCAGAAGCTGTCATCTCGACGAAACCGAATCCCTTTGAGCGACCAGTTCGAGGATGGGCGATGATCGTCGTCTCGTGGACCTTGCCGTAGCGCCCGAAGAGAGTTTCCAGCTCATCGGTGGTTGCTTCCCACGGGAGGTTGGCCACATAGAGGCTCTGTGCCCCTGAGGTGCTGTGCCCGTTTGAAGTCCTTGCCTTGGTTCTCGTCCTGGTGGCCGGCCGCTTGTGAGACGATCGTCTCGTCTCGAGTTGCGAGCTTGGTTCGCCGATGCGGTGACCGGCGTTGCGAAGGTCCTCCATTCGAGGCTCTTTGATGGGTGCATTCAACCTGAGATCTGTTTGCATGCGTTGGACTGAGCGACGTTGCTCTCCGGTGACGAGGCTGACGACGGTGCCCGAGGCGCCGGCTCGGGCGGTTCTTCCCGATCGATGAAGGTAATCCTTGTGATCGCCGGCCGGATCGAAGTGGATGACTGACTCCACATCGTCGACATGAATTCCTCGTGCGGCGACGTCGGTGGCAATCAGGGCCTGGGCGCGACCAGTTGAGAATGCCTTGAGGGCCCTTGTGCGCTGATTCTGTGAGCGTCCCCCATGCATCGCCACAGCAGCAATGCCCGCCTTGTCCAATTGACGAGCGAGCCTGTCGGCACCGTGACGGGTACGGGTGAACACTATCGTCTTTCCCATCTCGTCGACCAGATCGGCCGTGTGCTGGATACGATCGTGGTGCTGAACCAACCAGAAGTGATGTCTGGCGTCGATGGTCTCCGATTCGATTGTCCCCGCTTCGTGTCGGGCTGGATTTTGCTGATAATCGCGGATGAGCACAGCGACGTCACCATCGAGTGTTGCTGAGAAGAGAAGGGTCTGCCGCTTCGGCGAGGTCTGGTCGAGGATGCGTCGCACGGCTGGGAGAAACCCCATGTCGGCCATGCGGTCCGCCTCGTCCACTACGACAGTGTCAACATCGCCCAGGTCGACCGACCTTTGCTCGATCAGGTCTTCCAGTCGTCCTGGAGTGGCAACGAGAACATCGACACCCTTGCGGAGGGCGCCCTTCTGGGGGCCGTATCCGACGCCGCCATAGATGGCGACCACGTATCGGTTGACGGCTCTGGCAAGAGGTGCCAGCTCCTGCTTGATCTGTTCGGCCAATTCGCGTGTTGGGGCCAGGATCAGGGCACGGGGCCGTTGGCGGGTGGCTTTGTCGACCTTGGTGAGAAGCGGCAAACCGAAGGCAAGGGTCTTGCCGGACCCGGTCGGTGCCTTGCCGCAAACATCCCTGCCCGCGAGGACATCGGGGATGGTGGCCTCCTGGACGGGGAAAGGCACGACGATCTCGTGTTTAGCGAGAGATCGCACAAGGGGGTCGGGTAGCCCGAGTTGGGCGAACGTGGACGTCATGATGTCTCCTCACCCCATGTCGGGGCGCTAGCTGGATATGCCGTTCTCACTCGACCGTCGGCGAACAACGCCTTGTGGGTCGAGGGTCGGTTGGAGAGGCAGTCCAAAACCAGGTGAGAGGTGGGCCGTTTTATCACCGGGGAAGCGACGTTGCGCTGGCCTCCACCCGATACGGATCAGACAAGGGTACCAGCAACTCGGAGAACTACCAGATCAGCGTGGATCAGCAGACTCCTAGGAGCGCGTCTGTCCCCAACTGGCCAGGCCCTCGTCGATGAGATCGATGGCCCAGTCGAGTTCTTCTTTGGTCGTAATCAGGGGTGGGATGAAACGGAGGACGTTTCCATCAGGTCCACACTCGATGATGATCAGCTCGCGGTCGAAGGCGTGTGCTTGGATGTGTTGGAACGCCTTGGCGTCGGGGACTCGGGTCGCTCGGTCTTCGACAAACTCCACCCCGATCATCAGACCGAGCCCGCGAACGTCACCGATCGTCTCGTAACGCTCGGCGAGTTGGTGGAACCTGTTGAAAGCGTGAATCGACAGCTCGCGGGCATGTGGCAACAGGTCGCCAGTGGTGTCCATGACCGCAACTGATGCGGCCGCGGCAACAGGGTTGCCGCCATAGGTGGTGCCATGAGATCCGACCGGCCAGGAGTCGATCTTCTCCCGGGGCGCTCCATACGCGGACAGGGGGAATCCGTTGGCGATTCCCTTGCCCATGGCCATGATGTCCGGCTTGGCGTCGAAATGATCGGAGGCAAACCATTCGGCCGTTCGTCCAAACCCTGTCTGCACTTCGTCGTAGATGAGCAGGATCCCGTGCTCGTCGGCCAACTCTCTGAGGGCATCGAGAAACTTGGGCGGTGCCGGGTAATAGCCGCCTTCGCCCTGGACAGGCTCGACGAGAAAGCATGCGATGTTCTTTGGTGAGACGACGTGCTTGAAAGTCATTGCCAGCTCGTGCAAGGACAGATCGATCGCTTCGTCCGTGGACATTCCCCAGCGGTAGGGGTGGGGGAATGGGGTTACGAAAACCGATCCGAGCACAGGGTGATAGCCGTCCCGATACTTCGCCTTCGACGTGGTGTAGGCGACAGACCCCATTGTGCGACCGTGGAACCCGCCACGAAATGCAATCACACCCTGACGACCGGACGTGTACTTGGCCAGTTTCACCGTCGCCTCAACCGCCTCGGTCCCGGAGTTGGCGAAGGCGAACTTCTCGATCTCCGGTGGAGTGATCTCACGAAGTCTCTCGGCCGCCTCCACCACAGAGTCGTAGTGAAAGATCATCCCGGAGTGGATCACCTTGTCGATCTGGGCATGGGCTGCTTTCACAACGGCCGGGTGGTTGTGACCGAGGTTGGCGACGGCTGTGCCACAGGCAAAGTCCGCCCAACGGTTGCCCTCGGTGTCAGTGATCCACATGCCCGCTGCGGAGGCGGCATGGATCTTGGTGTTGAACGCGATGACGGGAGCGATGACGTCCCGGTGCCGGCTATTGAGATCGCTCATGGGCAAAGCCTAACTGGCCCTGGAAGGCCCCGGCCACGGCAAATGCGCCAGGGCACCAGACGAAAAAGGGGCGCCCGACGGGCGCCCCCCTTTCTTCAAACAAGCGGATCGGTTACTTGTACTTGATTGCCAGAAAGACGCCGGCGATGCCATCGATGAGTAGGAGAACGGCAAACAGCGTCACCATCAGGGAGGCCGAGCTGGATGGGTTGAAGATGAAGAGCAGCCCGATGAGACCGCTGACGACACCGAAGACGAGTGCGCCAAAACCGCCGCCACGGAATGAGCCGAATATGGACGACACTCCGATGATCACTCCGATGACACCCAGGATGATCGCCAGCGTCGAGCCGAGGAAGGTGGCACTGTCGAGCGGGTTCGCCAGCACGACGACACCTGCGGTGAGTCCAAGTAGGCCCAGGACAATCTTCCAGCCCCAATCCTCGCGGTCGATGAACACCGAGAAGAGCATGAAAGCCCCCTGGATGAGCCACCAGAG
>Ga0255049_10001907_pt1 | contig 11245 bp, 8 predicted proteins | sample JV7_2_3_MG_FD_183615 | JGI IMG/M metagenome (GOLD analysis project Ga0255049, IMG submission 183615) | Seawater microbial communities from Jervis Inlet, British Columbia, Canada - JV7_2_3 | ecosystem: Environmental > Aquatic > Marine > Inlet | place: Canada: British Columbia | collected 2016-10-06
AATAAGCCCAGCGATCTCGCGTTCATCAACAGCGGAACATTGCGGATAGACGACGTTATTGCCGGCGATATTACCTTCGAGGATATTGGCCGAACCTTCGGTTTCTCGTCCTACCTGCGTTATCTGTCAATGAATGGCGCAGAATTTCGGACAATGCTGGAGGCTGGTTATCGCGGCGAAGGACCGAGTAAGGGGCGTTTCCCACAGATCTCCGGTTTCAGGGTTTGCGTTGATCGGAGCCGCGCCGACTTCGACCGCATTGTCAGTCTGCAGGTGCCGGAAAACGGGGCCTGGCGGGAGATCGATGCTGATGCAAATTACGATGTCGTCGTGTCGGATTTCATATACCGCGGCGGCGACGGCTACGAATTTCCTAAAGAGCGGCCGGCGTCGAAAACAGGTTCCGAACTCAAATACCTTGTGCTTGACGCGATCATGCGTGCGCAAGCCGAGGGGCGACAGATCGGCACGGCGGTAGACCCTGCGAATCCGCGCATCGTGATTCTCGCCGACTCGAGCGCGGAATGTTTCGCACAGGCGAACTAAACGCAGGCTGTGTCGCGAAAACAACAGGAAATGGAAAGTTTTTGAGCCCTTGCTCAATTAACGTCGCTAATACCGCTTAAACAAAAACAGCCAGTTAAGGAGCGAATTGAATGTTAATTCGAGTTTATGCAGGCCACGACGTTGATATTGGTTCCCGCTGAGGCAGCGCAAAACATGGCGACCGGGGCATCATTGACCTGTATTGCTCCGTAAGCGCTTGATCACCTACTTGTCAGCCAAGATTCAACGAGCGACAATGGCTCGCATACTTCAACCGGATATCGACGTCGATGTTGTATTTGGCACACAGGCCGATCGACCGATAGCCGGTAACAAAAACAAACCAACAGACTGTTAATTATTTTGAAATCGGGGGAAGTCCAATGAAAACATCCTGCAGCCATTTGTTGCGTCGGGTGATCGGTACATTTGCGTCGCTTACGCTCGTCGTAATGATCGCACTGCCCGCGCAAGCACAAGACACCGCATCGCAGATTCGAGGCAGAATTCTCGACTCGAGTGGTGCCGCAGTAACCGGCGCGAACGTTGTCGTGACCGATACGCGTACCAGCGTGGAGCGCAACTTCATATCAAGCAGCTCAGGAACATTTCTGGCAACCGGTTTGCCTGTCGGTGGGCCGTACCTGGTTACGATCAACAACGTAAAAACCATCGATGTACCGAACATCGATCTTGGTGATACGTACAACCTGACCATTAATTTGCAGGAAGACGTGGCGATCGAAGAGATCATCACGATCGGCCAGACGGCCGACCTCGTCGATACAGCGCCAGGGCCCTCAGCGGTTTTTAACCTCGAAGAGCTGAATAGCGCCGTCGGTTTCAACCGCGACATCAAGGACGTTTACTCGATCGATCCGCGGCTGAACCTCGATGGGTTTCAGGTCAACTGTGCGGGCAAGCATCCGCGCTTCAACAGTATTACGCTGGATGGTGTGAGCCAGAACGACCGCTTTGGACTGAATACCAACGGTTATGCAACGGCGACCGGCATGCCGTTCCCGTTCGACTCGATTCAGCAAGTTGCCGTCGAACTCGCTCCGTTTGATGTTTCCTACGGGGGCTTCTCGGCCTGTAATGTTAATGCCGTTACGAAATCAGGCAGCAATGATTTCGAGGCCAACGTCTTTTACCAGTTCACTAACGAAAGCATGATCAATGATGAACTCGATGGCCAGGACCTCAGTAGCCAGCCTTACGACGAGTTCCAGCAGGGCTTCAGCGTTGGCGGCCCGATCATCAAAGATCGCTTGTTCTTCTTCGCGGCTTACGAAGAATCCGAGTCGCCGCGTTTCCTCGCACAGGGTTATGCCGGCTCGGGTAATGGTGAGGAACGTCCGTGGTTGTCAGAGACGGACTACAACCTGATCAACGACACGGCGTCAACCCTTTACAACTATGACACGGGTGGCCAGGGTGGCAACGGCTCGCAGACGGATGAAAAATATCTGATCCGTCTCGATTACAGCTTCAATGCGGACCACCAGCTGTCGGGTATTTATAATTTCTACGACGGCGTTCAGTCGCGGTCTTCGGACAGCGACCCGTTCGAATTCGAATTTGCCAACCACTACTACGACAAGGGGTCGGAGTTCACGACCTTGACCTTTATCTATGACGCGCAGTGGACCGACGCATTTTCGACCCAGATTTTCTTCAGCCAGAACGAGATGATCGACTCGCAAGTTACGGTTGGCCCGAAAGACATGGGTGATCACCAGATCAGTATCGGCAGGGATGTTGTCTATGTCGGTGCGGACGACTCTCGCCAGGCGAATGGCCTTAGCTACGAAGGCGATTTTTTCAAGTTGTCGGGTCAGTACCTGATGGGTGATCACGTTATTTCGGGTGGTTACGAGAAGGAAAGGCTGGAGGTATTCAATATCTTTGTACAGCACTCAAGGGGCGGTGAGCACGATTACTTTGACGATTCCGGGAACAATGATCCCGCTATTTGTGATGCATTGGATGCCCAGGGCCGATTCGAAAGTAACCAGTGCCTCATGAGTGGTATTGACAAATTTATCCTCGGCAAACCCAACCGTAGCTACTACGGTAGTGCCGGTGGCACCAACGTCGCTACGGACGCTGCGGCCTTGTTCGAAAACACCTTGCACAGCGTTTACGTACAGGACGAGATTTATTTCAACGAGATGGATCTGACGGTCACTGCCGGTCTACGTTACGACTGGTTCGCGAGTGATGACCGGCCCGTGTTCAATCAGAACTTCACGGATACGAATAACGGATTGCGCAACGACGCAAACATCGACGGCATCAGCATCCTGATGCCACGCCTTGGCTTTACCTGGGGCATAACGCCAGAAATATCGTTGCGTGGCGGCATTGGCCTGTATTCGGGTGGTAACCCGAACGTCTGGCTATCGAATGCCTGGAGCAATGACGGCATCACCAATGTGCAGACGCGAGTGGACTTTGACCGGGATGCCAACGGCGACCGGTTCTTTGAAGGCGGCCAGACTTGCGACGTGCTAGGTAATACCGCGGGCTGTGTCGGCTTCACCGACAACTGGTTTGACGGCTCGATCCCGCTGATCGGGCAGCAACGTCCTGGCCAGGACCCGACCGTGGAGCAGTTTGACGACGTCGCCAATACGACGGCAGCCAATGGCTCGGATCGCCGCATGGTTCTCGTGGATCCCGACTACAAGCAGCCAGGAGAGTGGAAGTTCTCCGTGGGTGGCACCTGGGATACACCGTTGTGGGGAATTCATCTTGAAGCCGACCTCATGTACACGAGGCTTGAAGATCCTGCTATTTATAAGGATGTCTCGCAGGACCAGGTTGGTACAACGATACTCGGACAGCCCGTCATTGACTTCGCACGAGGTTCAGACAATTTCATGTTGTCGAACGACTCGGGTTCCGCTAATTCGACGGTGTTCTCATTAACCTTGGATAAGGCCTTCGATTGGGGGCTCGATGTGCGCTTCGGTTACGCCTTCACGGAGGGCGAAGATGTAAGCCCAATGACGTCGTTCACGGCCGGGTCGAGCTGGGAAAATCTCGCGACCAACGACCCGCTTAATCCGACTCGAGGAAATTCCAACTACGTCACGCCGCATCGCCTGACATTGCGGCTCGGTTTCGCTCGCGAATTCTTCGGTGACAACACGACACGTATCACGTTAATGGCCTACCGCAAGGAAGGACAGCCGGCGAGTTTGACGATGTTCTCGGACGGTCTGGAAGGTGATGCAAACAACCGGCATCTGTTGTACGTACCAACCGGTGCGGGTGATCCGGCAGTTAACTTTGGTGCGAACTTTCCGCAGCAGGAGTTTTTCGATTTCGCAGCGGCCAATGGTCTGGCCGGTGGTACCTTTGCAGAGCGCAACGGCGTCAACGCGACTTGGAGTTCGCGGGTTGACTTGCGTGTTGACCAGGAAATTCCGTTGTTCGTAGACGACCTCAAAGCGCGCGGCTTCGTGAAGATCTACAACCTGGGTAACATGCTGAATTCCGATTGGGGCCGTCAGTATGACGCACCGTTCTCGTCGGTACGGGTCGTCGATGGTTTTTACGATCCCGGAGCTGACGTGTATAACTACAACAGCTTCAGCGCAGCTGACCCGAGCGATCTGCAAACCTTCCCTTCCTTGTGGGAGGTTCGCGCCGGCATCGAGATCAACTTCCGCTGATCTGAGGCGCTAACGCAAGAACGAAAGCCAGCCTTCGGGCTGGCTTTTTTTATGGGCGAAAATCTCTTATTGCGAAATACTCATGACTATAGGCCAGTGGTCCGAAACGCCAGAGCTCGACGCAAGGCTGAATCGGGCCGGCGTGCCGTCCTCGCTGACCTGGGCGGGATTTTGGTTGGCAATCCTCACTGACGCGGGATCGACTGCCCACGTTGAGCCCCCGTCCTTTCGCGACGACCACAGAATCATGTCGAGAAACGACCACGTGTCGTCGCGCGAATAATAATTAGTGCCTTTGCAGTCAGCACAGCCGATCTTGTGAACGGGCGTCCACAACGGATGCACGAAGCGCTCGAGCATTCTTTCGCTATCGTCCTCGATACTGGTCGTATTGAAGTCGCCGGCAGCAAACACGTAATGATCGTCGGGTATGGCCGCACGCAGACCGGCCAGGTGTGTGTAGGCAGCCACGCGCATCTCCGTTGGATGAAAAGGCGCCGGAAAATGCACCGAGAAGCCGGTCAACATCGAACCGTCGGGCAATTCAAATGTCGCCTCGAGTACGCCACGAGTGTCTTTTTCACGATCGGGATGTTCGGGTAAGCGCAGCGGATGCAGCACGGCAGGTTTCGCCAACGGCAGCCTCGACAAAAACGCCACGTCGACGCCGCGCAGATCCTGGCCTTCTATGAGTATGGCCGGCAGGTAGCCGGAGTCGGCCAGATGTTCGGTACGCAGGCGGTCAAGAATCGAGGCGTTTTCAACTTCCTGCAAAGCGATAATGTCGGGGCCGCGTCCGTCAGCGATTTGACGGATGGTTTCCGCCAATACCTGCAGCTTGAAGTCGACCGCCGCATCGCTCCAGTCGAGTTCCAGGCACTCGTTGCGCCAGCTTTCGACAGGAATTTCATTACATTCGGCTATGTGCGTCGCGTCCAGTTTCGCCTCGAACGGCAAATAGGCTTTGTCATCTTTGCCGGCATCATCAATATTGTCGAACAGGTTTTGCACATTGAACGTCATGATGCTCACGGCCGGGATTTCGGCGGGCGCTTCAGACGGCGCTTGCTCTTTGCTGCAGGCGCTTAGTGCAGCGATGCAGATCAGCGCGCATTCGATGGCTCGTAAAAAACGCGTCGTTGGATTCATGACGATCCTCAGTTGAAGTCGATCCGCAGCAGCGCTGCGTGTTTCTTCTCATGGGTAATGTACAGGGATTTGCCGTCGGCGCTGTACGCTATGGACTCGGGCTCGCGAATGCCTCTTAGCGCGAACTTCAGTGGTGCTGCCTGCAATGTGCTCAGCCAGTCGCCGTTGCGCTGGTACAGGTAGACAGCAGGAGCCAGTGTGACGATCGCTATCGCGCTCCCGTCCGGGGCAATGTCCATAGCGGTTGGCTGCCAGTGCCAGCTCTTGGTTTTCAGGGCGAAATCCACGTCCCTCTGACTTGGCTGCGGCAGCGAGGCAATCTCACCGAGATAATTCGCGATCTGTAGCTCGCTGGGCTTGGGTCGCAAGGGTAACGAATAGAGTTCGGCGGGAATCGTGCGTTTCGCCAACAACAAAATTTGTTCGTTCTCGATATCGACCGCGACCGATTCGACATCCCGAGCTCCGCCCGGATAGCTGAATTCAATTCCCCATGCCGGCGTTATCTCGGGTTTTGCGTCGATCGCGAGGTCGGGTTCCTCGACGACGTACAGCATAACGGTGTCGCGTTTATGCTCGTTGTCACCCACGTCGGCGATCAGCAGATAGGGAGTGTCATCCAGAGTGAATGAGGCGATATCTTCCCAGTCGCGGTTATCCGCATGCTTCAAATGGATGCGGCCAATCGACTCGCCCGTCGTCTTGATCGCGTACAGCTTTGCCTTCGCACCACTGTCGTTATGAGTCCACAAAACATCAGCGCGCCGCTGCGACGCCGCAAGGCCACTGGCCTCCCCGATGTTCTTGTCCTGCAAATTGCCGGCAAATTCGAGAGTTGCCGGAATACCGCTGTCCGGCACCCCGGCTTCCGGGTCGCTGCAGCCGCAGATCAAAATTAGCAGTATCAATATTTTGCGCATGAGATCCCCTGACAGGCGTACGAATAGTAGTCATTCGGCCTTACGGCGGCAATCCGGTACCATTGGCCGATGGCTACCAAACATATGAATGCTGCGCCGGGCGACTTCGCTGCAACCGTGCTGATGCCGGGCGACCCGCTGCGCGCTCAATACATTGCCGAGACCTGGTTTGATGATCCGAGACGTGTAACGGACGTCCGCAATATGTGGGGTTTCACAGGCAAATACAAAGGCATGCCGATTTCAGTCATGTCCCACGGCATGGGGATCCCGTCGGTGTCAATTTATGTGACTGAACTGATCGAATCCTACGACGTAAAGCGCATCATGCGCGTCGGCAGTTGCGGCACATCGCACCCGGACGTCAAAATGCGTGACCTGATCATCGCGCAGGGCGCGTCAACCGATTCGAACTGCAATCGCATGCGCTTTGGTGGCTATGATCTCGCCGCGCTTGCCAGCTTTGATCTCGTGCAGAAGGCCGTGGTGGCAGCCGAGGCGCAAAAGGTCCGTTACCATGTGGGCAATATTTTCTCGGCCGATCTTTTTTACACACCCGATCCGGACATGTTCGAGACAATGGCGAAGTACAATGTCTACGGTGTGGAAATGGAGTCCGCGGGCATATTTCCGATCGCCGCTGAATTTGATGTCGAGGCGCTCGCAATCTGCACGGTCAGCGACGATCTGCGCAGTGGTGACGCACTGTCAACGGACGAGCGCGCGACTACGTTTGATGAAATGATTACGGTCGCGCTCGAAACCGCCGTCGCCTGACAAACCGACTGCCTGATAAAAAACGATAATTAAGATGAGTGTTACAGCAATAAAAACAACGAGCCGAATTCCGGACCTGAGTACGGTGCCGGCCGTCGATGAGGTCGGTGTTAACGAACGCGTCGCGCGTTTTCAGAGCCGCAGCATCAAGAGTTCCTCCAAGGTTGAAGCGCTCAAGCTGATATTGAGCATGATTGACCTGACAACGCTTGAAGGCATGGATACGCCGGGCAAAGTTCGGCAGCTGAGTCAAAAGGCCATACACCTGCATGATGCGATGCCCAACCTGCCACACGTGGCAGCGGTTTGTGTCTATCCGATGATGGTCCCGGTCGCGAAGGAAACGCTCAAAGGTCATGACATCAATGTTGCGTCGGTTGCTACGGCATTTCCGAGCGGCATGTCGTCACTACAAGTGAAGCTCGATGACACACGCATGGCCGTCGATGCCGGGGCAAACGAAATCGACATGGTTATTTCACGCGGCGCTTTTCTGGCCGGCGAATTCGCTTACGTGTTCGACGAGATCGCCGCCGTGAAGGAAGCCTGCGGCGACGTACACCTGAAGGTAATTCTCGAAACCGGCGAACTCGGCACGCTGGATCGCGTACGTCGCGCCAGTGTGTTGGCGATGCATGCTGGCGCCGATTTCATCAAGACATCAACGGGCAAAATCCAGCCTGCGGCAACCATGCAGGTCACACTCGTCATGCTGCAGGCGATCAAAGACTATTATTACGAGACGGGTCGCATGGTTGGTATGAAGCCGGCTGGTGGCATATCGACCGCCAAGCTCGCCGTGCATTACCTCGTCATGCTGCGGGAAACGCTCGGCAATGCCTGGATGACGCCGGAATGGTTTCGTTTTGGCGCGAGTTCACTGGCGAACGACGTACTCATGCAGCTCAGAAAGCAGTCCACGGGCATATATCAGTCCGCGGATTACTTTTCGCAGGATTAAATCGCGGGCCAAGGCCCGCTCGTACAAGACATATTGCGCTGGCTATGCAGCGCCCGACAGGTAAATAGAGATGGCGACTCCTGAAAACAAACTGGCATTCGACGGCGGCTGGGAATACGCAGCGGCCCCCGAAAGCACGGATCACATCAAAGTAAAGAAGCGCTACGGGCTGTTTATCGACGGCAATTTCATTGCGCCTGAAAAAGGTCGTTACTTCGATACGATTAACCCGGCCAACGAAGAAAAATTGTCGCGCGTGGCGATGGCCAGTCAGCTCGACGTTGACAAGGCTGTAAAAGCTGCGCGCAAAGCATACGCCGGCCCATGGTCGCGCATGAAGCCGAAAGAGCGCGGCAAATACATTTACCGCATAGCGCGCATCATGCAGGAACGCGCTCGCGAGTTTGCAGCCATCGAATCGCTGGACGGCGGTAAGCCGATACGCGAATCGCGCGATGTTGACGTGCCACTGGCATCGGCGCATTTCTTTTACTACGCGGGCTGGGCGGACAAGCTCGAATACGCATTCCCCGGAAGAACAGCGAAAGCGCTGGGCGTTGCGGGCCAGGTCATTCCCTGGAATTTCCCCTTGCTCATGGCAGCGTGGAAAATCGCGCCGGCACTTGCCTGTGGCAACACTGTCGTACTGAAGCCGGCGGAAACCACGCCGCTAACCGCTATGAAGCTGGCCGAAGTCATCGCCGATGCCGGATTGCCCGGCGGCGTCGTAAATATTATTACGGGCGCCGGCGACACAGGCTCCGCGCTGGTAACGCATCCGGACGTCGACAAGGTGGCGTTTACCGGTTCGACAAATGTCGGTCGCATCATCCAGCGAGCTCTGGCCGGCAGCAACAAGAAGTACACGCTCGAGCTGGGCGGCAAGGCGGCCAACATCATTTTCGCGGACGCTGCTATCGATCAGGCGGTTGAGGGAATCGTTAATGGCATCTTCTTCAACCAGGGCCACGTATGCTGCGCTGGCTCGCGACTGTTTGTTCAGGAGTCGGTTGCCGACGAGGTTGTGCAGAAGCTGAAGGATCGCATGGAGACATTGATCGTCGGTGACCCTATGGACAAGAACACCGATATTGGCGCGATCAATTCACGCATGCAGCTCGAGAAAATCGAGTCCTATCTTGAAATAGGACAGCAGGAAGGCGGCACGATGCATCAAAGTTCCTGCTCGGTTCCGGATGCGGGTTATTGGTGCCGACCGACGATCTTCACGGGCGTCTCCCAGTCCAATCGCGTAGTGCAGGAAGAAATCTTCGGTCCGGTTTTGGCGATACAGACCTTCCGCACCTACAGCGAGGCGATGTCCAAGGCCAACAACACGCCCTATGGCTTATCCGGCGGTGTCTGGACAGACAAAGGCTCGAAAATTTTCAAGATGACACAAGGCCTTCGCGCTGGCGTGGTATGGGCCAATACGTTTAATAAGTTCGATCCCACATCGCCATTCGGCGGCTACAAGGAATCAGGTGTTGGCCGTGAGGGTGGTCTGCACGGTCTGGATGCCTACACGAAGCTGGGAGCGAAAAAATGAGCAACAAATCACAACGACTCCCGATCGCGAAGACTTACAAGATTTATATCGACGGCAAATTCCCGCGCACTGAGTCGGGGCGATATTTCGCACTCGAAAACAAAAAGGGCGCTGTGATCGCGAACATCTGTCGTGGCAGCCGCAAGGATTTTCGCAACGCCGTCGTCGCGGCACGTAAGGCGCAGACGGGATGGGCGAAGGCCAGTGCTTATCTGCGCGGGCAGATCGTGTATCGCATTGCCGAGATGCTTGAGGGACGCAAGGAACAGTTCGTTGCAGAACTCGTATTACAGGGTAATACGCGGCGTGCGGCAGAACGCGAGGTCGATGCGTCGATCGATCGTTTAATCTATTACGCCGGCTGGGCGGATAAGTACCAGCAAATATTCAGCTCCGTAAACCCGGTTAATTCGTCGCACTTTAATTTCTCGGTTCTGGAGCCGACGGGTGTGGTTTCTCTGATTGCGCCCGATAACAGCGGGCTGATCGGACTTATTTCGAATATCGTGCCGGCGATCGTCGGCGGCAACACCTGTGTCGTTTTGGCGTCAGAACAACGGCCACTCTGTGCAGTCAGCTTTGCTGAAGTGCTGCACGCATCCGACGTGCCAGCAGGCGTCGTGAATATTTTGACGGGCTTTCGTTCGGAACTGACAGAACAGTTCGCCTCGCATATGGACGTTAATGCGATCGCTTACTGTGATGGCGGTAAAAAGGCGGCGCGTACGATTCAGGAGCTTGCTGCGGAAAACATCAAGCACGCTATCTCACGGCAGCAGGTTGACTGGTTGTCAGATGACGCAGCGAGCCCGTATCGGATTCGAGAGACTCAGGAAGTAAAAACGACCTGGCACCCCATCGGCACATAGCATTCAGTCGATCCGCGACGACTCTTCCTGACCATGCATCCTTAATTACAAGAGGTGCACATGCAATTGCAGACCCCGCAGGGTTCGCCACCATGGAACGATGGAGTCGAGCAACGGCTGTTCGTCAGCATGTTGCTGGCGAGCCTGCTGATTGCGGGCGCGTTAAGTCTTTTTCGAATGCCGTCAATACCGGCCTGGTCACCGGTGGTGGAACTCATGGTCAGGATTGTCGAGAAGGCACCGTCGGAAACACCCGAAACCCAAACGCGCGTTTCGCCAGAAGCCGTGGTGACGCCGAGTCAGGAGCAATCGGAGGTCGCCCGGGAATCGGCGCCGACAATGGGACAGGACGTTCTGGAAGAGAATCGTCAGGGCGTCGATTGGGATGCCGCCAGCGAACAGGCCGTGCGGGAATACGTCGACAGCCAGGAAGAGAGCTACGCCTATTTCAATCCCGAGCTGGCGGAAAAACGAAGGAGTCTGTCCGGGCAGTACCAGCCCAGGACGCGGCCGCTACCCAAGCCTATCTGGGAGAACGTGGAAATCGATACTCTGGGCCGTACCGTACTCAGGAGTGGAAATTGTTACAAAGTCCTGGATGACCCGAATGTCGGCAGCCGGGAGGCCTTCGAAAGGTTCGGTCAGTTCATCGCGGTGTGCACATGGCAGCCACACGTTTACACGCCCTTGCCGTTCGTCGATGACATACGGAAGCGCTACGAGTATCTCCGCAATACGCAGGGCTATGTCAAAGACGAGCCTGAAGAATAGGTATCGATAAGCCCAGGCTC
>Ga0255049_10001908_pt1 | contig 11243 bp, 12 predicted proteins | sample JV7_2_3_MG_FD_183615 | JGI IMG/M metagenome (GOLD analysis project Ga0255049, IMG submission 183615) | Seawater microbial communities from Jervis Inlet, British Columbia, Canada - JV7_2_3 | ecosystem: Environmental > Aquatic > Marine > Inlet | place: Canada: British Columbia | collected 2016-10-06
CGGAGCGGCGCCGGCTGCGGCGCCTGTTTGCCATGGAGCGCGACCTGTACCGGCAGGGCCGTGAGCACATCGCGGGGGTCGACGAGGTGGGGGTGGGACCTCTGGCGGGCCCGGTGGTCGCAGCATCGGTGGTGTTGCCGCTCGGGGTGCGGCTGCCGGGGCTGAATGATTCCAAGCGGCTCAGCCGCGCGGTGCGGGAACGCCTGGCGCGCGAGATCCGAGCCCGGGCGTGCGCGGTCTCGGTCGGGTGGGCGAGCCCGGAGGAGATCGATTGTCTCAATATCTACCACGCGGCCTTGCTGGCGATGCGGCGTGCCGTGGAGGGCCTGGCGCGTGACCCGGACCTGCTGCTGGTCGATGCACGCAGGGTTCCTGGTGTCGCGCTGCCCCAGCGGGCGATCGTGGAGGGCGATGCGCAGGTCGGCTGCATCGCGGCGGCGTCCGTCGTGGCCAAAGTGTATCGCGATGGGCTCATGCGCGAGCTCGATCTCACCTACCCGGGCTACGGGTTTGCGACCAACGCGGGTTACGGAACGGCCGAGCATCTGCGCGCCCTGAAGCGAAGGGGTCCCACGCCACTGCACCGACGCTCCTTCGCCCCCGTGGGTGGCGGGAGGACCGGGCACTAGTGCCTCATGTCGTGCTCGAGGGGGTGGTCGATCTGAGCTCGTACGTACGCAGCTTTGAAGCGGTGCTGGTGCGGCGCGGTGGCGACGTGCTGCGCGCTGACAGGATTTTCCTTGAGCCCGGGGGACGTTCGCTGCTGATCGAGGCGCTGGTCGTCGAGGCCGGGCGCAAGCAGCCCTTCTACCTCAAGATCTCGACCCGAGACGGAGGCGGCGCGACCGTCCGCGTCGATCCCATGACGCATCCAGAGCGAAGCGACGGCGTGCGGGCGCTGGTGGCTGAAGTGGGGGCGGACTTGCTGCGGCGCAGCCCCGAGGCGCGGCTAGGCGTGACGAATCTCGTGTTACCATCGCCCCCCCACCCCGGGCGCGACGAAGGAGGGCAGGCATGAGAATCATGAACGATGTGACGGAGCTGATCGGGAACACGCCACTCGTGCGACTGCAGAAGGTCAGCCAGGGCATCGGGGCTCAGCTCGTGTGCAAGCTGGAGGGCTCCAACCCCGCTGCGAGTGTGAAGGACCGCATTGGCGCCTCGATGATCCTCGCGGCGGAGAAGGACGGCCTGATCAAGCCCGGCAAGAGCGTGCTCGTCGAGCCGACCTCTGGGAACACGGGGATCGCGCTGGCGCTGGTGGCCGCGGTGAGGGGCTACGACCTCGTTCTGACCATGCCGGAATCCATGTCCCAGGAGCGGCGGACGATGCTGCGCGCCTACGGGGCCAAGCTCGTTCTCACTCCTGCGGCCGAAGGTATGCCAGGCGCCATCAAGGCGGCCGAGGAGCTGGCCGCACGCATTCCGAACTCCTTCATTCCACAGCAGTTCAAGAACCCTTCAAACCCCGAGATCCACCGCAAGACCACTGCCGAGGAGATCTGGAAGGATACCGACGGAGAGATCGACTATCTGATCTCCGGCGTGGGCACGGGCGGCACGATCACGGGCGTGGCCCAGGTCATCAAGTCGCGCAAGCCGAGCTTTAAGGCCATCGCCGTCGAGCCCCGGGAAAGCCCGGTTCTCTCGGGCGGTAAGCCGGGTAAACACAAGATCCAGGGAATCGGTGCGGGGTTTGTCCCAGACGTCTGCGATACGAGCCTAATCGACGAGGTGGTTCAGGTCTCGAGCGAGGAGGCGATCGGGATGGCGCGCCGGCTCGCTACGGAGGAAGGTCTGCTCTCGGGCATCTCCTCCGGCGCCGCGGTCTGTGCCGGTCTCGAGGTCGGCAAGCGACCCGAGGCGGAGGGCAAGCTGATCGTGATCATCCAGCCGAGCTACGGCGAGCGCTACCTCTCGACGGCGCTCTTCGATGAGCTGCGCTTCGAAGGCAGCGATCAGATCTAGCCCGTTCCAGGCTGGCACCCCGGGACGCTGAGGCTGCGCCCGACACATGCGGGAGTGAGCCCGCTCGGGGAGCGTTATAATCGATTGCCGTGGAGCAGTTGGCGAGACGCGAAGCGAGCCGACGACGCATCCTCGACTCAGCGCGTAGGATCTTCTTTCGAGAGGGGTTCGAGTCGGCGAATCTCGACGAGGTGGCGAGCCTGGCGGGCGTCGCCAAGGGCACCATCTATCGCTACTTCGAGAGCAAGGCCGAGCTCTACGTGGCCGTGCTGGTGCACAATGCGGACGCCTTCGTCGAGCGCATGCAGCAGACCATCGATCCCATGCTCTCGCCTGAGGCGCAGATCCATCGCACCGGGCTGTTCTACTTCAAGCACTACCGCGAGAACCGCGAATATTTCCGGATCTTCTGGGCCATCGAGAACCAGCGCCTGATCGGTGAGCTGCCCGAGGCTCTGATCCGCGCCGTTACCGATGTGTGGACGCGCTGCCTGCAGATCCTGGCCGATCAGATCTCTCGGGGCGTGCGCGAGGGATGTTTCCGGCCCTGCGACCCCTGGGAGATGGCGAACATCTTCTGGATCGTGGCGAACGGGCTGATCCAGACGGAGGAGTACCCGGAGCGTCGTGAGCTGCGGGCCCGGGACCTGGAGCCCGTTATCGAGAGCGCCCTGGAGCTTCTGGTCGCGGGCCTGCGCCCCGGGAGCCCCCCGCGGCACCGTCCCATTTGACAGGGCTCGTGGAAGGCGCCTACATTCCCCCACCGCGAGATGACTCCCAGTCACTTTGGGCACATGTGCCCGGGTCACTGACTGAGGGGTTGGTGGCTGAGGTCGGATAGGGGCCCACTGGGGGGTGACCCTGTTGGCCGCTCCCTGGTGGGGCGGCAGCAGACAACGGAGGAAGGGATGGAAGCGCTCACGCAGCGTGTGAACGCCATCATCGGCGATCAGCTTGGGGTGGAACAGGCCAACCTCGTCCCGGAGGCCAATCTTCTGGACGACTTGGGAGCGGACTCGCTCGACGTCGTGGAGCTGGTGATGGCTCTCGAGGAGGAATTCGGGGTCGAGGTGCCGGACGAGGACGTCGAGACGATGCGCACGATCAACGACATCGTCCAGTACCTGGGTAGCCGCGTCGAAGCCACCCAATGAGCGCGGTCATCCGGGGTACGGGCTCGAGCCTCCCCGAGTCGAAGCTCACCAACAGCGATCTCGAACGCATCGTCAACACCAACGACGAGTGGATCGTGGTGCGCACCGGCATCCGAGAGCGGCGCGTCCTGGATCCGGGCGAGGCGACCAGCGACCTGGCCGCCCGTGCGGGGCGCCACGCGCTCGATATGGCGGGCCTCGATCCCGATGAGCTCGACCTGATTGTCGTGGCGACCACCTCCCCCGACATGCACACCCCATCGACTGCAAACCTCGTACAGCGCAAGCTCGGAGTGCGACGGCCGATCCCGAGCTTCGATATGAACGCGGCCTGTTCGGGCTTTCTCTATGCGCTCGAGGTCACAAGATCGCTGCTGGCCTCGGGGCGCTACCCCCGGGCGCTTCTGATCGGGGCCGAGGCCATTACCCGGTTTGTCGACTACCAGGACCGGCAGGTCTGCATCCTCTTTGGGGATGCAGCGGGAGCGCTGGTGTTGGAGGAGGAGCAGGGAGCCGGGGACATCCTGGCCACGACGCTCAAGGCGGATCCGGGGTTCTGCGATTTGATCACCATTCCCGGAGGGGCCGCCGCGCGTCCGGCCTCGCCCTATATGCTTACGCAGCGCGAGCAGTACCTGCGCATGGATGGGCGCCAGATCTTCAAGCTGGCCGTACAGTCGCTCGAGCAGGTGATACATGACACACTCAAGAAAGTCGGGTGGTCGATCGACGACGTCGACCACTTCGTGCTGCACCAGGCGAACCGGCGCATCCTCAAGGCGGTGTCTGAGCGGCTCGAGATCCCCGATGAGAAGCTGCCCAGCAACCTGGCGCGCACCGGGAACACCGCATCCGCGTCCATTCCCTTGCTGCTGGACGAGTGCCAGCGCGCCGCGCGTTTCCAGTCCGGGGACCGGATCCTGGCCGCGGCTTTTGGCGCGGGTCTGACGTGGGCCGGCTGCGCTCTCAGCTGGAGCCTCGATCTTCCCCGGCTCGCTTAGGTCACGCGCCTAGCCCAGCACGGGGGTTAGCCGGAGCTGAGCCAGGTAGGACTCTGGCAGGTCCCAATGCTCGCCCCAGAAAAGCATCTTCTGAACGTAGCTGGCCGTGGGCCGGAAGCTGCGCTTAACCCGAACGTCGTAGCTGACCACGTTTCGGCTGCAACCCGCCTCATCCAGGACGGAGAGAAAGACACGCTGATACCCGCCCTCGAAGCGGTCCAGTCGTGCCAGGTCCGCGGGCTCGAGCTCGTAGAGCGCTCCCCAGACGTTGTCCCCGGAATGCGGGACCACGTCGGCGGAGCCGCCTGACCAGCGCATGGAGAAGTAGGTGAAGTCGAGGCGGTGATCCCGAAGACGCGCCCGGCCGAGCCCCCGGGCGGAGGGGCAGCGGGAGGTCATCTGCTCCGGGTCCAGATTGGAGCCATAGGCGAAGTAGAGCAGCTGACTCACGGCTTGCGGGCGCCTCCCCGGCGGGGCCGCGCGATCAGTAGCGTCACGCCGACGAACGATCCGGCCAGGAACCACATCACCTTGCCTTTCAGACGCGCCTGTACGCGCTCCTTGTGGTAGTCCGGGATCGCGCCCGGAGGTGCGGGTTCGAGCAGAACCGGTAGCGCGTACAGGCCGGCCGAGAGCAGGAAAACCAGACAGCCGCCGGCGATCGACAGCGTCACGCGGGGAACGAACCTCGCAAGATCGCGCTCGTTGGGTTGGCCTCGTCTCATAGCTCCAGCATCGCGCGTGGGGGTGGCGCCGCGCAAGGGGGCCGAATAGCCTACCCTGGTGCTTCGGGATGCGGTTCGACTGGAGCGCCATCGAGGCTGAGCTGGCCGGCTTGCTGGGCGGACTCGAAGGCTGGGGCCTCGCCCACGAGCGGATCGAGGGCTTTGCCGAGGAGCTTCGCGCGGGCCGGCTGGGCCGCGCTGCGAACCGCCTGGTTGCCCGGCCCGAGCCCGTCCCCCCCGAGCGGATCGATCGGCTGGAGGGACTGCCGGATGAAGAGCGCGCGCATTACACCGAACTAGGACGAGAGGCGCTCGCGCGCGGGGAGGTGGCGGTGGCGGTCCTGAACGGGGGCATGGCAACGCGCTTCGGAGGTGTTGTCAAAGGGGTGGTCGAAGCGATCGCCGGGCGTAGCTTTCTCGAGCTCAAGCTTGCGCAGGCACGACGGCAGGGGCCGGTGCCTTTCCTCGTGATGAACAGCTTTGCCACCCACGAGCCCACCCTCCGTTTCCTCGACCAACGCGGGCTGCGGGATGACACGCTGCCGTTCCTGCAATCCGTCTCGCTTCGCCTCACCAAAGGGGGTGAGCTTTTTCGGAACAGCTCGGGCGCGCTCTCCCCCTATGCACCTGGCCATGGTGACTTCCTCACGGCGATCCGCGATTCGGGTCGTCTGAGAGAGCTGAAGGAGCGCGGCGTCCGCGCCCTTACGCTGTCCAATGTGGATAACCTCGGCGCGGAACCAGACCCCATGATCGTCGGTTACCACCTCGCGCGTGGGGTGGCGTTGACGGTCGAGCTGGCCGATGCCCGGGGCGACGACGTAGGCGGCGCACCGGCGCTCGTGGAGGGGCGCGTGCGAATCGTGGAGGGGTTCTGCTTCCCGGAGGGTTTCGACTTTACGCAGATTCAGTACATCAATACGAACACGTTTGTTCTCTCGCTCTCGGCGCTGGGAAAGGACTATCCCCTCTCCTGGTTCTACACGGAGAAAACCGTCGATGGTCGCAAGGCGGTCCAGATGGAGCGACTCATCGGCGAGCTCTCGGCCTTTGTCGAGTCCGCCTACCTGGCTGGTCCCCGCGCGGGTCCGCGAGGGCGCTTCTTTCCGGTCAAGTCCCCGGAAGATCTTGCCGCACTCCGACAAGATGCGGGGCTTTGCGAGCGTTTCGCAGGTGCATAGCGCGACCTGCTCGCTTGTGATGCGGCACGCCGGCGTGATACACCCCGAGCGATGGCGAAAAAGCTCTTCCTGATCGACGCGAGCTCGAGCATCTATCGGGCGTTCTATGCGCTTCCGCCGTTGACGACCGCCCGCGGCGTTCCGACGAACGCGACTCTCGGCTTCGTGAACATGCTGCAGAAGGTTCTGCGCGAGCGGCAGCCCGACTACGTTGTGGTCGTGTGGGATAGTTCGGGCGCGAAACGCCGCAAGGATCTGTACCCCGAGTACAAGGCGACCCGGGACGCGACCCCCGAAGCGCTCGTCGCGCAGTTTCCTCACATTCGCCGAGTCGTGCAGGCCTACGGACTGGCCGCACTCGAATACGAAGGGGAAGAGGCCGATGATGTGATTGCAACGCTGGCGCGAAAGGCGGACGCGAGCGGGCTCGACGTGTCGATCATCTCGACCGATCGCGATCTAATGCAGCTTGTGAGCGAGCGCGTCACGCTCGTCGATACCATGCACGATCGAGACTACGGGCCCAAGGAGGTCGAGGATCGCTTTGGCGTTCCACCCACGAGCATGCTCGATCTGCGAGCGCTCACCGGGGATAGTTCCGACAACATCCCCGGGGTGCGCGGGATCGGCGAGAAGACCGCCGCGCAGCTGATCGTGGAGTACGGCACGCTCCAGAACCTGATCGAGCATGCCTCCGAGATCCGTGCGAAGCGCGCGCGGGAGGCCCTGGTTCAGGGCGTCGATTCGGCGCGGCTCTCACGCGAGCTCGCACGGCTGCGGGACGACCTGCCGCTCGAGCTCGACCTCGATCGATTCTCGCTTCCGGACCCCGATCGCCAGGCGCTGGCCGAGATCTTTCACGAACTCGAGCTCAAGCGGCTGCTGGATGACCTGGGCGACATTGCGCTGCCACACGCTGCGCCGACGACGAGCGTAGAAACCGAGCGCGTGCGCGACGCGAAGAGCCTGGCTGACCTGGTGCAGCGACTCGACGATTCGCCGCGCGCTGCAATCGCCATGGTGATTGAGCCAATGGACTCGATGCGCGGGATCCTCATGGGCGTGGCCGTTGCCACGGACTCGGAGCGGGCGCACTACATCGCGCTCGAGGACGTGGGCGAGGTCGCGCTGCTCGAGTCCCTGCGCCCGGTTCTGGAAGGGGATCAGCGCATCTGGGTCGGGCAGGACCTGAAGCGCGACTGCCTGGTGCTCGCGCGGCGAGGCGTTGCGCTGGGCGGTGAGCTGCGTGACACGGCCGTCGGGGCTTACGTGGTGGACCCGTCGCAGCAGGTCCAGCGCCCCGAGGTGATGGCCCAGACCTATCTCTCGAGAGCGCTGCCCACCCTCGAAGAGGTTTTCGGAAAGGGGGCGAAGCGACGTGCCGCCGACCAGATCCCGACTGATGAGCTGGCCCGGTTTTTTGGCACCTGGGCCGCCACGGCGCTGGATCTGGAACAAGAGCTGGAGCAACGGTTGGGTTCTAGGGGACAGCTCGAGCTCTTCCGCGAGGTCGAGGTTCCGCTCGTGCGGGTGCTCGCCCGCATGGAGCTTGTCGGGGTGCGTGTCGACGAGGAAAAGCTGGCTGCGCTTTCGGTGGAGCTCGAACGAGACCTTGGCGCGGGCGAGCGGCGCATCTATGCGCTGGCAGGCGAGGAGTTCAAGATCAACTCGCCCAAGCAGCTGCAAAGAATCATGTTCGACAAGCTGGCCTTGCCCCCCATCAAGCGTATCAAGACGGGTTTCTCGACGGACGAGTCTGTGCTGGAGGAGCTGGCTCTCGACCACGAGTTTCCGCGCGAAATCCTGGTGTATCGCAAGCTCTCCAAGCTCAAGAGCACCTATGTCGATGCGCTGCCCAAGCTCGTCCATCCTGAGACGGGCCGGATCCATTGCAGCTTCAACCAGACCGTTGCGGCCACAGGCCGGCTCTCGGCCTCGAATCCGAACCTGCAGAACATCCCCGTGCGAACACCCCTCGGACAGAAGATCCGCGAGGCGTTCATTCCCGCGGAGGGGCGCGTGCTGCTGTCGGCGGACTACAGCCAGATCGAGCTGCGGATTCTGGCTCACCTCTCGCAGGACGAGCCGCTGCTTGCGGCCTTTCGGGACGGCGTTGATATCCATGTGCGCACGGCTTCCCAAGTCTTTGACATCGCTCCCGAGGAGGTCACGGACGAGCAACGCGCCCAGACGAAGGCCATCAATTTCGGCATCATCTACGGCTCCTCCGCGTTCGGCATCGCGCGCCAGCTCGGGATCTCGCAGAGCCAGGCGCAGGAGCATATCCGTGCCTACTTCGCGCGTTATCCGGGCGTTCGCGTCTTTCTGGACCTGGCGATCCGGCGGGCGCGAGACAAGGGCTATGCCGAAACCCTCGATGGTCGGAGACGTTATCTGCCGGACCTACACTCTCGGAACCGGGTTCAGCGCGCGGCCGCGGAGCGGATGGCGACCAACTCGGTGATCCAGGGGACGGCGGCAGACTTCATCAAGCGCGCGATGGTCGCGATCGAGCGCGATCTGGCGGCGGCGGGAGCCCCCGAGGCCCGAATGATCCTGACCGTGCACGACGAGCTGGTCTTCGAGGTGGTGCCTGAGGACGTGGAGGCGCTCGAGGGCTTCGTCATGAGCCGCATGCGCGGGGTGGCGCAGCTGTCCGTCCCGCTCGAGGCTCACGTGGGCTGGGGGCAAAATTGGCGGGAGGCCCATTGAGCCGCACAGGGCTGAATCGGGGCGAATTTCCGGGGCGAGCGGGCCGTCCAAGCTGCGAAGCGATGGTGTTTCGAGGAAGCAGCAACCCGTGCGCGCCGTAGTGGCACTGACGCCGATGCACGGCGTGACGGTCGAGGGGGAGCGATCCGACCACGAGCTGGTCCAAGACGCGCGGGGCGGGGACCACCAGGCCTTTGAGGCCCTCGTGCGGCGCTACTCGGAGCGGGCCTTCCGCGCCGCCTACCGGGTGCTGCGCGACCCCAGCTCCTCGGAGGAGATCCTGCAAGAGGCCTTCATCAAGGCGTACAAGGGGCTGCACGGCTTCGAGTCCCGCTCGTCCTTCTACACCTGGCTCTACCGGATCGTCGTGAACCTGGCGCTTGATCGTCGGCGCAGCGAGGCGCGCGCGCCCAGCGTCGAATGGGACGACTCCGTGAGCGGCCGTGTCGATCCGCGTGCCAGTGGACCCGTGGCCTTGAACCCGGAGCTCGACTCGCAACGCCTTCGGGTGAGGGCGCTCATTGTGGAGGGGGTGCAGGGGCTCCCCGAGGGACAACGTGAGGTGCTCCTGCTGCGAGAGGTCGATGGTCTCTCATACGAAGAGATCGCTGTGTCGATGGGGATCTCGAAGGGGACGGTCATGAGCCGGCTGCACTATGCGCGCAAGAAGATGGTGACCTTTCTGGAGGGACACGGCGTGACGCCGGAGGACGTGACGTGAGGCGGCAGCGAGACCGACGGCTCGGCGCCTACCGTGACGGAGAGCTCTCGCCACGCGCCCGGCAGCGGCTCGAGCGCTTCCTCGAGCGTGACGCTGAGAGCACGCAGCAGCTGCGCCAGCTCGAGGCGCTCGGGACGGCGATCCGGGAGGCCTGGAACGAAGGTCCCGCAGCCCCCTCTCCAGAGTTCCTGGTGAACGCTCTGCGCTCCGAGTTCCCACGAGTGGACGAGGAGCAGGCCGCGCGTTCGCTTGGCCGGCGTCTCATACGACGCCTGAGCGAGTGGCTCCGACCCGTTCCCGTAACGGCGCTCGCGGGCAGCGCGCTGGCGGCCTTGCTGGTGGTGTGGCTCGGCAGTCCCGTCGCCGAGAACGGCCATCCCGTTGCGGCCGCAGGGCTACCCAGCCTGGCATCGCCGGCTGCGATCTATGAACTGGACCAGGCCGAGAGCTCCTGGCTCGTGTACGAGCTCGAGGATGGGGTCACCGTGATCTGGCTGCTCGAGGAGAACGAGGCCGTCTCCGGGCTCTCACGGGCGGAGCCCTGGGTGTAGAGCGTGGGCGTCGTCTCGAGCATGCGACTCAGCTTGGCCGCCGCTCTGGTCCTGGGGGTTGTCGCGACCCCGCTCGCCCGGGCCGACTCCGAGGCCGACGTCCGCGCGACTCAGCGTTCGGTGCTGGTGCGCGCGTTGGTCGTACACGCGGAGAAGAAAACCGGCCAGGTGGATTGGATCTGCGAGAAGCTGCGGAGGAAGCTCCAGCCCATGAACTTTGGCACGCTGCGCGTCGTGCAACGGCGTCAGTTTAAGCTGGCCTACGGCGAGTCTGGACGCTTGGCTCTGCCAGGTGGTCGGGAGGTTCGCTTCCTGCCGATCTCCGTGTTGCACCGGCAGCTTCATATGCAGGTCGAGATGCCGGGCCTGGTGAATACGCGCATGCGCATGACCAATGGGCGCGGCGTTGTGCTGGGGGGCGTGGAAGATGGAGCCGGCTATCTGATCGTTCACATGGTGCCGAATTTCCGCATCCCGAGGGCTGCGGCAGCGCGCAAGCGCACCCCACTGCTACACCGCGTCAGCGCAGATTAGCCTAGCCCGGCAAGAGCTCAGCCAGCCCCGAGGCAAAAGTGTTTCTGTCCTCGGAGCTTGCTGTCGCGGGTCGGCTTAGTCGAAGCCTGGAATGCCCAGGACCGGGCGCGCTGAGATCGCGATGACAGCCGGCGTGGCGGGACGCGCGGGTGACGCAATGGGAGCTCCCATGGCCGGGCGCGCTGGCATCGCGACGGGAGCCGGCATGGCGACGCGCGCCGGCATTGCCACGGGGGCGGGCATGGCCGGACGCGCGGGCGATGCCACGGGTGCGGGTAGCGCCTCGCGAGCATCGCGGGGCTGTAGCGGCTTGCCGTCGATCACCCGGTGCCCTCTGGGGATGTCGGTGGGTGACTCGGCTTCATCCGGCTCGTCCGGTCCGCCCGGCCCCCGGGGCAGCGAGGGGAGCCCGGGACGGGCCGCCAGGGCCGCTCCCAGCGGTGAGTCGGGACTGAAAGGCGAGTCCGGCATCTCCGCGATCCCCGGCCCGGTAGGGCTTCCGGGTCCGAATGGTGCGCCGGGCTGACCGGCGATGGAGGGCGTCGCGGGTCCGCCGGGACCGATGGGCGGCCCGGGTCCTACGGGGGGTGCGGGACCGGTGACTCTGGGTCCCGCGGGGCCGGCGGGTGGCCTGGGCTCTCCAGCCAGCGAGGGCGCGCCCGGTCTGCTCGGGGCTCCGGGCCGGGCGACTAGGGC
>Ga0255049_10001910_pt1 | contig 11240 bp, 9 predicted proteins | sample JV7_2_3_MG_FD_183615 | JGI IMG/M metagenome (GOLD analysis project Ga0255049, IMG submission 183615) | Seawater microbial communities from Jervis Inlet, British Columbia, Canada - JV7_2_3 | ecosystem: Environmental > Aquatic > Marine > Inlet | place: Canada: British Columbia | collected 2016-10-06
AGTTGATCGCGCAGCGCCGCATGCAGCAGGTGGGTTGCGGTGTGGTTGCGTTTGATGCTGTCTCGCCGCGCGCCGTCCACCCGCAGGGCAACCTCGTCGCCGACTCGCAGGGCTCCATCCTCGACGGACACCTGGTGGAGCAGGAGACCCGGAACCGGTCGTTGCGTGTCGCTGATCGTGCCGGTAACCCCCGGGGCATGAATGGCCCCGGTATCGCCGACCTGACCTCCCGACTCCGCATAGAACGGGGTCCTGTCGAGCACCACCCCACCGTTCTCGCCCGCCACGAGAGCATCGACGGCCTCGCCATCGCGCAGCACCGCGACGATCCGCGCGCCGTCGATCTCCGCTGCAGTGTAGGCCAGGAATTCGGTCGGACCATGCTCTGCGCCAATCGCGCGCAGCGTTTCGCGGAGCCCTTCGTCACCGCCGCCCTTCCAGGCAGATCGACCGCGCGCACGTTGCGCCTCGAGCGCTTCGGAAAAACCCGCCTCGTCCACAGTGAGGTTCTCGGCGGCGGCGAAATCCCGTGTCATCTCGATGGGAAGCCCGTGCGTGTCATAGAGCCGAAACACTCGATCGCCCGGGATCACCGCCTCGCCAGCGGCGTGCAACTCTGCGACGAGTTCGTTGAACTTCGCCGATCCGACGGACAACGTCTGCAGGAACCGTTCCTCCTCGCCACTGACCACCTTCTCGATCAGACTGGCGTGCTCGGTGAGTTCCGGGTAGACGGTGCCCATCTGGTTGACGACGCCGGCTGCCGCGTCGTGCAGGAATGGGCGATCGTAGCCAAGCTTCATGCCGAAACGCATGGCCCGCCGCAGCAGCCGTCGGAGCACGTAGCCACGCCCCTCGTTGGCGGGCATGACCCCATCGCTCAGCAGAAACGCCAGGGCACGGCTGTGATCGGCGATGGCTCGCAGCGCCACGTCGACCTCTTCGTCCGCGCCGTACTCGAGCCCCTGGCCTCCGGCGACGGCCGTGATGAGCGGCTGGAACAGGTCCGTGTCGTAGTTGGAGCGGCTGCCACACAGAACGGCTGTAAGTCGCTCCAGTCCCGCACCAGTGTCGATGTTGGGATGGGGTAGCGGCTCCACCGTGCCATCCGCCGACGCGTTGAACTGCATGAAAACGAGGTTCCACAGCTCGACGAAACGGTCGGAATCGAAGTCGGGCTCATCGGTCGGGCCGAGCGTGTCCAGGTCGTAGTCGTAGTGCAACTCGGAACATGGCCCGCAGGGGCCGGTGTCCCCCATCGACCAGTAGTTGTCTTTCTTGCCCAGGCGCACGACACGCCCCGGTGCGATGTCGGTCTCGTTGACCCACAACTCCGCCGCCTCGTCATCCTCCGTGTACACCGTCGCCCACAGGCGGTCCTTGTCGAGCTTGAAGGCCTCGGTGAAGAGCTCCCACGCAAGCCTGATGGCCTCCTCTTTGAAGTAGTCGCCGAACGAGAAGTTGCCGAGCATCTCGAAGAACGTGTGGTGGTAGAGCGATGGACCGACGTTCTCGAGGTCGTTGTGCTTGCCCGACACGCGCATGCACTTCTGTGAGGTCACCGCTCGCGGGTGACTGCGGGGAGTCTCGCCCAGGAACACCGACTTGAACTGGTTCATTCCGGCGTTGGTGAACAGCAGCGTCGGATCGTCCGCGGGGATCAGGCTGCCTGAGGCCACGTGGGCGTGGCCGCGCTCGACGAAGAAGTCGATGAACTGCTGACGGACATCATCGCTGGTGAAACTCAATTCAGCCTCGTGTGCCGAGTTCGTCGAGCCAGGGTGAAAGGGCCGCCTGTATGTCGCCGGCGGCAAAGCCGCGCCTCTGCAGGTGGCCGGAGCAGCTCCGCATCGACCGCCACTCCGTCGGAGGCCCTTTGCCGTCCACCCAGCGCTGCAGTGCAGCGGCCAGAACGGCGCGCTCACCACCGTGCCCAGCGTAGGCCTCGTCAGCAACCTGTTCGGCCATTGTCGGGGTCAACCCATGGCGCCGCAAGTCGTGCAACAGGGCCGATCGCCCAACGGGTCGGCGGCGGAACAACTCCGTGGCGCGGGCCAATCCCCAGGCGTGATCGTCAACGTAGCCGTAGCCAACGCATTTGGCGACTGCGTGCTCGACCGACACCTCGTCGTGGCTCTGCTTCAGAAGCCGCGCGCGGAGCGCGGCCTCGGTGAAATCGCGGCGACCCAGAAGCTCGAGAGCGTCGGCGAGCGCCGCGCGCGGCGCCCCCTCGGTCACATCGTGCCGGCGGGCCCGAACCCGTCGGTACCTGTCGCTGTCTTCCTTGCCTGCATGGAAGACACGATACCGTGAAGCTGGAGTCTGAGGTCATTCGGGCTCGAGGCGGCCGCGATCGCGACCTGCTCGGTGATGAACTCCTCGGTCACGAGTGCTAGCAGTGACTGGTCGAAGGTCTGCATGCCGTACTGCGCAGCGCCCTCAGCCATGGCATCGTGCAGCCGCTGCGTGCGTTTCGGATCGCGGATGCACTCGGAAATGAACTTGGTGTTGACCAGTACCTCCACGGCAGGCACCAGGCCATCGCCGCCAGCGCGCGGCAGCAGCCGTTGCGAAATGACGCCACGGAGCACATCGGCGAGCTGCGTGCGTACCTGCCCCTGCTGGTACGGAGGATAGGTGGCCAGGATTCGGCTCAGCGTCTCCGTAGCATCGACGGTGTGGAGGGTCGAGAACACCAGATGACCGGTTTCGGCAGCCAGAAGCGCTGCGTCGATCGTCTCCTGGTCGCGCATCTCGCCGATCAGGATGACGTCCGGGTCCTGGCGCAATGCCGCCCGCAGCGCGATCGCGAAGTCGCCGGTGTCCACGCCAACTTGACGCTGGGTGATCAGGCAGTCCCTCTCCCGATGCACGTACTCGATCGGATCCTCGATCGTCACGATGTGCTTGCGCTGCGTCCGGTTGATGTGGTCGATCATGGCCGCCAGCGTCGTGGACTTGCCGCTACCGGTCACGCCCGTCACCAGCACCAGACCGCGCTCCTCGCCGGCAATCTGCAACAGGACGGGCGGGAGATTGAGTTCCACCACGCTCTTGGGCTCGGGCGGCATGACGCGCATGACGACTCCGACTTGCCCGCCTTCGGTGAAGATGTTGGCACGGAACCGGCCGAGTCCCTCGAGGGCGTAGGCGACATCCAGCTCCCGGCCAATCTGCACCTCGACCTTGTGGTGGCGCAAGATCCAATCGGCTGCGACACGCGTGTCCGCAGTACTCAGGCAGACATCGCTGAGCGGGCGGATGTCGCCGTCCACGCGAATGATTACCGGCCTACCGGCGCGCAGATGCACATCTGTCGCGTTGAGCCTTACGGCTTCAGTGAGAATCGGGTCGAGGTCCATGCGCTAACCTTAGCGATGGCTACGCACAACTCAAAGCCTTATTCGACGCCTAAAGTCACTGTGAGCTACTTCTGGCCAGCCCAGTTGTCTAGGCGCCGGACGCCTCGCCAGCGAATGCGGCTTCCTCGGCATCGGTCTGCTCGCCGTAAACCGGGGTCAGCCAGCCGTACGGGTCTTCCGAGCGACCCTTCACGATGTCGAAGAACTGGCGCTGCAACTGCTCCGTCACCGGGCCTCGACTACCGGCGCCGATCTTGATCCGGTCAACCGAGCGCACCGGTGTGATCTCGACGGCCGTGCCGGTGAAGAACACCTCGTCGGCGATGTACAGCGTCTCGCGCGGCAGTGCTTCCTGACGCACTTCGTAGCCGAGATCACGAGCCAGGGTCATGACGCTGTCGCGTGTGATCCCAGGCAGGATCGAAGCGTGAAGCGGAGGCGTGAACAGCACGTCGTCGCGAACCACGAAGATGTTCTCGCCGGATCCCTCGGAGACGTACCCGTCAGGGGTCAGCGCAATCGCTTCGGCGTAGCCTTCTTCGAGAGCCTCCATCTTGATCAAGGCCGAACTCATGTAATTCGCACCCGCCTTGGCCATGAACGGCATGGTGTTGGGAGCCGCACGATTCCAGGTGGAGACCTTCACGTCGACGCCTTCCTCGAGCGCGGTCTCGCCGAGATAGGCGCCCCATTTCCATACCATCACCCACGTCTCGACAGGGCACGGCAGTGGATTCACCCCCAACGAGTGGTAGCCACGGAAAGCGATCGGCCGCACGTAACAGTGCTCCATCTCGTTGGCGCGGATGGTTTCCAGGCACGCCTCGGAGATCTCGGCTTGGTCGTAGCCCGTCTCCATCCGGTAGATCTTCGCCGAGTCGACAAGACGGCGGGCGTGCTCGTCCAGGCGAAAGACGGCGGAACCCTGCTCGGTCTTGTAGCAACGGATGCCCTCGAACACCGACGAGCCGTAATGCAGCACGTGGGTTCCCACGTGCACGGTCGCATCGGCCCAGGGCACGAGTTCTCCGTTGTGCCAAAGCAGCTTGGTCGGTTCCAGCGCGGGCATACTCCCTCCCAGAAGATCAGCTACGGAAAGCGCGATTGTAGCATGGTGGCTCTGGTCTTCTTGAGCCGTCTATGGCGGCGGATACGCGATCTTGCCGAGAATCGCGGGCCCCGACGCGCCCGTGGCCGAAGGCACGCTGCTGGGCCGGCGGGCCAATGTTTCCAGACCCATCAAAGCGAACGCAACGGCCTCCTTGGCGTCGGCCGAGATCGCCGAGACCTCGTCCAGGGGTCTCACCGTGAATTCCCCCAGTACCCGGGCAAGACGTTCGCGGAGGGTCAGATTGTGCACGCCACCGCCGGCGACCAGCACTTCGGCGCCCTCGGCGCCCTGCAGATTCTCGGCAACCGCAGCGCCGACAGTGCGCGCCGTGACCTCGGTCACGGTAGCGAGCAGGTCTTCGGTGGGCAGGTCCTCGTGGCTCCCCAGCAACAAGACGAATTGCCCCGCATCGGCAGACTTCGGAGCGGACAGGTCGTAGTAGGGATCCGCCATGAGCGCCGCCAGCACGGTGACATCCACGGTGCCGGTGGTGGCGATGGCGCCGTCACGATCCATGCCCTCCGGCAGGCCTCGCCGCCGCGCGACGGTATCGATCAGGACGTTGCCCGGGCCGGTATCGAACGCCACTACGTCGCCGAGTGCGCAGGCGGCCGGCAACCAGGTCACGTTGGCGACACCGCCGATGTTCAGCAGGATGCGATCGCGATCGGTGCTGCGGAACAAGTGCCAATCGAGGAATGGAACCAGCGGCGCCCCCTGCCCTCCCAACGCCAGATCCGCAGGTCGGAAGTCCGCCACCGTGACAATTCCCGTGCGCGCCGCGATTACGGCAGCCTCGCCGATCTGCAGCGTCGCCCGAACATCGCGGCCATACTCGCCGCTGGGTTCAGGCAGGTGCAGGAGCGTCTGTCCGTGCGAGCCAATGCACACAACGTCGCCGGCGTGAACCCCGGCCTGGTCCATGACCGCGAGCGCGGCGTCGGCGAACAGCTCGCCCAGCACCACGTTCAACCGGGCCAGAGCTTCCAGGCGCCCCTCGCGCTGGCAACGCCGAAGCGCAACCTGAACCTGCTCGGGAAACGGAACCGTCGCGAAAGCCACGACTTCGGGGGTCGGAGCCGAATCCTCGCCAACACGCACGAGAGCGACATCGATGCCGTCCATCGAGGTCCCGGAGATGAGCCCGATCGCCAGCGCCATCGTCAGTCGAGATCCTCGGGTTCGCCGAACTCTTTCTTCCATCTGGCCAGCAGATTCAGCGCCTCCAGTGGCGTCAACGACTCGGTCTGGATTCGTTTGAGGCGCTCGGCCAGCGGGTGGGGCTCGGCCTGAAACAGGGCCAACTGGGGTTCGGCCGCACGACGGCTCGCTGCGCCTTGTTCGCCGGCGGGCACATGCAGTCGGGAGCTGGACTCCAGATCTGCGAGGACATCTTCGGCTCGCGCCACCACCTCGGGCGGCAGACCCGCCAGCCGCCCCACGTGGATACCGTAGGAGCGGTCGGCCGCGCCCGGCTCGACCCGGTGCAGAAAGAGCACTCCCTCACCCGATTCGTGAACCGTCACATTGAGGTTCGACAGGCCGGTCAGCCGCTCGTCCAATTGCGTCAACTCGTGATAGTGGGTCGCGAATAGTGTCCTCGCAGCCGCGCTGGCAGTGTCGTGCAGGTACTCCACCACTGCCCAGGCAATCGACAATCCGTCGTACGTGCTGGTGCCACGTCCGACCTCATCGAGCAGAACCAGGCTCCGATCGGTGGCGCTGTTGAGAATGTTCGCCGTCTCCTGCATCTCGACCAGGAAAGTCGAGGCACCGCGAGCAAGGTTGTCGCTGGCGCCGACCCGAGTGAACACGCGGTCCACTACCCCGATGCGGGCATGCTCGGCCGGCACGAAGCTGCCCATCTGGGTCAGCACGACGATGAGCGCGATCTGCCTCAGGTACGTCGACTTGCCGCCCATGTTCGGCCCCGTGACGAGCTTGATGCGGTGCTCGTCGCCGTCGAGGTAGGCGTCATTGGGCACGAACGGCAGGTCCGGCCGCAGCGCCTCAACAACCGGATGGCGGCCGGCGCGGATCTCCAGTACCTGGCCTTCATCCACGAGGGGTCGGCTCCATCCGTTGCGCGCCGCCGTCTCCGCGAGCCCTGCCAGGGCGTCGAGGCTGGCTATAGCCGCCGCGGTAGACGTCACCCGCGCGGCGTCAGCCGCCACCGTCTCGCGCAGCTCGACAAAGAGCCGTTGCTCGACGGCGGCGATCTTCTCCTCGGCACCCAGCACCGCCTCTTCGAATTCCTTGAGCTCCGGAGTAATGAAACGCTCGGCGTTGACGAGCGTCTGTTTGCGAATGTACTCCTCGGGAACCTTGTCGAGGTTGGCCTTGGAGACCTCGATGAAGTAACCGAACACTTTGTTGAAGCGGACCTTGAGCGAGTTGATGCCCGTTCGCTCGCGCTCTTTCGACTCGAGCCCGGCGATGAATCCCTTCCCCTCGGACTGCGCCTGGCGCAACCCGTCGAGGTCGGCGTCGTGACCCGCGCGGATGACGTGGCCAGCCGCGAGCGTCATCGGCGGTTCATCCACCAGCCGGGCAGCGATGAAGGCGCACACGTCGGCGCACGGATCGAGATCGTCGCGTAGTTCGCGACCGAGAGTCAGCTCCTGGAACGCGCCGACAGCCTCGCGCACCTCCGGCAATACCTCGAGCGAGGCGCGCAGCGCACCCAGATCGCGCGGCCCGGCCGTGCCCATCGTGATCCGCGTAGTAAGGCGCTCGAGGTCATGCACTGCTCTCAGAATGTGCCGCAGTCGGTCGCGCAATCGCGGGTCGTCGACCAGGTGCTCGACCACTTCGTGTCGGGCGCCAATCGCGAGGGGGTCACGTAGTGGCCGCAGCAGCCACTCGCGAGCGCAGCGGCCGCCCATCGAAGTGACCGAACGGTCGAGCACGCCCAGCAGCGAGTCTTCGCGCCGCCCCTCCTGCCACGACTGGGTGAGTTCCAGCGAGCGACGGGTGGAGGCATCGAGATGCAGCACATCGCGATCGCGGTAGCGGCGGATCGCACGCACGTGCCGCGGCGGCGCCTTGTGGCTCTCCTCCCCGACGTAGCGCAGGAGCGCGCCGGCGGTAGCCACGGCCGTGCTCTGCCCGGCAAAATCGAAACCATCCAAACTGGCGACGTCGAAATGCTCGCACAGAAGGCTGGCGGCCCGCTCCGGTTCCCAACTCCAGTCGGGCAACGAACTCCACGTTCTGACACCTTCGATCGAAGGCTGCGCCGGATCATCGGGCGTCAGCCACGCACGCGGTGTCTCGCTCTCGGGATAACAGATCTCACGGGGCGCCCAGCGACCTATCTCCTCGCGACAGCGAGCGCGGCGATCCGACCCGCCGAACTGAGCGCCGATGAAGTCGCCGGTGGAAACGTCCAGAGCCGCCACCCCGACCACGTCGCCGCTCTCGCGCACGGCCACGATGTAGTTGTTCGCGCGGCTCTCGAGCAGATCGTCCTCGACGAGCGTGCCGGGCGTGAGCACGCGCACGACCTCACGACGAACCATCCCCTTGGCGGCGCTCGCCTCCTCGACCTGCTCGGCGATAGCGACCTTCTTGCCTGCCTCGAGGAGCTTGGCCAGATATCCGTCGGCGGCGTGGTGCGGTACGCCGCACATCGGCGCCTCGTTGGCGCTACCACGGTTGCGGGCCGTGAGCGTTATGTCGAGAATCGCACTGGCGACTTCGGCATCCTCGAAGAACATCTCGTAGAAGTCCCCGAGCCGGAAAAACAGGATAGCGTCCGGATATGACGCCTTGATGCGGTGAAATTGCCGCATCATTGGAGAGAGAGTCGCCTCGGCCATCGAACCTCGGTGCAGGGTGGCCATGAACCGCGAAGCAGAAGAGGGACATTATCACGCAGCCACACGCGGAATCCGAGCCTGTCCAGGGGCACGAGATCCCCGGCCAGCTCGTGCTCGGCCTGGATGCGGCGACGCCGCCGGCCACTGTCGCGCTGGTCCGCGGTGACCGGGAACTCGCCCACCGAACCGGTCCGTTCGGCCCGCAGACGGACGCCTGGATCCTGGCAGCCGTGGACGAGATGCTGCGCTCGGCAGAAATGGAGATCGCGCAACTCGATTGCATCGCTGCGGGATGTGGTCCGGGGACGTTCACCGGTATCCGAGTGGCGTTGGCCGCCGCGTTGGGCCTTGCCGCCGGCGCTGGCGTACAGGTATGCGGCATCGGCTCGCTCGACGCGCTCGCCGAGGGCGCACAGGCCGCCACGGGCCGAGTCGCGTCGCTCGACGTTCTTGCCCTGGTGGATGCGCGGCGGCAGCAGCACTATGCCCTCCGCGCGTTCGTGGAGCCCGCGCCCGCGCGAATTACTCACGTCGAGGGACCCGCAGCGATCGACACGGAGGCTTTGATCGCGAGCCTCGAGGAGAATCCACCAGCCGTCTGTGTCGGCGCGACCCTGCAGCTTCCGGACAACGTGCAGTGGGTCGAAGGGCCGCCACTGGCGGTATCCATAGCCCGACTCGCGGCCCGCATGCCGGCCGCCGAACGCCCCCCGGCGCTGCCCAGCTACCTGCGACCACCGGACGCCGTCCCGGGAGTCTCTCCCCTGCGCCGACGGCGGCCTTGAGGCATCGGCAGACGCTGATAAACTAGAGGTATCCTGTGAACCGCCAACCATCAGGAGGTGGGCATGGAGCTGCTCGAGACCGACATTCCGAGTCGCCTGTCGAACGAATCCGAAGAGTACAGGCGATTGACTGATAGACATCGGGAATACGAGTTACAACTCGAGCACATTGCCAACCGTAGACCGTTTACCCAGCAGGACTGGTTCGAGGAATCGGTCGTCAAGAAAAGAAAGCTTCTGATAAGGGATCGCCTGGAAGCTTTGACGCGATTGCCCGTCGAGGTCGCCTAGCGCTGACCGCCAGCCCAGCCAAACCGAATAACGCATCGGGCCGCGCGGCACGGCGCCGCGGGGCTCGATGTGCGTAATCGGGCTACACGCGACTTCCGCTACTCACCGCCAGAATGTCTGTTCGCTCCGACTCCCTCCCGTTTCTCCTGCCCCCGGCAATCGTCACGGTTCTGCTCGCCGCAACCGGCAGCTACCTGGCGCTCGCGACGGGAGCCCTGGCCCTCGGTGTCGCTGCCTTCTTCCGCGATCCCGAGCGAATCAGCAACGCGCCCGCGGAAATCCTGTTGTCGCCGGCCGACGGCCGGGTCCTGGCGGTCAGGAAGACCGACGATGGCAGCACGACGATCACGATCTTCCTGTCCGTGTTCAACGTGCATGTGGCGCGGTCACCCGCCGCGGGCACGCTTACGCGCAGCGTCGCCAAGGGCGGCGGATTCGCTGCTGCCTTCAGCGACAGGGCGGATCGCAATGCCCGGGTAGAGATGGATATCCGCACCTCTGCCGGCTCGGTGGGCGTGACGCTCTTTGCGGGTCTCGTCGCACGCCGGGTGCTACCTTGGGTAACCTCGCCGACGACGCTGCGGCGGGGTCAGCGTATCGCCATCATCCGTTTCGGTTCACGCGCACGCGTCGTGCTGCCGCCAGCGTACGCAGCCACGCTGCGCGAAGGTGATAGCGTCCAGGCTGGCGCTACCCCCATCGCGCGGAGAAAGGTGGAACAGTGGATCCGATGACACCGAGGCCTCGCCGTCGGCTGCGGCGCGGTATTTACGTGCTGCCGTCGCTGCTCACCACGGGCAACCTGTTCGCCGGCTACTACAGCATCGTCTCGGCAATGCATGGCGAGTTTCGCGAGGCGGCCATCGCGCTGGGCATCGCCTTCGTGCTCGACGGACTCGACGGACGCATCGCACGCCTGACGAACACCCAGAGCGAGTTTGGCAAGGTCTACGACTCCCTCGCCGACGTCCTGACGTTCGGGGCCGCGCCCGGAGTGCTTCTGCTCTCGTGGGGACTGTGGGATCTGGGCCGCGTCGGGTGGCTGACCAGCTTCTTCTTTCTCGTGTGCGCGGCGGTTCGCCTCGCCCGTTTCGGCGTGAAGGACGGCAAGACCGACCATCGTTTCTTCGTGGGTCTGCCAACGCCGGCTGCTGCCTGCATGTTCGCGGCAGTGGTGTTCTACAGCCCGCAGGCCCTCGAATCATTGACCCTGAACCGTATTCTCCTCGGCGCGGTCGTGCTCATCGCACTGCTCATGGTTTCGAAGATTCGCTATCGTTCCTTCAAGGACTTCGACCTGCGGCGGCGTCAGCCTTACTCGTTGATCGTGATTCTGGCCATCGTGATCTACTTGATCGCCCTCGATCCCGAGCGCGTTCTGCTGATGATCGCCGTTGGCTATGTTGCGTCAGGTCCCATCGAACGCTTCGTGGCCCGGGTCAACTCGGCCCGCAGGAAGACCGCCGCATCCGCGGCCACGCACTCCAACCAGGACCACTCGTGAGTGCACGCGCAAACCGTGTAGCGATCGTCGGGGCGACATCCGTTCTGGGGCTCGACCTCAAGGATCGCCTGGCAGCCGTTGGCTACGCCGGCGATGCGGTGGAACTACTCGACCTCGAGGAACACGTCGGCCTGCTGACAGAATACGGCGATGAAGCCCGCGTGGTTCTCGCAGCCGCAGATGCATCCCTTTCGGGTTTCGAGGTCGTTTTCTTCTGTGGCGGCCGGCAGACAGTCGAGCGCTTCGCCGCGCCGGCGGCCGCCGCCGGCACCGCAATCGACTGCACTGGCAGCGCGTCCAGCGAACAGACCCTCGAACTGGTGGATCGGGAGGGTTCTCCCAGCGCCACGGGACTGCTCGCCATCC
>Ga0255049_10001912_pt1 | contig 11239 bp, 6 predicted proteins | sample JV7_2_3_MG_FD_183615 | JGI IMG/M metagenome (GOLD analysis project Ga0255049, IMG submission 183615) | Seawater microbial communities from Jervis Inlet, British Columbia, Canada - JV7_2_3 | ecosystem: Environmental > Aquatic > Marine > Inlet | place: Canada: British Columbia | collected 2016-10-06
CCTTAACTTGGAAAATCCAAAAAAAGTCTTATATACTGGGGTGTTCACCGCAACTTTTACCAATTTCGAGGCAATATGGATCAAGATCAGCAATCCCGGCTAAAGGAACTTATTGCCAAAGGCAAGGAACAGGGCTTTCTGACCTACACCGAAGTAAACGATCATTTGCCGGAAGGCATCGTCGAACCGGAGCAGATAGAAGACATCATCCGTATGATCAACGACATGGGCATCAAGGTCCATGAGTCAGCACCTACGGAATCCCCCGAGATACTCAGCGACACTGAAACCGAACCCGATGAAGACGCTGCCGAAGAAGCGGCAGCGGCATTAGCCTCGCTTGATAGTGAATTTGGTCGTACCACGGATCCGGTACGCATGTATATGCGTGAAATGGGTACGGTCGAGCTGCTGACGCGTGAGGGTGAAATCAAGATCGCTCGTCGCATCGAAAACGGTCTGAACCAGGCGATGAGTTCTCTGGCGCGCTATCCCGATACCATGCGCATGATTTTCGATCGTTATAACGAAGTACGCGAAGACGAAGCCAAGCTGAGCGATCTAATGGTCGGCTTTGTCGATCTGACGGAAGACCCCGAGTCGATTCCACTGCCGGCGGCGGCCCAGGTCAGCGACGATGATGATGCCGCGGTCGAAGATACCGGTCCCGATCCGGAAGAGGCTGCGAAACGCTTTACCACGATTGAACGCGCCTTTAACCGGGCCATGAACTGTGTTGCCAAGGGTGACATCAAAGGATACGAGCGCAATATTAATCGCGCTGTTAACGAATTGATGGAGATCAAGCTGCTGCCGCTGTTTATCGACAAGCTCAGTTTGAACCTGAAAGACGTTATCAACCGCGTTCGCACCAATGAACGTACCATTCTTGACATCTGCGTGAAGCAGGCAAATATGCCGCGCAGGACTTTCATCGAAACCTTCAAGGCGAACGAGACTAATCTAAACTGGATCGATAGCCACCTGAAGTCCGGTGAAAAATACGCCAGGACACTGGAGAGCTGTAAAGAGGAAATCCTGCGCTACCAGAAACGCCTGAAAAACCTCGAAAAGGCGTCCAACCTGTCGATTCACGAAATCAAGGAAATTAATCGCAAGATGTCGATTGGCGAAGCCAAGGCACGCCGCGCGAAGAAGGAAATGATCGAAGCCAACCTGCGCCTGGTTATTTCAATCGCGAAGAAATACACCAATCGCGGATTGCAATTCCTCGACCTGATCCAGGAAGGCAACATTGGCTTGATGAAAGCGGTGGATAAATTCGAATATCGCCGTGGTTATAAATTTTCGACCTATGCGACCTGGTGGATTCGTCAGGCAATTACGCGCTCGATCGCAGACCAGGCACGCACTATCCGTATCCCGGTGCATATGATTGAAACCATCAACAAGCTGAACCGCATTTCACGCCAGATGCTGCAGGAACTCGGACGCGACCCGCAGCCGGAAGAACTGGCTGAGCGTATGGACCTGCCTGAAGACAAGGTACGCAAGGTACTCAAGATTTCCAAAGAACCGATTTCGATGGCAACCCCGATCGGCGACGACGAAGATTCGAACCTCGGCGACTTCATCGAGGACACCAACGTACTGCTGCCGGCTGACACCGCAACCAACGCCGGACTCTCAGAATCGACCCGAGAAATCCTGTCGAGCCTGACCCCGCGCGAAGCCAAGGTACTGCGCATGCGCTTCGGCATCGACATGAATACCGACCACACCCTCGAAGAAGTCGGCAAACAGTTCGACGTCACCCGTGAACGCATCCGTCAAATCGAAGCCAAGGCCCTGCGCAAACTGCGTCACCCCAGCCGCTCCGAACAATTACGCAGCTTCATCGACGCCGACTAAATCGCCATTCGAAATTGAAAATTGTCATTCCCGCGCAAGCGGGAATCTTATAGAATTGCGCCGTTCCAAAAGCACACAATCCTGCGTTGAACACTGACACAGGATTTTTGGTGGTAGGCAAGGCGGATATTTCGCGCGCGCCGGGAGCATGGCTTAATGCCATGTGACCAAGCGCGAACTAGATTTTTGGAATTTCCTGCGTTGTAGCCTGACGCAGGATTTTTGCCGAGAGGCAAGGCGGATTTGGTTGGCGTCGCCGGGAGCATGGCCTAATGCCATGCGACCAAACGCCGACCGAATCCAACGCCGCCTCACGGCAAAAAGACAAGTCAGGGGGCCTGTAGCTCAGTTGGTTAGAGCAGTGGACTCATAATCCATTGGTCGGAGGTTCAAGTCCTCCCGGGCCCACCACCCTTCCCCTTTAAATTCAATCAGTTACGCTCGGCATCGTTTTCTGCATAAGTCCGTATGTGTAATTTTGGTGTAATTGGGTCAAGATAAGTTCTCTATTTTGCCTTTTTATATCTATCCTCCAGCTTGTCCATCGCGGCATCAATATGCTCGTCATTTTGATGGCTATACCTGACCACCATCGATAAGTCTTTATGACCCGATATTCTTTTTACCGTCGGTAAATCAACCCCAGCTTGTACTAGGTGCGTTATTGCCGTGTGCCTTTTGATCAACCTCTACAGAATAGGCTGATCCCGGTAAAAAAAAGAAAACCATTAACAGAACAACGCATCTGGTTTTGTGTAATTTCTGTTTCATAAACTGTTGCTCGAAGCGCGCTAACCGAGACGGCCAGGCGAATATGGGTAGCACCTGTTCCGCAAACGGAAAAATTTCAAACACGCCTGGATTCACATCAATTCCGGTAAGCGAGCGCAAGCGCTGCCAGAAATAGAGATGGTGGTGATTCGCAATATATCCATTTGCAAGGGAATTCCTGATACTGTCGATTCGACACTATCCTCCACCGTTAAATCAATTAATACGGGAAAAATTCACAAAACATTTAATTAAATTTTGTAGCTGTTAAGTTTCAATTAGTTATAAAGAACTGTTAAGAAACTGGTGCACGTGGGAACAGGAACTGATTGTTTGACAGCGAGAGAAATGCATAAACCATCCATTTGCTTTCACCCCTGCGGGCCATACTGGCATGGGCTCATTACATTTCATTTGTTGTTAAACGCTAAAAATTTAGATCATTTTTACTCTTGGAGCGCTATTAATTTCTAAAATTACGAGGGGGGAAATGCAGTCAATATAAAAAATTTGCTTTGTGAATTATTCCCGATTTTATTTCTTGGTAATAAATTTACTTTGCGAATTAGTCCCGATTTAATTTCTTGTTGTCGGGGTTAGGATGTGCGTACAGAGGTAAAACTCAATGGAGAGACATTGCAGATGGACATCATGCGAATCACCACGACCTCTTTATCTTGGCCATCAGCAATCTATACAACCATCAATCAAATGAGGTGCCAGGATGCAACCGGCTAAGCAAAACTTTTTGAAAATCTTGAGCATCGTGATTGCGCTTTCTTGCACTGCAGGAGCGTCACTGTCTTACGCAGGACCACTTGAACAGGCTAAGCGGATACACGACCGTCTGGTCGGTGTGCCACCGTCAGACGCAGTCATCGACTCGATGGCGGCAATGATTTCTGCTGGCGATGGCATCGGCGCCGCACTCGAGGCGATGGAAAACCCGGCGTTTTACAACACCACCCTACGTGAATTCGCATCGCCTTGGACGAATCGCGAGCGATCAGTGTACGTTGATATGAATGATGCGGTTGCAACGGTGATCGGCATGGTTCGCGATGACGTACCATTCGATCAAGTGCTCTACGAAGACATCGTCTATGTCGGAAGTGCCAATGCGACAAATATCGCTTATTCGCAGACAGATAACGATCACTATCTTGACCTACAGACGAACCGCATTGATTTGAGCGATCCCACGAATCTCATCAGGCAGCAGCAATCCAACCTGCCGGGTTCGCCAATCGGTATCAGCCAGACCGCCGGTATCATGACAACGCGCGGCTTCTCCGAGGCGTATTACGTTGCCGGCACAAACCGCGCTGCATTGCGTTTTACCACGATGAATTTTATGTGTATGGACATGGAGGATTTTCGTGACATTACCGCCCATCCGGATCGAATTCGCCGGGACGTTACGCGATCACCGGGTGGCGACAGTAGCATTTTCCTAAACGACTGCCTCAGTTGTCACGCCGGCATGGATGGACTGGCCGGTGCCTTTGCTTACTACGACTTCGATGAAGGAACGCAACAACTCGTATACACGGCAGGATCGGTGCAGCCCAAATTCGCCAATGATGCCGGCACATTTCGCTTTGGCTACGAGACAACCGATGACTCGTGGCTCAACTACTGGCGTACCGGACCGAATACCTTTGTCGGCTGGAACGGTCCGGGTTCCGGAACGGGAACCGGTGCGAAAAGCCTGGGCATGGAACTTTCGCAAACACGACAGTTCGCCACATGCCAGGTCAAGCAGGTGTTTGAGGAAGTCTGCTACCGCACACCGAATGGTGAGACCGATTTGCAAGCCGTCGAGAATATTGCGAATAGCTTTGAAGCGAACAATCGCAGCATGAAGCGAGTTTTTGCTGAAACTGCTTTGCACTGTATGGGCAACTGAAGGCGTTAGCATAGCTAACACGTGCCCCCTAAATGGATCAAACAGGAGAAGGGATGTGACTCCACACAAATTCAACATTAGTAGCAAATTAACGCAGGTCCACCTGGTGGGAGTTTCGCGATTGCTTTGCATGATCGTGCTCGCATTTACATTGTCTGCCTGTTCAGAATCAAGTGACGATTCAGAATTCACTGGCCAGGGGACGCCCCTGCCTACACCGCCACCACCTTCGGCCACAGACCAGGAAATTTTTGAGGCGAGGTTGTATCCGTTGTTGGTTAATCCGCTCAATTTTTGTGCCGGCTGCCACGGAATGGCTCAGGATCCGACATTTGCGGTTGCCGATCCGACGATTGCCTACAACGCATTGGTCAGTCAGCAGAAGGTCAACCTGATTAATCCGGGACTCTCGCGGATTTATTTGCGACCGCAGGATGACCGCCATAACTGCGGTGGTGTTACAAGCTGCGATCGGGTCGCGGCCGATTTCCTTGCGGCAATTCAGGAATGGTCAGACCTGGCGATCGCTGAGCCACCTCCCGGCGGCAGCACGCGGGTAGCCAGCAGCACGTCAAATTTTGCGCTCACGACGGACGGTGACGCTGCACGTGCTGACGAGAATGCGATCGCGTTGTTTAATTTTTCCGAGGGCACGGGCAATGTGACGATGGATACCAGCGGCGCCGGCGCAGCAATAGCGCTACAAATTGAGGGTATGGAGTGGGTAGACGGTGGCGGCCTGCGCAATGTTTCCGGTAAGGCACAAGCCAGCGCGGCCGACAGCCGCAAGTTGTTCGACATGATTGCACCGGGTAATGAGTACTCGGTCGAAGCCTGGGTGATTCCCAACAACACTGCCCAGGATGGACCCGCACGCATCGTTAGTTATTCGCTTGACACCGCCGTACGCAATTTTACGATGGGTCAAAACGCGATTTACTATCAGCTCAGAAACCGTAGCGCGGCAACTGGTGTCAACGGCACACCAGCCCTCGAGGCACTCGATCCACAAACCGATACTCTATTGCAACACGTGATCATGACATTCGATGCGGCGTCGGGTCGCAAAGTCTACGTCAACGGTCAGCTCAGCATAGAAGAGAATAACGGCGATGCGCTGGACTGGTTGGACAACCAAATCCTGGTCATCGGTAACGAGGTGACTAATAACCGCCTCTGGCAGGGCGTGTTCAAACTCGTCGCTGTTCACAATAAAGCACTCACTGTTGCCGAGATTCAGCAGAATTTTGACGCGGGCGTCGGCAACGTGGTCACGATGCGCTTTGATGTGTCGAGCGTGGTTGGTCAGACCGCTTACATCGATATGCAGGCTGCCCAACTCGACGCAACCGGGTACCTGTTTGCGGAGCCGGTATTTATCAGTAGTGCGACCGGCATCGCGGTCAAGAATATTCGCATCGGTGTAAACGGTGGTGTGCCGGTTGCTGCTCAGCCTTTCCGGCGCATCGATACGGTCGTCACCCAGTCGGGTATGCAGTTGTCCCCACTTGGCGCAGTCATTCCGGTGGAGCTGGGAGCCGATGACGATCAGTTCCATCTCGAATTTGAGGTGCTCGGAAATCAGTTTGGGTTTGCCGAACTGGTTCCGCCGTCCTCTCCGCCGGGGCCAGTAGCCGACGTGCCTGAACCAGATCTCGGCCTGCGCACGTTCTCGCAAATCAATGACACGATGTCGAGTTTGACGGGAATCGACGCGAATCAAGCCGTGATTTTGGCGAGCTATACGGAGCTTCGTGATTCACTGCCATCGACACCGGAATTGCTGAGTTTCGGGGCGGCACAGCAAATCGCGATTCAAAGGCTCGCCACTACCTATTGTGGAGCAGTGGTCAACGACGCCGGCAACTGCGACAACTTTTTCGGCGCCTGCGCGATCGATGCTAATGCTAAAGATCAGGTCGCGACGGTGCTCTACGATCGATTTATCGGCGACAACCTTGCCAACCAACCTGACCGAGCCGATGTTGCGACAGAGATCGTGCGGACTATCGACGATCTCGACTGCGCCGGTGGTTGCAGTGGCGCAACGGCACAGACGGCATTGCAGGCGAGCTGCACCGCGATCTTGTCCAGCGGCGCTGTGACGGTGAACTGATTTTCTAATGAGGAAGTAGATATGCATAAGTACATAAACCAATTCCGACGTGCGCAAACGGAACGTCGTCGTTTCGAGCGACGTATTGAGGAGTCCTGCCGCAAGAGCGGTCACGCACCTCCGAGATCGCGCAGGGATTTCCTCAGCCAGGGCCTGATTGCCGGCGTCAGTACGGTGTTTTTGCCCAGTATAGCGATGCTGTTGGCGCGCGAAGCGCAGGCCCAGTCTGCGGAATGCGTAATCGATAACAATGGAATGCTGGGCGCCGGCAAAATCCCTTTTTTGGCATTCGACCAGGGCGGCGGCGCCAACATAGCAGGTTCGAACGTAATCGTTGGCGGCGCGGGTGGTCAGGAAGACTTTTTGAATGAGTCCGGTTACGCAAAGCTTGGGCTGCCGAACGCGATTATACCGCAAAACGTGGGCGTCGATCGCTCATTCGGGCTGGCGATGCATCCAAATAGCGCACTGCTGCGCGGCATGATGGATAAAACCAATGCCGCCACGCGTGCAAATACCAATGGTTGCGTCATACCGGCGCGATCGGAAAACGACACCGGCAATAATCCGCACAATCCCGTTTACGGAATTGCAAGGGCCGGTGCCAATGGCGAGTTCGCAGCGACAATCGGTACGCGCAATTCCGAATCGGGCGGTCGTTCGCGCGCTCCCAATTCGATGATTCAAGCAGAACTACGGCCGGTTAAAGTCAGCAAACCCAGCGAAGCAATCGGATTGGGTGGTGGCGGATCCGATAATGGTTTTCCAGATGGCCGCGTGGCCGAGGCAAGCGCGATTATCAGCGCATTGAAGCTCGGCAAGATCACTGAACAGCAAGCAACGGAAGACCTGCTGCAATGTGGTTACGACAAGACGACTGCGACCTTCAATACGCTCGTTACTCCGCAGGACCTCGACCCTACGGCGGATCCGATCTTGCAGGGCATCTTTCCTAACGGTGAGTTGAATGACGGGGATTTCCGCAAAGCGGCGGCGGCGATGAAAATTGTGGTTAACGGCTATGGCGGTGCCGGCACGATAGAATATGGTGGCCGTGACTACCATCAGGATCCGCGTCCGGAAACCGATGGTAAGGACTTTGTGGTCGGACAGGCTATCGGCGCATCACTTGAGTATGCCGCACAATTGGGCAAGCCATTAATGGTCTATTGTTTTAGCGATGGTGCGGTCTCCGCGGATACGGGAAGACCCGAAGACGACGGTAACGGCACAACCAAGTTCCGTTGGCGGTCCGACAATTCGCAAACCGCCGCAAGCTTCATTTTGGCCTACAGTCCAATCGCCCAGCCTGCATTGCGTAACGGGGTAGCATCTCAGCAGTTCGGTTATTACAAATCCGACGGCAATGTCGAAACGTCATCCAGCCCGTTTGCCAATAGCGTTGAAGCGCTGGCGGAAATGGTGGTCCTGAATTATCTGGGCCTGCATGGTGAAGAGGGGATGTTCGGCATGGTGCTCAATAACCCGAGTTTGGGCACCGGCGCAGCGGTAGCACCGTACATAGCGTTCGACGCGATCGTTTAGCGATGTTAGTTGGATGTTGTCGATTAAACGATCGAGGAGCCACTCCGCCACTCCGTCGTTGCTTCTGGAGAATTTGTGAACGGCAGTGAGGCGATTAAGCTAGATCAGAATGAAGTCTCGGTACCTCGGTCGCTTCTTGCTTGCCCTGTCTGTGCGGCTGACGGCGCTACACTTGCGGTGTCATCCGAGGCATTAACATGTCGGCAATGTGCTACGCAATTTCCAATATTCCGTTGCGGCAAGGCGAAAATACCATGGCTTTATTCGGAACCCGGCAACACAAGGTTGGAATGGAAAGCACGGTACAATGGTTTTTTGCACGCCAATTCAGTAGAACAGGAACGACTGCGCTATGCGCGCAAGGTGAGCCACAACAGCGAGACGGGCCGAAGGCGCATCAGCAAACTACTGCACGCACATGAGCAATACCGCAAACAGATAACGGAAATTCTCGCACCCCTTGAATTGGAAGGTATCAGTTGGCCAGCGGATACCACGAGTCTGTTGCATAGCAAGCTACCCAAAAATCAGGGCTTGTCGAGTTATACCAGCAATATTTTTCGCGATTGGGCCTGGAATAACGGAGAGAATGAGGCGCTCATCGAAGCAGTCGATAAAGTATTGAGCTCGGATCAACACGGGAGGCTGGGCCCAATGCTGACACTGGGGGCAGGTGCTAGCCGGCTTTCCTACGACATGCATCGGCGATACTCGCCATACTTGTCTGTAATTTTGGATAATAATCCGCTGTTACTGCAGATTGCCAGTCACGTTATTCAGGGCGAGAGTATATCGCTTTACGAGTTTCCGGTGGCGCCTTTGAACGAGGCGTCTTTTTCAGTGCTGCAAGAATGTCGGGCGCCTGTCCCATTGCGCGACGATAATTTTCATTGTGTACTTGCCGACGCATTGAATCCACCGTTCGCCAAAGAATCCTTCAATACGATAGTCACGCCCTGGTTAATCGACATTATTCCACAGAATTTGCGGGTATTTATTCCGCGCATTAATCGAATCCTGCCGCAAGGCGGCCTGTGGATTAATACGGGCTCGCTCGCATTCTTCCATAGGGACGAAACGTGGTGTTACAGCGAAGAAGAAGTGCTCGAAATAGCCGTGGAAAATGGTTTTGAAATTCTTGCAGTCGAACGGCGGACGGTGGAGTACCTACGGTCACCATATAGTGCGCACGGGCGAACGGAAAAGATATTGAGTTTTTCAACCAGGAAAGTTCGAGATGTTGGACCTGGGGCAACTTATTCTTATTTACCTACCTGGATACTCGATGCGTCTCAGCCCATACCGTCGTCTACAGAATGTGCCATTAGCTCATCAAATCACATGCTCACGGCACAGGTACTGGCCGCAATCGACGGTAAACGCACAATCAACCAAATCAGTCGAATGGTGGCAAGCCAATATGGCCTAGGCTCAGCGGAAACAATACATGCTGTGAAGCGCGTCCTCGTCGATGCCTGGGAGGCCAGTAATATCGCCAGTTCCGACTGGCCATAGTGAAGCCATCTGCTCAGGGAATATGGACTTCCCAGGGTTCTCTAGACGCCTTCTAGCCTCGAAAAATAGTCTGCTTCAAATTTAGCAGGAGACACTGAAGGTCGATTTGGCTTTGTCAGCGTACCTGTGTTAACTACGGCAATTGCCACTTCCCATTAGCGGACCCACAATTCACAACTCCAGGGACGGAGAGCGGCCTATACTGTTTAAAAATAAAGGAATTTTAGCCATTTAGCTATCTGACAATCCTCGTGTCGGTGGTTCGATTCAAAATCAGGACAAAAAATATAACCATGATGGGATAAGACCCATTTTGGCAGGGATGCCAGAGCAGGCCTCGCTATCTATCTTGCCCTCCTGTAGCATCTGTATGACACAGATCAATACGCCTCATGCCGTAGTGGTGTAAACATTGCAGGCTAGAGTGAATGACCGTCCGCTACCTAATAAAAACAACTAAGGAGAAAACCAACCTTGTCATGGGCAGAAGATATTGATCTGCATAAAAATCTCGTCTTCGCTCTTATCGATGCTGCTGTTCTTTGTGGCTGGAGTTGTTTTCTGGGGTGGCTTTAACTGGAGTATGGAGATGACTAATACTGAATCATTTTGCATCTCCTGCCATGAAATGGAAGCGAATGTGTACCAGGAATACAAAACTACCGTTCACTATTCGAACCCCACCGGTGTGCGGGCTACCTGCCCCGAATGCCATGTGCCTCGGGAATGGTTGCATAAAGTGGTGCGTAAGGTTCGCGCTTCCAACGAGTTATATCACTGGATCGTCGGCAGTATCGATACCCCTGAAAAATTTCAGGCCAAACGTCATGAGCTAGCCGGGCACGTCTGGAAAGGCATGCAGGAAACAGACTCCAGGGAATGCCGCAACTGCCACGACTATGGCCATATGGCATTGCAACAACAAACAATCATGGCAAAAAGGACCCATGAACTGGGTGTCAGTCTGGATTATACCTGCATCGATTGCCACCAGGGTGTCTCGCATACCTTACCCGCGGAATTTGACAAGGAGGTGCAAATCGATGTGTTACATAAAAAGACCGATCAGCAGGGGATAGCCTGTCATGAATGCCATGAAGATCTTTTTTCACCGAAAGACACCGACGAGTGGTAGACGGTGATGATCGATAACAATCTTAAAGATGCCAGTTCAACGAGGAATTCAAATGAAGCAAAATAACCGAATCATACATTTCTTAGCTGTACTTTTTTTGCTAGCAAGCAATCCAGCGTTGAGCGCTGATGAAAGCACGATACAACAAGGTGCAAATATCTATGCACAAAATTGTATTTTTTGTCATCAGGCTGACGCGATCGGCAAACCAGGCTTCGCGCCTTCTTTATCCAATGCGGAATTTTTAAGTGTCGCCTCGGACAAGTTTATATTGGGGACGATGCGGGACGGCCGGCTCGGGACCGGCATGCCACCTTTTGCCCACCTGGGGCGTGAACAGGGCCGGGCTATCGTTGCTTACCTGAGGTCGTTTTCC
>Ga0255049_10001913_pt1 | contig 11235 bp, 19 predicted proteins | sample JV7_2_3_MG_FD_183615 | JGI IMG/M metagenome (GOLD analysis project Ga0255049, IMG submission 183615) | Seawater microbial communities from Jervis Inlet, British Columbia, Canada - JV7_2_3 | ecosystem: Environmental > Aquatic > Marine > Inlet | place: Canada: British Columbia | collected 2016-10-06
GGTGTCGATGAAGTGGATCTCGGGGACGAGGCCGAAGGCGCTCATCCCTGGCTGCGGCTGGAACTGGGTGGTCGCTACGCCTGCCACCATGCCGAGGCCGTGCCGGTCGAGCAGCTTCTCCAACGCTGCCCCGAACTTGTCGAGACGTTCGTCGTACGAGAGGGTGAGCAATGACGGTGCCGGTGTCTTCTTTGGTGCTGTCATAGTGGGTCTCCTATTGGTGGTCGCTAGTAATCTCGGTACCACTGGTACACGATGTCGCAGTCAGTGCCGGTGGCTCTGATCACACGAAGGTTGGACGGCTCAGCTGTGTTGTGGTCGACGTAGCTTGGCAGGTCTGCTGCCCCTACGTCCACGAACCAGCCGGTGGTGACATCGGCAGCTGTGGGATCAGTGCCGTCGTACCTGACAAGTATGCCGTTGGCGTCCGTCGGTTGGATGCGTACCCCTGTCGCGTTGCGTGGGGTGGTGAGAGTGAGAGAGGTTGTGGAGACGGTGACTGTGGTCATCGTCCCCAGCCAGGTGCGTGCGCCGTAGCTCATGGTGTCTCCATTCGGTGAAGCACCCAGTGTATCCCGCCACCCCACGGAAGGAAGGGAGGGACCGTGGCCCAGCTCCCCTCCCCCCTTGACCAGCCCGCCGCTAGGCGGGGCTTTGGTGGGTGGATTGAACACAGTAGCAGGGTTTCGCCGTGTATGCTGCTGGCGGGTGCTGCGACTGATCGTCCCAAACGTGGGTTGCTACCTTCCGAAGACCCCCGGCTCAGGCTGGGGGTCTTCGTCGTCGTCGGGTCAGCTGTCCGTTTACAAGAATCCATCGTTGCCTGTCGTGCGCCTTGTCGAGCGGAGTGGGTCCGGGCCTGACGTTGTCCCAGTCGGGCTGAGGTCGGGGTAGTACGACTCGCGGGGCTGGGATATGGCTTGGCGGATTCTTTCGTCGACGACGCTTCGGCTTGACCTCCGGATCAGGAGGCGCAAGAGCAGAGCGTGGGTCCCATACCCCACTGCCGCCGCGAGCACGAGAGAGGGAAGTCTCGTTGCGCTCCCACTCAGCGAGGTTCCGTGCGTTGTACATGAACGGCATGTTCGGATCATTCTTGTTCCTCCTACTCGTGATCATGTTGGCGTCCCAGCTGAAGATTCTGCACAGCACGTCGACGGGGTCCTCCTTGTCCTTCACGGAGGAGGACCCCTGAGGCTTGCGCCTCCGACGTTTCTGGGTCACGCAGCTTTCGGCTTCCGTGTCCGCTTGGCTGTCGGCTTCGCTGCTGGCTTGGCCTTCGGCTTGGCCTTGGGTGCCGGTGCGGTGAGGTTGATCGTGCTGGCTGCACGCTTCGCCTTGATGGTCGCCGACTGCTTGGCCTTGCGGCTTTCGTTGCGCTCGTTGATGGACGCAAGGATCTTCGGTGCCTTCGCCTTGAGGAGCCGTGCTGCCGGGGTGGAGCCTGGCAGCTCAGATCCCTGGGCTGCGTCGATGAGGGTCTGGAACGTCTGTCCGATGATGACGTCCTTGGTGTAGACCTTCTTGATGACGGCCTTCTCGTCGAGGTCGAAGTACTCCTTCCACATCCGGTCGCTGAGGCGCAGCTCGGTGGCCTTGGTTGTGGTCCTGTTGTTCACTCGGGTCATGATGCCTTCTTTCTTGTTCGCTTCTTGGGTTGGGTCACGGCTGCGATGATCGCATCCGCTGTCTTCGGACCGATGCCATCGACATCGGTCAACTCTTCTCGGGTGACACGCATCTGGAACGGGCTACCGCCCAGCGCCGTGTCGATTGCCTGCGCCGCCTTCGGTCCGACGCCTGGTACTGACTGCAACAGCCAGCACCTGAAGTCCTGACTCGACGCTGATCCCCACTCGGAGGTCATGGCCGGTCGGCGTAGCAGACTGATGTGCTCCTCCTTGGATGACCACTCCCTGAACGACTCGATCATCTGGATCGTGTCAGTCATGGATGACGTCTCGTGTACCGCTACGCCGTGGTTCATCTGGATGGTGAGCCTGAGACTTCCGTATTGCTTGCGGGTGAAGTCCGGCCCGTATTTCGTCATCAGCACACCGTCGGTGGTCCACATCGGGGCACCTTCGATGATGAGGATGGCGTGGTCGAGTCGCTGCATTTGTTGTAGCTCCATGCCTAGCCTCCCGTCAACGAGTGACCCCATGAGATCGTTGATCTCCTTGCGTTGGACTCCCCATAGTTGTTCGTCCCAGCCTTCCCACATGAAGTCTGCGCCGAACGTCTCCGGTTCTGTGCTGATGGTCTCCGCCATCTCCTTGAGCCGTGATGGCTCAGTGGAGCTGACGATGAGTCCGCTCATGCTTTCCTCCTTCTCCTTGGTTGCCGTTCGGTCCAGCCTGCGACGGGGATCATGTACTCCTCGACGAAGGATAGGTCGGTCATGTCCTCGTCGGCCCAGTCGCATTCACGTCCGACTCTCTCCTTGGCTGACGTCATCATGTACTTGTTGTCGGCCCCCTTGTAGGTGAGGCGGTGGCAGCGCAGCACGGAGTGGAACAGGTGCGGTATCCGCTTGTTCCCTCTCGGCTTCAGCTTCATGTGTTTGAAGTCACGGTCGGTGGGGTTCTCCCATGTGCCGTCCGTGATCTTGTCCTCTTCGGCGATGACCAGGACATGTGCTTGGGTCTTGGTGATGGTCAGCAGGAATCTGTTGTACATCCTGTTGATCTCCACCCAGTTGTAGTCGATGCCGTCGGTCGAGTCGGGGATGAAGGTGGACATGAGGTCAGCGTCGATGCCGAGCCTGCGTTGCGCCCAGTAGTCCTGGCACCAGGCCCATGTCGGGGAGATCATGTCGACGATGAGCCAGTCGCCGGGACCTGCTTCGTCCTCGAACGTCTTCATCCCTCGCGCTGCCTCCACGTAGTCGGCAGCTGGCGCATGGACGAGACGACTCGTGTCTCTGTCGGCCCACATACGTTCGACCGCTATGTCAGTGTCGAGGATGAAGAAGGTCCCGTCGGTGTTGTCGAACATGTCGACGTACGCTCGTGACTTGCCGGTGCCTGGTTCCCCGTAGAAGAGGAGGCGTTCCCGGCAGCCGGGGGGTGGGTCGATCATGTGTTGCTCCTTGTTAGTATGTCTTCGATCACTTTGGTATGACCAACTCTGATCGCACAGATGAGGTTTATCACATCAGTGGACGTGAAGCCAGAGATCAGCTTGGACTGTTCGGTCGGTTGGTTGAGCCAGTCGAGCCTGCCATTCACAGCGGCTGTCCGTTCCCCGATGAACCTCTCGAACCTGCCGATCAGTTCGTCGGGGATGTTGTGGACGTGCTCCTCATGTAGCTGGATGCTGATTCGTTCAGCTCTCATCGGTCCTCTCCGTAGATGACGGCGTGTCCCTCTTCGATGAGTCGATCGTTCAAACATTCCGATCCAGTCGAGTCGAAGATCCGTCCGAGACAGCGTCCATATTTTCCGGTCGAGAAGTCTGTCGATCGGAGGATCACCTCTCGGTGTTGTGTTGTGACCCATTGTTCGACGAATGCTGTCGCGGCGAGTCCGCGAGCCTTTTCGTCGAGGTCGCGCGTCCTCGATTCCGGCGCATCTATTCCGGCGAGTCGGACACGCTCTCGGAGGAGGATGTCGAACCCGAGATCGACAAGAAGATCGACCGTGTCTCCGTCGACGACTCTCTCGACTTTCGCTCGGTGCGTGAAGAGCGCCTCGATCATCGGCTGGGCTTCGAGTTCGTCGTTGGTGAGGTTCGCTGGCTTTACCATGTTTCGCACCTCGCCACCCAGATGCCTGTCGAGCGGCTGTGGTCTACGCAACAGCCGTCGGTTCCTTTCTGGCATGTATCGGTTTCGGCGCGATCGTCGGCGACGACGAGTGCGTTATCGGGAAGTTCACTCATTGTTGGTCTCCTTCGGTGGGGTGATGCGGACAGCCGTGTAGTACGACTTGCTCGTGTACTGGTCGAGGTCGATGCCGTCGTCCACCATCGCGACCTTGTTGAGCTTGGTGCTGTTGGACTGGTATCGGCTGATCTTCGTGCCGTTGGGCAGGGTGTGGGTGTACTTGGCGTCGGCCTTGGTGTCCTCGGTCAGCTCGTCAGGCAACGGTGCCTTGTCAGCCACCCAGTTGGCGAGCGCTTCACGGGAGATCTTCTCCGCTGCCTTCGCCATCTCCAAGTACCGTTTCGTGTCAGTCGCTGAGCGGGTGAGGCCAGCTAGCACCTCCTCTTCCAAGGGGTTGATGCCTTCACCGTCGAGGAGCATGGTGTCCTCGTACTCGTCGACGTGCAGGAAGAAGTACGGGCAGCCCCACACCTCGTCGCCGCATGGTGCTGCGAGGAGGTTGGCTTGGGCTGCGTTCTGCTCGACCTCGGTGGCCTTGAACAGGACGCCGTCGTGCCCCATGCCCATGACCTCGCCAAGATCGGTGAGGTCATACTCGTAGCAGGAGACAGTGTCGTCCTCCTTGTTGCGTGCTGCGAGGATGAAGTTGTCGCAGTCGTGGGCCATGCAGTAGAGCCAACCCTGAAAGGCATACTTGATCCCAAGGGGACCGAGACCATGCAAACCTTCCAGGGCCAGCGACCGTGAGTAGGAAGCGCCAAGGTTCTTGGCGTCCACTACGAACTCGGTGCCACCAGAGTTGAGGGTCCCGTCGGGGTGACCTCGCCAGGTGTAGTTGCCGACGGTCCACTCGAACTCGGCCTGCTGGTTCTCGACGGGGACACCGTACAGGTGTGCGACTTCGTTGAGGATGGCGTCCTCCCAGTCGTGTCCGGCTTGGAACGCTGCCATCAGACGGGCGGGTGGTGGTGCTGGGGTGACGCCTGCCAGTGCGGCGGCGAGTGACTTGATGCAGCCACCGTAGGCAGACATCCGGAAGATGACCTGGTTCCCCTCACGGTAGGCGATCGGTTGGTTGTGCTCAGCCATGTCGTTTCTCCATTCGTTGTACGAACTGGTCAACGACGTTGGTCCGATGTTCGTGCGTGTCGTACCTGGCGGCGTCGACCAGGTCGAGTAGGTCGATCACCCGTGCCATGATGGCGTGCTCTGGGTGTCGGCGGTCTTTCGGTGTGCTCATTGCGTTCCCCTTCCAGGGGGGTGGTGGCCCTGGTAGCCACCACCCCATTATTTGAATAACGGTCAGTCAGTACCAGGCTTGACGTCGAGGACATCCATCGAAACTGTGAAGTCGTTGTACACCAGGTTGCTGGCATCCAGCGTCTCGGTCAGCTTGGCGATGATCGCCTCATGTGAGATCCCCGTCTCCCAGAGTTCGTCGGGGAGATGAAAGGACAAGGTGAAGTCGAGGATCATTCGGCGTATGCGGACCAGCCGCCAGCCTCCTCATCAGTCAGCCAGACCTCGAAGGCAGCGTGCCCTTCGGATTCGGCGACACCCTGCTCGATGACGATGGCCTGGCCTGCCTCAACGAAGGCGCCGTGGTCGTCGACCGATTCACCGGCGTCGAGCACCAGCTCCTTGATCGCATCCCAGTTGACCGGCGCAGCTTCAGCCTTCGGCTTGCGGGCGCGGGCCGTACCTTTCTTGGCCGCACCTTTCTTGGCCTTCGCCTTGGTGGCACCGGGAAGTGAGACGACAGCGAACGGCATCTCGAAGGTCTTCACGCCGACGTGGGTACCGTTGATGGTCCCGTAGTCGACGGACTCTTCGTGGATGTCGAACTCGATGCCGACCCAGGCTGCTGCCTCGTGCGGGAACATGCCGATGGCGGCGAAGTGTTCACGGAGACCGAACGGTTCGATCTCGTCACCCTCTCCGTTGTCGGCGTGCCCGTCGAGGACGAACGGCGCTGGCTTCTTCGAGTCGGCGGTGTGGAAACAACGGTGGATCAGGAAACCGATGCGTGACTGGGTGTTGAACCCCTTCGGCTTGCCGCTCTCATGCAGGGCCGTCTTGCCACCGTCAGGTGTCTCGAAGGTCTTGCCGCAGGTGAAGTTGACAGACCTGGTCTCGAACGGGAAGTCGTCCGGCCCAGTGATCTCCAACTCCCACTTGAGGAGCAGTGTCTCGGTGTCGTAATCGTCGTTCGTCCCAAACTCTGCCGACACGACTCGGCCACGGTAGTCACCGATGGCGTTGCTGTCGTCTGTGTCGAATGGGTCATACTCTTCGCTCATATCTGATTCTCCATATGGATTGAAGGCTTGGCGATCGGTCGACCGTCAAGTAGTTGGGAAGGTTTGATCCCTGTGCGCATCGCTTCGATGAACCAGGGGGGGAACAGCTTCCCGTTCTCTTTGTACAGCCTCCCGAAGGAGGCGTCGAGAATGTAGGTGACTCCCCAGTCATCCTCGCTTCGGGTTGTACGACCCGATGCTTGGACGATCTCTCGCACTGCCTTGGTGGCGTACCAGAGATCACCGCCTTTCCCGTGAAGACGAGCGCTTACCTGCTGTTCCCCCAAAGAGAGGTAGGGAACTTTGCAGATGATGTTCACTCTCGCCTTGTCACCCTTGAAGTCTGTGCCTCGACCGATCGAGGGTCCGACGAGTACTGCGTTGTCGGTTGCCTCGAAGGCCGCAATGATGGCGAGCTTCTCGGATGAGTCCTTGTATGTGAAGACCTCTCGGTCAGTGGTATTCATGATAGCGGACCTGACCATTCCTGTCAACTCATAGCTGACCGTGTGAATGATGGCCCTCTCGCCCTCCCATTGGTTGAGGAGAGCGGTCACTCCCTTCGCTATCTGAGGCAGCGCCTCGTGCTTGGTCTTGTACGTGACCTTGGCGACTGGGATGTAGTGGATCTCCCGGCGCTCGACGTCGAAGGGCATGGGTGCCTGCACGAATGCGAACGGTCCCTGCCAGCCCAGCGTCTCGGCCAGCTCCTCGGGGCTGACGATGGTGGCTGACATGAGCAGGAACTTGCGGCCGTGTCTCCACAGCAGGCGCTGCCCGTAGTCCCCGACCCTGACCGGCTTGAAGATCATCGGGCCTTCCTTCTCCTTCCGCTTCCGGTCCTTCTTGTATCCGGACAGCACCCAGTTCATGTCGGTGTCGTCACGCATGGTGTTGATGAGAAGGTCGGTCTCCTCAAGTTTGGAGTTGAGGAAGTTGAGCCGTCGTGTGCGCTGCACTCCCTTCAGCCGTTCACCGTCGGACTTCATGGCCGTCTTGATCTTCGGGTAGACCACCTCGTTCAGCCACTCAAGCCACGCTGTGCCGTCCGCTGAGTCGTCCAGCTTCTCGGGCTGCCCCAACCTCAGCTCACGGCGTAGCGTGGCGCTGTACACCACCTCAGCCTGGCTGAGGAGGATGGATTCGAGGACGTCGCACTCGTCGGCGACCACAAGAGGGAGCCTGGTGAACTGTGCTCTCGCCGACGCCGCTTCCCGTATCAGGTAGGCGTAGTTGAGGACAGCCATCGGGCTGTTGACGGCGTCGGCTTTCGCTTCCCGGTAGGAGCAGGCGTCCGGCTCGGGACAGAAGTCGCAGCCTCTGTCCTTCGAGAACGTGCAGTCACCGCATGTCACGTCGATCTCTTTCAACTGCATCTCGTCGTACCAGCGTGGGATCTGAGGCGTGTAGTTCGCTCGCCCTTTCACAGTGCAGGCACCGACCTCATGGAAGTCGTCGAGGTACTGGTCCTGCAACGACTTGTCTGCTGATGCTAGGACGGCACGCCGTTGCATCTTCTGAGCCACCATCCATGCGATCAGGGACTTGCCGCTGCCGGTCGGACCGTCGAAGAACACGACGTCGTTGGTCTCGAACGCTTCGACGATCTCGTCAGCTGCTGTCACCTGCATCGCCCGGAACTCTTGTAGCCATGACGGCCATGTACCAGGGACATCGGTGACTGGTACCGCATCGTTCGCAGTGGACGGTGGACTCTCCGATGTCGAAGACTCGGGACTGGACGTGGTGTCGGGCGCAGTTGTCCGTCGGCGGCGACGCTTTGTTGGGGTCGTTGTAGATGGGGTCGTCGATGACGAAGGATCGGATGCCGGTGCCCCAGGGTCTGGTCTCCTTGATTGGAGCTGGTCCAGCAGGAGCTGGGCGTCCGGTGGGGACGAGTCCGTCGAGTTCTCCGCAGACGTCGCAGCATCGGCGGACCCCTTGGTCGAAGTCGAGCGCTTCGTAGCAGGTGCCTTCGCACCCGTACGCTTGCCGGTGGTCTCTGCCCCATCCCATCCTGTTGCCTCCTTGTATGTGTGCAGCATCGCTGCGAGTGAGTGTGTGCAGAACCCACGGAACTCTCCGCCTGGGTGGTCTGCGCATGAGCATTTGTGCTTGGTCTTGCCGTCGACGGTGACCTTGGTGATGAAGTACACGGGATGTGCGTCACCCAGTGCTTCGATCTGCCGGACCTCCCACCCCCACCCGTTGTCGAGTTTGGTGACGGTCCCTTCCTTGACCCTGCGTTTGGCGATCTTCTTCTTGCTGTCGCTGATCCAGGTGTAGTCAAGCGGGTTGGGTGGGCCTCGGCGTGTTCTCCTTGTTGGTTGTTCTGTGTCGAATGGGTCGTATGTCATGTCATCCTCCTTGGATGGTCATTGCCCGAAGAGTTCATTCTCTTGGGCTTCTTCAACTGCTCTCAGTTCTTGCTGTCCTTTCTGGTGGACCATGCGAACGGTCCTCTCTGCGTTGGTGACTGCTGTGGATAGGTCTGCCTTGAGCCTGCCGTTGACGAGCTGTGGCAGGAGGTCGTTGCCTGCCAGGATCAGTTCGTGTAGCGCCTCGGCGTCGCCTTCGGTGAGGGATGAGTGCCGTGCCATCCCTGCTATGAGGGCGACGACTGTCTTCTCTCTCGCCTCGACTCGTGACGAGGTCACGGACTCGTTGGCTGCCGCACCCCACACCTCGGCCTGCCGTACGTCGGTGGGTCTGGCACCGTGGTCGGCGGACATGAGGTAGTGCATCCGATGGTGGCAAGCGTCAGCAACGAAGTCAGATAGGGACTTGTAGTCTCCGTATCTGTCGTTGTTGATGAACAGGTTGTATACCTGGTCGAACACGACCGGATCAAACTTGATCATCTGTTGCTTGGACTCGGTACCTCTGTCTCCGTGGGTGGTGTGGATGCGGTCGGGGTCATAGCCTGACTGCGTGTCGAAGGGGTCGTAAGACAAGCCCTTCTCCTTCTGTGCTGCGCACAACCTGATGGTTCACAGGCTGCTGATGTCCCGCCCACATGCTAGCTCAACTCGATCTTGTTGGTGGGCTTGCGACGTCGACGCTTCTTGACTGTGACCTCTGCCTCTGATGCGGGTGGAGGTTCGTCCTCCATGCCGATGTACTCGGCGATCCTGTCGAGGACACCGTCACTGATGACACCCCAGATGCCGTGTGGTATGCACACTGACTCGCCTTGGGGTGGTGATGACCAGGACACGTTGACCCCGGCGTCGGTGGTCACGAAGTACCAGCCGTCTTCGTCTGTCTTGTCGTTGTCCTGGTGGATGACGGTCGCGTTGACTCTGAGTACGGTCATCGAATCACCATCGCCAACAGCACCCAGCAGATGGCGATGGTGACAACACCGGCGATGATGCCGTCACCTCCGGTGGCGTGTGTGACGAGGCCGACCATGAATCCGGCAGTGAGGGTGAGGATGGTGACGAACGTGGCTTCGCTCATGACGTCAACCATTCGTCCATCTCGACGGCGGTCATCGGGTCGCCCCAGTCGTCGGCCTCTTCGACACGGACATGCCACCTGTCCTTGCCGGGGACCCACCAGCTGTAGATTCTGCCGTCGAGCATCAGTTCGTACAGTTCGGTGTTCATCCACTTGAGGGTCTTCGGGATGTTGTACCTCCTCCTAGTTCTGCCTGGTGTCTTGGCGAGCTTCAGGTTCCTGTTCTTAGGCATCTTGTTCCTCCTTCTCGATCCATCCGCAGCGTCCACACCAGACCACTTGGCCTGAGTACGGTGTCTGCCTGTCACACTTGGGGCATCTGGCTTTAGGCACGTCGTCTCCTTCGTTTCCGTTCGGGTTCTTGCCTGAGGGCGTGTGCCATCGGGTCGTTCTGGTTGCGTAGCTCCGAGTGGTTCTCGTGCTGCTGCCAGTGGTCGTCGTCTCGTTTCTGGGTGGGTAGTTCGATGCGTCGCCTCTCTTGGGTGACGTGACCTGGCGGGTCTTCCTGTCGGATGAACCGGTGAGGTCGGAGCGGTGTGCTGTCGGCGTCATCTCCGTAGAGCCTGACAATCCAGTCGACTCTGCCGTAGGCCCGCTTCCAGTCGATGATCAGACCGTAGGTCCGGCCAGGTCCGACGTCGATGAGCCACCAGTTGCCACGTTGGGCGTCGAGGATGGTGGCGTCTGTTTGTGCTGTCATCTCTGACATGTGCTGTCGCATGTGTCCTCCTTAATAATTGGTTATTGGACGGGGGTGAGGGGAGGGAGCGGGGGTGCTCCCTCCCCTCTGCTACCGGGGCGTGACAGGTCCCGGTGGCCGGTCTGTTACCAGGTGGTGGCGTCGACGAGGCCGAGCTGCGCTTCGCTACAGTTGTCGAGGCTTTGGATGTCGTTCTCGCAGCCCTCGAAGTAGGACAGGACGTCGTCCAGTGCGGACTCGGGGATCTCGATGTTGATGGTGAATCGGTGGTTGACGAGGTTGGGTTCTATGAACCCTTGGCCGAGGATCTCGGCGATGCGGTTCACGTCGTCGCACCCTGAGCTGCTGATTTCCAGCATGTACTCCAACGCCTCGTGTATGACACGGGCGCACGAGTAGTCGCCTCGTGTGCGGAGGGTGGATGCGATGACTTCGACGCTTGCTACCTGATGGTCGGTGTTCATACTGATGCTCCTTGGTTGTTGAGTGCTCGGTCGAGCAGGGTTTGGAACTCTGCGAGTGTGACGGTTGATGCGTGGCGGACGGACGGGTTGTCGTTGCAGAACCTGTTCATGTGTCTGCCGGTGGTGGGCCCCCAGTCGTTGGGCCTGACGGTGAAGCCGTCGGGTCCGTTGAACGCAACGCAGGTGCGGTACGAGAACCCGAGGCATACGCCGTTGACGTACATCTCGATGTAGTTGGGTTCGTTGACTGTGATGTTGGGTGTGCCTGTGTTCATGGTGTCTCCTTGGATCGCATTTCTCGGATGATGGAGTCGAGGGATTGACGGGTGACTCCGACCCGTGTCTCTTCGCTGAGGTGGATGTTGTCGAGCAGGTTGACCATCGACTGGAGGTGATGGGTGACTCGTTCGATGAGCTGGTCGACGATGACACTGCACAGGTTGATTGTCATGCCGTGGACGACTGCTGCTGCCATCATCTCGC
>Ga0255049_10001915_pt1 | contig 11232 bp, 8 predicted proteins | sample JV7_2_3_MG_FD_183615 | JGI IMG/M metagenome (GOLD analysis project Ga0255049, IMG submission 183615) | Seawater microbial communities from Jervis Inlet, British Columbia, Canada - JV7_2_3 | ecosystem: Environmental > Aquatic > Marine > Inlet | place: Canada: British Columbia | collected 2016-10-06
AGGAAACGGGTCCACAGGGGCAGCTGCTTGATCCGCGATAATGTTAGCGGATGATCTTCTCGAGGATCTGCGCAGGGCTATCCGTGTTGCGGTAATAGCCGTGTCGCACAGCCATTTGTTCGAACGCGTTGTCACGATCGGCTTCGCTCGGGTACCAATGCAGCCTCTCCCAATCGTTGCCTATGATCTTGCGCATCGTATCGCCTGGCGGCAGAGTTACCCGAATACCGTAGCGTCGTTCAAGCCCGGCAAGCGCCGGATCTACGAGGTTGTGCAAATGGCAATAGTCCATGGCGCGGAAGTATACCGAAACATCAGCTTCGGTCACCCCTGTCAGACGCTCCCTCGCGGTCAGACCAGCCAAGCAAGCGGCGCGTTACAAACAAGTACGCAGGTTTCACGGTCGACATGAAAACGCGAGACGCCAATGAGGGGTTATCGAGTATCGAAAGCTCACGCCGGGTCAAATATTGCGGGCAATAGCTACGCTTGTGTTTGAGCAAATGGCGCAGGTCTTCGTAGCACAGCAGACGAAACAAGCGGCCGCGGTGAGGACTATAGGTGGCAAGCTGAAAGTCGACGAACGCCGGTGAGCCGTCGCTTCGCACTAGCAAATTGGGTTCTTTTGCGAGGTCGTTATGTGCCACACCGATACGATGCAGACACCTCAGGAGTCGTGCGGCAGCGGTGAAATAGGCTGGGTCACGCGGCTTTGCGCGATGCATCGGATTTCCTGGCAAGTAAGACCGAGCCAGCAGATCGTGCTCTACTTTCAGTAGCTGCGGTACGCCGACAAGGTCGCCCAATGCCGCCAGCACATTGGCTTCACGCCGCAAAAGCCCGCGCGCAAGCCAGCGTATCCAGCCGCGAGCGGTACTCGAATCACGAACAATATGCCGTTCATCGCCGTTGGCGACCAATCGGATTTCGCCGAACAGGTCCTTTTTGAGAAGCCGCGAATCAGCCATTGTGGGAGAATACCTCAGCGTACCGCTCTGGAATCATTGATGACCGGAAATTCAGACGAACAGTCGCTTGGCACGGAACGCTCCAGGCTCGACACGACAGGCGAGTTTTTTAGCGTCGGCGCACCGTTGCATGCCGTGCGAGCCGGTTACGTGCGCCGTGGCGCCGATGATGTGCTGTACGAAATGCTGGTTTCCGGGCGCTACGCACACATCATCGCCCCCGATCGAAGCGGCAAATCGAGCCTGGTCGCTGCCACGACCGCGAGGCTCGAGAATAACGGCTTCAATGTCGCCATTCTCGATCTGCAGCAGATTGGTGTCCGGGACGCGGGTACGGATGCCGGGCGCTGGTATTACAGCGTCGCATACCGTCTGCTGCGTCAATTGCGTATTCGTGTGGATTTGCAGAACTGGTGGCAGGACAAGTCCATCCTGAGCAATCGTCAACGCCTCGTCGAGTTCTATGCCGAGATCGTGCTGCGCCATATACACGAGCGCATTGTAATATTCGTTGATGAGATTCAGTGCATAGGCGACTTGCGGTTTGCTGATCAATTACTCGCGAGTATCCGCGCCGCCCACAATGCTCGTGCCACCGACCCGGAATTTTCACGGCTGACTTTCGTTTTGCTCGGCGAGTGCGATCCCCTTAGTCTGATCGAAGAGCCAGAGCAGTCACCGTTCAACATTACTCAGCCTGTGTCGCTCGACGATTTTTCGCGGGCAGACCTGAATCTCTTCAGTGCCGAGTTGAACGTGCCTGCTAAACAGGCGACGGCCGCGCTGGATCGCATTTATTACTGGACGGGAGGGCAGCCCTACCTGTCGCAAAAGCTGGCGCGATCAGTCTCCCGCGAGCAGATAGATGACGATATCGCGGCAACCGTTGATCGTATCGCTGTACAGCAGCTCGCAGGAAGAGCGGCATTGCACAGCGAGCCGCATATGAGCCACATCCACCGCGAAGTGGTGAATGACAAGAAACGCCACGAGTTTTTATTGAATCTGTACGGACGGATTCGCAAAGGTATCGAGGTCCCGGCTGATCTGGGTTCCGCGCTGCAACGGCGCTTGATTGCGATCGGACTCATCGTGATCAATGACGACGGCAGTCTGGCGGTACGCAATCGTCTTTACGCAGCCGTTTTTACGGCTCGCTGGGCGAACGAGAACCTGCCGGTGCGCTTGCGTACACCGGCCATGGCCGTTGCGCTGGTGCTGCTTATCATCGCATTGCCATTTTGGTACACGCAGCTGCTGCCGCGGTCGTACATCGATGTACTGACCTCAGATGCGGTGGGACTTCCGACCGCACAGGATGCTTACGTCAACCTGCGTTCATTTCCGGGCCACCAGGATGCTGCAGATAATCTGTTCAGGAGCTTCTTGCAGAGCCGCTCGAAATCGGCAATGGATAATGCACAAATTGCAGCGATCGCCGACCTTGCCGAGGCACTGCCGGACGCCGGCCGCCTGCCGCAGGAATTGCTGGCCGGGTACTGGGACAGGCGCATGCGCGAGGCGCAGCGAGTCGAACGCCGCGACGACGCGTTACTCGCGTCTCTGGAATCATTGGTCCTGTCAACGCCGCAGCGCCGCAATCGCTCGGCAATGCTTGTAGCTGATGATTATCCCTTGTTGCTCGCCAGTCTCGCAGATGCCGGCCGTGGCAAAGTCGTATTCAATCCGGACAACCTGTTGTTGACCGAGGCGCGTGCCGCGGAAGTAACACAATGGTCACTTGACCCCCAGGGCTTGCAGCGCCGTGATAACTGGACAATTACGGCCCTGGAAGTATCACCGCTCGTGCGGCGCGTCATCGTTGACAGGCAGGGTGTGGTTGGCCGCATCGGTTTGACGATCAATTTGAGTCATGCACGCGCCGCGGATTTGCGTATCAAAGTCATCGCACCGTCTGGTCGCACCATTGAAGTTGACCCCGGTGCCGAGCGTGCGTCTTCGAACGAGGACTTGCGCATACCGGCCGCACAACTGCAGGAGCTCATCGGCGAGCCACTTGACGGCACTTGGAGTTTGAGCGTGCGCGATGAGGAGCTCGGGGTGGCGGGTCGACTCGTTGGCTGGAACCTGAATCTGAATTCACAGGGCCTTGTCGAGGAGTTTCAACGCGGGCTCAACATTGCCGATCCTGTAGAACGGGAAACGGACAATCTGTGGTTCAGCGGCGATGGGAGGTTCGCTATCGCACGTGCGACGCAGAGCGACAGCGCCAGGGTGTGGGACCTGACGTTTGCCAAGCCAGTACGTGCTGTCTCTGTCAATGAGCTTGAGCAATTGATTGGTCTGAGTGCAGGAGCGCGACTGCTTGTCACCGCGACACAGGACACGGTTAATCTGTGGGATATCGCGACGGGAAGGCGGGTCGGAACTCTCCCGGTTGGCGCTGCAAGTGCGACATCGATGTTGACCTCAGATGGGACACATCTGTTTGTGCAACGGCGCAGCGACAGCGACACGACGTTCGAATTGTGGTCAATCGACGAGGCATCGATCGATGCGCAGCTCAAAGTCGCTGGTACGCCAGCGCTCGTATCTTTAGATTCTGGCGGCAGTCGCATTGCAATCGCCGACTATGACCGTGCCGTTCGGGTTTGGGATTTTGGGGACGAGTCCCTACTTGCGCAAATCGACCTTGCAGCACAGCCAAGCGAGATTCGTTTGGCCGCTGGAGGTGAGGTACTTGGTGCGGTTTTCGGAGAGCAGGGCGCTTCACTGTGGCGCGTCGACCAGCCGGCGAACCCGCTCCTCGAGGAATTCGGCACGGGTCGCTGGCGACTCGCGTTTTCCCGATCCGGAACCAGGGTTCTGGTGGGCAGACCCGAGCGGGGCTTTCAGGTGTACGACAGTGCCGATGGTCGTGTACTGGGTCCGCCTGTGGGGTCAGGCGCCGCGAACGACACATCCAGCCTGCTGGCGTTCAGCGCCGACGAGCAAATCGTGATTACCGGTGGAGCGGGTAGTGTCGCCCGTTTCTGGCGTGCGCCGACGCTGCCGGTGCGCAATGATGTCGGCACGACAAGTACGTCGAATTCAATTTGGCCACCATCGGGGGATGCGGTGGCGGTGGCGACTCCCGATGCGGCGCGGATAGTCATAGGCGACCAGAAAGGCGATGTGCATATTGTATCCGCCGGTACCGCTCGCGAGGAGTTACAGGCCAGGGCACAGGGCGTCAGTTTCTTCGGCCACAACGTCAAAGTGCGCAAACTTGAAGTCAGTCCTGACGGAACATTGGCAGCGAGCGTCGCCGATGACAACACAGTTCGTATCTGGAATATCGTGGACGGTCTGCCAAATCAGTTTATTGGTGATGTGCCTGGTGAGCCAGTCGACAGGCTCGCATTCTCGCCCGGCTCGACGAGGCTGGGAATTATTAATGGCAACAACGCAGAGGTGATAGACACTGCAACGGGCGCAGTGCTGGCGCGCTTCGATCTCGGCGATGTGCACAAGGGCCTGGCATTCGCCGATGACGATCATTTGTACCTCGGCAGTGAATCCGGCGCTCTGCACATGATTGCCAGAGATAGCGGTGGCGGTTGGAGTTTACAGACACTGTGGCAGACCGAGCTTGCAATTCGCTGGCTTGAAGCAGGACCGCGTGCACAGTTCCTGGTACTCGTCGATCAGAACAACCTGGCGCAACAATTCAGTCTTGCAGAGGGACGCATCGGCGAAATGGCATTGCAGTTGCCGGGCAGTATCGAGGAGGTCACCTTCGCCCCAAATGGCCACCGGGTCTTGTTTCGAACATCCAATTGGATTCATCGTGCCAGTTCGTCGGCAACCGGGCTGATCTGGATCGATGCGATCCTCGCTCCGAAGTCTCTGAATAGTGCGCGCATGGTGTTCGGTGACCCGGTATTGGATGACTCGGCGGCACTGGGTAACAGGCTATACCTGCCCGTGGCTGCTGACGGATACGCGCGCCTTGAAGAACTGGGCTTCACAGCCACGCAAGGCCCGGGCCTGTTTGGCAACAAGGACCAGTTACTTGACGAGTGGCGGCAGAAATTATCGATCGTCGCCGCGCAAAGTCCTGACGAGTAACTCGAGTCGTGCGGCTGTTACGTCGCTTGCGCGTACCGGCTCACCAACGGAAATCAGCACGCGCGCGAACAAGCGACCGGGGACCTTGCGCAGCCCTCCGCCTTTGCGCCGGCTAAACCAGCTGCCCCAGAGTTTTCCGAGCGCAACTGGCACCACGGGAACAGGCCGGCGGGCGATAATTTTCTCGATCCCAGGCCGAAATCGTTGAATCTCGCCATCCCGGGATATTGCTCCCTCAGGGAAGATGCATACGATGTTGCCCTCCTCAAGTTCTTCATCTACCCGCTCAAACGCCTCATTCATTAGCTGCTCATTTTCCATCGCTCCAGCAATCGGTATTGCTTTCAAGTGTTCGAAGAAAAACCGCAACAACGGAATCTGAAAAATCCGGTAGTACATGACAAAGCGCATCGGTCGCCTGATCGATCCGGTCAGAAGAATTGGATCCATGTAACTAACATGGTTGCAAACCACAATTGCCGGGCCTTTCTGGGGAATATTGTCGAGCCCGGCAGGCCGTATCCGATACAGGACGTTGATCACTATCCACGCGAGAAAGCGCATCATGAATTCGGGCAACAGCGAGTAAATGTAAATTGCGACGACAATGTTGAGTGCCGCAAGCACAAGAAACAATTGCGGAACAGAAAAGCCAAGATTCAGAATGACAATCGACATCAACGAAGCGACGACCATGAAAATCGCGTTAATGATGTTGTTGGCCGCGATAATCCTCGACAGGTGCTGGCGTTTCGAGCGTTTTTGTATCAACGCGTAGAGCGGAACACTGTAAAAGCCGGCGAATGCGCCGATCATTGCCAGGTCGATGAGGATTCGCCAACTGCCTGGACGGGCCAGAAACCCGGCAACGGATGTCACGTGATCGACGCTCGGCGTTGCCTGGGCGAAATACAGGTCAACCGCAAACAGGCTGAGTCCAATCGAACCAAACGGCACCAGGCCCAGTTCAATGCGGTGTCCGGACATGCGCTCGCAAAGCAATGAGCCGATACCAACGCCGACTGCGAAAGCAACGAGCAAAGTCGTTGTTATGGCCTCGTTGCCGTTGAGGATGTCCAGCGTATAGGCCGGAATTTGCAAGGTCATTGCGGAACCGAAGAACCAGAACCAAGAGACGCCCAGAATGGACAGGAACACCGTGCGGTCCTCTCTGGCGTAGCCGACAATGCGCCAGGTCTCAGCCCATGCGTTCAAATTCAATTTGAGTTCAGGATCCACAGCACGTGTTGTTGGCACCTGTCGACTCGAGAGGTAGCCGAACACGGCGAAGCCGACGAGAAATGCCGCGATTATGGTCTGGTTGCTCGGATCGATTGCGACGGTCAGACCGCCGACGATCAAGCCAAGAATGATTGCAATGTACGTGCCAGCCTCAACGAGCGCGTTGCCGCCGATGAGTTCTTCGGTGAGAAGTTGCTGTGGCAGGTAGGCATATTTGACCGGGCCAAACAATGTTGACTGGCAGCCCATCAGGAATAGCACGAGCAACAATAGCGAGTAGCTCTTCGTCAAGAAAGCGTAAGCGGCGATCAGCATCAAGCCGATTTCGAGCAGCTTGATGCGCCGCATCAGCACTGATTTCTCATATTTGTCGGCCAATTGGCCGGCGGTGGCAGAAAAAAGGAAAAACGGCAGTATGAACAGCGCGCCGGCGACGTTTGCAAGCTGGCCGTGGTTCATGCCCAGAACCATAACGCCCTGGAATGTGATGAGGATCACAAGGCCGTTGCGAAAAACATTATCGTTGAGAGCGCCGAGAAACTGGGTAAGAAAGAAAGGTGCGAAGCGGCGTTGTCCGAGTAGCGAAAACTGGTTCGATTCTGTCTTCAAAGGTATTCCTGTCCCAGATGCCGCGCCACTATAGCCCGTTGTTGCCCATTCGGCGCCAAAAAGTGCGAACTCGCGCCATTTCACATATTGACAGCGGTGCTATCATGCGAGGTTGCAGGACGCTGAAAACTATACCATTTAATCAATTCTGGAATAATCGACAGCCAATATGACGAATCGCACGATATTGCTGCTCTGTGGAATTGCCCTTGTTGCGGGCTGTGCTGAAGAGCCGAAGCCTCGATCAGTGTTCGACTTTCTCGACGACCCGATCCTGCTTGAGGCGGCTGTTGTACGCTGTGCGCAGAATCGATCCGAAAACCGCTACAAAGCGGAGTGCGTCAACGCACGCCAGGCTATATCGGTTATTGAGGCCAAAGAGGAACGTGCCAGGCGGGAAGTGTTCGAAGCGGAGTCCGACAAGAAGCGCGAAGCACTGCGACGTACTCAACAGGCGGCTGCCGAAGCCCGGCGACGCTCGGATGAAGCCGCCCACAGGCGCGAAGAAGCCGAATACCTCGCACAATTTGGTGAGCTGCCGCCTCGGCCTGACGATGAGGAAGCCGTGGGTACGGCAGAAGCAAATGCACCGGGTATGGTTATTCCCGAGCCGGAAGCCGGCGCGACCTCGCCGCCGCCGGTCGTGGATGAATCCGCGGCATCCGATGGTGGCAACGCCCCGGTTGCCGAGTCCGAACCGGCTACCGACCTCGACGCTGTTCGCGAAGAGCTACGCAAGCGCAACGAAGACTAGCGCAAGCCTGGCGCAATCAATTTAAAGTACTATCCCGCTGTGTCGGGCATTGTTCGTACATGCAGATCACGTTGCGGGAACGGTATCTGGATGTCGCTGTCATTAAACGCCCTGTACACCGAGCAACCAAGCTCATGATGCAGGCGGCCCCGATCAACCGGCCTCTCGATCCAGCATAGCAACTCGAAGTCGAGACTGGATTCGCCAAACTGCCGAAACCTGACGCGTGGCGCGGGCTCCGTGCAGACTTCGGCATGATCGGCTGCCACCTTCTCGAGCGTGGCGATCACGTGGTCAATATCCGATCCATAAGCCGCACCAACAGCGATTCGAATACGGTGTTTTTGCGATGGTCCGCCAGCTTCATTGACGATTTTGCTATTGCCGATCACGCCATTTGGGATGGTTATCTCGACGTCATCACGGGTCAGAATTCGTGTGCTGCGCAATCCAATGTGCGTAACTATGCCACGCTCGCCAGTCTCGAGAATAATGAAGTCACCCGTCTTGTATGGCGCGTCCATAATAATCGACACGCCGGCGAACAGGTTCGACAGTGTGTCCTTGGCCGCGAAACTGAGCGCGAGGCCGACGATGCCGGCCGATGCGACCCACGCTGTGACATTGATGTTCCACGCGAGGAATACAAAGTAAATGGCCAGCGCGAACAAGACGACTTTGACGACGTTCTGAATCAGCGCAAGCATGCCGGTCTGGACGAGCTTGTTGCTACGATTGCGGCGCGCTGTCTGCACCAGGACATCGGTCAGCTGGCTCAGCATTGTGTACCAAACGGCAACCGCTATTGTCTTGAGAATGCCCAGGGTGATAAATACCGGTGCGTCTGGCATTCCGAGGCGTTGCGTTGCAAGGCCCAGTCCCAGCAATACGAATGACATGAAAATGGGTCGATGTATGAGCCGGACGAGTCGATCATCCACGTCGGTCCTGGAGCGGCTCGCGATCTTGCCGATCGTTCTCGAAATGACCCAGTCGGCAAGCTTGCCGAAAAAAATGAACGCCAGTGCGATCGCCAGCGCCTGCAAATAGACGTTCGGACCGATCAGCTCGGCCAGCCGCTGGACCTGTTCGATCACTTTATCCAACGTCGAAGCGCACGCGGATTAGTAATTTGGGTCGTATTCGTCTTCGTCAGCGTCCGGCATGCCGAAGGTGCGGACGTTGGCCGACTCATCATCCGAGCTGTACGGAGCATAAGTTGTGCCCGCTTGCATGCCGGGCTTTGTGGGGAGCCGGGCCGTCTGCGCGGTCAGTGTCTGTACGAATTTGTTGGCAATGTCCGGCGCGATATTCGGTGAGCTGACAAAAATCTTTTCGGGAGACATGCTTGTCGAACCATAAAACGCCGCATTTGCCTTACGGTCCATGGTTATGCCGGCACCTTCGAATGCAACACCGGCGAACAGCCCGCGGCTGCGTGAATAAGAGACAACTTCTGCCTGAAAGCGCAAATCCGTTGCTATGGAAGTGTGTCGACCCACCGGACCTGCGGCGACCGACGCATCGGCGCCAAGGGTCAGTTTGCCATTTGCAATATTCTCGACGCCCCTGCGGGTCCTGAATACGAGAATCACATCAGTCGATTGAGCACCAACCTGCCAGCCTATGCTGCCGCCTGTCATTGTGATGAAAGCCGGATTGCTCCACGAATTGTCGTCTTGCCGGACAACAACAACTCCTTTGCCGCGACGCGCGCCGATGCCGAAGCCGATCTTGACGACGTTTGGGATTACCGCGACGGCATACGCACGTCCGAGCAACGCCGGCGGGATGCCCTTTTCGGGAATCCGGACCAGCTGGTCAATGACGTCAGCTGCGTCGGCGACCCGGCGCTCTTCGCGGGTCGCTGCGGCACAAGGCACCGCCAGTAACAGCGCAATGACACATACGGAGGCCTTACGTGATGTGTTGCTCAATCTTTCGCTCGATTTTTTGCTCATGATTACATAGAGATGCAAAGGCTTTGAGAGTTCAATGATACGCCAAAACGCGGCTCGCCTCAGCTCGACTATGCTGTTGCTACTGCTCGAAGAGTATCGGCGGCATTGGGCAGTCGAGGCTCGCGCAGATTGCGCGAATCATCTCGGTCTCCGCAACGCTCAGAGACTTGTCGGACATTACAACCGCTGTAATGGCCTCAAGCAGCATTTCTGTACCCTCGCCGTTGAGTGCCAGCAGGACTTCGAGGCTCTTGTCGAGAACAGCGACAGAGTACTCATGGTCGGCCTCGTAGCCGAACTTGCTGCCCCATTTGCCGAATAGCGCGGTGCCGGCTGCAAAAGCCCGTCGTTGCTCACTTTCGTCCGCGTGACCATGCCGCGCGACAACCCGCAATAACTCAATAGCGGCACGTTGAACAGGCTCGCGCGTCGCACGGCGGCGGCTTCGCCGACGAGACGGGTCGAGAGCCTGGCCGAGATTGCTGACGAGAATCCGATAGAAGCAGTATTCGTAAAGATCGATTTCCCCGTCGACGTCGATCATCCTGCCGGCAAGCTCAATGAGATAGGTAAGTTGTGGTGCCGGCCGCTGCTTCAAAGCCGGAAACGCGATTTCCATTAGTGGTAGGCGATACTGTGCACCCGTGTTCGCGATTTCCTCATAAAACTTTCGAACCAGCCGTGCACGATCCTGGCCTAATCGTTCCTCGGCCAGGCTGAACTGGCGTTCAGAGTGGCGTCCGCTGCCATCCATGATCAGCGCGATCGTCAGCAAGTAAGCCAATTCGTGTGAGTGTGCCGCGTCATAGAGCAGCTCTGGAACAGATTTGCGCAGATTGGTAGCGAATTCGACGTGCTTGCTTTGAAGCTCTCCCACCATTTCCGGGATTGACCCCGATAGCTCCGCTGCGCCAACGGCCGCCGGGGCATTGCCGACTCCGCCGTGGAGTCCCGAAGCGCGCGAGTCATCGCCCACGGTTTGCCGCTTGCGTGGGTCCACGACCGCGTAATCAGTGGCCTTGAAACTTGGGTCGAGTGCCTGGATTCTCTCGGTCAGCGGTGGATGCGTTGCGAACATACCGCTCAGCTTCATGCCGGTGCCAAACAGCATGTGGCTGATCTCTTCGGGGTCCGTAGCACTGATGTGCGAGCCGTCATGCAAACCGCCGATTTTTTTCAGGGCATTTGCAAGACCGTCAGTCTGGCGCGTGAATTGCACCGCCGAGGCGTCGGCGAGGTACTCGCGTTGCCGGGAAACACTGGCCTTGATCATGCGCGCGAAAAAAACCCCGATTCCGCCAAGAACGGCAAGCCCGACGCCGACCAGCAGAATGACGGGTGCGCCTTTCCCTCGGCGGCTGACAACAAAACCGGTATGACGGCCGCCTCGCAGAATCATGCGCCCGGCAAGGCCAATAACCATGATGCCGAACAGGACGCCCATCAGGCGGATATTCAGGCGCATGTCGCCGTTCAGAATGTGGCTGAATTCGTGGCCGACCACCCCCTGCAGTTCGTCGCGATCCAGTAGCTCCAGTGTGCCCCTTGTCACGGCAATCGCGGCATCGCCGGGCGCATAGCCGGCGGCGAAGGCATTGATTGCGTTCTCGTGCTCAAGCACATAAAT
>Ga0255049_10001917_pt1 | contig 11226 bp, 5 predicted proteins | sample JV7_2_3_MG_FD_183615 | JGI IMG/M metagenome (GOLD analysis project Ga0255049, IMG submission 183615) | Seawater microbial communities from Jervis Inlet, British Columbia, Canada - JV7_2_3 | ecosystem: Environmental > Aquatic > Marine > Inlet | place: Canada: British Columbia | collected 2016-10-06
TCAGCTGCAATGGTTTCTGATCCAGCCGTAACCGTGACAGCGTCGGTGCTTACGCCGTTGACAGCCGCGAGATACGCGACATCGGCTTCCTGAGCGCCTGCCGCGACGATGAAGCTGGAGAGCATTGCTCCAACCATCGCGATGACAAGCACAAATCGTACGCGCGATTTCATATCTTCCTCAATTGTTGGGGTTCGTGAGACGTGACTAGGCGCCACGTTCAGTGTCGGAACACTATCGGTGCTTCCTCGCAATTTCTTGATTTCAGTTCGCCTCAATTTCCGCGATCCGATCCGTGGTACTTGGCGCCGAGTCTTCCGTCCTACTACTATCGAACACATGTTCGATACGAAAGCTGAAACGCCCGCGTACCTCGCGGGACTCAATCAGGATCAGCGCCAAGCTGTTCTTCATCGTGACGGGCCGCTGTTGGTCATCGCCGGTGCAGGTTCGGGGAAGACCCGCACGCTTGCATCGCGGGTTGCTCATTTGATCGACCGGGGTGTTCCCGCCGATCGGCTGCTTCTCTTGACATTCACCCGCCGTGCATCGGCAGAGATGCTGAAGCGTGCGGATGCCTCGATAGAGCATCGCTCGTCCGGCCGCGTCTGGGGCGGCACGTTCCACTCGATAGCGAACCGACTGCTACGAACGTATGGCCGAGCCGTCGGGCTTGAAGAAAACTTCACGGTGATGGACCGCACGGATACCGAGTCGCTGTTTGGGATTCTGCGTACCGAGCACGGCTTCGGAAAGGCGAAGGCGCGGTTTCCACGCAAAGAGACCATTGCGTCGATCTACTCGAGAGTTGCCAATGCGCAGACATCGTTGTCCGACACGCTGACGGAGCGGTTCCCATGGTGCCAGGACCACAGTGAGGAACTGAAGGCTCTGTTCCTCGGGTACACGGCACGTAAGCGTGAGCACAACATCGTCGACTACGACGATCTCCTGCTGTATTGGCAGGCGGTCCTCGCCTCTGACGCCGGCGATGCGATCCGGGGACTGTTCGACCATGTTCTTGTCGACGAATATCAGGACACGAACCTCGTCCAAGCCGAGATTCTCAGATCTCTATGTGGTGCCGATGGGAACCTGACCGTCGTTGGAGACGATGCCCAGTCGATCTATTCATTTCGTGCGGCACGGGTGGAAAACATCTTGGGGTTCCCCGATGAGTGCAAGGACGCAACCGTCGTCACACTTGAGCAGAACTACCGATCGACCCCGCAGGTTCTCGCATCTTCCAACGCCGTGATTGCCGCGTCGGACACCGCCTTTGACAAGCAGCTCTGGACCCAGAGATCGGCAGGGCCGATTCCGAGTCTGGTCACCTGTTATGACGAGGCAGCGCAGGCCGACTGGGTGTGTGACCGCGTGCTGGAGCTGCGCGAACAGGGAATCGACCTCAGGGATCAAGCCGTGCTGTTCCGAACGGGACACCACTCGGGTGGGCTTGAGATCGAACTAGCGAGACGCAACATCCCGTTCGTGAAATTCGGGGGGTTGAAGTTCCTTGAAGCAGCGCATGTGAAGGACTTGATGGCATTGCTAAGAATCCTTGACAATCCGAAGGATGAGCTGGCATGGAATCGGGTGCTGCTGATGCTGCCCGGCGTCGGCCCAGCGACCGCGGCGAAGATCCTCGCCCACGTTGAGGAGGTCGGCGCTGCCGCGGGATCCGATGCTCTCGATGCGTTCCTCACCTATGACCTTCCGGTTACGAACGAGACACGTGAAGTGCTTGGCCTCTTGCGCGATGTGCTCACGGATTGCAGAGGCGATGCACGGTCCCAACCGGGACCTGCAACACAGATCGATCGCCTTGCGGACTTCTGTCGGGTGGTATTCGATGGCTCCTATGACGATGCGGACGCACGGATCGGGGACATCGAACATCTTGGGGCGCTGGCTGCCGACTACAGCGACCGTTCACGATTCCTCGCCGAGATCACGCTTGACCCACCGAACAGCACGACGGATTTCGCCGACACGCCTCACCTTGACGATGACTACCTGATTCTGTCGACAATCCACTCGGCGAAGGGAGGGGAGTGGAAGTCGGTGACCGTGATCCACGCGGCCGACGGCAACATCCCCTCGGACATGGCGCTCAGCGAACCAGGAGGGCTTGAGGAGGAGAGACGCCTTCTGTATGTCGCTCTCACCCGAGCGAAGGACCATCTCGCTGTGACCGTGCCCCAGCGGTATTACCACCACCGATACTCGACGAACGGCAACCACTCATACGCGCTGCCGAGCCGTTTCCTTGACCCAGCCATGGACCAATTTATGGCCTCGGCTACCGGCGTACCCCAGGCAATACAGGACGCGGAGTGGGCTACGACTGGCCGCGACACTGTCGGTGACTCCCTGTCAGCCCTCTGGGAATAAGGCAACGCTTCGCGTTGCATACTGCCTTGCGTTTCTAGGCACCGCGAAGTGTTGCCAACCAGACAGCGCACCTCTTGAGCGTCCGCTTGGACGCTGGCTCCCAAGGCGCGAGGACCGGCCACACATGCGGCATCTCGGGTTCGATGACGAGTTCGCACTCGACGCCGTCGCGTTTGGCGTTCTCCGACAACCTGAGGGAGTCGGCCAGAAGCATCTCGGCGCCACCGGCGAACACGAGCATCGGAGGGAACCCGGTGAGGTCTGCATGGATCGGGGATGCCTCCGGATCCGTGTGTTGTTCCGGTTTCGAGTACCAGTTGTTCGGGACGGACATTTCGCGCACCGGAAGGTAGTCGGTGAGGGCGTTGGTTGTGAGGGTGTAGGAACGGTGGTCGAGGTCGAGGTAAGGGGAGAAGAGGATGAGTCCAGCCGGCAAGGGGAGTCCCTCACGCCGTGCGCGGTGCAGCATTGCCACGGAAAGCCCAGCGCCTGCCGAGTCTCCAGAGACGATGATCTCGTCTGCCGAGCTGCAGCACGTCAGCAGCGCACGGTACGCGTCGATGGCATCATCCACGGCCGCCGGGTAGGGATTCTCCGGGGCGAGCCGATAGGTGGGAGCGGTCGCTGCTGTGCCGGTGCGTGCTACCAAGCGGGCGATGTGTTCTCTGTGTGTTCCCGGGTTGCCGAAGGTGTACCCGCCTCCGTGGAAGTAGAGGATCATCGCTCGGTTCTGGTGGTCTCCCAGACGCTCGTAGTGATCCCCCAGGTTGTGGCCAAGAAGCTGTGGAGTCACGCGCACTGCTCCCATGAGATCAGCAGGAATGGGCATCTTGAAACGGAGACCGATGGTGTTGATCCACGGGTCTTCCCTGTGGTCAGCGGCGACCGCGATGACTCGTCGAGCTGATGCGACGCCCCACTCGGTTCGCCACGACCACGTGGGGAGGGTTGGCCCGAGGAGCAGCCTTCGGAATGTCGCCTTCAGGACTGCGAAGTTCGCTGCGAACCAGATTCGGATCAGAAGCATGATCGAGCTCATACTCCAACGCTATCGGGGTGCGGGAGCGTGCGAGCGCTACGCGGGGTTCGTACATACCATTCGCAAGTTCCCGATGGGCCCTGCCAGGACGCCCATCACTTCCAAGGAGTAATCCATGTTGCTGCGACTCGTGGTCGCGCTCGGAGGCATCACATTTGTTGTCACCGGCATCAGTATCTTCATCTCAGACTCATGCAACTCGGTCACGTGGGGTGCCCGCGGCACCGAGCGTGCAGGCACCTTCACCGCGACTTGCCACAACGCGTTCGTCGACGGGTCGATGAGCCAGGGTGTTGCAGGCATACTCGCGATGTCGGCTGGAATCGTACTGATTCTGACGGTGTCCGTACCGCTGCTGCGCAGCCGCGCGTCTGAGTTCATCAGCCGCTAGACAGGTCTGTCGATCGCGATCTGATCTGCCAGGGCGTCGGCGCTGTTGACGGGAAGATCACAGACGAGGTTTTGGCAGACGTATGCCAACGTGGTGCTCTGCACCGGTCTATCGGACAGGAGCGGAACAGGCGAATCAGAGCCGTCGCCCACTGCGATCACGACGTCGGGTCGGAAAGTCTTCCACACGATTCTCTCCATGTCGCCGCGAATTGCATCGTCGCCAACGACGGCAACCTCCTTGACACCGACAAGTTGCGTGAGCCATACCGCCAAGCCGTAGCCAGCGAACGATGGATACCGGAGCGCGTCCTTCGCGAGGTTCTGCATTGCCCAGCTGAGTTCTTTGATGGCGGTCGTGTCACCGGTGAGAGACGCATGCATCTGAAGGGCCTCCATTGCCAGCGCATTGTCCGATGGCGTCGGATTGTCCTGCGTGGCCTTTGGTCGAGCGATCAGATCATCGGCCAGATCCGAGGTGCTGAAGAACCCGCCTTCGGGATCTGCGAAGTGTTCCCTGAGGTGACGGACGTGATGCTCGGCCCACACGAACCATCGCTCGTCGTGTGTCACCTGGTACAACGAATACAGCCCGATCGCGAGCGCAGCGTGGTCATCTGCGAATGCGCGACTCCCCGGTCGATCCCGCCACGAACGAGTGAGGTCCCCGTCGGGAGAGCCCTCAGAGAGGATGAACTCTGCGATCTTCCGAGCCCGCGCCTCGAAACGTGGCTCGTCGAGAATCGAGCCTGCCTCAGCGAACGCTCTCATCGCGAGCCCGTTCCAAGCGGTCACGATCTTGTCATCTCGGCTCGGCGGAGTGCGCAACGCCCGTGCACTTCGTAGTCGATCGTCGATGGATTCCTTGCGGTCCACGATCGCTGAAACGTCAAGTCCTGTCGCCGTCGAGATCTCGTCGAGACCCACGAAGCGATGCAGATTGTTTGAACCTTCGAAGTTTCCCTCCGGCGTCGCACCGTAGATCGCAGATGCGAGATCGCGATCCTCGCCGAGCACGTCGCCGAGTTCCGCCCAGGACCAGACCGCAAATCGGCCTTCCTCTCCCTCAGAATCGGCATCCTCAGCCGAGTGCAGGCCACCGTTGTCATCAGCCATGGCGATATCGAGGTAGTCAAGGACTTCGATGGCTACGTCCTTGAACATCTCTATGTCCGTGAGTTGCCAAGCCCTGAGATAGATGCGGGCCAACTGCGCGTTGTCGTAGAGCATCTTCTCGAAGTGCGGGATCACCCACTGGGCATCAACCGAGTAGCGGGCAAACCCGCCAAGGAGATGATCATAGATGCCGCCCTTCGCCATTGCAGAAAGCTGGCGGACGAGCATGTCAAGACTGTGTTTCGCCGCGTCGGTGCCCGGCCGGAGGGCAGCCGCCCGCACAAGAAGCTCGAGTGAAGGCGCCTGGGGGAACTTCGGTGCGGTTCCGAAGCCGCCGTTGACCCTGTCGAATGTGTTCGACATGCGTGCCACGGCCTGGTCGATGTCCTCCAGCCGTGGGAGTGGGGCGCCCTCGCTCGGCTTGGAGGCGATCGAAGCAGCGATGGCGTCTGCCTGCTCGAGTGCTCCGGGCCGGTTGGTGTCCCACGCATCAAGCACGGCAGTCATCACGTCCATGAACGATGCGTGGTGTCCCATCGACTCCTTGGGGAAGTAGGTGCCAGCGAAGATCGGTTTCTGATCCGGCGTGAGAAACACGGTCATGGGCCAGCCGCCGCGCCCCGTGGTCGCTGTGACGACGTCCATGTAGATGCGGTCGATGTCCGGTCGTTCCTCACGGTCGACTTTTACGGAGACGAACTTCTCGTTCATGAACGCGGCCGTTGCATCGTCCTCGAACGACTCGTGCGCCATCACGTGACACCAGTGACAAGTGGCATATCCGACCGAGAGAATCACAGGGACGTCGCGGTGTTCGGCCTCGGCAAAGGCCTCGCTACCCCACTCGTACCAATCGACGGGGTTGTCCTCGTGCTGCTTGAGATATGGCGAAGTCGCGTCAGCGAGTCTGTTGGGCATGCGATGACGCTAGCCGATGGCGCTGCACCAGCCGACGCCGCGTTCTCAGGGCCAGAACCTACCGAAAATGTTGCTGCGAACCCTGGGTTGGCAGGCAACAGGGAATGCATTCTGCATTCCTAAGGAGCTGCGTGCGCGGCTCCCCGAAACCGTATTTGCGAACCCGGGGTTCGCATTCTTGGTTCTGTACGCCAGAGACCGGACGCAGTCCGGTCCAAGGAACGCCGGAGGCGTTCCCGCCCTCGGTTTACAGCTAGTTGCGGGAGAGGGCGATGAGGCGGAGCATCTCGATGTAGAGCCAGACGATCGTGACCATCAGGCCGAACGCCCCGTACCACTCGTAGTAGCTCGGAGCACCGGCCTTCTCACCGCGCACGATCAGATCGAAGTCGAGCATCAGGTTGAGCGCAGCAATGCTGACGATGAACACAGAGATCAGGATTCCGAGTCCGCCTGAGAAGAACGGGATCGAGACGCCGAAGAGGCTGATGACGAACGTGACGAGATAGAACACGACGATGCCGAGCGTTGCCCCGATGACGATTCCGCGGAACTTGGCCGTCACCTTGATCGCTCCGGTCACGAACAGGACAAGCATGACGGTGAAGACGGCAGCCGTCGCCATGATCGCTTGGAGCACGATGCCGTCGAATTCTGCGTTGTAGATGTGGCTGATCACGCCGAGCGCAGCACCCATGGACAAGGCGTACAGCGGTCCGGTGAACTTGGCGATCTGCGGCTTGAACGCCGTCACTATCGCGAGGACGAGCGTGACGATGAATATCAGGAACCACCAGCCGGGGATGTCGATAACGCCGATCTCCGGTTCGACCTGACCCCAGCCCCACATCCCGGCTCCGACCACGAGCGCAAGAAGGAATGCCGTCTTGGCAATGGTTCCGCCAATGGTCATGGGTTCTGCGTCACCGGGCGTGAACGGAATCTTGTTGGATTGGAGGATTGAATCCACAGACGCGCTCGATGCTGTGTTGGTGTCTGGTAAGGCGCCGAACTGCTTGGAAAGTGTTGGGTTGGCCATGGCTTCTCCGTAGACGATGGACGACGAAGGATACCTTCTTCCTGCCTGTTCACTCAAGAGTCGCCCATCGCGTCGACGACCGGTCTAGCCTTTCAAGCATGACTGACCCCAGCGGCGAAGAAACGTCTGCACCCTCCGTCATCGAGCGAGTTATCGCCGAGATCCCGCCCGACGTTTCAGGCCACGAGCGCGCCGTTATGGAGCCCTTTGTTCGTGTGTATCTGCGCAGGCTCCCAGGTGTCGATGTGCCTGACCTCACCTCTAAACAGCTGCTCGCCGAGATCTCAGATCTTCTGGCATTCGTGAGCGAACGTCCTGGCGGTGATGACAAAATCCGAGTCTTCAAACCGCAGGGTGACGAGTGCGGGTACACCACGCCGGGTTCAGTCGTACAAGTCCTGTCGGATGACAGGCCGTTCCTTGTCGACTCGGTTTCCATTTCGGTTGCCGCGTCAGACGCGAGTGTTGTCAGACATCTCCACCCTGTTATTGGAGCTGAGCGTGACGGGGCGGGTCATCTCAACGCAATCGTGAAGGCGAGGGGAGCGAATCACAGGGAATCGGTGCAGCATTTCGAGCTTGACAGGGAGCTGACCGACGCTGAATCCGAGCTGCTCGAGAAGTCGATCGGTGCGACGCTGAACGATCTCTCCAAAGTCGTTTCCGACTTCGACGCGATGCGGTCAGCTGTTGCGGAGATGATGGAGGCTGCAAAGAGCGGAGTCCACCACTACTCGTTCGAGGAGATCGCAGAGACGGTTGAGTTTCTCGAATGGCTGCTCGACGACAACATGGTGTTCCTCGGCTATCGGGTCTACGACATCGAGAACGGAGACATCGATGGCAAAGCGATGGGTTCGCGCATTGTGCCGAACGTGCCCTCCGGTCTCGGCATCATGCGCGACCCCGATCCGGAACCAACCACAAGGCTTCTCAGCGACCTCACTGAGCAACTGAGGGAGCGATACGTCAGCGGCGTCCAGATGGTCATCTCCAAAACCAACCGGCATTCATCTGTACACAGGGATGCACGAATGGACTATATCGGGCTCCGATGCATCGGTCCGGACGGTCGAATGACAACAGAGCTTCGGTTGCTCGGTCTCTTCACATCCAAGGCGTACCTCGGAACCGCTGCGAGCACGCCTGTCCTCCGCCAGAAGCTCAACTCGATCCTCGCCGCACAAGATGTCATTGATGGCTCCCACGACTACAAATCGATCGTCTCGTTGTTCGAGACGCTCCCTAAGGATGAACTCTTTGCGATGGACGATGAGACGATCGGTGACACGATCGGTGAGCTCCTCGAGACAGAGGAGACAGAGTCGACACGGCTGCTCGTGCGGAGAGACACGCTCAACAGATCGGTGAGCGTGCTCGTGATCATGCCGCGGGATCGGTTCAGTGCGCATCTTCGCATGCAGCTCCAGGATATGTTCCTTGAGGTCTTCGGCGGTACCGCCGTCGACTATCGGCTCGCCCTTGGCGAGTCCGGTGACGCACGGATCCACTTCACCGTGTGGACAGATGATGGTGCGCGTATCGATGTGGACATCTCTGAGCTTGAGCGGCAGGTCATCGCACTGTCGAGGAACTGGCACGACCGCGTCGTCGAAGAGCTCATGGCCACAACCGAGGACGGGGAGGCCCATCGGTTGGCCGATGCGTGGACAGACAAGTTTCCCGAGTATTACAAGGACGCCACCGGTGTTGAGATAGCAGCCGGCGATATCCGGAATATCGAGCAGCTCGCCTCGTCAGAGGATGACGTCATAGTCAGGCTTCAAAATGAGAGGGCGGTTGTCAATCCGCCCGGCGTGCTTGATCCACTCACCCGGATCACCGTGTACCGCTCAACCGGGAAGTTCAACCTCTCCGAGATGATGCCCCACATCGAGAATCTTGGCCTCGTGGTGGTCGAGGAGGTACCGACGAGACTCAGGGATGAAGACGGAACGTTCATTCATGACTTCGGTGTGCTCACGGTAGAGGGAGAGGAACTCGACCTTGACACGGCGGGGGGCAGAATCGGGCGAGCCATTGAGGCTGCCCTCGCAGGTGAGATCGAGTCCGACTCGCTGCATCGCCTCTTGGTGTCGACATCACTCGATCATGACGAGATCAACATTCTGCGCGCGTATCGCAGTTACTGGCGGCTTGTGACGCCTTCATTCTCCGTCGGGTACGTCGACAACGCTCTCGCTGCTCATCCGGGAGTCACCGAGGATCTCGTTCGACTCTTCGAGGCGCGATTCGGCCTCGATCACGATGAATCCATCGAGATCACAATCCGTGATCGCATCGTTGGAGCTTTGGACGATGTGTCCTCGCTCGATGAGGATCGAATCCTCAGAGGATTCCTAGGGCTGATCCAGTCGACCGAGCGTTCGAACATCGGTGTGGCCGGGCGCGAGTCCCTCTCGCTCAAGTTTCGATCAGCCGACGTCCCAGAGATGCCGGATCCGAAGCCGCTCTATGAGATCTTCGTCTACTCGCGCGACATCGAGGGCGTGCACCTGCGCGGGGGGATGGTCGCACGCGGCGGCCTGCGATGGTCAGACCGGATGGAGGACTACCGCACAGAGGTCCTCGGGTTGATGAAGGCCCAGATGACCAAGAACGCGGTGATTGTTCCCACAGGCGCCAAAGGCGGGTTTGTTGTCAAGAGACCTGCCGAAGCAGGGCAGCCGACGTATGAAGAGGTGAAGACAGGGTATGAGGTCTTCATTCGTGGTCTGCTCGATATCACGGACAACTTTGCCGATGGCAGCGTTGTCGCACCATCTGATGTTGTTCGCCACGACGACGGCGACCCATACTTTGTCGTTGCCGCTGACAAGGGGACTGCCTCGTTCTCGGACACAGCCAACGGAATCGCCCGTGACTACGGATTCTGGCTCGACGACGCTTTCGCCTCAGGCGGATCTGCTGGCTACGACCACAAGGCCCTCGGAATCACGGCGCGTGGCGCCTGGGAGTCCGTCCGCCGCCATCTGCTCGATCTTGGTGTGAATGTCGATGTGGACGAGATCACTGTGGTTGGAATCGGGGACATGTCAGGCGATGTGTTCGGCAACGGCATGTTGCTCTCAAAGCGTCTCAAGTTGATCGCTGCGTTCGACCACCGACACATCTTCCTTGACCCGAACCCTGATCCCGCGGCTTCGTGGGCTGAGCGCGATCGGATCGCGGACCTTGGCAGATCGAGCTGGGCCGATTACGACGCGTCGCTGATCTCAGATGGCGGAGGGATCTTCGACAGGAAGTCCAAGAAGATCGAGCTCACATCCGAAGTCATGAACGCGCTTGACACCGAAGCGAGAGAGCTCACGCCAAGCGAGCTGATCAAGGTGATCCTCAAGGCGCCCGTGGATCTGTTGTGGAACGGCGGTATCGGTACCTATGTGAAGGCGCGCAGTGAGTCACACGACGTCGTCAAGGATCGTTCGAACGACGCCGTTCGTGTCAATGGTCGGGATCTTCGGTGCCGCGTCGTCGGCGAGGGTGGCAACCTTGGATTCACGCAGCGCGGGCGCATCGAGTACAACCGCCGCGGTGGCAGCATCTTTGCCGACTTCATAGACAACTCCGGCGGCGTGCACGCGTCTGACCGAGAGGTGAACATCAAGATTCTCCTCGGCATCGCAGAGGTGGCCGGCCAACTCGACCGGGCGGAACGTGATGAAATCATCGAGTCGGTCTCCGACGATGTCGTAGATGTGATCCTCTACGACAACTTCCTCCAGGCTCAGATCGTCTCTCAGGAACGCATGACCTCGCACCGCACCACTGAGGCATACATCGACCTCATGGATCGCCTCGAGAGGGAGGGCATCCTCGACAGAGAGATCGAATTCCTGCCCTCCGCTGAAGAGATGGCTCAGCGTTCCCGCGAAGGCAAGCCGATGGCGAGTCCTGAACTCGCCGTTCTTCTCGCATACGCAAAGCGAAGCCTGACCGAGCACATCGTCGAATCGACGCTTCCGGACGATCCCCACTTCGAATCAGATCTGCTCGCCTACTTCCCACAGAAGATCGCCGATCGTTTCCGCGATGAGATCCTTGCTCATCCACTTCGTCGCCAACTCGTGTCCACGATCGTTGCGAACCAGGTTCTGAACTCCCAAGGGAGTACGTTCTACTCCAGGATGCGCACGATCACCGGTGCGTCTGCCGCAATGATCGTGCGGGCGTACAGGGTCGCCAGGTCTGTGACGGGTGCCGAGGCCAGGTGGACGGATATCGAGGCTCTCGCGGGAGAACTTGACCCGGCCGTTTCTGGTCGGATGATGCAGGATGTCGACGATCTCGTCCCATGGGTGGCGCGCTG
>Ga0255049_10001918_pt1 | contig 11225 bp, 9 predicted proteins | sample JV7_2_3_MG_FD_183615 | JGI IMG/M metagenome (GOLD analysis project Ga0255049, IMG submission 183615) | Seawater microbial communities from Jervis Inlet, British Columbia, Canada - JV7_2_3 | ecosystem: Environmental > Aquatic > Marine > Inlet | place: Canada: British Columbia | collected 2016-10-06
AAGTGCCTTTATCATTTGACATTTGGGTTGTTTTTAGTCTGTAAATATGGCTAAAAGATGCCGGTGTAAATAAACCGTTTTGACCTTTTAGTTTTATTCCCGACATCATTGAATTCCATTTTCTACTAATTTTTAATTGAGTAGATTTCATAGATATCAATGCAGTCGAGGGACTGTCACCTGTGATGATTACAAAATGAGACGCAGTCTTCTCAATATAATTACCGCTAGGTAGTCTATCTTTGTAGTTTGCATCCGGTTTTGTTGTGGACATGATATCAGAAGAAGAATCATAGATTGCAACTGGTGCACCTGGTCCATCTCCCCTATCTTTCCATTCGATGTATTCAAGTTTATAAAATGCAGGAACGACGTTTATGCCTTTTACTCCATCATATAACTCTCCAGAGACAGAATTGAAAATCATTCCTGGCTCCGCACCTTCGACATACTTACCATCACGTTTGTTAACTTCCGGTGAAAGTTGTCCAAGGATTTTTAGAAAAGGAAGAGCTAGATCTTCTTGACCTATTTTGCCCAATCCTTTTGCTGCATCTTCTTCAAACATATTTGAAGGAAGTCCTGCAGTCTTTTTTTCCGCTACTTGGTTCATGTTTATTTGTTCCTTGTTATTTTTGTTCTGTTGCCCGTGAACAGGTTAAAAAGATCAGAGGGCATCTCTTGTCCAGATTCTAGACGCTCTCTGACCAATGCTTTAAGTGTCATAGGTTCGACCTTTAATTTCTGGACAGGTTCGTACCCTTGACCTTGCGCAAGGACAGCATATTGCTGTGCCTTGTTATCTTCGTCACGACCGAAGGCAACAGTGATTTCATTTTTAATCAAATCACCTAGGCCGTTATCTCGAAGCCATTTAAATGCTTCTTCCTTACTCTTTGTAGGTATGGAAGCACCGTAGACGGGTTTTACTTCTACTGAAGTTCCGTCTGCTAATTTTAATGTAGAGATATTCATTTCCTGCATCATTGTAGGAATGACCTCTCCTGAAACTAATTCCACTTTTCTTTTCAGCTCTTTTAGTTCCTCTTCTTTAGCTAGAAGTTCTTCTTCTAACCTTTGTAGTTTTACAACTTGATCAGATAATTTATTGGCATCATTTGCACCATCTAAATCTGCACGTTGGTCTTGTTCAAAATCGATATTATTCATCAATTTCTCCTTTCTCATATAGGTTTATTTTTAAAGGATAATACATTTTTTCTTGTCTATCCCATTTTAGCAAATTAAATTTGCCATTTGTTCTGTCGGCAACAATAGAACACGCAATACCAATTATTGCAGGATCTCCTGTTAGTAACAAATAATCATCTGTCGTATAGTTTTCTAAAAGTTTTTTTAATTTAAAAACTAATGGTCCAGGTGAAAATATTATTTGTGAAAATTCTGGAAGTAAAAATCTAAACTCACCGTATTCTCTTGCACTCATAATGTTTATTTTAGGGGTGCCGGCTTTAGTTCCTGGTAATTCTTGAATTACATATACTATTTTTTTGCTTTCTGACATTGACAATAGATATAAGATAGTCTATATAAGATGTCAATACAGAAAGAATAAAAAAATGAAATATAAATTTAAAACTAAGCCATACGCGCATCAATTAAAAGCTTTAGAGCTTTCTTGGGATAAGCCGTACTTTGCCTATTTTATGGAAATGGGTACTGGTAAATCAAAGGTACTGATAGATAACATTGCTATGTTATACGACAAAGGCAAGATCAATGGGGTCTTAATTGTGGCACCAAAAGGTGTTGTTAAAACTTGGTATGAACAAGAAATACCTACCCATATGCCTGATCATGTAGAACATACTGATGTTTTATGGCAAGCTATGATAAATAAAAAACAACAAAAAGAATTAGATAAGCTTTTTGTACCAGGAGAAGACCTTCATATCTTAATTATGAATGTAGAGGCTTTTTCAACTAAAAAGGGTGTGGAGTTTGCAGCTAAATTTCTACGTTGCCATAGAACAATGATGGCAATTGATGAATCTACCACTATTAAAAATCCGGATGCTAAAAGAACGAGACATATTTGTTCTTTAGGTAGTTATGCACTTTATAAAAGAATTTTAACAGGGTCTCCTGTTACTAAATCTCCATTAGATCTATATAAACAATGTGAATTTCTTAAAAAAGAATTATTAGGGCATGTCTCTTATTATTCATTTAGAACAAGATATGCAGTAATGAGGACCCTGAATCTTCCTAGTCATTCTACTCAAATAGTAGTAGGCTATCAGCATTTAGGTGAATTATCTGAAAAATTAAAATCTTTTTCCCATAGAGTTTTAAAAGATGATTGTTTAGACTTGCCAGAAAAGACATATATAAAGAGAACAGTTCAATTAACGCCAGATCAACTTAAGCTATATAAACAAATGAAAGTTTTAGCTCTTGCTCAAATGAATGGTAAGATGATGAGTACAGCTACGGTTCTTACTCAATTAATGAGATTACAACAAATAACATGTGGTCATTTCACAGCCGATGATGGCACTTTTCAGGACGTTCCATCAAATAGACTTCCTGAGTTAATGGACGTATTAGAAGAAGTAGAGGGAAAGGTCGTTATATGGGCACATTGGCAGAAAGACGTTAATAGGATAATCCGGGAGATTTCGAAAAAGTTTGGCCAAAATAGTTTCGTGGATTATTTCGGTTTAACCCCTATGGCGGAGCGTCAGAAAAATATCGAAAAATTCCAGAATAATCCCGAATGCAGATTTTTTATTGGTACTACTCAAACAGGTGGTTATGGTATTACATTAACTGCAGCTTCTACTATGATATATTATTCTAATGGTTATGACCTAGAGAAGAGACAACAATCTGAAGCAAGGATAGATAGAATAGGACAAAAATATCCAATGACTTACATAGACATTATGTGTGAGAAAACTGTTGATGAAAGAATTGTTAAAGCGTTAAAAGAAAAAGTTAATATTGCAACTCAGATTATGGGTGAAGAATTAAAAGCTTGGATTTAATCTACAACTTTTCCACCAGACCATTTCATTTCTGGTAAACCATTTTCATAGCTTCTTCCATCATAGGTAAGAACTTGTTTTCTATTAGCACCCTTTTCATTGTAGCTCACATGCACCCAGCCACCAGCTGGATCATCTTTTTTATAAAATTCTAAAATTAATTGATCGAAGTCTACGTTATTAGACAACCAATAAGCCGTCTTAATATTTGGGACACCTGCTATTTCAAAGTCAACCGCTTGGCCCTTAGCATGTTGAGACGTTTTTTTGCTGCCGATCGCTTCACACAGCGCCTCGCTGCGGTAGCCAGAGGTAATAGTAATGGGTTTATCAAAGTGCGCACGAACTGGTTCCAATATTTCATAACATACATTCTCCAAATTTTTAATGTCCCCGGCGCCTGGGCTATTGTCTATCCCTTTTCGCGTCGCGGTCATTGACTTAGTCATCTCTTCAAGTTTAAAATGTTTCGATAATTGCATGATTTTTTATTGTAAGATTAAAGCAAATATAACATAAGCCATACCTGAGATCAACATTCCAGTAGATACTAATAATATACTTTCTACACGGTTAATTTGATGTTCTAGCTTATTTATTTTGTCATGAGTTTGCTTCTGCATTATTCTGCAAAGCTTTTCATGATCCTCTATTTTTTGTAGTGCGTTTTTTGCCATGGTATTAACGGTTAAATAATAAATCTATTTTCTGTGCTGTTGTCAAGTTATTATAGTTGCTTCCGCTTACCTGTTGTGACACTAATTGACTGTCAATATTAGGTAGATTTAATGACGTGGGTGTAATAGGCGTGTCCTGCATTATTGGAAGTAAAGGATTCTCGAACACTGGGAATTCAGGAAGCGATAAAGAAACACCACTCATCTCTTGTTGTAGTTCTGAAATAACATTCCATGCTTCATCCATTGGATTTGCTGCCCCAATTTTTGCTGCGTTATCTGCGAATGCATTTAAAATATCATTTGAAATTGTCATAGGTCTAAACATATTATTATCAATAGAGTTAATTTCTATATTAGAAATTCCACCTAATGCATCTCTCATACCTTCGTCGGATATATTTATTAATCTTGCAGCATCCATGTCTTGTTTTAAAGTTTTCTTTACATTAAATAATGCACGGTTAGCATTTAGATATGCATCCACAACTTCTCTTCCTTCAATAGGTCCGCCTTTTAAAGTGACCCTTGTAAATAATGATCTTGAATCTCTAGCGCCTTGTTTATAATCAGATACTTTAAACTTCATTGTTCTATCTGGATTAATTTCTACTGCTCTAAAACCAAACAGCCCTTGGAACTCGTCACCGAATTCATAAGCTTGACCATACTCATCATACTTTCCTCCAGTTATAACTGAGATAGGTTCTATAGTTCTTCCTAATCTTCTAAGTTGTGGTGCAGAGAAAGGCATCTGTGCTTTAACTAAGTGTTCAAATATTTTACTTGCTTTATCTCCAGAATTATCTTGTTCATTGTATACTTGGAAACCCTCTCTTGTTCTTCCGCCCCTAGCTATGATATCTAATACAGCTTCAGTCCAAATAGATTCTGATATGAATGGTTGACCAAATTCTGCCATGGCTGTGAACATACCTTTTGCAAAGTCATCCATGATACCATCTTCATCTGTTCTACCATCTTGAACTGCATTAATAACTGCTTGGATAGGTCTAATTAAAGTATCGTATGCATTAGCATGACTAAAATCTATGTATTTAAATGTACCATCTTCTTGTTTAATAGGTAAAATTGTAGAGTTCTTAGACCACGGAGCTACAAATCTTCTAAGTGCTTCTCTTTCCTCTCCTGTGACGTCGTATAGGGCCTGGAAGGCTGCTACTGTAGCCATAGGTATAGTTGCTACTGTAGTACCAAAGCCAAATAGTCTTTGATATCCTATGCCTTGAAATGGTTTAACAACAGTTCCATCGGCTAGTGTTATAGTCTCATTAATTTCTCTCAATGCTCGTTTAACAATGTTAGTTCCTGTTCTTGCTATTTCTGCCGGGAAAGATACGAAGTTTCCTATCGGCATTTTTCTTAAACCTTTAACAAAGTCAGATACATAATCATAGTTAGGTATATTATTTTTAACTATGTCTGCTGCTTCTCTTTTTAAAAATGTGTCATCAAGTTTTATATCTACACCGTTTCTTTTGAACCATTGTCCCCTAACCACACCCGATTTTTCAAAAGCTTTTTCGATTCGACCTCTTTCAATAGCCCATGAATATATTTTCCAGAAGTCATCTTCAGCTGTGTATAAGTCTTGACCAATAGATTTTAATTTTGATAAAGGTTTTAATAATAATCTCATTCCTTTATCTGCTGTCATCGTTGCACCAAAGTTTACATCCTCTAATAGTTTCATTAGATCCCCTTGTCTAACGTTAGAGTTTACTACACCCAGTTCTAATAACTCCTGGTATAAATCATTCTGTTGTCTTGTTCCTTTTAATCCTGTTTGTAATGCTTGGTATGCTTGTTTAATTGCAGCGGGATCTGCCATCGGTATGATACCATTAGCTGCAGCGAAAGCTCCAGCACTTACAAAGTTTCTTAAGTGTGTAACTGGTGATAAAATTGTTTTAGCAATCTGTGATGCTGCTTTAGGATACAATACTAAACTATCATATAATCTTCCAACAGTTCCTCTATCTCCTTTAACAAAACTTGTCCCTTCAATAGCATCTGCTACTCCGTTCCTTGCATAAAAAGTATTGTCAACTTGACCAAAGGGAGTTGTTGCTCCTGCTCTTGTTGATACCTGAAGTCTTTGTGCCTGGTCAACAGGTTGTATTTTTCTAAAGTCTGCATTACCAAAAAATAATCTAGCTTCTTCTTCTGATCTAGCAAACATAGGTTGTGCGACAGATCTTTTATCTGTAGCCGCCATCCAGTTTTGAATTACTTCATCGTTCTTTTTAATTACATCTCTGTAAAATATATTACGTCTAGTAACCATAGAAAGTTTAGCCATACCACTTATCATAGTTTGCATAGGGTTTTGTTGTTTACCATACAATCTATTAAACACCTCTTGGACTTCTGGTTTTAGTTGTTCTACAGAAACTCTATATTCCCCTGTTCTACCTAGGGCTTGGCTGGCATCATCTAGTGTAGTTTTATTTACAAAAAACTTAGGCATCTTAAAATAAATTTGAGAAGCTTTATCCATTCTCATACCTTTTGGTAGTCCAATGTTTTCTGGTCTTAAAATGTTTGCAACGATTTCTTCTGCTTCTAGATCTGTAATAGGTAAACCTGCTTCATCAGCACTTTGTTTAAATACATTTTTAGCATCTTCAATTGCTTGTGCAGCTGGTTTATATCTCATCCATGGAATAACACTTGCGTTTTGAAAGATGTCATAACTAGAACCTAGATAATTTTTAAATTTACCACCAAACAAACTTTTAAAATTAGCAATTTCTTTTGCATCTAATGTTCCTCCAAGATGCGAGAATAATTCTGCCCATTTATCTCTCATCGTTCTCATATTAGCGAGCATGTTTTTTTCTATATTCTGTGCTGCTTCTTGGGAGGGAGCATATTTTCTAATGGTTTCTACCATCTTATCTATTCCACCAATAAGCTTACCACTTTTTTCATCGATAATTCTTTTTTGCATTTCACCAAAGGTTGTAAGACCATCATCACCTAGTCTTGCTTCACCGGATAATAAAGTTTCATTAACTTCTCCTAAAAATTTTGTTCTTTCTTTTTGTGCCATTTTGTTTCCAATATTTCTAAAGAAAGGAAACATTTGATCTATATTTAATTCTAAATTTCTAGATAAGTTTTGTGCAACGTTAACGTCTTGTGCTTTTAACCCAGTCGTTTGACGTTCTAGGTCAAATAGTTCTTGAGTCTTACCACTTCTAGATCTAAATTTTGAGGCAACGTTATCAATCCATCTATCTAATTTAGAATTAGCTACGTCTAATTGTTTATTTCTATTCGTAAGTTTTTTAATAACAGAACCTGCTCCACCTAAAACTCCTGTGAATAATGCTCCTTCAGTTCCAAACTTAACTCTGTTTAATATTTCTCTAACAGCATCAGTATCAGGGGCCCTGTCTATTGCTGTTGGTCCACCTAATAAATCTCCAAATGATCCTACGTCTTCTGCATCTCCTACGAATACAGCTTCTGCTAAACCACCACCCAAAGCTCCAGCAATAAATTGTCTGCCTTTACCTTTGGCTGTTAGTTCTAATGCTTCATCAGCAGCTTTAATTAGATTAGGATTATTTAATTTTACATACTTACCATTCTTGGCTGCAAGCATAGCAGCTTTAGACATACCACTAGCAGCTTTGAAAGCCATACCACCAGGTACACCAATGTTAACTAATATTTCTGTAAGTTTTCCAGCACCTGTTGCTTCTGCTTTCTCGTCCCAAGTCGTAAGATCATCGAACCATGCTTCAACTTTAGCAGCTTTACCACTGTCAACACCTAAGTCCATTAGACTTGCGCCTAAAGAAAATAAACCTTTTGGAATTGCAATTAAACCAGAACCTACACCTGCTAGCATAGATTCAAAGGTACCTATTTTATTATTTGCTTCCGTGTCTTTAAAATAAGAAGATAGATTGGCCATTTATCCCTCCTAGATCAACGGGGTTACTTTACCTGTTTCATCTACTGTAATTAGTCTGTCTTTTATAACATAGTCACCCGGTGGGAAAGGTGATTTCTCAGGATTAGTATGAGATTCAGTTATTATACTGACTATATAATCTAGTGCTTCTGTATCTTTAGGTATGTCTTTGGTAGGTAAAACTTGAGCATCTATTCCTTTTGTTCTTGCTACTCCTGCAAGAGTTGCTCCTGACGGAAACTGTCCAGTTCTTTGATAAGATGCGTTAATTGTTTCACTTAAACTTTCACCTGCTAATTTTTTTTCATTAAGCAAGATTGCTGATTGTTTATATGCTTTATCAAGTGCGTCTGTCTCTGCGCTTAAATCTTTTTTAAGTTCGTTTTGAAGTATAAGAGTGTTAATAGCATCGCTAGTTTTAGCTGGTTTATCAAACTGTTTACTAGCTGCTTGGATAACTTGGTTAATTAATTTACCTGATCTAATATCGCCTTTAAAGTCTCCTGACTCTTGGATTAATTTACTAGCATCAATTAAAGATTTGTATGCAGCTTCTTTATTCATGCCTTTAATATCCATGATGTCTCTGTACTTTTTAATTCTATTGTTCCATTCTTTTTGTTTAGCAATTTTAGCTTCCTTCTCAGCTTCTGCTGCGAACCATTCACCGGTTCCCTGCATTCCTGGATCACCACCACCTGGAGGTCCACCTGTACTTTCTTTAGCTTGAGCTATTTCATTTTCATTTGCCGGAGTTCCATCAGGTTTTAACCATTGATAACCTGTCCATGCTAAACCACCCATAGTTAATGGGGATTTACCAATATATTTAGCAGCAGCTAAACCTTTTTTACCTACGGCACCAGCCCAGCCAGCACCACCTGTTATTAATCTTCCTTCAGGTGACCCCATTAGATATTTACCGAATTTAGTTGCTGTTGCTTTATTCGGATCCCATACCTGTTGTAGTGGTGTATAGTTTGCGCTTTTTCCTGGAGCTGTTAATAATTTTTGTCCACCTTTACCTACAGCGGGAGCTCTTTTAAGAACATTTGCTCCATATCTAACCAAAGGTCTTACTGCAAATCTAGCCGCTTGTAAAAACCAAGGGATAGCTGCTGCGGCAGGGCCTAGATGATGCTCTCTACCACCTGTTTTTGGAAACTGTCCTGGACTACCTACATTATAAAGACCAACTCTCTGACCATTTCTATGTGGTTCCCTGATCCCTGACATGACACCCTCTTTAATAGGGCCGCCGTATCTAAACATTGGTCTATTTAATGTTCTCATATTAATCCTATGTATTTAAATTTATCTGAGTAGGCTTTCTAAATATCTGTCCGTACAATCCACCAAGACCTGTGATAGTACCTAATGCCGTTTGCCATGGACTCTGTGTTGGCGCATCTTGATATTGTGGTGCAGCCATTCCGCCAGCAAGACCAGTAATACCTGATGCATACTGTGATAATCTTCCATAAGGCTCGTAAGCTTGTGATTGTAATTGTTGTTGCTGTGCGTTTAACAATGCTTGTTGGTATCCTTGATTCATTGAACCAAGATTTCCTAGTGCTTGTATATCTGCACCCATTCCTGTTCTTCCAAAATCAGATAGACCCATTTGAGCAGAACCCATTCCTAATTGTTGTTTAGCAATACCTTGTTGGTTCATTAAATTTTGTTGTCTTTGATCAAGTGCTCCTTGATAACCTTGTTGTAATAATCCCGCTCTAATTCCAGCTCTGTTAGCTAAAGTGTCCGCATTGTATTGACCCATCATCGCCCCTTCTCTACCACCACCAAAGTTTCCTGAGGATACTGCTGCGTCTCTAATATTTTGTTGACCACCTTGTCTTGAAATATCATATTGTCTTAATGTTTCATCGATAACTGCTCCTTGATATGGAGATGTGTAATCTGTTAATTGTTGACCAGTCATAGGTCCTGTTAAAGCACCTAGTCCACCAACAGTAGCTCCTGCTTGACCAGCTGCAGTTGTTGCTGCTTGTAAATAAGGTTGATAAGAACCAACACCTTGTGTTGCTAGACCATAGGCCTGTGCTTGTGCAGGATCTTGTCCAGCTACAAACTGTGAACCCATAAACGTAGACGTATCAAGTGGCGCCGAATACGTCGCCGTCATTTGACGGGCTAAATCTTTTCCTGTGTCTTGTAAATAATTTGGTAATGCCATTATGCTATCCTTGATTGTAACATTTGTTGTTGATCATACATTGCTTGCGCTCCTTCTAAGCCTTGCGACTCTTCAGAAATTTCTCCGCCTTGTTCTAAGTTATCCATCATATTCTGCATAACTTCTGAACCAGCGTCAATGTCTCCACCGCCTGCAGCTCTCACTGCATCAGCTGTAAAAACGAATTCATTTTTGCTTAATCTAGCTGGTACATCATCTGCTCGCTCTTTTCCACCTAATTCTACGAAGCCACCAGTCTCTCTATAATCTTTTTCTTGACCACCCATGTCAATCATTTCTTCTGCTTCTTCAGTTTCCATGATCCCACCTTCTTGTTTACCTGGTCTTTTATACATGGTCATGGCTTTATAAGGATTATATGTAGTTTCATCTTCATCATTCATAGGGCCACCCTTATATTTACCAGGTCTCCACACACTTGAATCAGTCCATGTTCCCTTTTCACTATTAAAAATTTGTCTAACTGTTAAATCGTCTGCTTTATCTATCCAATCATACCCTTTATCTTTTAATGCTTGTCTCATACCAGATATACTGTCAAAAAACCCAATTCTTCCACCATCAGCTGCCATAGCTACTTCTTGTGGTTGCTCCATGCCGCCGCCTTGTTGCTGTTCTTGTTGCTGTTGCATGATTGCTTGTACGAATTGTTCGAAAGTTAATGTACCACCTTGGTTTTTATATTTTACAAATTCTGCCATAAGCATTTGTTCCATTTGTTCTTGGCCTGCTTCTCCGCCACCTAATAATCCAACTCTTCCACCATCAGCTGCATAAAAATTTTCTTTTATAAATTGTTTGCCCGGCATAAAAGATAATGTGCTTGCGCTAGGGTTAGTGTAGTGTGCTCTTGCCTGGTTTCTTATGTCGGCAATACTTGAAGGAATTTGTGTCCATGATTCTTCATCTTCTTCCTCTTCTTCGCCACCTTTCATTAAGAATGGTGCTGCTAATGCTCCTGCACTTGCTAATCCGAATGCATGTTTACCGCTGAACTGTCCACTTTGCCATGGGTTTAAAAGTTTATTAGCTCCGCCTTTAATCATGTTCCAAATTCCACCAGAGCCACCATGTAGAGATTTTCCTAGGGACATTTTACTTCCCATCATATTTCTAAGAAAACCTGCACCTTTCATTCCTGAGAAAGGACCAGCTCCCATACCCCACATACCTAAGCCACCTATAATAGCAGCTTTACCTAGTGGGCTTTTAACAACCTTTTTGACACCACGAAGAGCTTTTTTAACAAGTTTACCTAATCCATAATTTTGTCTTGGATCTTGTAAGCTTCCTAAGCCACGTTGTATTTGTTGGGGTTCTTGCATTCTTGAAATTGCCATAATTTTACCTTAATCTCCTACTTTACTTTG
>Ga0255049_10001920_pt1 | contig 11217 bp, 8 predicted proteins | sample JV7_2_3_MG_FD_183615 | JGI IMG/M metagenome (GOLD analysis project Ga0255049, IMG submission 183615) | Seawater microbial communities from Jervis Inlet, British Columbia, Canada - JV7_2_3 | ecosystem: Environmental > Aquatic > Marine > Inlet | place: Canada: British Columbia | collected 2016-10-06
CTGCATCCGCACACCCGTCTGGTCAAGCAAGTCAAGGTGCACGTGCAGATGATCATGGAAAACGCCGCGGACCCGTATCACATCCCGCCCGTCCACCACGGCAATCGGCCGGAGACGACGTCTTTTCACCTCGAAGGCGACCGCCTCCACGCCACGATCAAGACGACCTACGGGGCAGGTAAGAAGTCGACCTGGCTCACCCCGGACGGGCCGCTCGAGGCGCACATCACCTATGACACATACGGGCTCGGGATCGGGTTCGTGCGTTTCCCGAGTAACGTGCTGGAAGCGGTTCAGATCACGAGCCACACACCCATCGACGAGGAATCCACCGCCTACTGGTACATGCTGGCCGCTCGCCGTGAGCCCGGCGATACAGGCGAGAAGCCGCAGGGTAGGGCAGCGAGGTTCCTGAAGGCGCAGCAGAACCTGATTCAGCAGGATTTCTCCATCTGGGAGAACATGAAGTATCTGGAAACACCTAGTTTCGCCCCCGAAGAGGCCGAGCACTACGCGGCCTTCCGCAGGTGGGCGCGACATTTCTATCCAGAGCCTTCACCCGAGAACTAGCGCAGGGCGGGCATCACCCGGTCTCGCATGTACTCCATGTGGGCCATGACGAGCTCTCTGGGCAGCCCTCCCATGCGTGTCCAGCAGAGCATGGTCGTCACGCCGATACTGTCGCGGATCTCTGCAAGACGCTCGGTCACGTAGTCCGCCTCGCCACAGATCACGGCGCCGGTGGCGAGAAGCTGGTCCCAATCGAGCACCTGGGCGGCGTCGCGGAACAGCGTGTAGTTCTCGTAGCCCTCGATGGGATCCTGACCCACGTGGGGCGCCACGAACCGACCGTAGGTCCGCATGTACCAGATCACGGAGGGGGCGAACTCCTGGCGCGCCTGCTCCTGCGTCCGGCCGGCATAGATCATGATGAGGGTGCCGATCTGTCGAGTGGAGGGATCGTGCCCGGCAGCGTCGAACGCGTCGCGGTAGCGCTTGAACAGATCCGTCGCTGCTTGCAGCGAGCCGCCGAAAACCGGCGAAAACAACAGATTCAAGCCCAGCCGGCCGGCCTTCTCGAACGATTCCTCCGACAGCGCCGCCATCCAGATCGGGGGATGGGGCCTCTGAAGCGGTCGCGGTCGGATCTGGACATCGTGGAAACGGTAGTGCTTGCCTTCGAAGCAGAGTCGCTCGTCCTTCCACGCGCGCCGGATAACTTCGAGCGACTCACTGAATAGCTCCTTGCTCCTGGTCTGGTCGACCGCGTAGCCCTGAAACTCGCTCGGCTGATAGCCCCGTCCCACCCCCAGCTCAACCCGTCCGCCCGAGAGCACGTCCAGCATGGCGAAGTCCTCAGCGACGCGGATCGGATGGTTCAGGGGCAGGACGACCACTCCCGTGCCCAGGCGGATGCGCCGCGTGGTGCGCGCCAGAGTGGCCAGCGTCAGAGCCGGCGACGCACAGACGCCGTACTCGCTGAAGTGATGTTCGGCAGGCCAGACCGAATCGAAGCCGTAGTCTTCGGCAGCCTGCATGAGCGAAATCTGATCGTCTACCATCTCCTGGTCGGTTCGGCCCGCGGGGCTTTCGAAAAGGTGAAGCATCCCAAACTTCATGGCGGTAGGCCCCCTCGGGTGTCAGGCTCGAGAACCTCTAGTTTGCATCGAAGAGGACCGGAAGCCGATCCGGTCCGCGGAAAGCAAGGCCGACGACGCCACAGCTCTGTGAGGCGTCAAGGCGCAGGTTTGGCAAACGGTCCAGCAGTGCGTTGAGCGCGATCTTCGCCTCCAGGTACGCCAGACGAGAACCCGCGCAGTAGTGCTTCCCGAGGCCGAACGCGAGATGCTCGATTGGACCTCGATGGATGTCGAAGCGGTCCGGATCCTCGAAACGACTCTCATCACGGTTCGCCGATCCGAGCGCCACCAGCAGCTCAGCACCAGTCGGGATCTCGACGCCAGCGATGCTCCCCGGTCGAGCCGCCTGGCGCATGACCAGCTGCACGGGCGACTCCCAGCGCAACGTCTCGTCCACGACGGCCTGCATTTTCGAGCGCTCGGTCCGCACTTCTTCGAGCTGATCGGGATCCGCCATCAAAGCAAGCAACGCGCTGCCCGTCAGATGGTACGTGGTTTCCGCACCCGCGATCACGAGCAGCCGCAGAAAGCTGACGACCTCCTCGTCGGTCAGTCGGTTGCCGTCGACTTCGGCATGGGCCAGATTGCTGATCAAGTCTCCCGTGGGCTCGGCCCTGCGTTTCTCGAGAACAGGACGCAGGAAGTCGGCGAGCGCCGCGGCGGCCGCGAATCCCCGTTTCGGATCGCGCACAAAGGAGGTCAGGTCGATCCCCCAGTTATGGATCAGGTCGTAGTCCTCTACCGGCAGTCCTAGAATGCGCGTGAAAACGCGCAGGGGGAAGGAGAAGGTGAACGCCGGTACGAGGTCCGCGCGCCCCTCGTCCGCGAAACAGTCGATCAACTCATGGGCGATGGTCTCGACCAGCTTTGGAAAGTCTCCGCGGAGGGCTCTTGGAGCGAGGTGGGGGGTGATGAGGCTGCGGTGACGTAGGTGCTCCCTTCCATCCATCTCCACGATAGTTCGTCCCATGACACGGCCAATTCCGTTGGCATTGCAGCGATTGGAGTAGAGCGCCTCGTTTTTGAGCACGTCGAGGACGTCGTCGTAGCGCGTGATCAGGTAGCCCACGCCCCCGATCATCTGCATGGGGAGGACCGGCTCCTCGCAGCGCAGTCTTCGGTAGACGGGATAGGGATTCCGAACGGGGCTGAGCTCCGTGCCACCGAAGAGATCCGTCGTGGTCGCTACCTGAGACGGTGTCAACTGGCGAGGCCGTAGATCCGCTCTGCGTTGGCTCCCTGCACCTTTCGCTTGGCCGATTTTGACAGGCCTGCGGTGCCCTCCTCCAGCTCCTTCATGGTGTTGGGATACGGAGCGTCGATGTGGGGGAAATCGGAGCACCAGGTAACGTAGTCCTCCCCCACGATCTCGATCATTGGCTTGAGAAGCTTGTCATCCGGGTCGAACCCCATCACACAATGCTCTTTGAAGTAGAGGCTCGGCTTCTGCTTGATCCTCGGGTTCTGAAACCCGAACCATTTGTACTTGGAGTCCATTCGGTTGAGCCAGTGCGCGATCCAGCCTCCACCGGACTCGATGAAGGAAATGCGCACGCGGGGGAACTTCTCCCAGAAGCCATCTGAAACCAGGCTTGTCAGGAAGAGCATGTGGTCAATCGGAAAGCCGGTCACCATCGGGTAGAAGGCGTCGGGCATGTGACGGCGGAGGTCGCCGCCGCTCGCAAGATCATCGGTGGGGAAGGGATGGATCCCGAGCGGGATGTCCAGCTCCTGAAGGGTGGCATAGAACCGGTCGTAGGCCGGATCTGTGGGAGCGCGACCGGCGACGCAGTTGGGCCGAATGAAGACGGCCTTGGCACCGAGCTTGGCCGCGCGCACAAGCTCCTCGACCGCCAGATCCGGATTGACCAGGTTGACGAGCGCGTGCGCGAAAAGGCGCTCCGGATCCACGGCACAGTACTCCTGGATCAGCCAATCGTTATAGACACGGCAGTGCTCGGCGGCGAGCTCCGCATCCTGCATGCCCGCTACCAGGATGCCGAGGGTGGGGTAGAGGATGGAGGCATCGTAGCCCTCCTCATCCATGACCTTCAGCCGCTCATGCCCGCTGAAGCCCGCGGGGTGACCGTCCGCGTAATGCAGATCAGGCGAGAAACGCTGGTCGATGGGTGCGTTGATGCACCCAAACGCGCCCAGGAGCCCCTGCACGACCACCTGATCGTCGAGTCGCAGCTGCTCGAGGCCGCCGCTGATCTGGATCCGGATGGCTCGCTGGCGATACTTCGAGCTGACGTTTTTCTCCCAGAGATCCTGCGGTTCAAGGACGTGGCCATCCGTGTCTATACGGCGCTGCCTGCCCATCGCCTCTCTCCTCTTTTTTTCCGCAGCCCCCCCGCTCGACCAGGGCTAGCCTATCAGACTTTTGACTGTCGCGTTAGTCAAAATACTCCTCTGTCCAGGTCCGGTTCCTCTCGATGAGCTTCGGATCGTAGGGAAAAACCGTCACAATGATCCACATATAGCGATGCACTCATAGGACTGGAGGTCCGTGAACAAGAGCGTGTCGAAGGACTCCCGCTCGATCGCGGAGATTTCGTACTAGATCCTGCCGCTCGACTGCTGCTCGCAACTCATCTCCACACTCTGACGTGTAGACCGCCTGTTTCTAATCCCGTCAACCTGGCTTTGGTCTCGTGGCGAGGTCCAGTGCGCGGCCCCAGCCCCGATTTTCTCGCCCATCCCCCCGAACCCGGCTCATGTAATATGCACCTCGGTCCGGGATCTCTGGGCTCGGGATAATGATTGCAACGATCCCGATTCACTTTGGGCATCGATCGAGGGGAGACCGCTGGGTATGCCGATTCACTACGAAAAGAACGAGAAACACATCGTTCTCATCACCATCGACCGACCCGAGGCCAGGAATGCGTTGGACCTGTATCACTTCCGCGATTTAGCGACGGCATGGCGTAAGTTCGGCTCCGACGATGATGCCTGGCTCGCGATCGTGACCGGGGTGGGGCGAAACTTCATGGTCGGCGCCGATCTCAAGACCTACATCCCCCAGATTACTGAGCTACAGAAGCAGATCGCCAAAGGTGGCGTCACCGAGATCGATGGGTGCAAGCTCAGCGATGGCACTTATGCCGTCCTACGAAACGTGAAGCTTTACAAACCAGTAGTCGCCGCGATCAACGGCCCATGTGTCGCGGGCGGGATGGAAATGCTTGGCGGAGTCGATATCCGGATCGCAACCCGGCACGCCAGCTTCGGAGTGATGGAGCCGAAGCGTGGCCTCTTCGCAGGAGGCGGCACGACGGTGCGGCTCCCCCGTCAGCTGGCATTTCCCGCGGCGATGGAGTTTTTGCTAACGGCCGAGGCGTTTCCGGCCGAGCGTGCGCTGGAGCTTGGTCTGGTCAACGAGATCGTCGAAGAGGACAAGCTTCTCGAGAAAGCCTACGAATGGGCCCGGCGTATCACCGTCAACGCACCGATCGCAGTACACGCTACCAAGGAGAGCGTGATGCGTGCGCTAGCTCTTCCCCTCGAGGAGGCCTATCGAGTCGAGTCCGAGATGAGCAAGCGGGTTTTTCAGACCGAAGACGCAAAGGAGGGGCCCAAGGCTTTCGCGGAAAAGCGAGCGCCGAAGTGGAGTGGCAAATGACCGACCCCCGTACCCCCTGCGTGATTGGTGTGGCTCAACGGACCTTTCGACCCCAGGAAGGAGAGGCTCCGGAACCCCTCGAGCAGTGGGAGCAGGTTTGTAGGGCAGCGGCGGCCGACGGTGGCGGCAAGGATGTGCTCGATGCTGTCGACAGCCTGCAGGTTGTTTATAGCTTGAGCTGGCAGTACGACGACCCCCCGGGGCGCCTCGCTTCGCGGCTCGGACTTCGCGAGGGTGATCGCCACTACTCGGGGCTGAGCGGAACGACTCCGCAGCGGCTCATCCAGCAAGGAAGCGCCGCCATCTTGAGCGGCCGCAGCGACGTAGTGATTGTGGCGGGCGGGGAAGCCCTGGATACCCGCAAGCGGCTGAAGAAGGAAGGCAGGAAGCCTGCATGGAGCTACCCGCCGGCGGAAAAGCGCCCGATGCCTTTCGATGAGCCGTTTCATCCCGCCGAGGTGGCCCACCAGGTGTTTCAGGCCTACCTGACCTTTGCCGTCTTCGACATCGCGAGACGGGCGCAGCTCAAACTCTCCCCCGAGGAGTACCGCTGCGGCCTGGGCGAGCTTCTCGCCCCCATGACCTCCGTGGCGGCGACCAACCCGTACGCATGGTTCCCGAGCGAGCGAACGAGCAACGAGATCATCGACGTTACGGCAAGCAACCGGATGGTTGCCTACCCCTACACCAAAAACATGACATCGATGATGGATGTGGATATGGCCGCCGCGGTCATTGTTGCGAGCCACGAAAAAGCGAATGCGCTCGGTGTTCCCGCTGAGCGTCGTGTGTATCTCCGCGGATGGTGCTACGCCCGGGATCCGGTCTACGTGGCTGAGCGTGAGGACCTGTGGCGCTCGGTGGCCATGGAGGAAGCGAGCCGAGAGGCCATGGCGCGAGCCGGCGTCGGAATCGACGACATTGCCTACCTCGATCTGTACAGCTGCTTCGGCAGCTCGGTGAACTTCGCGCGAGATGCGCTCGGTCTGGCTGATGATGACCTTCGCCCGCTAACCGTAACGGGCGGCCTGCCGTATCACGGGGGAGCCGGGAATAACTACCTCACTCACTCGGTCGTGACGATGATCGAGAAGCTCCGCGCCGATCCCGCGGCCTATGGGATGGTGAGCGGTGTGGGCATGCACTTGACCGACCACGTATTCGGCGTCTACTCCGGTACTCCGGGGCCCGTTGAGCCCCCGGACGAAGCTGCGGTCCAGGCTCGGGTGGCGGCCGGCCCGCTTCGGGCCATTCGTAACACGGCGGTCGGCCCGGCGACCGTGGCTGCTTATAGCATCGTTCACAATCGCGAAGGGCCCGCCTGGGGTCTCGCCGTGTGCGATCTGCCCGAAGGGGGCCGCTGCTACGCCCAGATCCGCGACTTCGGCCTCATGGGTGCCATGGAGCAGGTGGAATGGGTCGGGCGCCGCGTGGAGCTGGTCGAAGGCGAGAAGGGTGTCAACCTCATTCCACGTTGATCCTGGCTGCGCCGTCCGCTGATGACAATTCGGGACATCGTCTCGTTCGCAAGTCAGTCGCCGGTCGCCAGGGCCTTCTCGGCGTACTCCTTGGCCCACACGTAATTCACCTTGCCCGAGGGTGTCCGCTGGATCTCGGAGGTCACCAGACTACGCGGGAGCTTGTACCCGGCCAGGTGGCGGCGGCAGTGCTCCTGGACCTCGTCGAGAGTGAGCGTCGCTGAGGCATCTTCGAGCTCCACCAGCGCTACCACGCGTTCCTGCCACTGGCGGTCGGGCACGCCGACCACGGCTGCATAACGCACCGCGGGGAGTTGAGAGACGACCGCTTCAACCTCATCGGGGAAGATCTTCTCTCCGCCCGAGTTGATGCACTCTGAGCCTCGTCCCAGCAAGGTGATCGTGCCGTCGTCCTCAACGCGCGCGTAATCGCCGGGAAGGACCCACCTGACCCCCTGGGCATCGGTCACGAACGTCGCCGCGGTCTTTGCTTCGTCTTTGTAATAGCCGAGCGGTATGTGTCCGTTTCGCGCCAGGCGGCCGATGCCTCCCGATCCCGGCTCGATCCGCTGCAGCTTGTCGTCGAGCACCGCCGCCGTATCGTCGAGGGCGAAGCGGGGACCCGTGGTGGGATCGAACGCTGGGGTCTCCCTGGCCGCGCTGCCGATTTCGGAGCTCCCGATGCCGCCTGTTATAAAAACTCGGCCGAAAGCGGCTCGCAGCAGCTCACGGACAGCATCGGTGAGCAGGGATCCACCCGTCGAGATGACGCTGAGCGAGCTGTTGTCGTACGAGGTCCGCTTATCTAGCTTGGCCTCGGCGAGGGGTCGGCCCATCGCGTCACCGATGATGCTGAGCGCTACGACCCTCTCACCTTCGACGATCGTGAGCACCTCGTGAGGATCGAAGTGGCGGGAGATCGGGAACAATCCGACGCCCCCGTTCAGGATGGTGATGAACAGAGGATACTGGCCGCCACCGTGCATGAGTGGCGACAGGGTTAGCGTCCGCATTCCGAGTGGGTTGTCGGCTTGCTTGACGATCTCCTCAGGGCTTTCGATGCCACCGGTCAGCTGCGCAGCGATGTTGAAGTACAGATCCTCGTGTCGCCAGAGCACCCCCTTCGGCATGCCGGTCGTGCCCCCGGTGTAGAGGAGATAAATGTCGTCGCCGGAGCGGGGCTCGAAGCCACGCTCGCTCGAATGCGCCGAGAGGGCGTCCTCGTAGGGCAGACCCGGAGCGTCCGTCTCGGAGTCGGATCCGTCGTTCAGCACGAGATACGTGCGTAGCGCCGGAAACTCCGAGGCGAGTTCCTTTACACGATCGGCGAAGCTCCTTTCGTACACAAGGCCCACCATGTCCGAGTTGTCCCAGATGTACCGGAGTTCGTCCGTGACGTAACGAAAGTTCACGTTGATGGTGGCGGCACCGATCTTCCAGCAGGCGAGGAGTGTCTCCACCCACTCCAGCCGGTTGTAGGCGTATACGCCGACATGGCCGCCTCGACGGACTCCCTGTGCGGTCAGATAGTGGGCAAGCTGGTTGGCGCGCGCGTCGAGCTGTGCCCTGGTGCAGCGACGGTCGCGGGCGATGAGCACCTCGGCGTCGGGGCGCGCATCGCATAGACACTCGTAGAGGTCGGCGAGCTGGAAGTGCATCAAGCGGCTCCTTGGCCGGTCAGGATGAGCGTTCGAGGTCGAGCAGGGGATTCCGCTTCGCCACGACAGCTAGTGCAGCCCTGCTCAGACGGCTTGAAGGACGAAGTCGGCGACCCGCTCGCGGTGGATGCCATTGTAGCCGAGCAACAGATCGTTCTGTTTGGCCTTGCGGTAGTAGATGTGGGCGTCAGCATCCCACGTAAAGCCTACTCCGCCGTGGATCTGGATGCACTCGCCGGCAATGAAGTTGGCCGCCTCGGGAACGAAGGCCTTGGCCATCGCCGCTGCCTCGGCACGAATCGGGGCATCGACCTCAGAGGCCCAGGCCGCATAGTGCGTGCCTACCCGCGCAAGCTCGAGCTTGTGCAGCATGTCGACGGCTTTGTGCTTGATGACCTGAAAGGTGGCGATGGGTCGCCCGAACTGCACCCGGTGCTTGGCGTACTCGACCGCCAGCCCGTGGGCGCTCTCGCTCGATCCAATGAGCTCGGCGCAGAGCGCGACCGAGGCATCGTCGACAATCCTTCGCCAGATGGAGGTGTGATCGCCCTCAGGGCCGACTGGCTCAGCCGGTGTATCCTTGAGCTCAATAGAAGCGATCTTGCGGGTGAGGTCCCAGGTCGGGATGGAGTGCATATCGGGGGACTCGATCAGGAACGTGCCCAGCCCTTGCTGCGTGCGAGCCACCACCAGAACCCAGTCGGCCGTATGACCATCGATGACCACCGATTTCAAGCCCCGCAGCCGCCAGCGGCCCGACTTGCGGCTGGCTCGGGTTCGTACACGGTCGACGACATCGCCGTGGCCGTTCTCCTCGAGGGCGATGCTGCCACGCGTGGCACCCGAGGCGAGCGAGGCAAGGAGCTCATTGAGGCCGAGCCCCCGGGACGCGAGCGTGGCGCATACCGCCGAAGAGAAGTAGGGCCCGGGAAACGGGACTCTCCCCATCTCCTCCATCACCACCACCAGATCGACCAGACCGAGACCCAAGCCCCCGTGCTCTTCGGGAACGAGTAGGCCGGTCCAGCCTAGCTCGACCAGCTTGTTCCAGACCTCATTGCTGAAACCGCGCTCGTCCTCCATCATGCTTCGCCAGTAGGAGTTCGGGCTCTCTCGCTCGACGAAGCTCCGGACCGCGTCCCGCAGTCCTTCCTGCTCATCGCTGAATGCAAACTCCACAGCGCACCTCGCTTGCGAGCGCCTCCGCACCCGGAATGACCGGCTCCCGACCTTAGTCGGTGCCTCAGAGTTTCGCTAGGTTTAGCGGCGTGGATTTCGCGTACACCGCCGAAGACGAGGCTTTCCGTGACGAGCTGAAGGCCTGGCTCGATGAGAATCTCCCCAAATTCCTCGCCGAGTGGTCGGAGGCCGATGACGAGGACGCGACCGGGCAAGGGGCCGGCGGCATCATGAGGTCGATGGAGCGGCGCCGGGCCTGGCAGCGCAAGCTCAACGAAGGTCGCTGGACCGCTCTCAACTGGCCCCGGGAGTGGGGCGGGCGCGAGGCCAGCGTAACCCAGAACCTGATCTACTCCGAGGTCATGGCCCGGTATCGCACGCCAGGCATCTACAACGCCAACGGGCTCTGGCAGATTGGTCCCATGATTATCAGGTGGGGCAACGATGAGCAGAAGCAGCGCTGGCTGCCCAACATCCTCAACGCCGATAGCCACTGGTGCCAGGGCTTCACCGAGCCCGAGGCCGGGAGCGATCTGGCGAATCTCCGCACTACAGCGGTGGTGGACGGCGATGAGTACGTGCTCAATGGCCAGAAGATCTGGATCTCGAGCGCCGACATCGCCAAGTGGGGTCTCTTTCTGGTACGGACCGACCCGACCGCCATCGAACGAGGCGCCAAGCACGAGGGCATCACCGCCTTGATCATCGATCTGGAGATCGATGGTATCGAGATCCGACCGCTCAAAGACATCACCGGAGAGGAGATGTTCTGCGAGGTGTTCTTCACCAACGCGCGGGTGCCCACGGCGTATCGCCTCGGTGCGGAGGGCGAGGGTTGGCAGGTGGCCATGGGTACGCTCGGCAACGAGCGCGTGGGAACCGCTGGCCTGGCCATCGGCATGCGCGCCGATCTCGACGCAATGATCAACCTGGCTCGGTCGGTTAACCCACAGGCGCTGGAGGATCCCGAGCTGCGCCAGCGCATTGCGCGCGCTCACACCGAAATCGAGTACACCAAGCTCCTGAACTACCGGGCACTGTCGAAGGTCCTGAAGAATCAGAAGATCTGGCCCGAGGTTCCCCTGGCCAAGCTGCAGTGGAGCCACCTGGCTCAGACGCTGGCCGAGCTGGCCGTGGACCTACTCGGTCCGGTCGGGATGATGTCGCGGGGCGCACCCGATGCCGCCGACAACGGCGCGTGGAACCGGCTCTACCTGTTTCAGCGCTACACTTCCATTGGTGCCGGCACCACCGAGGTGCAGAAAAACATCATTGCCGACCGGGCTATCAAGCTCCCGAGGAAGTAGGCCGGAGCCGTGCCTGGGAGTTGAGCTGGATCGAAGAGGAGAAAGAGTATGCGTGAAGCCGTGATCGTTGAAGCGCTGCGAACTCCCATCGCACGGAGCAAGAAAGGGAAGGGGGCTCTCAGCGGCTTTCATCCGACCCAGCTCCTGGCCAGGGCCGTGGACGCGGTGATCGAGAAAGCAGGCATTGATGGCAGCGTTGTCGAGCAGGTGATCGGCGGATGCGTCACCCAGGCTGGCGAGCAGGCGGGAAACGTGGTTCGCAACGCCCTATTGGCTCGGGGCAAGGGTTGGCACACCGGTGGTACCACGGTGGATACGCAATGCGGCTCG
>Ga0255049_10001922_pt1 | contig 11213 bp, 7 predicted proteins | sample JV7_2_3_MG_FD_183615 | JGI IMG/M metagenome (GOLD analysis project Ga0255049, IMG submission 183615) | Seawater microbial communities from Jervis Inlet, British Columbia, Canada - JV7_2_3 | ecosystem: Environmental > Aquatic > Marine > Inlet | place: Canada: British Columbia | collected 2016-10-06
GCGCGGCGTCCACACGGCGATGGTGGCGAGCGCCGCGGCGACGCCAACCAAGAGTGAGAAAAAAATGATCAGGGTTTCCAAAGCGAGGGTACCGTAACCAAACGCCGGCGGACCGTGGTGACGCTGTCTGAGATGAGCTCGCCCGTTCCCGTCAGCTTGAAACGAAAAGCCGTCTCTTCCTGATTCCGCCGCTCGAGGTCGACCGTGGTTTCGAGCACCTGGCGAAGGGTATCGTACTTCTGGCGCACGCTCACGACCACGTCCACGGACACGGTGATCCCGCTGGGAACGGGGCCGTACATGTGCACGTTGACAATGTACTCGCCGGCCTTGATGCCGCGGCTGTAAGAAACCTCGTAATTGAGATTGGTTGCGTCGCCTTCGGTACCGAGGTCGTCCCGAAGCAAGTTGAACTGTTCGCTTCCCTGGTTGAAAAAGCCGACGGGCACATCGTTCGGCGCCTGCACCCAAAGGTCCACGTCCACGGGCAGTTCATTAGGCCAGTGTATTTCTACGACGACGTTTCCGGGGGAACGGTGCTCGTCGCTCTCCTGCTCTGTCTCGCTGAGATGCGGCAGCATCATGATGACCATGGCGACGAAGCCGATCAGCGCCAGCATGAGCACGTCACGAAAGACCGTGCCCATGGGTTCTTCATCGAACTCGTCAATTTCCCACACGGTGCTCCTCGAAATCGACGATGGCGTTGAAGAGATGCATGGCGCCGGTAGCCAGCATGCGGTAGTTCACCAGAAGCCACAGATGCAGGACCGCGCCGAGCAGGGTCGTATAAAGCGCAATGGACATACCCTGTATGAGTGTCGCCACCATGGCCGCAACGTTGTCTACCGAGACGCTGTTTTCCGGATCCACGGCGGACAGCGCGATGATGAAGCCGATCACCGTGCCCACGAGCCCTAGGAACACCAGGCTATTCGCCGTGTGGCGGACCACGCCGATGTAATTGGCGATCCTCATGCGCAGGACGTTGGCGTTCAAAGTCCGGTCCTGCGGGTCGCGCCCGGCAGCGGCGTCGAGATACCTCGCCGCCCGCGAGCCGCGACGCGGCGTTCCGGCGCGCAGGTCGTTGAGCTCCCGGCTCACGCGCCACACCCGGACGCCGCAGAGAGCGAGACCGAAAAGGAACACGCCGAAAATGCCCGCTGAAAGCCAGCCCGTATAGCCGACAAGGGCTCCCGCAAGCCAACCCTGGAGGTGGACGGCAGCGACCAGACCGAAGGCCACGACATTGAATAGGGCAAAGCGCAGCACCAGCAGATAGCGGTGCAGCCAGGCTACGGTCCCCCTGACTTCGGGCACGAGAACGGCGTCTTCGGAAATGGTAGCCAATGCCTGGAACCTCGAAAAAAGGAAGTGGACCCGGGAAAAGGGTACCGGCTTACAAGAAGTCGGGCAAAGGGGTTAACCCGGGATATTGCTTGAAGGCGGTAGCGCGCGACGTAATTAAGTCAAGGTGTTCAATCAGTTGCACGGCGTTTTTAACTAAAGGCTGGCGGGACGGAACGTGCCCAATGCCGTAGCGAAACAATGCTTGCGATTTTCCAACATCCCGGGGATGTCATGATCTCTGCGGGTTCGATTTGGACAGCAGACCATCCGGATAAAACGGCCTCCCGTTGTTTGCCATTTCCACAAGCACTGGCGCCGGTTCAAAACGCGCGCCGTGGATATCCTGGTAGTGGCGTAGTCGCCGCACCACCTCATCGGCCCCAAGGGCATCCATGAAGCGAAATGGACCACCCCTGAAAGGAGGGAAGCCGAGGCCGAAGATTGCTCCGATATCGCCGTCACGGGCGGACCTCAGAACGCCTTCACCAAGGCAGTGGGCCGACTCATTGAGCATCTGCAGCACGCAGCGCTCGGTGATCTCACGCGCGTCCCCTGGCCGGCCGGGTTTAATGCCCAAAGCGTCGTACACGGAGTTGTCGACCCCCTTTTCGCGCCCATCGTCATCCCCATACCAATAAAAACCGCGGCGATTTTTCCGGCCCAAACGATCATCTTTCTTCAAGTCATCCATGCCCGGAGAGGGCCGCATGCGCTCGCCGAATGCGCCGTACAGGATCTCGCCAACCTTTCCGGCCACGTCGATGCCTACCTCGTCGAGCAGCCTCACGGGGCCCACCGGAAAACCGAAATCCAGCAGCGCCGCATCGATGTCCTCGATGGGAACGCGCCCCGACAACAACCACGCCGCCTCGTTCATATACGGGGCGAGAATGCGCGACGTATAAAAGCCCGGACCATCGCTGACGACGATAACCGTCTTGCCTTGCTGCTTTCCGAGGGCGACACAGGTGGCCGTCACTTCATCGGAGGTTTGCGGCGTCACGATAATTTCCAGCAGCGGCATCTTCTCCACCGGAGAAAAGTAATGCATGCCGATAAGATTCTCAGGACGCTTGGCCGCCTCGGCGATGCGGGAAACCGGAATCGACGAAGTATTGGTCGCAAAAATGAGCCGATCGTTATTCAGCGCCTCCACTTCCCGCACCATGCGGTGCTTGAGATCCAGATCTTCGAACACCGCCTCGATAACCACATCGGCGTCTTCGAGACCGGCGTAGTCCTCGCCGCTGCTGAGCCGCGCCACGACCCGGTCGCGCGCGGCGGGTTCCATGCGCCGCCGTTTTACGCGTTTCTCGAGCTGCGAGCGGACGGTATCCAGTCCGCGAGCCACGCCGTCGGCATCGCGATCTTTGAAGCACACCATGATCTCCGCGCGGTAAGCGGTGACGAAACCGATACCAGCACCCATGAATCCCGCGCCGAGTATGCCGACCTTGCGTAGCTGGCGCGGGATCACAGACGCATCCGCGATGCCGCTTTCTTTCTTCAACGCGGTGGTCGCGAAAAAGATGTTGATGAGCTCTCGTGCTTCGTTGCTAACGGCAAGCTCGCCGAAGGCCTTGGTCTCGGCGGCGAGCCCCGCACCCATGCCCCGCTTGAGCCCGGTGCGCACCACCTCGAGGATCCGCTCCGGTGCGGGATAGTGTCCCCGCGTCTTTTTTAAGATCGCTTTGCTGGCCTGACTGAACAAGATATGGCGGCCGAGTGCGGTCTCCGTTAGCAGATAATTCACCAGCCCGGCGGGCGTCAGCAGGGAGTCCAGCGGGCGGCTGACGGGCACCGGCGCGCCCCTGCGTTGAAAATCCGCAAGCGCAAGGCCGCGGCGCACCGCCGCGTCGAGAAGCTCGGACTTGTCGACCAGCTCGTCCACCAGTCCGATGCGGAGCGCGTCCCGGGCGCGCAGCTGGCGCCCGGTGAGCATCAGGTCGAGCGCCGCTTTGACACCGATGATCCGCGGCAGTCGCTGGGTCCCGCCGCCGCCCGGCAGCAGCCCCAGCTGGACTTCCGGCAGCCCCAGACGGGTCTGATCATGGTCGCTGGCGATACGCGCGTCGAAGCTCAAGGCGAGCTCCAGGCCGCCTCCCAGACAATTGCCGTGGATTGCCACCACCGTGGGCGCTGGCAGCATCACCAGCCGGCTCTGCATGTCCTGGAGCCTCCGAGACAGGGCCGATGCCTCTGCAGCGGAATCCACGCCGCGGAGCATTTCCAAATCGGCGCCGACGATAAAACTGTCGGACTTTCCCGACAGAAACACCACCGCCTGCAGGTCCTGCCGACGTTCCAGATCTTCCAGCAGCGCCTCGAACTCGCCGGCGAGCTCGCGCTTTAGCGTATTGACCGACTCACCCGGGTCGTCCATGACAATCACCGCGACCCCATCCGGGCGGAATTCCAGGCGCAGCGTCTCGGTATGGTCTTGCATTGGGTCGCTCGTGAGTTTGCCCGGCTGCCGGGTTTCAGACGCGTTCCAGGATCATCGCCGCCGCGGTTGCCCCGGCGCCGCAAATGCTGATGAGGCCATAGCGCGCGTTTTTGCGCGTCATTTCGTTCGCGAGGGTAGTGATGATGCGTATACCCGTGGCTGCGAAGGGATGGCCGACCGCGATGGAGCTCCCCAGGGGATTCAACGCCTGCGGATCGACCTCCCCTATCGCCGGCTCCTTCCAGCCGTCCGCCCAGGCCTTGAGATTGCAGGCCACCTGCCCGGCGAAGGCTTCGTGCATTTCGACAATCGCCATGTCGGCGAGCGAAAGCCGGTTACGGCGAAGCAGACGCGGCACCGCCACGGCGGGGCCCATGAGCAGACCGTCCTCGGGGTCGATGGCGGCAAACTCGACGTCGCGGATGAAAGCCAGCGGTTCACAACCGGTGCTTTCCGCGTACGCCTCCGAGACCAGCATCAGCGCCGCCGCGCCGTCGGTGAGCGGACTGGAGGTCCCGGCGGTAATCGTCCCGCCAGGGGAACGATCGAATAGGGGTGTTAGCGCCGCCAGGCGTTCGAGCGTGGTGTCGGGCCGGATGAGGGGGTCGTGGTCGATGCCGTTCAACGGATGGATTTCCGCCTTCAGGCGTCCGTCTTCGGTGGCCGCGTGGGCGCGCTGGTGGCTGCGCAGAGCGATGTCGTCCTGCACCTGTCGGGGGATATTCCATTCCTTGACCATGAGCTCGCAATGCGCACCCATGGTGAGTCCCGTGGAGGGTTCGGCGATGGCGGCGGCATCGGGGAAAAAATCCCGAGGGCGCAAATCCGTGGCGCGGCGCAAGCGGTCACCGAAGCTTCGCGCCATGGCGAGGTCGACGAAGATGCGGCTGGCCCGGGGATTGAACAACACCGCGGGATTGGACATGGACTCGACACCGCCGGCGATGCCTGAGCTCGTACGGCCCGAAAGAATGGAGTCCGACAGCAGCGTCACCGCCGAAAGGCCGGTGATGCAATTGTCCACCGCGGTGAGCGCCCGCACGCTGGAAGGCAGGCGGCTCGCAAAACAAACCTCTCGGGCAAACTGCGGGATCCGCGGATTCACCACCACGATACCGAACTGAAGCTCCTGCACCTGGTCGGGATCGGTGCAGGATTTCCCCAGGACACCGTCCACGGCGTGCGCCGCGAGGTCCAGGGCCGAGTGGTCGCGGAACACTGTTCCCGCTTTGGCAAACGGCGTGCGCATGCCGGCGACTATCGCCACGCGTCCGTTCGGTTTAGCGTTCACGCGGGTTTCCCGGCCGTCATTTCGCCACGAATTGCTTTGACTTCGAGGCCACGCTTCCCGGGCGTGCTTGGCGAAGCCCGCCGCCAATCCCTACGGCCATCGTAATAAGCCCTGGACATACGTCGACTTCGCATAAACCGGAGCATCAAGAGAACCCACCGCGCCGTAATCGTCGCGGCGGCGCCAGCGAGGGAATCGCGGTGCCTCCGACGCCTGCATCCGAAAACGGCCGCGCCGCTGTCCGGTCTCACCAGCGCTGGTCCAGCCGCCAGAGTCCTGCGGCCGCGGCGGACCCGCGCGCGGTCACGAGTTCACTCTGATGCGGCGTACGCTCGATATCCACGTACTGTCGCTTTGCGGATCGTGACATGCTGCCGACCCGGTAATCCGGCCGGTACTGCCCCATGATGTTCACGTAGGTATCCATCGATACCTCGCTTGCAATCCATTCGAGGATGGCGGAAGTCTCCTCGGCCTGGCCGGGCATGACGAGATGCCGGACCAGCAGCCCCCGTCTGGCGAGTCCGTCACGGCCGAATTGCAGCGGACCGACCTGCCGGTGCATCTCGAGGATTGCCGTTCGCGCCCGCTCGGGATAGTCCTTCGCCTTGGCGAGCCGCCGGGCACTCTCCCGGCCCCAGAATTTGAAGTCCGGCATGTAGACATCGACGAGACCATCCATCAGGCGCAACGACTGCAGCGCATCGTAGGCGCTGGTGTTGTAGACGATGGGTAGGCGCAGGCCCCGGGGAACGGCCACGGCGATGGCTTCCACCACCTGGGGCGCGACGTGCTCCGGGGTGACGAAATTGATGTTGTGACAGCCCTTCTCCTGCAGCGTGAGCATGAGATCCGCAATCTCTACTGCGCTGTATTCGCGCCCGCTCTTTTGCTGCGAGATGTCCCAGTTCTGGCAGAAGACGCAGCGAAGGTTGCAGTATCCGAAAAAGATAGTGCCCGAGCCGTTCGACCCTCTGAGGCAGTCTTCCTCGCCAAAATGCGGAAACGCGCTCGACACCACGGCGAGGCGTCCCGTGTGGCAAATCAGCTTCTCGTCTTGGAGACGATTGACGTGACAGTTCCGGGGGCACGCGCAGCAGTCCTCGAGCTCGGCGAGCGCCGCCTCGACGCGGGCTTGCAGCCCGCCTTCGCGGTATAGACGCATGTAGGCGGGCTCGAAGTCCTCGACTAAGAACCTGGGATCGGGCTTTGACGGCATGCGAACAGCGAACATGGGCCGTGAAGTCTCCGTATTCTTCTCCCGGAGAGATTAACGCAGGCGTCCCGCGGGCGGAAAGCATCTGGACGGTAAATCGTGTCAGCAGGCCACGCTCTTTCGGCGCTGGCACGCCGCGGGCTCCAAATCTCCCAGGCACCTCACTATTATGGCGTCGATGGCCGGCCGACCACCGACCGGGCCTTCGGACGCATCGCCAGAAAGCCGTGCGGCGACGCGGAAAAACAGTTCCTGCGAACGCTAAATAAGGACACGCGCAATGAAGCCTGAAACCGAGTTCCACTTCAGCGCCGGCATCGGCGTGGCGGATCCCGCGCTGGCGGAGGTGTTCGTCAACGAATGCCGCCGGCAGCAAAACCAGATCGAGCTCATCGCATCGGAAAATCTGGTCAGCCAGGCGGTGCTCGACGCGCTCGGTTCGCAACTCACCAACAAAACCGTCGAGGGCTATCCAGGCAAACGCTATCACGGTGGCGCCCAGTTCGTAGACGTGGCCGAAAGCCTGGCCATAGAGCGGGCCTGCCGGCTGTTCGGTGTCGACCACGCCAACGTTCAGCCGCACTCGGGCACGCAGGCAAATCAGGCGGTTTTTCTCGCCTTGCTAAAACCCGGCGACACCGTGATGTCCTTATCGCTTTCGGCGGGAGGGCACCTGAGCCACGGCGCGCCGCCCAATCTGTCGGGAAAGTGGTTCAACGTGGTTCAGTATGGTGTTGATCCCGATTCTTGCCTCATCGACTACGACGAGGCGGAACGGCTCGCCGAGGTGCACAAGCCCAAGCTGGTGATCACCGGCGGCTCGGCCTATCCGCGGAAGATTGACTTTGAGCGGTTTCGAATCATCGCCGACGGAGTGGGCGCGCAGTTTCTCGTAGACATGGCGCACTTTGCCGGACTGGTTGCGGCCGGCGCCCATCCGAGCCCCGTGACCCAGGCGGATCTCGTCACCTGCACCACCACGAAGACGCTGCGCGGACCACGCGGCGGCATCGTCATGTGCAACGACGCTGCGCTCGCCAAACGCATCGACGCGTCGGTGTTTCCCGGGATGCAGGGCAGCGTGCACCTGTCGACCGTGGCGGCGAAAGCGGTGTGCCTGGGTGAAGCGCTGGACCCGGCGTTCAAGGAATACGGCCAGCGGGTCGTCGAAAACGCGCGCACCCTTGCGTCAACGCTGATTTCGCGGGGCATCGACATCGTCACCGGGGGCACCGATACGCATCTGATGCTGGTGGATCTTCGTTCTCGCGGCGTGTCCGGCAGCGGCGCCGAGCTTGCCTTGGCCAGCGCCGGTATCACCTGCAACAAGAACCCGATCCCCTTCGACCCGCCAGCGCCCTCAAAGTGGTCGGGCTTGCGCCTGGGCGTCTCCGCCGCAACCACGCGGGGATTCGGCGCGGAAGAATTCACAGAGCTTGGAAACATCATTGCCGATCTTCTCGACGATGCTAAAGATTCAGATGCAGCGCGCGAACGCGTGGCCGGCCTCTGCGCGCGCAATCCCATCTATCCGGGTTAACCCGGATATAGATCAGCGATCCCGGATGCAATATGCGGATTAACGGCCGCCGCCTCTCAGAAGACCTCAGTGGCGCACGGGCTTATTCGCCGATACAGGTAGGCAGCTCGGCGTAATCCCGGTCCAACTGTGCGCCGGGGCTGCTCGCCGGCGATTCTGCCTCGACTATGCGCCTTGCATAGTTTTTGAGCGCCACGAGCTCACCGCTTTGCCGCCACGCGGCCTCGCCGAGACCGTGCGCGGCCAGGGCGGAAAGCGGCGGCATCGGCGTCACCGACCGCGCATCGGGCTCGCGTGACCACATGGACAGACGGAACAAGATCCGCGGCGCGCACCGACGTATTCTCGATTTCACGCTTGTGGAATCGCCCATGAGAAAGTTGGGCGGTACCCGGTTGTGGGTACGATGGCAGCTGGCGCAATAACGGTAAAACGTGCGTAAGCCGGCGGAGCTGCGAACATCCTCGAGGCCCGCCACGCTCGCCTGGACAATGTCGGTCTCCGCACGGACTAACGGTAGTGGCCGATTGACATCGCAGCACCAGCGCGTCGGCACAAGGCCAAGCGAGCGAAACAGCGCCTGCATGGCCTTCGTTCCCTGGAACGACCGCGGAGCAAAAGGCCCCGTTTCATCGCTGGCCGTATGACGCGTCAGCGAATCTACGGCGACCGTGACCTTTTTAAAGTCATCCACCACCTGCAGCGTAACCGTGGCATCGTCACCTGCTTTGGACAACTGGATCTGCAACCGGATGATAGACCGCCCATCGGGAAAGCGAATACGAAGGCCCGTGCGCCGCTGCTCGGGATAGAGCGTCACGACGTCGCCGGCAGGGCTTTCGTGCAGCTCACCCGCCGGTGTCACCAGCTGCGCGAACACGGTGCCGTCGGCGAGCTCGAGGCGGTCTATGGCGCCATCCAGAAGCCGTCCGCCGTCAAAACGGAAATTCCCCTCCAGCACCAGCGCCGGGCCGCAACGCACTTTGAGGCGCGTCACGCTGCCGCGAGGCACCAGCCGACGCACCACACACGGGCCTCCCAGCGTGCCCAGCGCGGCGCCGCCCGACCGGGCGCTGGCGACCAGGTGCCGGTCGAGCCGCTTCAAGTCGGCGGCGGGAAGAAATTCCGAAAGACCGGTAACCGTCTGTTCCACGTCCCGCGTTCGGTTTGCGTACCAGATTTCCAGGGGAGGTCTCAGGTTCAAGGGATCGAAGATCGCCGGAATGTCCGGATGGGCGAACACCGGTTCACGATTACGGATATCGGGATTAGGCACCTTGAGGCCATACGGCCAGCGGCGTTGCCACTGCGCCCGGGCAACGGAGAGAAACTCTTGCCGGTATCGCTCCGATGAGCGGTCAAAGTGCAAAGAGCCGCTCAGGCGGTACTGGAGCATGGCCAGAAAAGCGCTCGCCCGGCAACGAACTGCCGTTTGTCCGTCATCGCTTGCGCAACCTTCGATCCATAGTCGCTGATACACCGGAAAAAGATTGGCGCGATCGGTGGACGCGTCGATGCTCGGTGCGGTCGAGCTGCCGTGAGCCGCCAGCACCCCGTAAAATCTCGGTTTGATGCGGACTAAACGGGCCGCCACGTCGCGACTGAGGTTGGTCTCGTCCCACGGAAAAAGTGCGAACAGGGGTCCGCCGTTTTGGTGACAGCTCGTGCAGATGGTGCGGTTGGCATATAACACCTCGGGCTCCAAGCCGGAACCGTAATTTCTAACGAGCTGAAATTCGAACCGCCCCGCGAGCTCGTTGTAGCTGATAACCTCAACGGTTCTGCTCTTCTCCTGATAACCCAAAAACAAGCGATCTCTGAGTAACATTACGTCTTTTCGGGTCGTTTCCTCCGGCTCGCCGTCCACCGCCACGACAACCCGCGGAAAACGGAAATAGTCAGGGCTCGCCGTATGGCGTTGCAAAGAACGGCCGAGTGGAATGAGCGTCTGCTTAAGAGCAGACAGGTTGTAACGATCCGGCGGAAGCGCGTCCCGGATGCGCTCGATCAACGCCTCAAACGGAAAAGGCACGTCGTATACAACCCGTCCGTTTCGCGTGGTCGAAAAAAGCCGATCGAATGTCGAGCCGCCGACGGCCGGGAGATTGTCTCCGGGCTCATGGGGATCGACGGCCCACTCGGCGCGCGTGTCGCCGCTCTCGGCCGGCGCCACCGCATAGGACGCGTTCCAGGTCGTAGGCGCGTGTTCTGCGAGAAAACCGCGTACCTGCTCGATGGCATTTTCACGGGCCTTCTGATCGTATGCGAGCGTCGCGCCGCGCTTGCCGGGGCGATTCGGATTCCAGGCGTCGTCGAGATGCAGCGGCTCTGAGAGATCGGGGTCGTCAAACCCATGCTGCGCGTTTTCATAGATCACCAGCTCGACACCCGGCGGAGCGTGATTTTCCGCTGCCGCCAGACGCGCGCAGTCAACGGCCGGTGTCCACTGGTCGCGTTCGCCTACCATGACCAGCGTCGGCGCCGTCAAGGGCTGTTCGCCGACCAGGCGGCAGGCCGGATGAAAGGCGACGGCCGCCCGGAAGCGCCTCTGGCGTTGGTCTTTTTCAAGCGGCGCCTGCGCCGCGCGCAATACCGCGTCATGGGACCATCCCATGATCGTGATGAGATCCGGGTCGACGAATGGAAGCGAGGCGAGATAATCCAACGCGCCGTAGGCGTCGCCAACACGATCGTTGCGGGCGCCGCGGACGAGGTACTCGGAGATGTGCCCACATACGGCCGCATCGTGGTCACGCGTCATGAAGCTGTCCACCAACAGGGTCACGTAACCCCAGCCGGCGACCTTGTCAGCCCAGCCGCGCTGATAAGGGCGGATCCCGCGACAGCCGTGCAGCATGACCACCGCCGGATAACGGCCGTCACCCTCGGGTCTTATGAGTTGCGCCCGAAGCTCGAGGGGTGGCGACCCGCCCTGCGGATCCGGCTTCGCACCTGGGGCTTGGGCCGCTTCGAAGGTGATCCATTGCCCCGCGTCTGCGGGGCCCGGGACGAACATCACCACCACGGCGAGGACCGCCAGGCGCATGCAAATTTTGCGGCAACACAGCATCACAGCATCGATGTCGTCGATAACGTTCGGAGTGGACGTGCGGCCGCGTGCCAGACCACTCTCCAAGATTTAGCCTGAAACCACCTCGTCATCCTCGTGGCCGCCATAGGTGCGCGACAAACGCCGCGTGATTTCAGGCATATTCGTATGGCCGGGCGCGGGTCGCTCGGCGCCATAAACCACCTGCGGAAAATCCAGCGTCTGCTGGATCGCCCAAATTTCCTCATGGTCGCCGGGAGGCAGGATCTCCGCGGGGCTTCCCACCGCGACCCAACCGATGGGCACCGCAGCATCGGGCAT
>Ga0255049_10001923_pt1 | contig 11210 bp, 13 predicted proteins | sample JV7_2_3_MG_FD_183615 | JGI IMG/M metagenome (GOLD analysis project Ga0255049, IMG submission 183615) | Seawater microbial communities from Jervis Inlet, British Columbia, Canada - JV7_2_3 | ecosystem: Environmental > Aquatic > Marine > Inlet | place: Canada: British Columbia | collected 2016-10-06
CGAGGCTGGTGCACAATCCAAAGGAACGGTCTGGCAGGAAACGAAGTTCGGCTTCACGTACATATCCGCACGCAAGGGGCTGCTCTTCCTGCTCTTCTACTTCACCGGAATCAACTTCGCATTCGGCGGGATCATGCCTCTGGTCACGGCGTACCTTCTCTCGATCACGGACGAGGCGACCATGGGCCTGGTGTTCTCGCTCGGAAGCACTGGAATGCTCGTTGGGGCCGTGTTGGCTTCCACGTGGAAGGGTCTGAGCAACAAGGTTCTCGGCATTGTTTGGATGGGCGGAGTACTTGGAGCGATGATGGCGCTTGTTGGGGCGGTGCCAAGCTTGCCTGTCATCGTCCTCGGATTCTGGGGAGCAATGTTCGTGCTTCCACTCGGTGGTGCGTTCAGCCAGGCGATATGGATGGTGAAGGTGGAACCAGACGTTCAAGGCCGAGTATTCGCTGTGAGATCAGCAGTTGCCAGTGCCGCCGTTCCCATCAGCCTGCTCCTCGTTGGCCCGATTGCTGACCGTCTGTTCGTGCCGCTCATGAGCGGGGACTCGTCACTTGGAACATGGCTGCAATCGATATTTGGCAGTGGGAACACAGCAGCATTCGGCTTGTTCTTCTTCCTAGCGGGTCTGTCGGTTGTTGCGATGTCCGTTGTCGCTTGGATGGTCGGTCCGATCCGCCACGTCGAAAGGGATATCCCAGATGCAATGGGACTCCCAACAGAGGGTGGCGTCGTCCCGGATGCCGCGCCGGCGTGATAGCTTTCCGCAATGCGGTTCCCAGCCCCAGATCCTGATCTTGCACTCAGGTTCCTCTCTGACGATGAACCGGCTGAGCCTTTGCTTCGCGAGGCGTCCCGGCTTCGAGACGGAGGCCATGGCCGGACGGTGACATACTCGCGCAAGGTCTTCGTCCCTGTAACAACGCTGTGTCGCGACACGTGTACGTACTGCACCTTCGTCAAGCCTCCCGGCGCCGGCGGTGAGTATCTGACACCTGATGACGTGCTTGCCATCGTCAAGGCTGGCGATGAGCTTGGCTGTACGGAGGCACTCCTCACGCTCGGCGATCGTCCAGAGGACAAGTGGCCCCAGGCACAGGACTTCCTCGATGCCCACGGCGCTGAGACGACAATTGACTATGTCGTGCAGATGTCCGAACTCATTCGTGAAGAGACAGACATGTTCCCGCATGCGAATCCCGGGATCATGTCCAAGGGCGACATCACGAAGCTGAGACCGACGAACGTCTCGATGGGTCTCATGCTCGAGAACATCTCAGACAGACTCACCGAACCCGGAATGCCACACCACAACTGTCCTGACAAGATTCCATCGGTCCGCGTCGACACGATCCGTGCCGCTGGCAGGATGAAGGTCCCTTTCACATCAGGGATCCTCGTGGGCATTGGTGAGACTCCCCAAGAGGTTGTGGACAGCCTCTTCGCCCTCGCAGCGCTGCAATCGGAGCACGGACACATTCAGGAGTTCATCATTCAGAACTTCAGGGCGAAGGCGAACACTCGGATGCGTCACGCTCCGGAGCCCGAGATTCCGTACTTCGTGAGAGTCGTTGCGCTCGCACGATGGATCCTCGGCGCAGAAGCCAACGTGCAGGTACCTCCGAACCTCACCGATGATTTCTCCGTGTATCTGGCCGCTGGCATCAACGATTGGGGAGGCGTGAGTCCGCTCACGATCGACTGGGTCAACCCCGAAGCCCCGTGGCCGGCACCCGATCGTCTCGATGCGGTAACCGCCCATGCCGGGTTCAACCTCGAGGCGCGCCTCCCCGTGTATCCCGAATACCTGTCCGACGAGTGGATCGACCCAATCCTGTTGTCAGCGGCCGTGAAGCGATCAACCGACGCAGGCTACGCTGCGATTCCCCAACGCTCGGCATCATGATGAACACCGTCACCTTCCTCCAGATCCGTCCGGTTGACTCCGTCAGCGAGGTCTGGGCATCAACCCGCAGGCGTGAAGGGTCACTAGCTGTTGAGGTTTCGAGCCCATCACCATCCGACGTCACAGAGGCACAGAAGGGTGGTCTGCTCGTGGTGAGTGGCGTTGACTCCGTGGCGGCCCCAGCCTATGCGGTGACGCCCGCAGCTACTGACGCGCTTCGCAAAGGGTCAATCCTCGGATGGCGGATCACCATCATTGACGACGGTTCAGAAATGGAAGTGTCGGACACACTCGCATTCACGCGCGCTGCCTTCCTGCGGACGTCGCGATCCACGGTTGAGCGAGCAGCGGAGCGTGTATCGATTCCGGGTCGAAAGGTCTCCGTCTCTACGTTCGTCGACAACGTCGACGACGCGCTCAGTGCCGTTGCCGAAGGAGCCACGGACCTGCTTCTGAGAGGATGGGACTCCGAGCTGATCGGCGAACTCAGGGATGCGCTCGCGCCCGGCCAGTTGGCAGAGCGAACGGCATTCCCTCTCGGCATCGGCTACGACGAGGCGTCTTTGGAACTCGACCCCGGTGCGTTTGCCGCCTACCTGAACCAGATTGACGGAAGCGGAAGGGCCAGGCCTCGAACAGACTGGGCCCCTGGGCGAGACATTGAGATTCCTGAGTCACCCACCCGCATCTCTGCCGCATGGCCGGACGAAGCGTGGAGGAATGCCGAACGTGCATCTGCTGACGACGCAAGCCCGGCCATCGCAGCGATCCTCAGATCCGCCCTTGATGGCAAAGCGCCTTCACGTGACGAGGTTGAGCTTCTGTACGGTGCCCACGGATTGGACGTCGAGGCGATTGCCGACGTTGCCGACACGCTACGGCGCCGGATCGTTGGCGACGATGTGACGTTCATCGTGAACCGGAACATCAACTACACCAACCAGTGCTACTTCAAATGTGGATTCTGTGCGTTCTCGAAGGGGCCACGGTCCCTCGACCTGCGCGGCGAGCCGTATCTCATGTCGATCGACGAGATCGTCGATCGGTCACAGGAGGCGTGGGATCGTGGGGCAACCGAGGTCTGTCTGCAAGGCGGCATCCACCCCGAGTTCACTGGTCGCTTCTACATAGATGTCGTGGAAGCTGTCAAGGAGCGTCTTCCAGACATGCACATTCATGGGTTCACACCCCTTGAGGTCTGGCAGGGGGCTGAGACGTCTGGGGTGACGATCAGAGAGTTGCTCAGCGACTTGAAGGATGCGGGTCTCGGAACCCTGCCCGGAACCGCAGCGGAGATCCTTGACGATGACGTCAGGCTCACGCTGTGTCCCGACAAGATCAGAACCAGCCAGTGGTCAGAGGTGATGCTGACCGCACACGACATCGGGCTGCGGACGACATCGACGATCATGTTCGGTCACGTCGATGGTCCCCGTTCGTGGGCCAACCACATTGAGGTACTGCGCGAGATCCAGAGCCGGACTGGCGGATTCACCGAGTTCGTGCCACTTCCGTTTGTTCACATGGGATCGCCGATCTGGCTGCGCGGTCAGTCGAGGCCCGGTCCGACATGGGATGAGGTCATTCTGATGCACGCGGTATCGAGGATTGCGTTCATGGGGCTGATCGACAACATCCAAGCATCGTGGGTCAAACTCGGTCTCGAAGGCGCCGAGGCGCTGCTTCGCTCCGGATGTAACGACGTCGGCGGCACGCTGATGGACGAATCGATTTCGAGGGCTGCAGGTGCGTCGCACGGCACCGAGGCGACAGCGGCAGACTTCCGCGATCTCATCTCAGACCTTGACAGGAACCCTGTGCGAAGGTCCACGACGTACGAGCCCATCGAGACGGGGATCACCATCCTGTAGCGACCGATGACGGTGCTCGGTCCACATGGCCAGGACTCAGACCCATCGATGTGCTCTTAGCATGCAAGACATGTCGAACAATCAATGGGCCAGGCCAGTCACGGTTGACGAGATGTACTCCGATTGGGATTGGGAAGCTGCCGTTGCCGCGGTTGACCGCAGCCTTGATCCACGCCCAAGCTCATCCATTCTTGACATGTTCGGTGCACTCGGTCCCGGACCCGGCGACGTCGTGCTCGACATCGGCGGTCGAGCCGCAGGACACGGTTTGGAGATGGCCGAGCGGTTCGGGTGCAATGTGATATCGGTCGATCCCGCGGAAGCGAACATTGCCGACGGGAAGGTCGCCATCTCTGAACACGAATGTGGCCATCTCGTCGAGGCTGTGCACGGCCTCATCGAGGCGATCCCCACCGATGACGGTGCATTCGATTTCGTGTTCTCTCGTGACATGTTTGCCCATGTCGCTGACGCCAACCGTGCGCTCGCCGAGTGCGTTCGTGTTCTTGCCCCGAACGGGCTCATGTTGTTTCACCAGGTGTTTGCGACCGATCTGCTGGAGCCGATCGAAGCAGACCAGCTATTCGGGCACACGGCAGCCGTACCTGAGCGGTTCGCCGTGGACGGTTTCGAGGCGGCGGTCGAGGCGGTGGGTTTCAAGATCGAGAACGTCGATGTGCTGGGATCCGAGTGGTACGAGGCATCTCAAGAGGCGGGCACGGCGCCGAACTACTTGTTGCAGGTCTCCCGTCTGCGACGCAACAAGGAGGCGCTGCTCGAAGAGATCGGCGAGGTCGCCTATCGCGTCGTCTATGGAAACGCCCTGTGGAGCATCGACCAGATGCTCGGCAAGCTCGAGTCTCGTGTCTACACGTTGAAACGCATGTGAAGCCTCTCGCTCGATCCGGTTGGGCACCTTCCATATTCTCTGTCCGTGTGCACTCAGTCGAATGTTGCGACGAGGTGTATGTCGTCCGGCTCCTTCGCATAGAGAGCGGGGTGTGGAACACGTACCACTTCACATCCACGGTCTCGGTAGAAGCCCACCGCCGACGCCGAGGGAGTTGCCGCAACGTAGATCGACTGTGACCCGGCTGATCGGGCGCGGTCGACAGCCGCGTTCCATAGGTCTGAAGCGACACCTTGGCGACGATACGGTTTGCTGACGTGAAGGAACACGAGCCATGCCATATCGCCTTCGAATCGTTCCTCGACGATGGCAACGCCAGCCACTTGCTCTTGATCGAACGCGCCGAGGAGTGTGGCGCCTCGCTTGAGTATGGGTTCGAGATCGTCGACGAACCCTCCGACGCTGTGCGGACCGCTGCCTTCCAACGCCCACCGAGGCACCGCAATGTCAGCCGAGCGGCTCCTGAGCTCGCCGACATGAGCCTCAAAGACGGTGTCGACATGCTCTGAACGATCGATCTCAGCAATGAGGTTGATGCCATCGGCCGGAAGAACTCGTACGTCAATCATCAGCAGATTCTGGTCAAGGATCCGAAGCTACATCAAGCGAGCTGGCTCACCGGGGCGCGAATGGTGCGCTGCTTGGCGTTCCTTCGTGAGCCGATCCGATCGTGGCGGGTTATTCTCGTGGCGATGTCCACGCAATCCACCAACGATCCTGTCCGCGATCAGCTCTTCGAGGCCGCGCGCGAGTTGATTCGGTCGATGGGTTACGCAGAGATGTCACACGCGGATCTCACGTCGGAAGTCGGAATCGGACGCACGACGTTCTACGAGCACTTCTCCTCCAAAGAGGACTTGCTTGTCCAAATGGTTCGTCGGGATCTGCCACCACTGATCGCAGAGTTGATCGAGACGGTTGACGAGACCGCAGCGCCCGACCAGCGCCTCCTGGAGCTTGCCAGACTGATGGTTGCGTTTGTTGGCACCGACCACATAGGCCTGATTCTCCACACCGAGGTCCCGCACTTGTCACCACGGGCACAGGAGCAGATCTCTGAGGCTCACACCGGGTTGTCGATGGCCTTTGCAGACAGTTATCGCGAAGGTGTGCGATCAGGCGTGTTTCGGATGGTCCCGCCCCGGCTCGCAGGGCGAATGATGGAGCAGATGATCATGGCTGGTGGAAAAGCTGTGATGGAGGCAGACGATCCAGCCACGGACGTTGTCGATATCGCGCAGTACACGGCGGAGCTTGTTGTTGCGGCGTTCAAGGTCGACAGGGAGTAGCGGCGTGCGTATCAGCATCGTCACGTTGTTCAAGTCGTACTTCGATTCTCCGTTGAAGGTCTCGCTCGTCGGAAAGGCGATTGACGAAGGACACATGGAGGTCGACTTTCACGACCCCCGTGACCATTCGAAGGGTGTGCACAGGCAGGTCGATGACGCCCCATTCGGTGGTGGCGCCGGAATGGTGATGATGGCAGAACCGCTTGCGCAAACTCTCGAGCCCCTCTCTACGTCCCACAGGGTGATGTTGACGCCTTCAGGACAACCACTTACCCAGGCCACCCTGGATCGTCTCGTCGGGTTCGGTCACGTCACATTCGTCTGCGGACGCTACGAGGGCGTCGATCAACGGATCCTTGATCACTTCATCGACGAGGAGATCTCTCTCGGCGACTATGTGCTCCTCGGCGGAGAGGTGGCAGCTGCTGCGATGGTCGAAGGCATGGCGCGCCTGCTTCCGGGCGTCATCGGTAACCCAGATTCGACCGAACACGAAAGCTTCAGGGATGGCCTGCTGGAGGAACCGGTCTACACGAGGCCAGCTGAATGGCGGGGATGGAAGGTTCCTGAGATCCTCCTCTCAGGTGACCACGGGAAGATTGGTCAGTGGCGTGAGGAGCAACGACGCGCGCGAACGACCGAGCGAAGGCCAGATCTCGGGGTTTGAGCAGGGCGGTAGCATCGTTGCGGGTGTAGAATCATCGTCTCAATCACCTCACCATTCTTTGTTCGGAGGATCCTGTGAATACGATCGAGCAGATCGAAGCGGAGCAGCTGCGCGACGACATCCCGGAGTTTGCACCGGGCGACACCGTGCGTGTGCATGTCCGCGTCATAGAAGGCGGACGTGAGCGCGTCCAGACCTATGAAGGTGTTGTTATCGCCCGCAAAGGCGGCAATGGGGCACGTGCGACGTTCAATGTTCGAAAGATCAGCTTCGGTGTTGGCGTGGAACGAATCTTCCCGCTGCACTCGCCAATCCTTCAGGAGATCGAAGTAATCCGTAAGGGTGACGTACGGCGTGCAAAGCTGTACTACCTGCGGGACCGGGTCGGCAAGGCCACCCGCATCAAGGAGAAGCGCGACTAGTTCGTGTCTGACTCCCCTGTGGTCAATCAGCAGCCGGTTCGCGCAAGCGGGCCGGCTGTTCTGATTCAGGCCTACGGCGAAATGGCTGCGGATGCACAGTTTTTGGCTGACGCCCACGACGTGTTTGGTGAGCTGCTCCGCCGCAACGGTCTTCCTCCACTCTGGCGTCGCGAGGCATCATTCGAAACACTGGTGAGATTCGTCCTGGAACAACAGGTCTCACTCGCATCGGCGAACGCCGCGTTCCAGAAGCTCGATTCGAGGCTTGGCGGAGTCACACCAGAGGGTGTGCTCGCGTTGACTGACATGCAGATGCGAGAAGACGGCTTCTCGCGCCAGAAGACCGGGTATGTCCGAGGGATTGCCGACAGCATGCTGTCCGGTGAATTCGAGGCTCCCGCCCCAGGCTCGGATACCAAAGACTCGCTGAAGCGGCTTCTTGCGATCAGGGGCATTGGGCCTTGGACGGCCGCATGCTATGTGCTGTTCGTCTGTGGAGATCGAGATACATGGCCAACGGGCGACCGCGCCCTTTACGTATCGATGGCCACGAATCTGAGCCTTCCGGATGTCCCCGACCGGGAATCAGCTGACGGGGTTGCTTCGTCGTGGGCGCCGTGGCGTTCGACGGCCGCAAAGATGCTGTGGTACGACTATCTCGGTGGGCGGTCCCATGTTCCTGCGCCGGGCGCTGGATTTGTTGGGGGGTCGGGTAAGGTTCTCTCGTGATCCCGCCTGACCTCGACGAAACAGCACCCGTGCCTGAGCAATCTGAGCCAGTAGAAGCTGACGAGGACCACAAGAAGCAGCTTCCACTGTGGCTCGAATTCCCTCTGCTGATCGGTGCAGCGCTACTCATCGCAGTGCTGATCAAGACGTTCCTCTTCCAGGCGTTCTGGATCCCATCGTCGTCAATGGAGGACACGCTCCAGATCTACGACCGTGTACTTGTCAGCAAGATCTCCTATGAATTCTCAGATATCTCGCAACTCGACGTGATCGTCTTCGACGATCCCCGCGCCGGCTTCGAGCAGCCCGACGAGTCGGCGCTCGACAGGGCGATCCGGAACCTCAAGGAGTCAGTCGGCCTCGCCACACCGCAATCGGAGTTCATCAAACGGGTCATTGGTGTGCCAGGCGATATCGTCGAAGGGAAGAACGGTTCGGTCTATGTGAACGGTGTTTCCCTCGTGGAGCCGTATCTCAAGCAACAAGAGCTTCCGATCCGTGACTTTGCCGCCGTCGAAGTGCCCGATGATCACCTCTTCGTAATGGGGGACAACCGAAGGGCAAGCCAGGACTCGCGGTCCTTCGGTCCGATCCCCATCGATGACGTCGTCGGCAAGGCTTTCGTCATTATCTGGCCGATCGGCAGGCTCGGCGGAATCTGACGGGCCGGCTGCGTGTCACTGCCGATCGATAGTTTCGTCATATGGCTCAGGTTCGATCGCGAGACTTCGGTGTGTTTGGGGAGAAGACTGCCGCGCGATTCCTTGAAGACCGCGGAATACAAGTCGTCGGCCGCAACGTCTTTGTCGACCGCGATGAGATCGACATCATCTACCGCGGTGATGCGGGTCTTGTGGCCGTCGAGGTGAAGTCCGTGACGGGTGATGTCGATCCGTTCGATGCGCTCGACGATGAGAAGATGCGCCGATTCCGTCGAGCGATTGCCGGCTACAGGCGTCCCATCATCGCTATCGATGCTATTGGTGTGCGACTCAACCGGGAGGGCGTTGAGATCCGGTGGCTTCGAGGAATCACCTAACCCGTTGTGTTGGCGCGGTGGTGTCCCAACCTGCGCCGCTCCTTGTACCAGCAGCCACGGTGCCAGTGACGCCTGAGGTCTGGTGCGTCGTCAGGCACAACGACGAGATGGCCGACTCCGGCGTCAATCGTTGAGTCACAGCCGGGACAGAGATAGATCTTGCGTGCCTGATACGGCTGAATCGGGTGCACCAGGTGTTCGTTGAACCCGCCGAGCAGCCCGCTCGGATCTTGCGTGTAGTTGTCAGTCGTACCGGCCATGGCGGCGAGGGTAGACCGGATACTCACGAACCTTCCTATTCCACTGTGTTCCTCTAGTCTGAATCGTCATGACCGACTTCATCACGATCGCGGACGACGGACCCCTTCGAACGCTCACGATGTCCAATCCAGGTGCCAGAAACGCGGTACCTCAGACAGGTTGGGTTGAGCTGGCTGCGGTCTTCAAAGACTTTGAGGCATCCGATCAGCGTGTGCTCATTGTCACCGGAGCGGATGGAGACTTCTGCACCGGAGCCGACATGAACCGTGGAGCGATCACTGCGCCAAGCGCCTCAGACAACGCTGCGCGAATGCGCATGACGAACTCGGCGGCAATTGCGCTCCATCGTCTCTCCAAGCCAACAATCGCCGCCGTTGATGGAGTCGCCGTAGGTGCAGGGATGAACCTTGCGCTGGGTTGTGACATCGTGATCGCGACCGAGAATGCTCGATTCTCTGAGATCTTTGTCAAACGTGGTCTGACCGTCGACTTCGGCGGGACGTGGTTGCTGCCACGCCTTGTCGGGCTGGCGAGGGCACGCGAGCTTGCGCTCACCGGCCGCGTCTTTGGGGCACGTGAGGCAATGGAGATCGGCATGATCACCGAGGTGGTTCCCCCGGACGAGTTGGATGGTCGTGTGGATGAACTGGCGCGTGACCTTGCTGTCGGGGCACCGCTGGCCCAGTCGATAATCAAGCGGGCGCTCGACCGCTCATCATCGATGACGTTCGAGCAGGCTCTCTCATTCGAAGAGCAGGCACAGGCGATTCTTCTCGGATCTGAGGATCTCATTGAGGGCGCAAGTGCATTCATCGAGAAGCGTGACCCCGAGTTCAAGGGTCGGTAGGCCAGCTATTTCGAATTCCTATTTCGACACGACTGACGGAATCTGGTTCGCTCCGACGCAACACGCTCGGGGGCCTTGGTCCGTTGATGCATGTCATGCCGGACCGCCGGTCGCGCTCATTGTGCGTGCTGTTGAGAAGATCGCTGCCGACCATCAACTGGCTCGAATCACCGTTGAGCTGATGGTTCCCATCCCGATGACCGGGTTCCGGGTACAAGCGGAAGTCCGGAGACCTGGACGTTCCGTGACGCTCACCGAGGCCGAGATCTACGACGATGATCGCATATATGCGCGGGCGTATGCGACCCATGTGCGAACACTTGAGAATCTGGATGTCGACTCAGCGGGAGTAGACGCTCCCATACTGTCTGCGGCCGCACCCGGACCATTCCCTGTCACCGATGCGCTTCACGATCGTGCGTCGTTCGGATCATCTGTCGAGGTGCGGTATGACCGCGAGAGCCGGACCGCTCAAGGCGGACCGACGACGATTTGGCTGAGGACGTTGTACCCGATTCTCGATGGAGAAGAACCTTCGCCGTTTCAGCGGATAGCGCCGCTTGCCGATTGTGGAAATGGAATCTCGTACAATGGTGCACTCGGTCAGTTCTCATTCGTGAACGCTGATCTGACTCTGTCGCTACATCGACCGCCGCGCGGCGAGTGGTTCGCTTCGCGCTCTATCTCTCACTGGCAGAAGACTGGCATTGGGCTGGCAGATTCCGAACTGTTCGATGTGGACGGTGCTGTTGGGCGAGCAACTCAGACACTCCTGTTGAATCGGATGGAGTAGCAGACGGGTCTTTTCCGGGGTCTACACGTGCACGATTCGTGTCACACCGGTGGCATACATTCGTCACATGTACTCATCAGTTACCTCATGTGCCCTCGTCGGTGTTGAACCGAGGGCAGTTCAGATCGAAACAGTCGTCTCGTCCGGATCGGGCGGATTCGTCATCGTTGGTCTTCCCGACACCGCGATTCGCGAATCGCGACAACGCGTCAAGGCAGCAATACGCGAGGCAGGATTCCGTTTTCCCGGTGGCAACGTCGTCGTGAATCTCTCACCGGCTGATCTACCGAAAGTCGGCGTTACGTACGACCTACCGATAGCGCTCAGTGTCCTCGCCGCAGCAAGCGAGAGGAAACTCACATTCGATGCGTTCGTGCCCGTAGGTGAGCTGTCTCTTCACGGTCAGGTCAAGCCCGTCCGCGCAGCCCTTGGAGCAACAGTGGTTGCACGCCGGCTGGCTAGGACCTGCATGA
>Ga0255049_10001924_pt1 | contig 11210 bp, 7 predicted proteins | sample JV7_2_3_MG_FD_183615 | JGI IMG/M metagenome (GOLD analysis project Ga0255049, IMG submission 183615) | Seawater microbial communities from Jervis Inlet, British Columbia, Canada - JV7_2_3 | ecosystem: Environmental > Aquatic > Marine > Inlet | place: Canada: British Columbia | collected 2016-10-06
GGTGCTGGCCTTTCTGGCGGTGCCGCTGTCTCATATAGCGCCCAGAAAAGGTCGTTATGGTAAGGTCGGGATTGCACTTGTGGTGTATATCGTATATCTCAATCTGATGGCGTATACGCGGTCCCAACTAGAGGCGGATACCCTGCCATTAGCGCTGAATTTCTGGTGGGTGCACCTGTTGTTTATTTTTTTGACAATCGGTCTTTTAATCAAAAGAAATGGTGGTTTTGGCTCTCGGGTTGCGGGCCAATGATTATCAACCGTTATATGATGCGAAACATCCACCAGGGCACATTGATGGTGCTTTTGGTGTTGGTTAGTTTTGGTCTGTTTTTTATTTTTATAGGTCAACTCGAAGATATCGGTCGTGGCAATTACGACCTTTTGCATGTGGTCGAATATGTTGCCTTGCGGGTACCGGGTAAGGTTGTCGAATTCATGCCATTAGCGGTATTACTGGGTACTATATTGAGTTTGGGTTCGCTCGCAAGTAATAGTGAAATTATCGCCATGCAGGCTGCCGGTATGTCAGTGCTGCAATTATTGCGCGCGGTGCTTCAGGCAGCAGCGATTTTGGCTTTATTGAGTTTTTTGCTGGCCGATTGGGTGGTACCGATCAGCGAAACCAGCGCCCGTGAAATCAGATCGACTGCGATTAGCGCCACACCAGCACTTCGCGCTAAAAAAGGGCTATGGGTCAAGGATGATAATCAGGTTCTCTACATTAAGGAACTCTTGCCCAACGGTGTGGCTCGATCGGTCGAAATTTACCAACTCGATGAAGCGGGTCGTCTGGTTTCTGCGATAGCCGCAAAAAGCGCCATACCGAGCGCTGACCAGTGGCTGTTAAAACAGGTAAGACAAACCATAATCGGAGATCAGACTATCCGCACCGTCGCTTACGATGAAATGATTTATGCGGGTAACCTATCCCATCAGTTACTCGAAGCTTTGATGATCGAACCTCGACAAATGTCGAGCAACGACTTGTATTCGTATATTGCCTTCCTCGATGAAAATGAGCTCGACACTTCGACCGTGAGCCTGACATTCTGGCAAAAAATTATGGCACCCTTTACCGTGTTGGTCATGTGTGTACTCGGCCTGCCTTTTGTATTGGGATCGCAACGCCAGAATAATACCGGTCAGCGCCTGATGCTAGGCATATTGCTGGGTTTGACTTACGTGGTGACTGATCGTTTGTTGATACAACTGGGAAGTCAGATCAATATTAATCCATTCGTCAATGCATTATCACCAAGCCTGCTATTTCTGGCCCTGGCGGTTTATTTATTGATGAAAAAGCAGTCGCACGGCCTTCGGGTTAGCCCGCATATTGCATGAAGGGAACGAAGCTCAGGGAAAATATGGCAAACAAGGTTGATTGATCGCCCGCCGATGCATAGCCGTAGCTATGGATCCAGGGGGATCAATCAAGATCGCCTACAGGGATGTAGGTGGTAGAGCACCAAAAGTAGGCGCTTTTAGGCGACGGCAGGAGCGGCTTGCCGGGAGCAGCCAGATTTTCCCTGAATTCGTTCAGGTACAAACTGTATTTTCCCTTATTCATGATTTTCGAGTCTAATTGTTTGAAATTAATCATAAATATCGTAAGTCGTTACCGCCCTCGTGCCATATGCGGGCTAGTAGCGGCTGAGTCAGGTTTTATCCGCGAATTCTTTTTCGGCTGCGACAGTTGATATGTCAATGACCTTAGTCTGGCTAAATCTATCGTGCCAGGTATAGGGTTTGAATAAACGCCACCAGTATCCCAGACCGAAACAGGCTAACGAAAACATGGCGAAAAACAGTCGCAGAAAGCAGATAGACCAGCTAGGATAACCACCAAATTCTGAAACTATTTGAATTTTCCACGCCCGCATCCCCAGAGTTTGTCCAGATCTATTCCAAAACCAGCCATAAAAAACAAAAATCACGACGACAAAGAATATATAAACCAGAGCTGGATTGATCGCCACACCTTTATTGAACGGGATTGTTATGCCTACCGCGACGAATAAAATGGCAAAGATGAGTAGGCTATCGTATACCATAGCGGCCAGTTGCTTGAATAAACTGGCGGACGGATAGTTATCGTGACGATAGTCTAGCATTGGATTACTTCTTGGAAAGGGTGCATATTTTAGATAAAGGCAAAACCATCGGCAATTATTATTCCAAAGTGGCTATTGTATTATGAAGGATGGTTTTTATAATTACTTTGATAAGTTAATCTGAGGAGACCTGATTATGGCAGCAGCAAAAAAAGTAGCTAAATCAAAAAAAACCAGTGTTGCAAAAAAGAAAGTAACCAAACAACCCGTTATAAAAAAAGCTGTATTAAAAAATCCCACGGCTAAAAAATCTGTAGTAAAAAAGAAAGCAGCAAAACCCGTAGTAAAGAAGAAAGCCATAAAGTCCATGAAGAAGACAGCCGCAAGGCCGGTAGCTAAATACAAAGCTGCCGCCAAAGCGTTACCGGTTGTATCGAAATCTAAAGAATTAAGGGCAACCATCGCTGCCCTCAAGCAGGAAATTAAGGATCTTACAAGTGAGCTTAAAAATACCCGGAAACGCGCAGATGCTGTCGCCGGGCTGAGTGGTAAACGCGATGCAGCGATAGGAAAATTTTTAGAGGGCTGGGATAAAAAGGCGATGTCGGCGCTGGAAAAATCTCTGCAGCCGAAGAAAAAGAAAAAATCCAAAAAATAAGCAGCATGCGATTATTTAAAAACAGGGTACAGTAATCTGTGCCTTTTTTTATTCGATATAAAATTCTGCTTCTATTATTGCCGGGTTAATAGTAGTGGTACCCATATATCACTGGTAGCGCAATGAAAAAAAATAGTATCGAGTCGGGCATCGATATCACTATTGATCATTTTATCGATGATCTCTGGGCGCAAAAAGGGTTGGCTCAACTAACCCTGACGGCCTATGCGCAGGATTTAAAAAGCTTTTCGGGCTGGCTGCATGATAGGGATGAAAATTTACAAAGCGCCAGTCAGGCAAATATCCAGAGTTATCTATCCAGGCGTTTTAGTGCCGGCGCATCGGCGAGGTCGAATGCTCGATTACTGTCTACACTCAAACAATATTATCGTTACCTGGTAAAAAAAGGCGATCGAAAAGACAATCCGACTGCATTGATCACCGCACCTAAGGTGCATCAAATATTGCCGCAGACTTTAACCGAAGAAGATATTAATAAATTGATCGAGGCACCGGATACAGAAAGCAACTATGGTCTTCGAGATCGCTGTATGCTCGAAATGATGTATAGCTCCGGGCTTCGTGTGAGCGAACTGGTTTCGCTGCAGGTGAATCAAATTAATACTAACCTCGGCCTTGTTCGACTAACCGGAAAGGGTAACAAGGAGCGTGTGATTCCTGTCGGCGAAGAAGCCTTATTTTGGCTTATCCGTTATCTCGAAAGTTCGCGGCCGCATTTAGTTCGTGAGTCTGTGGCGAATGACGCTTTATACCTGTCGAGTCGAGGCAGTGCCATTACCCGGCAGGCATTTTGGCAGCACATCAAGAAATACTCGCTAAAAGCCAACATTAAAACCGTCTACTCGCCACACTCGCTTCGACATGCATTTGCGACTCATCTTTTGAATCATGGGGCTGATCTACGCACGGTACAAATGCTGCTCGGCCATAGTAGCCTGTCGACCACTCAAATTTATACGCATATCGCGCAGGCAAGATTGCAAAACTTGCATGCGGCGCATCATCCGCGAGGTTGAATCGATTTCTCGCAGAGGCGCGAAGCACGCGAAGAAAGACTTTTTGAACTTGTTCATATGGCTGTTCATTAAGTAATTAACACGAATAGTCAAACTGATCTTGTTTTTATTTTTCCTGCTTCATCTTTGCGTGCTTTGCGCCTTTGCGAGAGTATCAACCTAATGCAACAACGTAAACATTTTGCGACGGTATTTCTGCACACTGGGATGCTCACCTCCGAGCATATCGAACAGATCGATTAAACCGCGGCGTCCTGCCTCGTCATCATATTGCCGGTCGATTCTCATAATCTTGAGCAGGCAATCCATTGCCGAGTCGTGATCGCCCTGGGCGGTTAAATGATGGCTCTTTTGCAATAAGGCTTCGCAATCATCTGGGTTCTCGGCCAGGCGTTTTTCGATTTGCTCCAATTCAGGCAGATCTTCAAGTTGCTCGGCCATATTGATCTCGGCGCGTAATTTGACCGCCTCATGCTTGTTTTTATCGTCTTCACTCAAACTGTCGAGCAGGGCCAGTGAACCATCCTTATCATCCTGGGTGAACAGGGTTCGGGCAATGTTTATTTTTAAATCAACATTCGAAGGATCCTTCGCCAGAGCCTGGTTCATCAATTCCAGGGCATCCTCAAAGCGACCCTCATCATGTGCGGCCATCGCCGACGCCATGATTTTGTCCGATTCTGAAGTGATAAAGGGTTTGATAAATGCCCGGATCTCACCCTCGGGAAGGGCCCCGCTGCGTTCCGCAACAATTTGGCCATTGACGATCAGTTTCATCGTCGGCAGGCTTTTAATCCGGAAGTGGGCCGCCAGTTCCTTCTCCTGCTCGGTGTCGACCTTGGCGAGTATGAGCTTGCCTGCGAATTCGTTGACCAGTTTTTCGAGTACCGGCGTAATAACTTTACAGGGTTCGCACCAGTCCGCCCAGAAATCAACCAGTACCGGTTGCTTGAACGAATTATCGATCACGACTGACTGGAAATCCTGCGCGCTGACGCTGTGAATATAGGGTGACTCGGTCATAAATGGTAGTCCTGGAAAAATACGCATTATATCAATCAAATCGATCACCATTTCAAGCTCGAAACCGTTATAATCCCGCGCAATTAAAAACTCTGCTTTTGAGGAATAAGTTCTGTTGAAAAATCAGTACGATGCAGCTTCGATCGAAGTATTGACCGGTCTCGAGCCGGTCAAAAAAAGACCGGGAATGTACACCGACACGACCAGGCCAAATCATCTCGCGCAGGAAGTAATCGATAACAGCGTCGATGAAGCCATCGTTGGTTTTGCCAGCCAGATCGGCGTCATATTGCATGCCGATCAGTCACTCAGCGTGATCGACGACGGGCGTGGCATGCCGGTAGATATACACCCGCAGCAGGGTATTCCCGGTGTCGAGGTAATACTCACCAAATTGCATGCGGGAGCTAAATTTTCCGACAAAAATTATCAATTTTCGGGTGGGCTGCACGGAGTCGGTGTATCGGTGGTGAATGCGCTGTCGAAACAACTCGATGTTCGGGTACGCCGGCAAGGCAAGGAATACTCGATCAGCTTTGAAAACGGGGACAGGAAGGACAAGCTCAAGGAAATAGGCGCCGTAGGCAAAAAAAATTCCGGCACCACGATTCGGTTTTGGCCCGACAGCAGATATTTCGATAGTGCGGTTTTTTCGATTAGCAAACTAAAACACGTGCTGCGCGCCAAGGCTGTTTTGTGCCCCGGATTGAGAGTAAAGTTTTATGTTGAAAAAACCAAGGAAGCATTCGAATGGCATTACGAAGATGGGTTAGCGGATTACCTGACCGATGCACTCTCGGGATTTGAATTGCTGCCGCGGCAACCTTTCGTGACATCTATGCAGGGCGAGCACGAAGCGGTCGACTGGGCCGTGTTGTGGTTACCCGAAGGTGGGGAGAGTATCACCGAAAGCTATGTTAATTTAATTCCCACCTCGCAGGGTGGAACGCATGTCAATGGGCTGCGTACCGGTTTGACCGATGCGATCCGTGAATTTTGTGAATTTCGCAGCCTATTGCCACGTGGTGTGAAAATCGCACCGGACGATGTGTGGGACAGGGTTAGCTATGTCTTGTCGGTAAAAATGCAGGACCCGCAATTTTCGGGGCAAACCAAGGAGCGCCTGTCTTCGCGCGAGACCGCAGCCTTTGTCTCCGGCATTGCCAAGGATTCATTCAGCCTGTGGTTGAATCAACACGCTGAAGTCGGCGATCTGTTAGCACAAATGGCAATCTCGAGCGCACAGAAAAGGCTCAAATCCGCAAAAAAGGTAATCCGTAAAAAAGTTACCACCGGCCCGGCATTGCCGGGCAAGCTGGCCGACTGCAGCAGCCAGGATGTCAATCGTACCGAGATATTTCTGGTTGAGGGCGATTCAGCCGGAGGTTCAGCCAAGCAGGCGCGTGATCGGGCTTTTCAGGCCATCATGCCGCTGCGTGGTAAAATTCTAAATACCTGGGAAGTATCCCCCGATCAGGTATTGGCATCGCAGGAAGTCCACGATATTGCGGTTGCGATCGGAGTAGAACCTGCGTCCGATGATTTGTCCAATTTGCGTTATGGCAAGGTTTGCATTCTGGCCGACGCCGACTCGGACGGTGCGCATATTGCAACCCTGTTATGTGCATTATTCTTGCGACACTTTCAACCGCTTGTTGAAAACGGCCATATTTATGTCGCCAAGCCACCGCTTTATCGTATCGATATCGGCAGGGATAAATATTACGCACTCGACGATGCCGAGCGCGATGGCATACTCGACCGTTTCACTGCGGAAAAAAGAAAGGGCAAGGTCAGTGTCACAAGATTCAAAGGGCTGGGTGAGATGAATCCGTTGCAATTACGCGAAAGCGCAATCGCACCGGACACACGGCGTCTGGCGCAGTTGACTATCGAACCGGGCGACAAAACCTTCGAAATCATGAATATGATGTTGTCAAAAAAACGTGCCGCCGATCGCAAGGAATGGTTACAAACTAAAGGAGATATGGCGGATGTCTGAAAATATGGAACTCAACTACGAGGGCGTCGAAAAACAGCCCTTAAGTGTCTTTACCGAGAAGGCCTATCTCGACTATTCGATGTACGTTATTCTCGATCGTGCGTTGCCACATATTGGTGATGGTCTGAAACCGGTACAACGCCGAATCATATATGCAATGTCTGAGCTCGGTCTTTCTGCCAGTTCGAAACATAAAAAATCGGCACGCACGGTAGGTGATGTGTTAGGTAAGTTTCACCCGCATGGTGATACAGCCTGTTACGAAGCCATGGTATTGATGGCGCAGAACTTTTCATATCGGTATCCGCTGATCGACGGCCAGGGTAACTTTGGCTCGCCCGATGACCCCAAATCGTTTGCCGCTATGCGTTATACCGAGTCGAGATTATCTGCCTTCGCGCGGATTTTGTTGCAGGAGCTGGGGCTGGGCACGGTCGACTGGGTTCCCAATTTCGACGGCACGATGCAGGAGCCATCGTTACTACCCGCGCGTTTGCCGCATATCCTGCTCAATGGTACCACCGGTATCGCAGTTGGTATGGCGACCGATTTACCGCCGCATAATCTTCGTGAAATCGCAAGCGCATGTATACGCCTGCTGGAGAATTCGCGCACCACGCTCGATGAATTACGCGAACACGTTTTAGGCCCGGATTATCCCACCGAGGCAGAAATCATCACGCCCGAGCACGAATTACGTAGCCTGTATGAAACCGGTAATGGCTCGATCAGGATGCGCGCAATATATGAGCGTGAAAACGGCGACATTATCCTTACTGCATTACCGCACCAGGTTTCAGGCGCACGGGTACTCGAGCAGATAGCACAACAAATGATGGCGAAAAAGTTGCCCATGGTCGATGACCTGCGCGACGAGTCGGACCATGAAAATCCAACTCGCCTGGTGATTGTGCCGCGTTCCAGTCGTGTCGATGTCGAAGCCTTAATGGGGCATTTGTTCGCCACAACCGATCTGGAGAAAACCTACCGGGTAAACATGAATGTGATCGGCACCAATGGTCGACCACAGGTCAAAAATCTGAAACAGATATTGCAGGAATGGATTGCCTTTCGTATATCGACGGTGCGACGACGACTGGAGTGGCGTCTGGATAAGGTAGATAAGCGATTGCATGTTCTACAAGGCCTGTTAATCGCATTTTTGAATCTCGATGAAGTGATTCGTATCGTACGAACCGAAGACGAACCAAAACCGGTTTTGATGAAAACCTTCAAGTTATCAGATATTCAGGCGGAGGCGATCCTTGAGACTAAATTACGCCACCTGGCAAAACTCGAAGAAATGAAAATCCGGGCAGAACAGGAAGAACTAAACCAGGAAAAGCAGGACCTGGAAAAACTACTTGGTTCAGAGCGACGAATTAAAACCTTGATCAAGAATGAAATCCTGGAGGACGCCGAGACTTATGGTGATGATCGACGTTCGCCTATCGTTAGTCGCGAGGCTGCAAAGGCGCTGGACGAAATCGATTTGATGCCTTCCGAGTCCTTGACGGTGGTGTTATCTCAACGCGGCTGGGTACGGGCTGCAAAAGGTCATGATATCGATGTTAAGGGCCTGAATTACAAATCAGGTGACGAATTTCAGGCACTGACCCAGGGTAAGAGCAACCAGAGCGTGGTGTTTATCGACTCTTTTGGCCGCAGTTATGCCGCAGTCGCGCATTCGCTACCGTCAGCGCGCGGGCAGGGTGAACCTTTAACCGGGCGTTTTAAAACGGCCGCCGGTGCGGAATTTATCAGTTGCGCGATGGCGGGTGACGATGACCTGTATTTGTTGTCGACATCGCATGGTTACGGATTTGTATGCCGTTTCGAAGACATGTTGACTCGAAATAAAAACGGCAAAGCGCTGATCAGAATTTCCAGCGGGGCTAGATTGAATCCCGCTGCTGCAATCGTCGATTATGATAACGATAATATCGTCTCGATTACCAGCGAAGGTTATATCGGGTTATTGGATATCAACTCGATTCCACAATTGTCAAAGGGTAAAGGTAACAAGATTCAAGGTATCCCCCCGAAAAAACTCACATCGGGCGAAGAGTGGGTCAACTTTGTCGCCTGTTTGTCGGGTAAGCAGAAACTGGTTGTTCACTGCGGCAAGAAATACAAAACAATGTCGTTACGCGAGCTTGAAGAATATCGTATCGAACGTGGCAAACGGGGTCGTAAGCTGCCTCGCGGGTATCAGAATGTCACTGCAATCGAGGTAGTCGATTAACCTGCCCCCTTAACCCGCATGTTGCGTGAAGGCGATGACGACCGATGACTTTTATGAATACATTCAAATAATTAGACACGAAAGCAGTGAAATATAGAAAATACAGCTTGCACCTGAACTTCGTTGCCTTCACGCAATATGCGGGTTAACCGAATCAAACTAGATCAACCACCCATAGACGAAAAGTCATAATTCAATAATTTGTGAGGCGCCTGCAGAAAGTCACCCTGTACAAAATCCACCTCGAGTGACCACAACACACTGAGGATGGCAGCGTCATCAACGGCGGGTGTAATTGAACGAATGTTCATCGTCTTTGCCTGGGTCGCCAGGTCACGGATACTGTCCTGGTTTTCTACGTTCTGGGACAGGTCCTCCATGTAGGCAGTATTGACTCGAATATAGTCGGCCTGGATGTGTTTCATCAACTGAAATGGATTCAAGCCGGTACCGAAATCATCCAGCGCAAACTGACATTTTATTTTTTTCAAGCCCTGGAACAGGGCTTTGGCAGCCTTGAGGTGATGAACGGCGTGGTCTTCGTTAATCATAAAAATTAATTGTTCGCCGGTAATCTTGGATTTACCCAGGCTTTCAGATACCCAGCCTGCGAGACCCGAATCGAGCACTGAGTCGACACAGAGCGGAACGAAAAATTCGATTTTGCGCGATTTTTTCCTGGTCTCGGCAATTTTTTTGATGGCATGCAATATCATCCAGCGATCCAGGGTTTTGGCTGTGCCCGTTCGGTCGGGAAAAACCTGGTTGATTTTGTGTTCGATCTGACCCCCATCTTCCTCGGTGAGCTCCAGGCCCGAGAAATAACGCTCTCCGCCTGCGGCCTTGATGCTGACGATGGGTTGATAAACTCCGGTGATCCGATTTTGACTGAGTGCTTCTTTAATCAGCTCAGCGGCTGCACCGACTTCTTCCTGAACAGTCATTTCACCCTGTTTCGGAATAAAAGTGCTCGAATCGTTACCACCGGCTTTTTGTACTTCGTCGCAAGTTTTTTCTGCGCGCGTAATAATTTCGTTGCCATCGTCGGGAGAATTTTGATCGATGAAGCATATTGCGGCACTACAGGTGGCACTGATCGACTGATCACCGATTTCGAAAACATGCTCTTCCACTTTTGCGACGATATCTCCGGCAAATTTTTCGATTAGTAACTTATCTTTGACGATGCCCAGGCAGGCATAAGAACAGGCGCCAAAACGAGCAACAATTTGGTTTTCGACAGCGCTTTGTTCTATGATTTTGGCGATATCGCCAATCAATGTATCGCAGCCTGATATGCCAATATTATCTCGTACCGACTGAAAATCGTCGATCGCAAAGTAGACCAGGGCACCTCGGTGACTCCCATTCTTCGCTAGAGTGAGTGAGTTTTCCAGCTGGCCCATAAAACTCTGTCGATTAAACAGACCAGTAACTATGTCATGTTGACGCAGGTAGTTAATCTGCTCTTCAAGTTCGGAGGTATCGGCGGCAGCACGAATCAGAATCTGGGTGCAGGGTTCGCTGTCATACCTTGCGTGAGAAAATTCCAATGTGGCTACCATTGTTTTACCGCCATCCTGAAGCAGCTTCAATTCGAGTTCATTGCTGTCATTCTCGTTTTTACTGAGTGCACGCAGATAAGTTTTCAGCTTGTCCTGTTGGCTCGGGTCGACCATATCTATGATCGGTGTGCCTTCAAGTTCTTCGATGTCGGTTTTACCGAATAATTCCATGTACGCGGTATTGGCATAAATATGCATGCCTTCGTGCACGTAAGCTACAGCATCTTTCGAGTTGGACAGGAGAGACTGGCAACGTTTTTCGCTTTCTTGCAATTCAAGTTCCGTACGCATCGCCTTGCGCCATAGTGACAGGCTATAAGCTTCACGTTTGGTTACCAGAATCAGATGTTCAAAACTTTTCGACGATACGACATCCTGGGCACCTTGCTTGATCGACTTTACGATGATTTCAGATGTCGGGTTTGCGGTCATCGCTATGATTGCAACATGACGGCCACATTTGCCCACCAGGTTATGTGCCTGTTTTAGCGAAAAATCCGGTAGATCGATGGAAAACAACACGAGATCAAGGGACTTATTTCCCAGCATTTCGCTCATATCTTCGCTGTCTTCGACAAATTCTGCGCGGACCTGCACCCCGGCAGCTCGCAGTGCGCTGGTAATTT
>Ga0255049_10001926_pt1 | contig 11196 bp, 10 predicted proteins | sample JV7_2_3_MG_FD_183615 | JGI IMG/M metagenome (GOLD analysis project Ga0255049, IMG submission 183615) | Seawater microbial communities from Jervis Inlet, British Columbia, Canada - JV7_2_3 | ecosystem: Environmental > Aquatic > Marine > Inlet | place: Canada: British Columbia | collected 2016-10-06
TGTCAGCGGCGGTATCGACGCCGAGATCACGCGTGTGTTCGACAATCTCAAGGCAGTGACCGCGGCCTCCGGCGGCAGCCTCGCGGATGTTGTAAAACTGAACATCTTTCTGACCGACCTGGGTAACTTTCCGACCGTCAACGAAATCATGGCGCAATACTTCCAGCAGCCTTACCCGGCTCGTGCAGCCATCGGCGTCGCCGCCCTGCCGAAGGGCGTTGGCGTCGAAATGGATGCGGTGTTGGTTATCGAATAAGTTTTGAATGGAACACTGGTCGACACAGGGATTGCGCTACCTGAAAGGTGTTGGCCCGCGGGTAGCCGAGAAGTTGCAAAAGCTCGGTTTGCAAACCCAGCGCGATTTACTGTTTCACCTGCCGCTGCGTTACGAAGACCGCAGCTTTATTTCGCCGCTGGGCTCGCTGCAGGCGGGCCAGCGCAGCCAGGTCGAAGCCGAGGTGTTACAGACCTCTGTTCATTTCCGCCGCCAGGGGCGCTCGCGGCGCGTGCTGGTCGCCAGGCTGGCAGACAATACCGGTATGATGACGGCGCGTTTTTTCTATTTCAGCGCCAAACAACAGCAGCTGTTCGAAAAGGGTAACTGGTTACGCTGTTACGGTGAAGTGCGCCTGGCGCAGGGCGAGCTCGAAATGATACACCCGGAAATCGAGGCCATTGATCGCGACAATCCTCCGGCTTTACCAACGACTTTGACCCCTGTTTATCCGACGACCGAGGGCCTGCACCAGTTATCCCTGAAACGCATCCTGCAACAGGTGATCGAGAAACTGAAATCGCAGGGTATAGACGAGACCCTGCCGCAGGCATGGCTCGATGAAAACGGTTTTCCGGGCTTTGCCTCGGCGATGCTCGATTTACACAGCCCGCAAAGCCGCCGCGACAGCGAGCTGATCGCGCACAACCGACACCCGGCGCAGCATCGTTTCGTGGTTGAAGAACTGGCCGCGCATCGCCTCGCGCTACTCGAACGAAGGCGCCAGATTCGCAGCCGGAAAACCCCGAGGCTGGTTGCCGGTGACGGGCTGACAAAGCGACTGCTCGAAAAGCTGCCGTTTGCACTGACCGGTGCGCAGCGACGTGTGCTGGCTGAACTGGCCGAGGATTTCGCCGCCGATAAGCCGATGATACGACTGTTGCAGGGCGATGTCGGTTCAGGCAAGACCGTGGTCGCGGCGCTCGCCTGTTTGCCGGTCATCGAATCCGGCTACCAGGCGGCGTTGATGGCGCCGACCGAAATACTCGCCGAACAGCACCGGCAAAACTTTTGTAAATGGCTCGATCCCCTGGGGATAACCGTGGTCAGCCTGGCCGGGGCCGACAAGGGCAAGAAGCGCGTGCAGAAACTCGAGATGATCGCCTCCGGCGAGGCGCAGGTGGTGGTCGGAACGCACGCCCTGTTCCAGGCCAGCGTCGAGTTCAAGCGCCTCGGCTTTATCATATTTGACGAGCAACACCGCTTCGGCGTCGATCAGCGGCTCGCCTTGCAACGCAAGACCCGCGACGATGAAATGCCGCATCAATTGATCATGACCGCGACGCCGATACCGCGCACCATGGCGATGTCGATTTACGCCGATCTCGACTATTCGCAAATCGACGAATTGCCGCCGGGACGTAAACCGGTGACGACATCGATCGTTTCCGAACAGCAGCGCGCCAGCCTCATCGCAAGGGTTGCCGAATCCTGTGTCGAAGGTGGCCAGGTATACTGGGTGTGCACCCTGGTCGAGGAATCGGAAGTGCTGCAGTGCGAGGCCGCCGAGCTGACTTACGAATCACTGTCGCGGCAACTGCCGCAGTTGTCGGTGGGACTGGTGCACGGGCGCATGAAATCGGCCGAGAAAGAGGCTGTCATCAGCGCCTTCAAGCAGCGCGACATTCACATCCTGGTTGCGACCACGGTTATCGAAGTCGGCGTCGACGTGCCCAATGCCAACATCATGATCATCGAAAATCCGGAACGCCTCGGCCTCGCGCAGATACACCAGCTGCGCGGCCGCGTCGGGCGTGGTGGGCGCGAGAGTTTCTGTATCCTGTTGGTCAAGAACGGGCTTTCCGAACAGGTGCGAACCCGTCTCGAGATTATCCGTAGCACCCAGGACGGGTTCGCGATCGCGCAAAAGGATCTCGAGTTGCGCGGCGCCGGTGAAGTGTTGGGCACCCGTCAAACCGGTGAGATGAGTTTCAAGATAGCCGACCTGATGCGCGACCAGAAATGGTTTCCGAAAGTCGAGGCCCTGGCAAAACTGGTACAACGGCCTGAGCATGCGCGGCAACGCGATGAGCTGTTGCGCAACTGGATCGGCGAGCGCCAGGACTATACCGATGTCGGCTAGCCCCCTGGTTGCAATAAGTCCCAAACAGCAGTCATTGCGAGACCCACAGGGCCTAAAGGAGCAGCGACGCGGCAATCTCCTGGTGCTTGATCCAAAGCAAAAAAGATTGCTTCGCTTCGCTCGCAATGACGATAGTTTTGGCTTAAATAAGTGCCATTCGTGCCAGAGCGCGGTTGCCTCGAGCGACCTGTTTGCGGTCTAATGTCGAACCATGAACCGATGTGATACAACCCCACTGCTCGCTTACGACGAAGCCCTGGCGCAATTGACCGGCAGTGTCACGGCGCCCGCCCAGATTGTTGAAATGCCGTTGCTGCAGGCGCCTGGCGCCGTTCTCGCCGAGACCATCATTGCCGGCATCGACGTACCCGGATGTGCCATGTCGGCAATGGATGGCTATGCCATCAATACCGCTGATCTTGCCGCCAGCGGCGCCACCCGGCTACCGCTGGCGCAGCGCATCGCCGCGGGCGATGCCGCCACGGCCCTGGTACCCGGTAGCGCCGCGCGAATCTTCACCGGCGCGGCGGTTCCCGCGGGCGCGGATGCGGTCATCATGCAGGAGCTGGTAGAAGTCGACGACCAGGGTATCCGCTTCGAGCAACGTCCGCACAGCGGGCAGAATGTTCGCCCCGCCGGAAACGATATCCAGAGCGGCAACGCTATTCTGCAACGGGGTTGTCGCCTCAGGCCCCAGGACATCGGGCTCGCGGCGTCGGTTGGTTTGCAGAGCCTGCCGGTGTTCAAGCCGCTACGCGTCGGTATTTTTTTTACTGGCGACGAACTGGTCGAGCCTGGCGAGGCGCTTGCCAGCGGCCAGATTTACGACTCCAATCGCTATACGCTGCACGGCATGCTGGAGTCACTGGGTTGTGACATCATCGACCTGGGGCTGGTCGGTGATACGCTCGCGGAAACTCGTGAGGCGATGCTCGCGGCTTCGACCCAGGCAGACCTGGTCGTCACCAGCGGCGGCGTATCCGTCGGCGATGAAGATCACGTTCGCATCGCCATCGAGCAGCTCGGTGAACTGCGCATGTGGCGACTCGCCATCAAACCCGGCAAACCGCTCGCCTACGGGCAAATCAACGACACCGCCTTTATCGGCCTGCCCGGTAACCCGGTGTCGGTGTTTGCGACCTTTTGCCTGTTTGTGTGCCCGGTGATCCAGATCATGCAGGGTCGCGCCTGGCGTAAACCGATCGCGTTGCCGGTTCGTGCCGATTTTGACTGGCCCAAACCCGACAGCCGGCGCGAATTTCTGCGCGCACGCCTGGCGCTCGACGCCGATGGGCAAACCGTGGTCCAGGTATTCCCGAACCAGGACTCAGGCGTGCTGACCTCGACCGTGTGGGCGGATGGTTTCGTCGAGATTACCGAGAACCAGACGCTGCGCGTGGGCGAGACCGTAAACTACCTGCCGTTTGCGCAGTTTTTTGACTGAGCCGGCATGATTATCCGTATTCAGACCGAGGACTTCGACCTTACGGCACTCAACCGCGAATTGCTTGCCGGGCGCAGCGATGTCGGTGCAATTGCTAGCTTCATTGGCCTGGTGCGTGATCTCGAGGGCGATAGCCTGCAACAGATGACGCTGGAACATTACCCGGGCATGACCGAAAACGCATTGCAGGGCATCGCTGCGAAAGCGCAACAACGCTGGGATCTCGTCGACCTGGGCATTATTCACCGCGTCGGCGATCTCGCACCCGCCGATCAAATCGTACTGGTGACGGTGCTGAGCGCGCATCGCGGCGATGCCTTCGCCGCCTGCGAATTCATCATGGACTATCTCAAGACCGAGGCGCCCTTCTGGAAAAAAGAGGTCAGCAAACAGGGTGGCAAATGGGTTGCCTCGCGCGACAGCGACCAGCTTGCGCGCAAAAAATGGGAAAGCTGAGCGACCTGATCGTCCGATATAATCGTCATTCCTGCTTACGTGCGCAGACCGAGTTGTTACAATAACGGCTCGAGATTCAAGCCTGCCGCAAATGGACGTATCCCACTTAATCGATTCGCTCAATGATCGCCAGCGCGACGCCGTCAGCGCCGAGCCGGGCCCGTTGCTGGTGCTGGCCGGCGCCGGTAGTGGCAAGACGCGGGTGTTGACCCACCGCATCGCCTGGGTTTGCGAGGTCGATGGCCTGTCACCCTACAGCGTGCTCGCGGTGACCTTCACCAACAAGGCGGCCGCGGAAATGCGCGCGCGCGTCGAATCATTGCTTGGAATTTCCGCCGCGGCCATGTGGGTCGGCACCTTTCACGGGCTCGCGCATCGCATGTTGCGATTGCATTACGAGGCGGCCGGGTTACCGCAGAATTTTCAGATTCTCGACAGCGATGATCAACTGCGCATGGTCAAGCGCGTGGTTCGGCAGCTCGACCTCGATGAAGCCCGCTGGCCACCGAAACAGGCGCAATGGTTCATCAATCACAACAAGGATGAGGGCTTGCGCCCGGCCAACGTCGATCCGGGCCAGGATCCGATTCACCAGCAAATGCTGGAGATTTACCGGCTTTACGAGGAGTTGTGCCAGCGCGCCGGTGTCGTCGACTTCGCCGAACTGTTGTTGCGCGTACTCGAATTGATTCGCGACAAAGACGATATTCGCGAACACTACCAGCGCCGCTTTCAGCACATCCTGGTCGATGAGTTCCAGGATACCAATGCGATCCAGTATGCCTGGCTGCGCCTGATGGCGGGTTCCGAAACCCCGATTTTCGTGGTCGGCGATGACGATCAGTCGATTTACGGCTGGCGTGGCGCGCGCATCGAGAATATTCATCACTTCGAAAGGGATTTCAGCAATACCCGTGTGTTCCGGCTGGAGCAGAATTACCGTTCCACCGGCACTATTTTGAAGGCCGCGAATGCATTGATCGACAATAACCAGTCGCGCCTCGGCAAGGAACTGTGGACGCAGAGCGCGGACGGCGAGCCGATCACCTACTACTCGGCCTATAACGAAAAAGACGAGGCCCGTTTTGTCGTCGATCGCATCGAGAGCTGGGTTGGCGAGGGGCGCAGTCGCAATGAAGTCGCGGTTTTATACCGCTCCAACGCACAGTCCCGACAGTTTGAAGAAACCCTGGTCACGCGCGGCGTTCCCTACCGCGTTTACGGCGGCTTGCGCTTTTTTGAACGCGCCGAGATCAAGGATACGCTCGCCTACCTGCGCATGATTTCGAGTCCGACCGCGGATAACGCCTTCGAGCGCACGGTGAACCATCCGCCGCGCGGCATCGGCCAGAAGACCATCGATGAAATTCGTAGCCATGCGCGCGCGCAGTCGGCATCGCTGTGGAGCGCGAGCCTGGAACTGGTTGAGTCGCAGCAACTGACTGCGCGTGCGCGTGGCGCGCTGCAGATCTATGTCGACCTGATTCGGCGCATGACCGCCGAACTCGGTGAGCTGCCGCTGGCCGAACAAATCAGGTCCGGCGTCGAAATCAGCGGCCTGGATGCACACTTCAAAAAGGATAACAGCGAGAAGGGCCAGTCGCGCATCGAAAACCTGCAGGAACTGGTCGGCGCCGGCAAGGGTTTTGAGTACGACGCCGAGGTCGATGAAAACATGTCGATGCTTGACGCCTTCCTCGCGCACGCCGCGCTCGAGGCGGGCGAAGCCCAGGGTGACGCCTGGGAAGATTGCGTACAACTGATGACCATGCACTCGGTCAAGGGGCTCGAGTTTCCGCTGGTTTTCCTGGTCGGCATGGAAGAGGGGCTGTTCCCGCATCAACGTTCCAGCGAGGAGCCGGGGCGCATGGAGGAAGAGCGTCGCCTGTGTTACGTCGGCATTACGCGCGCGCGCGAGCAGCTGGTCGTCACCAGCGCCGAGGTGCGTCGCCTGTACGGCAACGAGAGCTATAACATGCTGTCCCGTTTCGTACGCGAGATCCCGGATGAGCTGAAGCAGGAAATTCGGCCCAAGGCGCAATTCAGCCGCCCGGTGATACAGACACCAACACGCCGGGATTACGACCTGGCACAGGAGGATACGGGCCTGTTTGTCGGTCAGCGGGTCAATCACGCGCGTTTCGGGGATGGCATCGTGCTCAACCTCGAAGGACAGGGCGCGCAATCACGCGTGCAGGTAAATTTTGAAACAGCGGGCAGCAAGTGGTTGATCGCGAGCATGGCCAACCTGCAGCCTGCCTAGCCCGCCATCCTGGCGAGATATGCGGGCTTGGGTATCAAAGACAGCAATCGGGGGCGGCAGACATCGCCCTGCTCGTGTAGAATCGCCGCTGCATCGCCACAGTAACGCGCAAGCACAACCAGACAGGAGTACCTATGAGTAATCAGAAAGTTGCCTTCATCGGGCTTGGAGTAATGGGTTATCCCATGGCCGGGCATCTCGCCAGGGCCGGATATGCAATCCGGGTTTATAACCGCACCTCGGCCAAGGCCGAGCAATGGTGCCAGGAGTACGGCGGCAGCCACGGGCTGACCCCGCGAGAGGCTGCCGAGGGTGCGGATTTCGTTTTCATGTGCGTCGGCAACGACGACGATTTGCGTTCCGTGGTTTATGGTGATGATGGTGTTCTGGCTGGCTGCAAGGATGGATCCGTGCTCGTCGACCATACCACGGCATCGGCCGAGGTCGCGCGCGAAATTGCCGGCAAGACTGACGTCGCCTTCCTCGATGCGCCGGTATCCGGTGGCCAGGCGGGCGCGGAAAACGGGGTTTTGACCGTCATGATCGGCGGCAACGCGGAACACTTCGAGCGGGTGCGCCCGGTGATTATGAGTTACGCCCGTGCCGCGGAATTGCTGGGCGACGTTGGCGCCGGACAGCTCACCAAGATGGTTAACCAGATTTGTATCGCCGGGCTGGTGCAGGGCCTGTCCGAGGGGCTCGATTTCGCGCAGCGCGCCGGTCTCGACGGTCACAAGGTGGTCGATGTCATATCCAAGGGAGCCGCGGGTTCCTGGCAAATGGAAAATCGTGGCACGACTATGCTCAACGACGAGTTCGAATTCGGCTTCGCGGTCGACTGGATGCGCAAGGATCTAGCGATCTGCCTGGCGGAAGCGGAAAAGAACGGCGCCGAGTTGCCGATTACCCGTATCGTCAATGATTACTATGGCGAAGTGCAGGAAATGGGGGGCGGCCGCTGGGATACCTCGAGCCTGATTCGGCGATTTCGGCGAAAATAGGGCATTTTTTTAATTTTTTTTCAAATTGACCTGATTTCGACATAAAGATGAGAATATTTATATATATCAAATAGTTATAGAGACTTAATAACAAAAAAGATCAAGAGTGTCTCCCATATATACTGTTTTTTATACCGTTTATCAAAATAAAGCTGGCATTTTTAGCGATATATCCTATATTTAGTAGCGTGTAAAAGGTTAAGAACACCTAACCTCTCTCACGATGTCCTCCTTTGGTTATATTGTCGATTACGACATTTGGCTGGTCTCACGACCAGCCATTTTTTTTGCGCGCGATTTAATTCATCACAGTTGAGAAAGGAGTTAGCCGGATTTTATTGGCAGGTAGAGCGTTGTGACGGCCTGGTTGCTGCCGATCACCTCGTCCGGATCCTCGCGGTAGGTCTCGAGCGCCGGGCGGTCCGGATCGAGTTTGATCTTGTGCATGCAGCAATGACTGTTCAGCGCGTGCCAGCCCAGCGGAATAAATTTCAAGTCACCGCACAGTGTCATTTTGCAATAACGCCCGCCCTTGAAGTCGCGCTTCTGGTAATTGGAACCCGGGCCATGGTCGATAACCGGAATGGCGATTTCGGCCTGGTACTGTGCGGCGCGCGGATCGAAATGATGGTATAGCGTCAATGCCATCCCGACCCGGGTATCAGCGGCGCCGCGTAAGGTTTCTATGCTTGCGCGCCGCGCCGCCTCCAGCTGGCGCAGATTTCCGTTACAGGGAATCGCCCAGTAACTGAAGTCCTGTAACTCCTCGGTCCCGCAGAATGACAGGACCGGGTGCGGCATTGCGGCGTTCAGGTAACCGCCGAGTAGCGCCAGTCCCAGTTCAAAGTCTCGTTCCAGCCCGGATTCCATGCGTTTGTTCATGAAACGTAGCAGAAAGGGCATGCGACCGCTCATCTCCCAGCTCAACAAGGTGCTGTCGCCGCGATTTTCGAATTTCCAGTTAACCTGGTTGAGCGCATTGAAAGGGCGCAGAAATTCGATCTGTTGTCGGATCGAGCTATCGGGCCTGATCTCGAGATGCGTCAGTTTACCGGCGCCAACGACCTTGCCGTCCCAACTGTAGTAACCCCCTTCAGACTGGTAGTTATCACTATAGGAAATGTGTGCATCGGCTTCGTGCAGCAGCCAGGGGCTCCACTTTGGCCAGGATTTGAGATCGACGATTGCCGCAAACACCGATTCCAGCGTCGCGTCGATTTCGAGGCTGCGTTTGATCTCAAAGCTGCCTTGCTGGCAGGCCTGAAAAATCAGCGCTGCCAGCAGGATCGCGAATATGACCCCAATCAGGATCCACATTCGTCATTACCTCGATGTTCCGACATTTGCCTGTCCCGATATTGAATCAGCCACAGGAACATCGCGGTTGATATCCCCGCCGAGCTGAAAATCATGCACATCACGATGATTTGGTAACGCGCCGCGATCAGCGGCGACGTCCCGGCCAGAATCTGCCCCGTCATCATGCCGGGCAGCGATACCAGGCCGACGGCCAGTAACGAATTGGTGATCGGAATCAGGGCTGCCTGGAACGCGACATTGCGCGCGCGCGGGTAATCCTGGTGATGGCCGAGTTCGCTGAAGAGGCGCTCGCCGGCAAGGCTGACGCTGTTCATGGAATTGGAGAAAATCATCCCGGCCAGCGGGATCATGATCGATGGCTGGAACCAGGGGTCGGCGTGTAACACGCCCTGGGTAATCAAAACAAGGTTGAAGAGACCGCCGACGGCGATGGCGATCAGGCTGTATGCCAGCAGGCTAGAGCGCTTTACCGGCATCGACCCCAGTGCGATCCAGCTTGCCGCGGTCAACATGAAGCACAGCACCGCGATGATAACCCACTGGTTGTTGGCGCCGAAAATAAACTCCAGCGCGTAACCGATAAGCAGCAATTGTATCAGCATGCGCAGGATGGCGATGCTGGCGTGCCTGATGCTGTTCGACCAGTAAAAGATGATAATCAGTGTCACCAGCACCGGAATGAAGGCGATTGCGATATCGAACAGGGTTATTGCGTACACGAGGGCCGTTCCAGCATTAACTTACGAATTCGGTGCTTGCCGGCGGTCAGGGCAGGCTGTCCCCAGCGTCGGCACTAGCGGTAATCTTCCCAGTACTTGTCGTTGTCCTGTTGCTGCGGAACTGCCGGGTCGTCACCTTCGTCCTGCTGAAACTCGGTTACATCGACGTGCAAATTATCGCGCGCATTGTCCTCGAGAAAACCGAATATGGTGTTGCGTAGCGAGATCAACAGGGAATTGTCGGTTTCGAACTCGAGTTCATTGAGCAATTCAATGACGATCTCAAAGGATAACTTGTCGAGTGAATAGATAATATGGAGGCCGTAGTCGTTGAATGGCGTCGCCAGCAGAATACCTTCGATATTGACCAGCGCGTCGCAGGCGGCGTTCGCCTGGTAAGTCGGGTTGTCGCTTTGCTTCAGGTAAATGCGGCGACATCGATAGCGGTCCGCGTCATCCATGGGGTCAGCCTACGCTCCGGAATCTGGATTTTCAACCAGTTTAGCGATGCTGGTACGGGGCAGGTCGTTATCGTCGTACTCGCAGCGTATCTCCGCGAATCCGTTTTTGGCGAGCAGGTCGGCCACGGCGGATTGCTGGTCGTAGCCGTGCTCAAGCACCAGGTATCCGCCCACGACCAGGTGGCGAGGCGCCTGCATAATGATTTGCCGCAGCGCTTCGAGACCGCTAGCGCCGGGTGTGAGCGCCAGGCTCGGTTCGGCGGGAAGGTCGCCCTGTTTTAAAAAAGGATGGTCCGCGGCGATGTAGGGTGGATTGGCGACGATCAGGTCAAAGATCAGCGCTGTCGGTAAGCCGCGATACCAGTCCGATTCAATAAACTCGATATCGACGGCGTGTCTACGTGCATTTTCACGCGCCAGCTCAATACAGGCAGGATCGATGTCGGTTGCGTGAACCTGTGCCAGCGGGCGATGTTTTTTCAGGGTGATGGCAATGATGCCGCTACCGGTGCCAAGATCACAAACCCGTAGCGCCTGTTGCGAGGGGATCAGCAGCAGGGCCTGCTCGACCAGCAGTTCGGTTTCCGGTCGCGGCACCAGCGCCTGCTCGTGGGTCGCAAAATCCAGTGAATAGAATTCACGCCTGCCAAGTAAATAAGCAATTGGCGTCGGCTCGAGGCGGCGTTGAACCAGCTGCTGGTAGCTCTGCCAGCACGAATCGCTTAGTTCTTCCTCGGGCCAGCTGTAAAGGTAGCTACGCGGCTTATCGAGGCAGTGCGCCAGCAGCAATTCTGCATCGAGGCGAGCGGAATCGCTGCAGGATAAAAACTCACCGCTGGCCCAGCGAATTGCACCGTTGATACTGTTACTCATGGATTATGAACTGTTTCACTATGGAAATTCTCAAAATAGCCTATAAGTTAGCTGTGTACATCAATACCTCCTCCCCCGAATATTGATGATATCACGTGGCCAGGGACGGCCTTTTTTTTCTGACGCCTTCTGTGCCGCGATTGCGGCGTTAAAAAATCACGCAAAACGCTCGCATACGTTTGTGTATTGCTCGCGCTATTGCGTGATTTTTTGCCTTGCACTCACGGCACAGAAGGCGTCAGAAATGTTCAGGCCGAAAGGGGAGTTCAGGAGAGAGTTCGGATATTTTGAGTTTTCGGTTG
>Ga0255049_10001928_pt1 | contig 11183 bp, 14 predicted proteins | sample JV7_2_3_MG_FD_183615 | JGI IMG/M metagenome (GOLD analysis project Ga0255049, IMG submission 183615) | Seawater microbial communities from Jervis Inlet, British Columbia, Canada - JV7_2_3 | ecosystem: Environmental > Aquatic > Marine > Inlet | place: Canada: British Columbia | collected 2016-10-06
CATGATGCCCCAAATGGCGGGCCAATCGTCAGGGCCGGCCGGCCGGGTACGGAGGGCGTGGATCATAACAGCGGTTGGAACAGGAAGCAGAAATTTTGCACCAGCCTCCGGCTGACCGGGCGGCCTTCGTGATCGGCCTGGGTCACCGGCACACTCTGTTCGATCTCGCGATCGATTTGCTGCGTGAGGGCCAGAGTAAACACCGAGTCCACCACTTGTATGTTCGTCTCGAAATTGAGGTGCAGGCTCCGGTAATCGAGGTTTGCGGAACCGATGATCGAGACGTGATCGTCGACCACCAGAGCCTTGGCGTGCATGAAGGGTGGATTACGTTCGTGGATCCGTACTCCAACCGCCAGTAGCGGACCGTAGAGAGACCGTGCCGCAGCCCCGGTGTACCAGTGGTTGTTCTTTCTCGGCACGACTAGGTCGACCGCCACGCCCTTCAGTGCCGCCGATCTAATGGCCTCGACGATTGGTTCATCGGGAACGAAATAGGGTGTGGTTATTTTTAGCGTGTGCTCAGCCGCGGTGATGGCGGTGAAGTACGCGTCATCCAAACTGCCACCGCTCCTTACCGGGCCTCCGGGGAGTACTTTGACCAGGGCGGGTCCGGAGTCCGCCAACCGGGGAAACATCGAGGATTGCAGCATGCTCGAGAGCGGTTCCCTGGTAGCGTAGTACCAGTCCTTCAAGAACTGTAATTGCAGGTCGGCCACCACGGGCCCCTCGACTCGAGTGTGGTAGTCCCGAATTGGCGCACCGTTGGTATACTCGCCGGCATTCTCGCTGGCGACGTTGATGCCGCCCACGAAGGCCGTATTGCCGTCGATCACCGCCACCTTGCGGTGATTGCGCAGGTTGATCTGAAATCGGCCCTTGAGCAAATTCGCCTGGCTGATGGACTGAGCGTGAACGCCCTCCTCAATGGCCGACTTGAACATGCGGGTGAAGAATGCCTCGCTCGACCCGAACCGGTCGTACAGCAATCTGACACTGACACCTTCCCGAGCCTTGGCCTTCAATCGGTCGAGCAACTCCCAGCCGAATTCGTCGCGTGCATAGATGAACGTCTGCAGGTGCACGCTGTCTCGGGCGCTGTCGATGGCCGCGAGGAGTTGTGGGTAGAATTCGTCACCGTCAATCAGTAAAGTGACCTGGTTGCCGGGGACCAGCCACGTACTGCTACTCACCCGATCGGTGGCGCGAAGGATACGTTCGGCGGGGTGCCCGGCGTACCGCGCTTCGTTCCGCTCATTGCTGGCCAACATCCGTTCGGCCGTCGGGTGCGCCATGGCCCGCTGGGCCACGAGAGCCTCGGTCGCTGCTCTGGCGCGGGTACTCCGGTGGATCCGGTCCATGCCGAACGTGAGGTACAGGAACGCGCCGGCATAGGGGAACAACCAGGCGATCCCCAACCACAGTACCGCCGACACCGGCCGGTGCTTGTGCATGAGAATGTCGTAGGTCAAGAGCAGACCGAGCACCACGTGCCCCAGACCGACGAGCGTAAGATCAAACACGGGCCGACGCCAAGGAGGGGACCGGGTCGAGCCTGTTACGAGAGCGTGCGCTGGGAATCGACAACAGCAAGGCTGCTCCGGGACTAGATTTCCGCACGGCCACACGGACCTCGGCGGAAGGATATGGAGATGGCGGGAGGATGACGAACAAGGTAGACCGTTCCGAGCCACGCGTCGAGTATGCCCGGCGCCAAACGGACCACCTCCGCCGTGCCGAACACTATCGGGCGCGCGAGCAGCGCCTGGGCAATCTTCGGGCGGTGGTGTTCCTCGCCACGCTGGTGGCGTTGTGGCTGGTGGTGGTCTCGCACCTGTTTCACCCCGGCTGGTTGCTGGTGCCTCCCGCGATCTTCTTCCTCCTCGGTACCATATACGACCGCACACGGCGCCGGCGCGAATCGGCCGAGCGCCGGGCGGCTTTCTACACACGCGCCCTCGCCAGACTCGACGGCACGTGGCAGGGCCACGGTCCCACGGGGTCACTGTTCGATGACCAGCAGCACCCCTACGCCGGCGACCTGGACCTGTTCGGGGACGCCTCGCTGTTCCAGTACCTGTGCTCCGCCAGGACGAGACAGGGTGAGACCACGCTCGCCACCTGGCTCCTCGCCGCCGCCGACCAGGACCAGATTCTCGCCCGGCAGGGCGCCGTGCGGGAACTCGCCCCGATGCTCGACTTCAGGGAGGATCTCGCGGTGCTGGGATCGGGCGTGGGCCACCGGCTGGAGGGTCCGACCCTGGCCGACTGGGCCGCCGAGAGAGAGCCGGCGCTGACACCGGCATCGCGCTTCGCCGCGTTCGGGGTTGGAGCGGTCTCGGCGGCCGCTGTAATCGGCTGGCTGTTCGGACTTCCCATTTGGGTGCTGATGATGGTCCTGGCAACGCAGATGCTCTTTGGCCAATTCTACCGTAAGGCCGTGCTGCGGACGGTGGCCGACGCCGAGCATGCAGCGCATTCGTTGACCATCATGGTGGCACTACTGGCAAGACTCGAACGGGAGTCGTTCACCGACCCCTACCTCCGGCGCCTGGCCGACGCACTCGGCAAAGATGACCTGACGCCGTCACAGACCATCGCCCGGCTGGAGCGACTGGCCAATTGGCTCGAATCCCGCCGGAACCCGTTCGCGCGTGCGCTGTTCGGGTTGATCCTGGGAACGACCCAACTGGCCATGGCCACCGAGGCCTGGCGCCGGCGGTACGGATCTGCCATTCCGAGCTGGTTAACGGCCGTGGGGGATTTCGAGGCGTTGAGTTCGTTGGCCGCCCGAGCCCACGATCATCCGGAGGACGTGTTCCCCAATGTTCAGCAGGGGTCGCCGGGCCTCGTTGCCGCCGGCCTGGGTCATCCGTTGCTGCCGCCGAGCGTGTGTGTGCGAAACGACATCGAGTTGGGTGCCGGCCTCCCTCTGTTGATGGTGAGCGGCTCCAACATGTCGGGCAAAAGCACCCTGTTGCGTGCCGTGGGGGTGAACACGGTCTTGGCACTGGCCGGTGGGACCGTCACAGCCACTGCCATGTCCCTCACCACCCTCCAGGTGGTAGCGTCCATCCGCATCAGAGATTCCCTCCAGGACGGGCGGTCTCGGTTCTACGCCGAGATCCTGCGGCTGCGCCAAATGATGGGATTGGCTGAGGAAGAGCCGGTTCTCTTCCTGATCGACGAACTACTGCACGGCACCAATTCGCACGACCGGCGCATCGGGGCTGATGCGATCATCCGTGGGTTGGTGGATCGGCACGCCATCGGGCTGGTGACGACGCACGATCTGGCGCTCACCGAGGTCCATGACCCAGTCCGCCACGCCATGCACAACGTCCACCTGCGCGATCACCTCGAGGAGGGCGAGATGGTGTTCGACTACCGGCTCCACCCGGGAGTCGTTCACCACAGCAACGCGTTGGCCTTGATGAAGAAGGTTGGGCTCGATGTGAATCAGACGGCACCGGACCGGAGCGAGCCGGAGCCGACGTGACCGGTGGGCGCGTCAGCCCATCCAGAAGCCCTTCCGATGGGACACACCGAGCACCTTGCGGCAATGGGAGCAGAAGTACACGTACCGCCGGCCGAAGGTGCCACGCAGTTGCTGGTAGTGAATGTGCGTGAGTTCCCGCTCGCAATTTGGGCAGACAGGCTTGACGTCTTCCCGCTCTGTCATTTCCACCATCGTCGTCTCCCGACGGATCGCCTAGTGGTCGGCCTTACTGGCGCAGAAATGGCCGCTGGACAACTGCCCCGTGACACCGCTGGCCCAATTGCCGGCAAACCCACCAGTGCTGGCCTGACGGACGAACAAGGCGGTGTACCCACCATCGAACCGGGTCACGCCCCGCCGGTTGGCTTCTGACCCGAGGCGAATAGTGATTTCTGTGGAGCTACCCCCGTCCAGCTCAACGGCACGTTCGATTACGAGGACGCCAGGCGCAAGCGGATCGTCCGAATCGAGCGCACCAACCTCGACCGCCAGAATCGTCCTCAGATCGATATCTGTCGAGCCATACAACAGCATCCGGGTGCCGTCATCGGCACTTCCCATCGGCGGGACCTGGAGTTCTTCGCTTTGTACCTCGAGTTGCATGGTACCCGTGACACTGCGACCCGCACTATCGCCTAATGTCGCTACCATGACCAGGCGGTATTCACCAGCCCACGTCTGGGCGGTGGCGTCCATCGGCAGATCACCCTCCGCAGCCTCGCAGGCTGGAGCTGCTGCAGCCTGATTCTGGTTGGACCCGCATCCTAGTACACCTGCGACAACCACCAGACTCCATGTTCCGGCTAAACGTGCGAGCATGCGACCTCCTGGGATGACCGTTCGGCAGTGGGAACGCAACCCGCTGTCCCCAGGGAAGCTAACCTGCCCTGCTGCTGTTGAGGACCCGCCGCCGGAGCGGCCGGGTGAGACAGGTGGGCCCGCCCGAACCTTTCAGACAGATGTCGTGCCCGAGAAACGCATGGACCTCTATGCCCTTCGCCTCGAGCCGGGCTCGAGTCACGGGATTGCCGGCCACCATTGCACAGCGTTTCGGCCCGACTGCGAGCACGTTACATCCCAGCGTGGGGAACTCTTCGTCCGGCACTTCGACCAATTCCATGCCGCGATGGAGAAGAGCCTCCCGGAACGGGACACTCAGCATTGGTGAGTACACTACCGCCGTTTGCTCGTCTACCGGGCTCAGCGCCGACATCAGATGGAACACATCACTGGGGCCCTTCCCGTTCGGCAGGTGAGCCACGATTACTTCATCGACCAACCCGTTGAGAAGTTCCGTGAGTTGGGCGATGCCGGACGCGTTGGTGCGATACCCCCAGCCCACGGCGATGGTTCGCTCATCCAGCCAAACAACATCCCCGCCCTCGAGACAACCGTCTCCCTCGATCCTTCCTAGGATGGGTACGCCGAGTTTCTCGAACGCTCCCTGCTGGGCCATCGGCTCGTTTCGGCGGACGGCTTTCCCCATGCGGCACAAGATGGCGCCCCGGTCACACACGACAGAGGCGTCGCGAGTGTAGAGCGAGTCGAGGCCAACCGATTCGTGGCCGGGCAGTCGGGTGATCTTGACACCCAGTGATTCCAGCAAACCGACGAAAGCATCCCACTCCTGGCCAGCGGCCGCCATGTGAGGACGAGCCGTATACCCCAGGGCTCTCCATTCCTGCTCGATGTTTTGATCGGAGTGGAAGGCCGTCCGGGGATCCTTGACCAGCACCCATTCGAGCGCGCCGACCTCGGTTTGACCACCCGTGCCAAGGTCCACGAAACTACCGCTCAGGGTTGTATCTCTGTGATCGACGCCACGGCAGCACGGTTGACCAGTATGCGGTCGTTGTTGCTGTCCATGTCGATCGGCAGCACGAAGAATCGGTCGGTCTTGGGCGGGAACCTGTTGCACAGGACCACCATCTGCTCGTCGTCCTTAAAGACAATCTCGAGCAGCTTGGATCCGCGCAGTCGAATGTCGTCTTCCTGGACCTCCTGCACATCATCCCGCTTGGAATCTCCCGCCAGGTCTTTCACGAAATACAGGGCCTTCAGATCCTTGAATTCCACTTTGGAGGTGCCCTCGTCCGTCCTGATGTGGCAGAACGCCTTGCCCGGGGCCACGTCCATGCTGAGCCCTTTCACAATATCTCCGTTCATGTAATGCGCGACTACCTCGTTCTGCATTTGTGCCTTCCAGGCTTTGGGAAAGGTGTGGATGACCGGACGACGAACCTCATGGCGCGTGCGTCACCCAACACTCCGGCTCCTTGAGGTATACCATCACCTCATACGCCTCGGTGCCGGTTTCGCGGGAGTAGTCCGAGATGTCGATGGCCGTGGTCGAGATCAGCGTCCCGCGCTGGTCGACGAGTTCCAGCCCCAGGGCATCGCGGGCACGAAGGTAGCGATCGATCATCTCTTCGTCTCTGGTGCCGTCGCTTCCCATCGGCGCCGCTTCAGAAAACAGCCGGAACACGTCCTGGACCAACTCATAAGCTGCCCCCGGCAAGAACCCTCCGTAGGCGACACCAAGATGAGAGTCGAATTGTGCGAGGTCCGAAGTGCCGATCTCGACTCCTTGAATGCGCAGCGTATAGAGCACGGTCCATCCGAGGTTGTGAATTGACGCCACCGAAGACCCGAACCCAGGTCGACTGCGTACTAAGATATCCCGTATACGCCGCGTGAGGAAAGCGACAGGCGCTGAGTGCGCTACCTGTCCAGGAGGCGGTCTCCGGCGCGATCGAGGACCTGAAGAACCGGACCAGCCAACATGACAGGCTGGCCCGTGGGCTCGACACAAAGGGAAACGTGGCCCCGTTCGATGGGAATGATGAGTCGGAAGAACTTGTCGTAGCGCACCAGAGCGTACCGCACCCCACCCCGATCGATCTTGCCCCGCTGCCCCACGAGCGTCAACAGCGCGGGATTGACCAGAAGCTCCTCATAACGATCCGACTCGGCACTCCAGGGTTCGGGGGTCCCGGGACGCATCCGGCTCACCAGTTCTCCGTTGCGATAAACAGCAACCCCGCGGATGCTCTCCGATAGATCCAGGAGCTCGTCGATCAGCCTCTCCACGGTAGTACTTCCACTAATGTACCGGGGCCGGAGGCACCATTAGGAGTTGTCCGGCGGCTCCGGACTCGTCCACGCAATCGCCCGAGTAGCCGCCGTCGTGCAGCGGTTCGAGCCGGCAATATATCGACGGCCCAGGCTGCCAGGTGAAGAGGAATGCTTCACCAACAAATGAAATATCAGAAAACGGGAAACGGCCCATTGGAGTGGCAATCGCAACGGCCAGTTTGCCCTCCTGATGGGTGACATGGTACTCGAGGGTGAGCGCTTCGCCATCGCCTGGTTGGGTCATAGTACCCGACCACGTTCCGTCCACCAGGTCGTCCTGGGCGCTGGACAGCGACGGGCGTACCAAGAAACCCACAGTTCCGATTGCCAACATGGCACAGATTCGTAGCAGCGTTCAGCCCTCGAAGGAGTAGCGGGTGAGTCGGCCAGATCTGCTACAGATGCGCCGGCGCCAGCAGTCCGTCGGCGATTTGGGCAATCTCTTCCTCGCGGACCCACCGCCTGCGGTATGCCGCGAGCTGCCCTTGGAGAATGCGGCGTTCTGTTTCCTCGTGAGCTGCCATTTCCAGGGCCAGGCGGATGGCCATCGGCAGCCGGGCCAATCGGTAGCGCTCTCGCTCGGGCCGTGACCCTGCCCAACGGAAACAAGTCGACGCGTCGCGGTGCCGGCTCAAAATATCCACCGCCAGGTCCACTTGTGAGGCAAACGCACCGAAGCGGTTGATCCGTGCCAGCAATACACCGGCCCCACGGATGGCATCACTGCCGGCCAACACCGAGGTGCCACCGCTGTGAGGCACATACAGTCCCCAGGAGTCGCCCCAGGATCCACCACACAACACGCGCACGTCGGCCAGGTGTCTGCGCCCCACGGTGACAAGGTCGGTGTTGTCCACAGCGAGACTGCGACCGAGTCGAGTCTCGCGCATCCGGTTGACCACGCCGCCCAGGCGCCAGCCGACCACGCCGGCCCCCGCAGTGGCCACGGCGGCAATACCTCCAACCAATGCGCTGGTGGCGGCACCGATACCCGCCGTGGCCAGCCACACCGTCCGCCGCCGCCGTATACCGAATTGGTCGCCGTAGCGCCAGGCGGCAAATTCCGGTCTGAGCGGCTTGCCGATCCGGATGAGTTCCGTACCATCCGGGAGCCGGGCTAAGCCAATGTTGCTCGTTGCAATCCGCAACGGAGACTCTCGGTAGCGCTGCTCGCACTCCTCCACCGCTTCCCACCGTTCGTCGAGCGGGGCCAGATTCCACTGGTCGCACCGGCGGCACACGGTCCACAACCGACCCAGGTGAAGGTCGAAAGCCAAGCGGCGGCCCACCGCCTGATGCTCCAGGACGTGGTTCTTCCCCAGGGACGAGCCGCAGAACAGACAGGTACAGTACATACCATGAAATATGGGAATTCTTCCCTCCCCGGGCTAGGGTCGCGCCGCTTCCCAAGGCCGGATACCTTTGCTGGCCGGATTGATCTTCCACTTCCTCGCGGAGTCGTTCCATGCACACCAGGTCTGCGCTGACCATCGTCCTCGCCGCCTCCCTCGGGGCGTGCCAACCGTACGACGCCCCTCCCCCGGTACCTGTCGACCAATACGCCACGGTTCGGTTGACGGCCGACGTGAGTTCATTGAGCGACAATCAACGCAAGATGCTGGGACTGCTCATCGATGCATCGACGGCTATGGACGAGATCTACTGGCAGCAGGCATACGGCAACCGTGACAGCCTGCTGGCGTCACTCGAGGGAGCCACCCGGGAATACGCCGAAATCAACTACGGCCCCTGGGACCGGCTCGCCGGCAACGAGCCATTTCTGGGCGGCGTGGGCGCCAAACCCGCGGGCGCGAATTTCTACCCCGCAGACATAACCAAAGAGGAACTGGATGCGGCTGCTCCCGAGGCCGGTTCGGTGCTTCGGAGCCTGTACACGGTGGTCGAGCGCGACGATGACGGCGAGCTGTACGCCGTCCCGTTCTACTCGGCGTATGCGGAACCCACACGCCGGGCCGCGGCCAAGTTGCAGGAAGCGGCCATACTGGCGGAGAGCCGCAGCTTCAGAGAGTATCTGGCGCTCCGTGCGGAGGCGTTGTTGACTGATGAGTACCAGGCGAGCGATCTGGCGTGGATGGACATGAAAGACAACGCCGTGGAGTTAGTCATCGGTCCCATCGAGACGTACGAGGACGAGTTACTCGGAGCCAAAGCGGCCCACGAGGCGTACGTGCTACTCAAGGACCTGGAGTGGAGCGAACGGTTGACCCGGGTGGCCGCGTTCCTCCCTTCCCTGCAAGAAGGCCTGCCGGTCGATGCAGCCTACAAGACGGAACAGCCAGGCACCAACGCGGACTTGGGCGCCTATGACGCGATCTACTATGCGGGCCAGGCCAACGCCGGTTCCAAGACCATCGCCATCAACCTCCCCAATGACGAAGCGGTCCAGCTACAGAAGGGAACGCGGCGCCTGCAGCTGAAGAACGCCATCCGGGCCAAGTTCGACAGGATTCTCCTGCCCATCGCCGACGTGCTCATTGCCGAGGACCAGCGCCGGCACATCAGCTTCGACGCGTTCTTCGAAAACACCATGTATCACGAGGTGGCCCACGGACTGGGTATCAAGCACACCATCACCGACAGGGGAACCGTTCGGGAAGCTCTGCAAGAGCAGGCCTCCGCCCTCGAAGAGGGCAAAGCGGACGTACTTGGCCTTTACATGATCACCGCCCTCCACCAGAGGAGGGAAATGGGCGAGCGGGACCTTAAAGACAACTACGTCACCTTCCTGGCTTCGATTTTTCGTTCGATCCGTTTCGGCGCCGCCAGCGCCCACGGCCGAGCCAACGTGGTCCGATTCAACTTCTTTCGGGACATGGGAGCCTTCACCCGGGACGAAGCTACCGGTACCTATCGGGTCGATTTTGGCAAGACGGAGGAGGCCGTGACAGCGCTGTCGCAACGCATCCTGACATTCCAGGGTGATGGCGACTATGAGGGGGTCGTGGCCTTCATGGCGGAGATGGCGACAGTGGGGCCGGAACTTCAGGGTGACCTCGACCGGCTGGGCGAGGCTGGCATTCCGGTGGACATCGTGTTCGAGCAAGGGCCCGCGGTCTTGGGCCTGTAGCGGCACCGAGGCTTGACACTACTTCATCTAATACACGCCAACGCATTTGTTGACATGAAGTTGCAGGCGTCAGCCGGAATCAGACTCGCCCGCCTTTTTCTCCACCGCGTCCTTGATCCTGGCAGAGAGAGTCTGCTCCCAGATGCCTGTCGATTGGCAGACGACTTCACTATCCAGGCTGTAAGACCATTCGGCTTGGACATGGATCTTGGAGGTGTCGGAACCGTCACCTTCCACCCGCACCAGCACGGCCACCCGGTCGGGGCCGATGATGGCGTTCTGCAGCGGGTCGGTACAGTCGGCCCAGGCGGAGGCCGCGGCCTGGTCCACCGGTCTCACCTGGGTTTCGATCCAGCCGAATTGGCGCCGCAAGTCTTCGATCGGCAGATCGTTATTGGCGAGCAGCTGAACGGTCGTGTGCCAGGTAACAGATTCGGGAGCGGCCACCTCCACCATGCCGTCGGGCATCGAGGGGGCCTTCATGCCAGAGTAGTTTGGAGCGCACGCCGCTCCCAGCAGACACAAGTGCGCCAACCATCGTTGCATCGGCCATCCTCGAGGGGTTGATGGAACCAATGGAGACACCACCCATTGGCCTGGTAACGCCAGAATGGATAATGGGTTGGCGCGCGCTGTCAATCATCACCGCCACCCGGCCAGACCGCCACTCTTCATTACGGTAACTCCCCCAGGCCGGGTTCAGGTTTCCCAGTCGCGGGGCTTCAGCAGCATTCGACAGCCGTGGGATAACCTTACTCATCCCACCTATCGCTGGCGCATTTGCGCCCCTCCGTGACGCAAAATAGGCCTAGAAGGCCAACATGCGACGCCCGATTATTGAGTCGGTACTCGGCCCATCAGCTCACCCTTGGGAGGTCAGCATGTCCGCACGTCACCTTCGTATCGCCCTGGCGTCAACCGTTGTCGCCTTCGCCGCATCTGCTTGTACCGCCGCGACGGGTCCGTCCGACACGGCCAATCTGGAAGGGATTGAGGTTACGCCGCTGGAGGAACACCAGGGTTCAGACAGCATCCGCGGGACGGATACTACCCCGATGCATACCGAGCACCAGGGATCTGATTCGTAGGGAGAGACCGCTTAGGCCGACCGGCGGCGTTCGACACCGCGCCGCCGGTCCCCACTCCGCTTGACCCAGTCACGTTCTTGCCGGAGGCCCGGCTCGATCTTGGACGCGTCCACCGGTAACCCGCTCCACCGGTTGCCCAGCTTGAGTCGTTCCGTCACGCGGCAGGTATCACAAGTGGCCGTGACGGTGGGCACGCCGCGCTCGGTGCCCAGGTATTGCAGGCGCACGAAATTCAGGCACTGGGCGCACTGCACGTTGAAATAGGCCATGGAGTTTTGGCATTGTAAACGGAGCATCCATCTCTCCTTGACTGAGCGAGGGTGGCGAGAGCGGTGGCCACACATCCTGACCGACCAGAGTCATCGTTCTGGTA
>Ga0255049_10001930_pt1 | contig 11176 bp, 10 predicted proteins | sample JV7_2_3_MG_FD_183615 | JGI IMG/M metagenome (GOLD analysis project Ga0255049, IMG submission 183615) | Seawater microbial communities from Jervis Inlet, British Columbia, Canada - JV7_2_3 | ecosystem: Environmental > Aquatic > Marine > Inlet | place: Canada: British Columbia | collected 2016-10-06
CGCCGCTTCCCGAGTGCCCACAGCCATGTCCGAGTACCGCATCGACTACGCCGCCCTGGACGTCGACGACGTGATGGAGCAGGTGCGCGATCACGCCGGCGGGCGGGCAGGCGCGGATCCGAGCCTGCCGGCGGTGGACCGCGCGGACGTGGTTCTGCGACTCCGGGACCATCTCGATCTCGACGATGCGCGACCGTACCAGCTGCAGCGCGAACTGCGCCTGGATACGGGCTGGAACGTCGCCCCGGAGGACATCTATACGTCACACCCCGGCTTCGCCGGGACGCTGATCTCTGCCGTCCGGCGGCTGTTGCGGCCCCTCGTCAAGCTCTTCGTCAACACCGATCTGCCGCTCCACAAGCAGTTCAAGGTGAACATCGGGGTCGCGGCAGCGCTGCACGATGTCATGCAGGAGAACGCCACGCTGCGCGCCGACGTGGAAGCGCTCCGGGAGCGCCTCGACACGCCCGACGCTTCAAGGTAGCTCGTGCAGCTGGCCGTCGTCGTCCAACGCTACGGTCCGGAGATCACCGGCGGCGCCGAACTCCATGCTCGGCTGATCGCGGAGCGTCTGGCTGCGCGCCACGAAGTGACCGTGATTACGACCTGCGCTCGCGACTACGTCACCTGGCGCAACGAGTACCCCCGCGGTCTCAGCGTAGTCGGCGGCCTTCCCGTATTCCGGTTCCCGGTGCGACGACGGCGCAACCCTGTCCGCTTTGGACGTCTCCAGCAACGCGTCTTTCACCGCCAGCACAGCGACCGCGAGGCGCGTGCCTGGATGGATGCGCAGGGCCCCTACACGCCGCGCATGCGAAGCTGGATTGGCCATCATCGCGACGACTTCGACTACTTTCTGTGCTTCTCCTACCGCTACTGGACGACGTACCACGCGCTCCGGCAGGCGCGCAAGAAAGGACTCCTGGTGCCCACCGCCGAGCCCGATCCCGCGGTCGAGATGCCGATGTTTCGCGACAACTTCCGTAGCGTCCGGGCGATCATGTACAACTCGCACGAGGAGCGCGCCATGATCGAAGCACAAGCCGATAACCGCGACGTCGCGAACGTCGTCGTCGGCGTAGGTATCGTCGATCCGCCACCCGTGCGCGCGGAACGCTTCCGCACAGAGCGGAGCATCGACGGCCCGTTCCTGCTGTACGTTGGCCGTATCGATGCGAACAAGGGCTGCGAGCAACTCTTCGACTACTACCAGCGCACCCACGCCGCCATGACGGCGGCCGGAGAGCCGCCGCCGCGACTCGTGCTTGCCGGTAGCGCGATCCTCGAGATTCCCGAGCACCCGGGCATCACCTATCTGGGGCGTGTCAGCGATCAGGAAAAATATGATGCGCTCTCGGCCTGCACCGCGCTGGTGATGCCCTCCTTCTACGAGAGCCTGTCGATGGTTCTGCTGGAGGCGTGGGCACTCTCCCGCCCGGTGCTCGTCAACGCCCACTGCGACGTGCTCAAGGGGCAGGCAAGGCGCGCCGATGGCGGCCTGTGGTACGGCGACAGCGCCGAGTTCATGGAATCGTGCCGGCTGCTGGCAAGCGACATGGCTCTCGGCAGCGCGCTAGGCGCGGCTGGCAAGCGCTACTACGATGCTAACTACACCTGGCCCGTGATCGAGGGCAAGTACGAGCAGATGCTGGAACGACTGCAAAGCGAAGACCGGCGATGAAACCGCGTGCGATCCACCAGCTTACGGTCTCGGCGGCGTACGGCGACGCCATCGGCAACGAGGTCATGCAGATCCGCGACGCCCTGCGCGCCGCCGGCTACGCCTCGGACGTGTTCGTGGAACTCGTGGACCCGCGCATGGCCGCGGAGGTTCGTCCGTACCAGGAGTACCGTGAGATCGCCCATGCCGACAACATCGTGCTGCTGCACTACTCGATCGGATCGAAGGTCTCGCAGTTGGTCCACGAGATCGATGATCGTCTGGTACTCATCTACCACAACATCACTCCGCCACACTGGTACGCGCCCTACACGTTCACGGTGGCACGCGACTGCGCCGCCGGGCGACTTGAACTGGCTTCGCTGCGCGAGCGCACCCAGCTGGGGCTGGGCGACTCCGAGTACAACCGGCGCGAGCTCGAGGACCTCGGTTTCGCGCCGACCGCCGTACTCCCGTTGCTGCTCGACCTGAGCGCGCTCGACGGCCCGGCGGACCCCACCGTGATGGCACGCTTCGACGACGACCGACCGACCTGGCTGTTCGTGGGCCGCGTCGTGCCCAACAAGTGCTTCGAGGATATCGTGCGCGCCTTCGCGTACTTCGAGCGCTACGTCAACCACCGCGCCCGGCTGGTCATCGTGGGCGAGCATCGCACATTCTCGCCCTACTACGACGCCCTGCAGGAGATGGCTGGGGCGCTCGGCGTGGACGGCATTCACTTCACCGGTCACGTCACCAATGCGGAACTGCGTGCCTACTACAGCGTCGCGGACGCCTTCGTCTGCATGTCGGAGCACGAGGGGTTCTGCGTGCCGCTGTTCGAGGCGATCTACCGTGATCTTCCGGTGTTCGCCTTCGACGCCGCGGCCGTCCCCTACTCCACTGGTGGAGGCGTGATCCTGTTCGAGGACAAGGATCCGGCCCTGATCGCCGAGACCGTCGCCGCAGTCCTCGACGATGAAACGTCGCGACAAGCCCTTCTGACGCGCCAGCGCCAGGCGCTCGACAGTGTCGCACCCCAGATCGTGCTCGAGGCGCTCCTGGGCCACTTGTCAGGCCTGTCCGAGAGCAAATGAGCCGCCGCGTCACACAGCTGCTGCCGGCAGCCCACACGGGCGATGCCACCGGCAACTCCGCGCTCCATCTCGCCGCCGCCCTGCGCGAGGTCGGCTACGAGGCAGCGGTACATGCGCTGACGATCGACGAGGGTCTACGAGGCACCGTTCAGCCCATGGAGGCCCTCGCCGCACCGCGACCCTCGGATCTGACCCTGCTGCACTTCGCCATCCCCTCGCCGCTGAGCGGGCTCCTGCTGGAGACTGACGGGACCCGCGCGATCGTCTACCACAACCTCACGCCCCCTGGACTACTGTTGCCGTTCTGCCCCGACGTTGCCGCACTCACCGCGCGCGGGGCTGTCGAGCTACGGGAGCTGGCAGCCTCCGGCCGCATCGATGCGGCGATCGGTGTCTCCGATTTCAACTGTGACGGGCTGCGCGCTGCCGGCTTTGAGCACCCGAGGACTCTGCCGCTCGCCCTGGACCTGTCGCAGTACGACGTCGAGCCGGATCCCATCGTCGCAGCCCAGGAGGCGGTCTCCCCCACGACGTTCCTGACGGTCGGCCGCACAGCGCCGAACAAGCGCCTGGAGTCGTTCGTGCGGGCCGCAGCGTACTACGTCGAACATATCGACCCGCATGCCCAATTCGTCGTCGTCGGCGGCAACCGCGGGCTCGAGCGTTACAGCGACGCGCTGGCCGAGCTTGCCATCAGCCTCGGGCTCGGGGGTCGCCTGCGGTGGGCGGGCCGCGTGCCTCTCGCCGACCTGGTCGGTTGGTACCGTAGCGCGGACGTTTACATGTGCACGAGCGAACACGAGGGGTTCTGTGCTCCGTTGCTCGAGGCAATGCACTTCGGCGTGCCGATTCTGGCGCGCCATGCCGCGGCGATACCCGAGACGCTCGGAGATGCCGGCCTGATGTTCGTCGACGACGGCCCCGCGCCGTTGGCCGAAATGATGCACGTGCTGGCAACGGACACGCCAACGCGGGAGCGTCTCGTCGCGAACGGCCGTCAGCGCGTGGCCATGTTCGCCCCGGAGACAGTCATGCGACGCTGGCTGGGAGCGGTCGAGGAGATGGTCGGGAAGCCATGAGAATCGCCATGATCGTCCAGCGCTACGGCGCCGATGTTGTCGGTGGCGCAGAGAGCCTTTGCCGTGGGGTGGCCGAAGCCCTTGCCCGGCGCGGCCACGAGATCGAGGTCCTGACCAGTTGCGCGCGTTCCTATCGCACCTGGGCGAACCACTACCCCGAGGGCTCCGAGCGGCTCCACGGTGTTACGGTGCGCCGCTTTCGAGCCCGGCGTGAGCGCGACGTGGACGCTTTCAACGCGCTCTCGGAAGAGCTGTTCACGAATCCAGACCGCACCGGCGACGACGAAGTCGCCTGGATCGAGGCCCAGGGCCCGCAGGTACGCGGCCTCGTGGATCATCTCCACTCTGCGGGCGGCGATCACGACTTCCTCCTCTTCTTCACGTACCTGTACTACCCCACCGTGCATGGCGTGCATGTCGCGCCGGAGCGCAGTGTCCTGGTGCCGACGGCCCACGACGAAGCACCGTTCTGGCTCGAGACCTACCGCGCCGTGTTCGAGCTTCCGCGGGCGCTGGTCTTCAACACCAGGGCCGAAGGCGACCTCGTGGCCAGGCGCTTCCCGACGCTGGACTGCCCCACGGCGGTCGCCGGCGTCGGCATCGATGACCTCGACGCCCTGGAGGCCGCCGGCCAAGCGGCGGACTCCGCGACACCGCCTACGGTCCTCTACGCGGGAAGGATCGAGGAAGGCAAAGGCGTTGGCGAGTTGATCGACTGGCTGCGACGATTCCGCACCGCCGAGGGGTCCGATCTGCGGCTGTGGCTGATGGGCGAAGCGGCCATGGCGTTGCCCGACGAGCCCTGGATCGACGCCCTCGGGTACGTCTCCGAGAAGGAAAAGCGGCGGCGATTGGCGAGCGCGACCCTACTCGCGGCTCCCTCGGCGCTGGAGAGCTTCGGGATCGTTCTGATGGAAGCGAACGCCGCCGGGACTCCCGTTCTCGCAAACGCCCGCAGCGCGGCCTACGTCGAGTTGTGTCGAGCCGCCAACGGGGGTCTCTTCTACGACGGCTACCCCGAATTCGCCGAGTCGCTGAAGCTATTGCTCAACGACCCCGCCCTACGCGACTCCCTGGCAGCATCCGGCGCCACCTACGCCCGCCGCACCTACTCCTGGGACGCCGTCGCCGACCGCTACGAAAAACTCCTGACCTCCCTCTAGAGCGGCGCAGCCGACTCGCCGCCGCCGGCTTCGACCCAACTCAGGTTCGCCCCGCCGCACGCAAGAAGGGCCGCCCAATGGGGCGGCCCTGAGTTCTTGTGAGAAATCTGGAGACTGAGCGAGGGCTGGCGGTTGGCGGCAAGGAGCGATTCCGAAGGCGTACTCCTGTACGTCTAGGAATTGCGACGCCGCCGCCGGCCGTCAGAACCGCTCAGGATCCAGATTTCTGTCTACGAATGCGCTCTTTCACGCGCTCGATCGCGTCGGTGGTTTTCTTGTCCGGGTTGATCGCCGCCGCATCCTCGAACGCGGCAAGCGCGTCCGGAAATTGGCCGACCTTCTCGTAAACGAAGGCAACGTCGTAGAGCGCGCCCGCGCGCGCCTCGCTGCCGGCGGTGAGATAGCGGAGCGCGTCGCTGTACGACGCGATCGCGTTGTTGTCATCGCCGGAGGCCTGGTACGCCTGGCCCAGGTTGTAGTGAGCGTTGCCGTCACTCGAACGCGTCTGTACGACCTGCCTCAGCTGGGCGATCGCGTCGCGATAGTCCTGCTTTCCGAGGTAGGCGCGACCGAGCATGTTGCGGATCTGCATGTTTTGCGGATCAGCCTGCACGGCGCGGCCGAGATAACCGATCGCCTGATCGTAGTCCTGATCGTCCAGGAAGAGACGCCCGAGGTTGGTGATCGCGGCGTTGTTGTTGCGATCCAGCGACAGGGTCTTCTCGAACCACTGCTTGGCCAGCGTTGTACTGCCGGATTCGAAGTGGGCGCGCCCGAGCTTCTGCGCAACGTCGGCATCCGTGGCGCGCGCCGCAGCCGCGTCGCCGAGATGACGGACCGCGGAACTCCAGTCTTCCTTGAAGTAGTAGGCCTGCCCCAGGGTTTTCGAGTGCAACCCGCGCATGCGCGCATCGGAAGCGTACTGGCCCGCCTCGTTCTCGGCGGCAATAGCGCGGTCGTAGTCACCGGCAGCACCTCGCGCGATGTAGACCTGCGCCAGCGAGTTGTTGACGTTGAAGTGTTCCTGGTCTTCGCTGACCAGATCCTTGGCCGCCTGCAGCTCGGAAATCGCCTCGTCGCGCTGGTTGCGCTGCGCGAGGCACATGCCCAGGGTCATGTGCAGCCAACCCCAGGCATCATACGCCTCACCGCCGGCCTTCAGGGCGGCGCGAAGACTATCGATGCAACCCCGTGTGTCGCCGCTGCGCGCGGACGCCGCACCGGCGCGCCAGAGCTCATCCGGATCTTGTGCCAGCGCGGTGCCGGGGGCAGCAATGGCGACCACCAAGGCGGTGACAGAGAGTACGTGAAATAGCTTGCTTCTCATGATTCTGACTTGCCTGTGAATAGAGTTCGGACTCCCCACGCCTTTCATTGTAGCTGGGAGCCCGTCACCTTAACCAGTTTCCGCCACCGGGGCGACTACTGGAGCGTGAATTGGACGGTCACGGTGAGCAGGATTTCCACCGGACGGCCATTGTAGAACGTCGGTGTGTACTTCCACTGCGATACCGCCGCGATGGCCGCATCGTCGAGGCCGAGGCCCAGACCACGCAGCACGCCGACGTCGATCACGTTGCCTTCGCGGTCGATGGTCGCCTCGAGGATCACGATCCCGCCGAGACGCGCGCGGCGCGCTAGCTCGGGATACTCGGGTTGGACGTTGGTGATCTTCGTGGGCGCCTGGACGTCGCCACCGACACGCATCGGACCCTGATCGATGACCGGCGGGCCGCCCACCGGGCCGCCCATCATGAAGTCGGTATCAGCCAACTCCTCATCAGTCTCGATGTACTCGACATCCTCGTCGACGATCGGCTCGGGATCGTCAGGCGTGGGGTCGGGAATCGGCACGCGGGCCGTCTTCTTCTTGACGATCTTCTTCTTCGGCTGTTCCTTGGGCGGCTCAGGCGGCTTGTAGCGCTTGATCACGACCGCTTCCTTCGCCTCTTCGAAGGTGTCCGTCGCCCCGAATTCGGGGAAGACGACCACGAAGAGGGCGAAATGGAACACGATTGCCGCGACCCAGGCAAGCTTCAGCGGTGAGCCATCGTCGTCGTCCACCGCCACGTGTAGAGCCATCCCCTTGAGGGTCTCTTCGACTTCGGCCTGGGTGCCGCCTGCGGGAATACTGGTCTTGGTTTCGTCGGCCATCGTGTCCTCCGCCTAGATAACGCCGCCCCAAGCCGCCTTTTCCGCCTGCGTCGGGATGGAAATGTTCTTCACCTGAGCCTGCTTGAGCTCGTCGAAGGCATCCACCATGCAGCGGTAGGGAGCGTCGGGGTCGGGGTCGATGATGACGAACTTGTTCGGGTTCCGTGCCAGCTTTGGCTCGATGTAGATCTGGATGTCGGACAACAGCATCTGCTGCTTGTCGACCTCGAAGACGCAACCACCACCGGCCGGAATGATGTGAACGTGAATCGCTTCTTCCTGACTATCGGGCGTCGCCTGGTCTTGATCGTCCTTCGGCAACTGGAACTCGAGGCCGCGAGTGACTGAGAAAACCGACGTGATCATGAAGAACACGATCAAAAGAAAGGCAATGTCCGCCATCGACGCGGTCGGAATCTCAGGCTCGGCGTGTCTCCTCTCGACTTTCATTGGGACCTCCTAACCGACCTCTTCCTGACTGGTGAGCATCGCGATGTTGCGCACGCTGGCCTGGCGCAGTTGCTCCATCACACGGTCGACATGCTGGTACTCGGTATTCCCGTCGGCCTTGATCACGAACCACTTCAGCGAGTTCTTCTCGATCACGAAGGCGGCGGCCGGCAGCACATCGCCCATGTTGATGACGCGACTCTGCTCTTCCCCGTCGGAGAAGTGGACCACTCCACCCTCTTCCACTGCGATGACCGCAGCGTCCTTCGGAACCTCGATCCGCTCCAGGCTGGTTGGCAAGGCCACCCGGGTTCGGTCGACCGTGATCGTCGTCGTCACCATGAAGAAGACGATCAGCAAGAACGCAATGTCAGCCATCGACGCCGTTGGAATGAGCGAATCAGCGCGCTTGGGCTTTTTGATTTTCATAGGATCTCCGCCCCAGGATATTTCCCGGAGGACCGATTCAGCCCCGGTTCGAGTCGTCCATCTCGGCGTACGTCTCGAGGAGAACGTTCGCTGCGGTCTCCATCTCGAGGACGAACCTGCCGACCTGCGCGGTGAAGTAGTTGAACGCGATGAGCGTCGGGACCGCCACGACCAAGCCGCCGGCGGTCGTGATCAGGGCCTCCGAAATACCCTTGGCAACCAGACCCGGGTTCGAAAGGCCGGCGCGGGCCAGCGCGTCGAACGAGTTGATCATGCCCGAAACCGTGCCGAGGAAGCCGACGAGCGGAGCAGTGTTGGCGACCGTGGCCAGGACGCCGAGACCACGCTCGAGACGAGCCAGTTCGTGTGCGGAAGCGGCTTCGATCGTGCGCTCGATCTCTTCCTGCGGGCGACCGTACTTGATCAGGCCCGCCTTCATGATGTTGGCGATCGGACCCTGGTACTCCTCGCAGACCGTGATCGCCTCCTTGACGTTGCGACGCTTGAGGAGAGCAGTGCGGATGCGGCCGATGAACTCCTGGGTGTTAACCCGGGCTTTCCACATGGCGTAGAAGCGCTCGATGATGAACACGAGGCCCACCAGCGAGAAGAGCAGCAGCACGTGCATGAAAGGGCCGCCGTCATTGTAGAGGCGGAAAATCGATCCGGCTGTGAAACTCACTTCAGGTTCCTCCCGTTAGAACACATAGGGCAGCCATCGAGCAGGGGTTCGGCTACCAAATAAAACTCGGCCCGAGGACTATTTCACACGATCGGCGCGGTGCCTCCCTTGACGACCGTGATTCGACTTCATGCGACCCGGCTAGCAGGCAGCTTGTAGCACGCCGGCTACAACCTCTCAACAAAACGCGGGGTCCCGAGTAGGGGACAAGCAACCGCGATTATAGAAAGTGACACACGTCAGGGTCAAACGCGTGGCCCCCGTCAGGGTCGAACGCGCGGCTCGGCGTTGACAGTTCATTACTCCGCAAACCTCCGCTGCGAGCTGCGCTCCTCATCGGGCCCAGTAGCCGGGACGCGTGCGTAACTTGCGTTGCTTATTGCGTTGCGGATCGGCGAGGAGTATTTCGATCTCACGCCATCCACCATCCCCGGACGGGTTCAAAGGCTCGTAGGTGATGCGGTACTGCTCGCGCAGGTCGCGCGCGATCTGCTCGTAAACCCGGCGTGGGTTATCTCGCGGACTCAGGTGAAAAACCTCCCCGCCGGTTTCGTCGGCCAGCTGCCGCAGCACCCAGCGCTCCCTGAAATATTTGCCGCTGAGACCGACGGCGACCGGATAGATAGCGACATCATGGCGCTGTGCGGCAACGATGGCTTCGGCCAGTCGCGCCTCGCTGTTCGAGTCCCGTCCGTCGCTCAACATCACCAGCGCTCTCCGCCCCTCATGCCCTTCGAACTGCCGCGCGGCGGCCACGATCGAATCGTAGAGCCGCGTGTGTCTGCCGCTGCTGATCAGCTCCAGCGACGTGACCAGTCGGTCGGTGTCGTTGGTGAACTGCTGCAGTACCGCGGGGAGGTCGGCGAAAGACATGACGAATGCCTTGTCCTGCTCCTGTCTCATGATTCCGTCGATGAACGTGCCGGCCGTGTCGATCGCGTAGCCGAGTTGCGGGACCATGCTGCCGGAACTATCGAGCATGAAGCCCACCGCAACGGGCAGGTCCCCGCTCGGATCGATCGCGCTGATCGGCTGCGTGATGCCCGCCTCGAGCACGCTGAAGTCAGCCGCTCCCAGATCGACGCGCCCGTCGACGTGGACGTAGACCTCCACCTGGTCGACACGGCTGACGAAAACTTCCTCGGCGAAGGGCGGCGCTGCGGTCTCGACGGTGTGCTCCACCACCGTGCCGGCCGGACCGAAGGCGCGAGCCACGATCGAGTGCGCTGCTGCTTCGCGCGTATTCCAGATCAACTCATACGGCGCCTGGGCATCGGCGAAGAGCACGCGACCGTCTACTTCGAACTCCACAAAAAGCACCTCGTCCGGACGATCGGCGTGCACCTTCGCGCGTAACTCGACGCGGCCCGAGACCACGTCCTGACGAAGCGGCGCGGTCAGTTCGACGCGAAAATCACCCAGCGCACGAACCGGAACCTGGCGCTGCTGAGCCGAGAGTGGCAGCCCGGCTGTGGCGAGGGTCAGCGCGGCGAGCGTGGCACGGGCCCAGTCGCAACGCTCCGCCGGCCTCGGCAATCCGCGTCCCTCCCGGCAGCACAACCGGACGCGCGCCGGGGATACCGCCTGCCCTTACTGTCGCTGAGACGTCCGCACGCGCTCAGCCTCTTCCATCCTTCCCTGTCGACGGTACGCGGCAGCCAGCAGGTTGCGTGGCTCGGCGTAGTCGTGCTTCAGCGCAATCGCACGCTGGAACGCCTTGATCGAGCCGTCGAGATCACCGGCCTGATTCAGGGCCAATCCCAGGTGATAGTGGGCGTAAGGATTGTGCTTCTGGAACTTGATTGCAAGGGTGTACCAGTATGCTGCGAGATCCGGCGCGCCCTGTCGCATGCTGAGGTTGCCCATGTTGTGCCGCGGCGCCGCGAAGTCCTCATCCGCCCGCACCGCCAGCCGATACGCTGCCTCCGCCGCAGCGTCATCTCCCAGCCTGGCATGGGCCACGCCGAGGTTGTTCTGGGCGCGCGCGAATCCAGGCTGCACATACGTTGCCAGCTGAAAGTCGGCAAGCGCCTGGTCCCACGGAACCTCACGACCCTCCAGCAAGGCGAGACTTATGCGCTCATAGCCGCGGTTGTTGTAGTAGTGCGCGAGCGCTTCGACGTCATCGATGACGCGGAAAGTGCGGTACTCGGACAACTCGCCCGTAAAGTCGACCAGCGACCAGCCGCGATCCGTGTGAACCGTCGCGGCGATGTGCCCGTTATCGACAATCAGTTCTTCCTCGCGGCCGATCTCGTTGATCCGATCGGAGGCGTCCACGTAGTAAGCGTCGAGGCCGATGCCGCGCGCCAATCCCACGAACAACGAGGTCATCGACAGGCAGTTGCCGTGGCCGTTCTCGAGCGTGTCGCGCGCCACGGTGGTCACCACTGGCACCCACTGAACATCGAACTGATGCCCGGCCGTGATCGCCCGCACCAGCATGTCGGCACGCGAGTAGG
>Ga0255049_10001934_pt1 | contig 11165 bp, 8 predicted proteins | sample JV7_2_3_MG_FD_183615 | JGI IMG/M metagenome (GOLD analysis project Ga0255049, IMG submission 183615) | Seawater microbial communities from Jervis Inlet, British Columbia, Canada - JV7_2_3 | ecosystem: Environmental > Aquatic > Marine > Inlet | place: Canada: British Columbia | collected 2016-10-06
TCTGGGATTGATCGTATTGACGCATGCGAAGCGGGCAGAAACGACCATCGGTTTCCTGGCCGTTTATGCAGGACTGCTACTTGCCCGCGCCCTCTGGCTCGAAGACCCAATGAGTATTCCGATTCACCAGATACAGAATGGCGCCCTGCTGCTTTTTTCGTTTTTCATGATCTCCGATCCGAAAACAACGCCTGACACTGCGGTCGGTCGCTACGCATTCGCGAGCATCGTCGCCATTATCGCTTTCACTATTCAGTTTGTTTTCTATGAGCCCAACGGACCGATACTCGCGTTAGTAATTTCGGCACCACTGGTTCCGCTTATCGACGCTCTGAGCCGCGGACGGAAATACCAATGGTATTGGCCGCAGCTCCCACCGCGTCAAAGACAATCTCAACGAGGAATATAAACATGCGTTACTTTATTATGATATTTACAGCTGCCATAACGCTGGCAGTTGGTGCGAACGCCCAGGCGTTCTGCGGCTTTTTTGTTGCCAAGGCCGACACGAGCCTGTTCAACCAGGCATCCCAGGTTGTGCTCGTTCGCGATGGAGACCGAACCGTCATTACGATGGCGAACGATTTCCAGGGTGATGTGAAAGACTTTGCTGTCGTAATTCCGGTGCCGACGTTCATTGAACGCGGGCAAATCAACGTTGCCGAGCAGGGACTGATCGATCACCTGGACGCATACACGTCACCGCGCCTGGTCGAGTATCACGATCCTGATCCCTGTATGCGGATTTCACGCATGTATGACATGGCGGTATCGAACTCGGCCCCGATCGGGATCATGGGGCAGGTTCGCGAGGAGGCCGAACTGCTGGGTGTGACGATCGAGGCGAAGTACACGGTCGGCGAATACGACATTCTGATTCTATCGGCCAGGGAAAGCGACGGTCTGATCACATGGTTGACGGAAAACGGCTACAAAATTCCCGAAGGTGCCGGACCTGTAGTTCGTGGCTACCTGAAACAGGACATGCGCTTTTTTGTAGCCAGGGTAAACCTCGAGGAGCAGTCCAGACTCGGTTACGCGAACCTTCGCCCCATACAGGTCGCGTACGAGAGCAACAAGTTCATGCTGCCGATTCGGCTTGGCACTTTGAACGCCAGGGAAAAACAGGAACTCTTTGTTTACGCACTAACCCGAACCGGTCGCGTCGAAACGACCAACTATCGTACCGTCAACCTTCCTAGCAATACGGAAGTTCCCGAATACGTGGAAGAAAAGTTTGCCGACTTCTACCGGGCCATGTTCGAGAAACAGACGCAGAAGGAAAATGGCCGTGCTGTAATTCTCGAATATGCATGGGACATGGCCTGGTGTGACCCCTGTGCAGCTGATCCCTTAAGCCCGGAGCAGCTCCGCCAACTTGGTGTCTTCTGGATTCCGGCGAAAGGGCGCGTCGCACCGGCATCGAGCACGATCATGCCGCAGGCACAAAATGTATTCGTGACTCGTCTGCACATCAGCTACGACCGGGAGCACTTCCCCGAGGACCTGGTATTTCAGGAGACTGGCCAGCGGCAGAACTTCCAGGGCCGCTATGTGATCCGCCATCCTTTTTCCGGTCAAACCGTTTGCAACACCGAGCAATATCAGGCGCAGGTCAGAGAGCGGCAGGAACGCGAAGCTCAGACACTTGCCCATCTAACGGGCTGGGACATCAATGATATTCGCCAGAATATACCGTTCGTGGTGGCGGCCGAAACTGAAATTGACGGCAGAAACTGGTGGCAGCGTCTCTGGGATACGGATTAGTCAGCTCTCTTGTTTGTGCCAGAGCGTCAGCATCTCGGTCTCCCGTTGGGCACTTAGACCCGCCCGGATTTTCTGCGTACGATCTTCGGGCAGGGTCTTCCACCAGCTAATCAGGTCACGTGCCGTCTCCCTGACCGGCCGGTTGCGAAGGCCTTTGGCCACGGCCCGTTCCCCACTGACTGACGCTACGCTCGCATACTCGCCGTCGGGCGACGCCCAGATCGGTATCGAGCGTCCCTCGCCGAGATTCTGGGCGTCGATGAACCCGGCACTCACCCACGTCGGGGTCACCTCTGCTCCGGTTACGGCCATGCTGTCGGCCAGCAAGTCACCCATCGAGTACGAGCCGGCAGGTGTCACCGTGTTATATGTACCGGTGATTTGCCGCTCAATGGCATCCACAACAAAGTTTGCGAGGTCACTGACGTCGATAATCTGCGTTTTGTCCGTTGGCGTTCCGGGCCAGAGCATTTCTCCACCCTTCATTGTGCGAACCGGCCAGTAACTGAACCGGTCCGTATGGTCGCCAGGGCCGCAGATGTACGTTGGACGCAGGATCGTCAGGCGATCGTCGCCGATCTCCGCTGCGGCTCTTTGCTCGCAGAGCACTTTCATCGGGCCGTAGGTCTCTCCCGTTACTTCCTCGACCGTCTCGTCAGGCATGGTGGCCAATGGTGACTCTTCGTCATTTGGCACCGCAAAGCTCGCGTACGCGGAAATAGACGATATGAACAAATAGTGGGAAATGGACGGCGACAACAGTCGCGAAGAATCGGCGACGTGTCGCGGGACGTAACCCGAGTTGTCGACCACAGCGTCCCATTTGCCTCCCTTCAAAGAATCGAGTCCGTTGTCGCGGTCCCCGATCAGTGTTTCGAGATCCGGGAACAACAAATTGTTTGTCTTCCCACGATTGAACAGCGTAACGTCGTGTCCACGGCGCAGCGCTTCCCTGACCATGTGTGGTCCGATAAATCCTGTTCCGCCCAGAACGAGGATCTTCAAGCTGTCGCTTCCCTGCTTCGGCTTCGTCTCTGCCGCCATTGCCCTCGGAACGCCGCCTGCTACGACCGCTGCAGTGCCAAGCAAACTCGTTTGCAAAAAGCGTCGTCTGTTTTTGTTCATCGTCTGCGTCCATCAGCACCGTGGCTGATGCCCTTTTTATGGATTCCTGGAGCGAAGTAAATCAAAATCCGCCGAGATTCGCGAATAAAACAAATGCTAGCCACTGCTACGGGGAAATAACATGAGTCAACACCGACAAGGCGGGATCGATCCACGGGAACTGGATGCCCGCACCGGGACCAACTATCCGGATCACTATCGAGAGAACGTTATGGCCCGCGGCAAGCGCGCACTGGGCGATGCTTTTGGCTTGTCCCGGTATGGTGTCAATCTCGTCGATTTGCCGCCCGGAACGTGGTCCGCGCAAAGGCACTGGCATACGCATGAAGACGAGTTTATCTACCTCATATCAGGCCAGTTGACCCTCGTAAGCGAGGCCGGCGAGCAAATACTGACGCCTGGCATGGTTGCAGGCTTCAAGGCAGGCGATTCAAACGGACATCACCTGATCAACAAGAGTAATGAAACGGCGTCGTATCTGGAAATTGGTGACCGGAACTCTCAGGATGAGGTCTTCTATCCGGACATTGACCTTCTGTATAAAGTCAACGATGACGGAGCAAAGGAGTTTACGAATCGAGACGGCGTGCCGTATTAAGTCCTATCTCAGCGTTTCGCTTGAGACAGGTTCTCGTCTAGCGGTAACGGTCCATTAATTTCGCCAGGGTATCCTTACCGGGGTTAAGTTCGTCATAGGGAATTTTTGAAAGCGGCCCATCGACGCTGCCGGACAGATCATGCATGTCACCCGTCTCTTCATCGATGTAAAGGAGCCCGGTGATTATTTCGCCTTTGTTGACGCTGGCGCGGAGATATGAGAACGCCGCAGCACGACTGGTCGGATCGTAGTCCTTGTCCAGTTTTCGGAAAACTATTTTGCTGCCGTCGTGCAATTCGACCGGCATTGCGGAGCCTTCATCGTAAGCCGCCTTGATTTCCTCTGCCGGCGGGACGAAGTCGGCGTCGATCACATGATGATAAAACTGCCGCGTATGTGCATAGCTTTTGGTCGAGCCTTCGTGGTCGTTGAACGTCACACACGGACTGATAATGTCGATCAATGAAAAGCCCTTGTGAGCCAGCGCACCCTTTATGAGGGGCACGAGTTGTTGCTTGTCGCCCGAGAAGCTACGCGCGATGTAGGTTGCGCCCAGGCCGATCGCGGTGCTGACGGGATCGATCGGCATTTGCTTGTTGGCCGCTGATTTCTTCACAGTGCTGCCGACATCCGCGGACGCCGAATACTGACCCTTGGTAAGCCCGTAAACGCCGTTATTCTCGATGATGTAGCACATATCCAGGTTGCGTCGAATGATGTGTGCGAACTGCGCCATGCCGATCGACAGGGAGTCTCCATCGCCCGATATGCCGATATATGTCAGGTCCCGGTTTGCCGCATTCGCGCCGGTGGTCACAGACGGCATGCGGCCGTGCACCGCGTTGAAGGCGTGCGACTCGCTCAGAAAATAGGCCGGCGTTTTCGAGGAGCAGCCGATGCCGCTCATCTTCGCCAGCTTGTGCGGCTCGAGATCGAGCTCGAATATGGCTTGTATGAGCGCCGCTGTAATGGAATCGTGTCCACAGCCCGCGCAAAGCGTCGAAACCGCTCCCTCATACTCCCGCGCGGTCAGACCGAGCTTGTTTTTCGGAAGCTTGGGATGGGTGACTTTCGGTTTTGTCATATAACTCATGTCTTTTTCTCACTTGCTCAGGCAGCACGTCCGTTCGCGCTCAGGCAGCGCGTCCGTTCGCGCTCAGGCAGCGCGTCCTTTCGCGACCTCCTCTTCGATTTTATTGATCACGAATGCTGCGTTGATCGGCATCCCATCGTAGTGCAGCACCGCAACGAGTTTCTCCGCATCTACCTCTGCGTCGAGAATCAGGAGCGAGCGCAATTGCGCATCGCGATTTTGTTCGACTACATAGACTCGTTCATGCTTGTCTATAAATTTCTTGACGTCGTCATTGAACGGAAAGGCTTTTACACGGCAATAGTTCATACCGATGTTTTTTTCCTTCAGGCTGATCAGCGCTTCGTTAACGGCGCCGTCGCAGCTTCCAACAGACAAGATAGCCGTCTTATTGAATTTCGAGTACTGAATCTCGGGAGCCGGCACCATGTCACGTGCGGTCTCCCACTTCACGAGCAGCCTGTCGACGACCTCCTGATATTCGCCGGAGTCCTCCGTATAAGCTCCGTATTTATTATGGCCTGAACCGCGCGTGAAGTAGGACCCCTTCCGATGCTCGCCCGGCAGGGTTCGGTACGGAATACCATCTCCGTCCGAATCGAAATAGCGATGAAACTTGTCGATCGATTCCAGGTCATCGGCGGACAGCACTTTCCCCTTGTCCGGCTCATAATCTTCGTCCCACTTGAGATCCGGGCACATCCAGTCGTTCATACCGATATCCAGATCTGACAGCACCATAATTGGCGTCTGCAACGTGTCAGCAAGATCGAACGCCATCACTGCCATGTAAAAACATTCCTCAGGATTGGCCGGAAACAACATCACATGTTTGGTGTCGCCGTGTGATGAATATGCACAGGCGAGAAAATCGCACTGCTGCGTGCGTGTCGGCATGCCGGTTGATGGACCGGTACGCTGCACGTCGAATATGACCGCCGGGACTTCCGCGTAATAGGCGAAACCAATGAACTCACCCATAAGTGAAATGCCCGGTCCGCTGGTGGGCGTAAATGCCCGTGCACCATTCCACGTGGCACCGAGCACGACACCGATCGCCGCAAGCTCATCCTCCGCCTGCACAATGCAAAATTTCTTGCCGCCCGTCTTCTTATCCATTCGGAACTGCTTGCAAAAAGACTTGTAGGCATCCATCAGCGACGTGGAAGGCGTGATCGGATACCAGGCTCCAACCGTGGCGCCGGCGTACACACATCCCAGTCCTGCAGCGGTGTTGCCATCGATAATGATGTGATCTTTTGTCTTGTCCATTCGCGCAATAGTCGCCGGCAGCGGACATGAAAAGTGCTCGTTTGCATAATCGTAGCCGAGCTGTATCGCCTCGAGGTTTGATGCGACCAAATGCTTCTTCGACGCAAATGTCTCTTCGAGTAGATTCGTGATGACATCGAGTTCGATGTCGAGCAATGCCGCGAGCGTGCCGACATACGCAATATTCTTCATCAGGATTCGCGCGCGTACGCCCTCGAATTGTTCGTTACACATCTTCGACAGCGGGACGCCCAGTACAGTGATGTCTTCCCTGTCAAGCAGCCTGCTGCGCGGCCAGGTCGAGTCATAAATAAGCCAGCCACCCGGAGTGACTTCATTCATGTCGCGTGAGTAGGTCTGTGCGTTCATCGCGACCATGACGTCAACCCGGTCTGACCGCGACTGGAACCCGTCTTTGGTGACACGGACTTCATACCATGTTGGCAGGCCTTGAATATTCGACGGGAAGTAGTTCTTGCCGACGACCGGCACGCCCATCCTGAATATGGATTTCATCAGCAAACCGTTGGCGCTTGCGGACCCGGTACCGTTAACCGTCGCAATTTTTATGACAACATCGTTGATCTCGGACACGAACGTTCGACCTCGGCTTATTCCCACGTCTCATTCATTAATAGACAGTACAGAACTGCTTTTTTCTTACCCTTAATTTCGTTCAAAAACCGTTAACCAGCAGACGTTTTGGCTCGTTTGGGCCCCTGCGGCGCTGCTTCGTCAGAGGCGTAGGGGATCAGAATACTCGATTTCTGCATGTCCCAGGCGCCCGTTGGACAGCGCTCTGCACATAGGCTGCAATGTACACAAAGATCCTCGTCCTTGACCATCACCCGCCCCGTCTGGGGCAGATCTTCGGATATGTACAGATCCTGCTCGTCATTGTCCGCCGGCGCAGAAAGCCTCGTCCTCAGGTCCGCTTCTTCGCCATTCGCCGTCATCGTCAGGCAATTGACCGGGCAGACATCGATGCAGGCATCGCATTCGATGCAGAGCTTGGCCGCAAAAACAGTCTGAATATCGCAGTTCAGGCAGCGCTCGACCTCCTCGATCGTCTGTTCGACCGTAAATCCGAGCTCGACTTCGATGTCAAGTTTCTTGAATCGCTCTTTCAAATCGACATGGGGCATCAACCGCCTTTCGGCAGGGTTGTAGTCGTTGGAAAAGCTCCACTCGTGCATTCCCATCTTCTGAGTGGTCAGATTCATGCCGGCAGGCAATCTGTCGTTGATGTCTTCCTGATGCACAAACTTGTGAATCGAAATCGCCGCTTCGTGCCCGTGCGCAACGGCCCAGATAATATTCTTGGGGCCAAAAGCCGAATCGCCTCCGAAGAACACGCCTTCTCGCGAACACATCATCGTAACCTCATCCACAAGCGGGCAATCCCAGTCATTGAACTCGATGCCGATGTCTTTTTCGATCCACGGAAACGCGTTGTCCTGGCCGATTGCGAGAATGACGTCGTCGCAAGGAATCATGACCTCGCCAACAACTTTACCTCTGTCGATGTTGCCTGCGTCGTCGACCTTGTACTCCATCTGGTCGAACTTCATACCGACGAGCTTGCCTTTCTCTATAACGAATTCTCTCGGTGAGTGATTGATCAGAATTTCGACCTGCTCCTCCTCCGCATCCTCGAGCTCCCAGTCGGATGCTTTGAAAAAGCCTCTCGGTTTTCTTGCCATGACCTTGACGTCTTTGGCGCCCAGTCGGAGCGACGTACGACAGCAATCCATCGCCGTGTTACCGACACCGATGATCAAAACCTTCTCACCGATTGAGTCGAGGTGATCGAATGCAACAGATTCCAGCCAGTCGATGCCGATAAAAATGTTTTCCGAATCATGACGGCCGGGTAGCTCCAGTTCCTTGCCCCGCGGTGCACCTGTACCGACGAATATCGCATCGAACCCGCCGTTGTCGAGCAGTTCCCGCATGCTCTCGATGCGGTGATTGAACCTGACCTCGGCTCCCATATCGACGATGTAGTTTATCTCCTCGTCAAGGATCCGGGGGGGAAGGCGAAACTGCGGGATGTTGGTGCGCATCAGGCCGCCGGTCGTGTCGAGTGCCTCGAATATCGTAATGTCGTAGCCGAGCGGTAACAGATCATTGGCAACCGTAAATGATGCACATCCTGCACCGATCAAGGCAATCTTCTTGCCGTTCTTTGTCTTCGGTGCTTTTGGCAGCCGGTCGCTAATGTCATCACGATGATCGGCCGCGACGCGTTTCAATCTGCATATCGCGACCGGCTTGTCCTCGACCCTGCCCCGTCGACAGGCGGGTTCGCAGGGGCGGTCGCAGACGCGGCCGAGGATGCCGGGAAACACGTTGGATTCCCGGTTCAGCATGTAAGCGTCGCTGAACTCGCCCTGGGCGATAAGCCGAATGTACGAGGGCACGTCTGTATGGGCCGGGCACGCCCACTGACAGTCGACGACCTTGTGGAAATACTCGGGCCTGGATGTATCTGTTGGCTTCATTTGATTGACGCGATCGACTTTTTCCAATCACAAAGCCGTGACTCTAGTGCGAATGTTTCATCATACTGGTGATACATTCGGGCTCACTGCCTCTGAATGGCGCTAGCATAGCTGGATCATCCGGAAAGTAAACAATGAACTGTATGATTTGAAGCGCTTGACCTAACGGTCCCGATTACCCGTTAGGTCCGCTATCGGCCTCGGTCGAACTGCAGCCGCTGGCCGACAATGTCGCCGCTCAATTTACCGTTCTGATAGATGATGTGTCCGTTAACGATGGTGGTATCGATACTCGAACCGAACGTTACCCCTTCGAAAGGTGACCAGTGGCACTTTGATAGCAGATTCGAGGAATCTACAGTATAAGGAGTATCGGCATCGACCAGCACGAGATCGGCATGGTAGCCCTCACGTACATAGCCGCGGTCGATGACGCCATAAATGTCGGCAACGGCGTGGCTGGTTTTATCCACCAGCAACTCGAGCGTAATTTGCTCGTCTTTTGCCAGATCGAATAGCGTCAATAAGGCGTGTTGTACGAGTGGCAGCCCTGCCGGCGCTTTGAAATAGCTTCGTCGTTTTTCCCCGGCCAGATGTGGCGCGTGATCGGTGGCAACAATGTCGATGCGACCCTCTTTGAGCGCGGCGATCAGCGCTATCCGGTCCTCAGCGCTCTTGATCGCCGGGTTGCACTTTATTCTTGCACCCAGGTCTTCGTAGCGGCTCTCATCGAACCAGAGATGATGCACACAGACTTCTGCCGTGATTCGCTTGTCGTTGCGCGGTGCTTTTGAAAACAAGCCCATTTCGATCGCCGTGGTCAGGTGCAGCACATGGAGGCGCGTATCGTGACGGCGAGCCAGCTCCACCGCGAGACTGGACGACACGAGGCAAGCGTTGGCGGAACGAATAGCCGGGTGTTCCGACATTGGCACCTGCTCGCCGAATTTTGCTTTGGCATGGGCCTCGTTATCCCAGATAGTGGGCGAGTGCTCACAATGCGTCACGACGAGCAATGGGGAATCCTCGAATAATCGCTCCAGTGCTTCGGGGTCGTCGACCAGCATGTCCCCCGTCGAAGCGCCCATGAACGCCTTGATGCCACAAGCCTCGTTGACTTCGAGCGCCCGAATCTCATCGATGTTGCGATTCGTCGCGCCGAAATAAAACGCATAGTTTGCGCTGCATCGACGTTCGGCCAGCTTGTACTTGTCGGCTAGCGCCTTCCGGGTCGTCGTCTGCGGATTTACATTCGGCATGTCCATGAAGCTCGTGATGCCACCAGCGACAGCCGCAGCTGACTCGCTCGCCAGATCCCCTTTGTTCGTCAATCCGGGCTCGCGGAAATGAACCTGGTCATCGATCATGCCCGGTATAAGATATTTGCCGTTGGCGTCGATCACCTGGGCATTTTCGTCTGCAGTGATCTTCGAGGCGATCTTCTCGATGCGCCCACCTTTAACAAGAACATCGGTGTCGCGAACTTCGCCTTCGTTGATCAGGCGGGCATTGGTAATGAGCAATTTGTCCAAGAGGGTCCTTTGGTGATCCAACTAGTTCGCGGCGAATGCGTCGGTGGCCATTACCAGTTCGTGAATGTTTCCCACCTCGAACGCAGCGTGCCCGGCATCAGGCACGATTCGAAGGTCAGCCTCGGGCCATGCTTGCGCCAGCTCCCAGGCTGTAATGCTTGGACAAACGACGTCATACCGGCCCTGGATGATTACGGCCGGAATATTTCGAATCTTGCCGATATCCCTGATGAGTTGATTTTCTTCCATGAAACCGTCGTTGACGAAATAGTGACACTCGATACGCGCCAGCGACAGGGCGAGGTCCTGCGCGCCAAAGGAAGCGGTGATCTTGTCGTTCGGAATCAGGAAACTGGTGGACGCTTCCCATATTGACCAGGCCCTGGCGGCCTGAAGCCTGACTTTCGCGTCGTCGCTCGTTAAGCGCCTGTAGTAGGCACCGACCAGATCATCGCGTTCACCCTTCGGGATCGGTTCCAGGTAGTGCTGCCAGAGGTCCGGAAAAAGCTCGCTGGCGCCCTTCTGGTAGAACCACTGTATCTCTTTCCTGCGCAGCATAAATATGCCCCGGAGAACGAGCTCCGTGACATGCTCCGGATGGGTCTGTGAGTAGGCGAGCGCCAGCGTGCTGCCCCAGGAGCCGCCAAAGACCTGCCAGCGATCGATCTGCAGGGCGGCCCGCAGGACCTCGATATCGTTCACGAGATCCCAGGTCGTGTTTTCCTCCAAGCTGGCATGGGGCTGGCTTTTGCCGCTGCCCCTCTGGTCGAAAAGCACGATCCGATATACGTCCGGATTGAAGAATCGCCGCATTTTTCCCGTACACCCGCCTCCGGGACCACCATGCAGGAATACGGCCGGTTTGCCGTGCGGATTACCCGACTCCTCATAATAGAGCTTGTGACCGCCGCTGACTTCCAGGTAGCCGGTATGGTTGGGTTCGATGGCTGGATACAGGGTCCGCCTTTCAATGCCAGTGTTCATGGGCAGCATTATGAAAGGGTGCTGGCCGGATTGCCACGCGTTCCGCGATGGACAGGGAACCTTGTCTGGTCGGAAGAGTCTTTAGATTGCGGAAGCTCCTGTTAAACTTCCGCATCCTCCGATAAGAGTCCAGAAGGCCTTCAAATGACTGTTTCAGAATTCAAGCGGTTTACGTGCGCCGCCATCGCCTCGATCTTCGTCACCTTCAACGTGACATACGCCAGCGAGATCGATATCGAATACACCGAATTCACGCTGGACAACGGGCTGCGCCTGATCGTTCACGAAGA
>Ga0255049_10001937_pt1 | contig 11152 bp, 10 predicted proteins | sample JV7_2_3_MG_FD_183615 | JGI IMG/M metagenome (GOLD analysis project Ga0255049, IMG submission 183615) | Seawater microbial communities from Jervis Inlet, British Columbia, Canada - JV7_2_3 | ecosystem: Environmental > Aquatic > Marine > Inlet | place: Canada: British Columbia | collected 2016-10-06
TATCGCTGCGTCGACGCCAGGGAAACCGTCGAGTGGTACGGCAAGTACCTGAACATGGACTTCGTGCTCGCCATCGCCGAGAACCAGGTTCCGTCCACCGGGGAACCCGATCCCTACATGCACGTATTTCTCGACGCCGGCGGCGGCAACATCCTCGCTTTTTTCGAGCTGCCGACAAAGGAACCGATGGGGCGTGACCCGAACACCCCGGCCTGGGTGCAGCATCTCGCGATGCAGGTCGACAGCGTCGACGACCTGATGGAAACCAGGGCCAGGCTCGAAGCTGACGGAATCGATGTCGTCGGCCCGACCGATCACACTATTTTCAAATCGATTTACTTCTTCGACCCGAGCGGTCATCGCCTCGAACTCGCGGCCAACACCGGCACCCCGGAGATGAACACCCGCCTCGACGAAGTCAAGTGGGACATGCTCAACGAATGGGCTGAAACCCGCAAGGCGCCCGAGCATGCGCGCTGGATGCACGACGGCAGCATGGCCGATTCCATACCCGAATAAGCCAGTTGGACAGTACCACAATGAATCTCAATGAAACCCACGACCCGGGCCTGACCAGCTGGGTCGAAAGCGCCAATCTCGAGGGTGCCGATTTCCCGATCCAGAACCTGCCGTTTGCGGTGTTTCGGCTGCGCGTCAGCGACGAATCCTTGCGCGCTGGCGTCGCCATCGGCGATCAGGTGCTGGATCTGGCGCGACTGGCCGAAACCAGGACCTTCGACAGCGAAATCAACGAGCTGCTGCAACTGTGCGCCGGGTCGAGCCTGAACGCGTTCATGGGACGTGGCGCCGCGGCTTCTTCCGCACTGCGGCTGGCGCTTTCGAGAGCGCTGCGCACGGGTTCCGATCAGCAGGAGCAGCTGCAGCCCTGCCTGGTGGAGCAGGAACTGGTCGAGTATGCGCTACCTTGCCGGATCGGCGACTACACCGACTTTTACAGCTCGATCAATCACGCCACCAATGTCGGTAAGCTGTTCCGTCCCGATAATCCTCTACTGCCGAACTATAAGTGGGTTCCGATCGGCTATCACGGCCGTGCATCGTCGATCGGCGTTTCCGGCCAGGATATACGCCGACCATTGGGGCAAACAAAGGCGCCCGATGCCGATAGCCCCAGCTTCGGCCCCTGCCAACGCCTCGACTACGAGACCGAGGTCGGTATTTACATCGGCGCTGGCAACGATCTGGGGGATCGCGTCGCTATCGACGATGCCCACAACCACGTATTTGGCTACTGTATTTTCAACGACTGGTCGGCGCGCGATATCCAGGCCTGGGAGTACCAACCGCTGGGGCCGTTCCTGTCGAAGAGTTTCGCATCGACGGTTTCGCCGTGGATCGTGACCAGCGAAGCGCTGTTGCCTTACCGTACCGAGTGGGCGCGCTCGGCCGATGACCCGCAACCGCTGGACTACCTGGATTCTGAACAGAATCGCAGCCAGGGCGCGCTGGATTTGAAATTGCAGACTTGTCTGCAAAGCGCAAAAATGCGCACCGACGGCGATGCGCCGCATTTGCTGGGTGAATCGAATTTCGCCCAGTCCTACTGGAGCGTGGCGCAAATGGTCACGCACCATACGGTCAACGGCTGCAACCTGCAGCCGGGCGATTTTTTCGGCAGCGGCACCCAGTCGGGTACGGGCGATAACGAGCTCGGCTCGATGCTCGAAATTACCCGCGGCGGCAAACAGGAGCTGGAACTGCCCAATGGTGAAATTCGCAAGTTTCTTATCGATGGTGATTGCATCATCATGTCGGGATACTGCTCTAAACCGGGCGCGGCGCGCATTGGCTTCGGTTCGGCCAGCGCGACCATCCTGCCGGTCAGGTAATTATTCAAACCAACAGATTTAACAGGAGTCAATATGTCCAAACAATTTGCATCGGTAGCCGATCTCGAGGAGAAAAAGCTTAGCTTTTCACAACTGTCCGATCACTGCTACGCGTTTACCGCCGAGGGCGATCCCAATACCGGCGTCATCATCGGTGATGATTCGGTCATGATTATCGACGCCACGGCAACCCCGGTGGCGGCTCAGTCGGTCATCGCCAAGGTGCGCGAAATCACCGACAAACCGATCAAGTACGTGGTGCTGACGCATTACCACGCGGTGCGCGTGCTCGGCGCCTCCGGTTACCGCGACGCGGGCCTCGAGCAGGTCATCGCCAGCCAGCGCACCCACGACCTCATCGTCGAACGCGGCCAGCAGGACATGGATTCCGAAATTACCCGCTTCCCGCGCCTGTTCGATTCGGTCGAAAGCATTCCCGGACTGACCTGGCCGACGCTGGTGTTCGACGAGCGTATGACGCTGATGATGGGCGATCTCAGGGTACAGATCTGGAATCCGGGTCGTGGCCATACCCAGGGCGACACCGTGGTCTGGGTCGAGTCGGAAAAGGTGCTGTTCTCGGGCGACCTGGTCGAATTTGAAGCCGCCTGCTACACCGGCGACGCCTACCTCGGCGACTGGCCGGCGACGCTGGATGCAATCGAGGCGCTGGGCGCCGAAAAGGTGGTTCCGGGACGCGGGCCCGCACTGGAATCCCCCACACGCGTCACCGAGGGTTACGCCTATACGCGCGCCTTCGTCACCGCGCTGCTCGACAGCGCCAAACAGGCGGTCGAGCAGAATCTCGACCTCAAGGGTGCGATGGCGCTGACGCGGCAAAACATGGACCCCGACTTCGGCCATGTCTTCATCTACGAACACTGCCTGCCGTTCGACGTCACGCGCGCTTTCGACGAAGCCAGCGGCATCGCCGACCCGCGCATCTGGACCGAGAAACGCGACCAGGAAATGTGGCACGGACTGCAGCAGCAACAGCCATCCACATAATGATCTCTGGCTTAATCGTCATTGCGAGGAGCAGCGCGACGAAGCAATCTCATAAAGATTGCTTCGCTACGCTCGAGGGCAGGATGCCCGAGTGCCGGGCGCGCCGGGAGCGCGGACCGGCCTGCAATGACTGCGGGGTCGGAAAGAACTCGATAATTTGAGTAAAGACATGTCTTTAACCTACCAGAATCCGGTCTACGAATACGCCAGGTCGCCCGACCAGGGCGCGGCCCAGGCTGTGCACCACCCGGTGATCGTGGTCGGCGCCGGACCGATCGGCATGGGCGCGGCGCTTGACCTCGGCCTGCACGGGGTCGAGACGCTGGTGCTCGACGACAATAACACCGTCAGCGTCGGTTCACGCGCGATCTGTTTTTCCAAGCGCGCGCTCGAGGTACTCGACCGGCTTGGCTGTGGCGAGCGCATGGTCGACAAGGGCGTGACCTGGAACGTCGGCAAGGTGTTTTTCCGCGACGAACTGGTCACCCGGTTCGACCTGCTGCCCGAGCCCGGGCACAAGATGCCGGCCTTCATCAACCTGCAGCAGTATTACCTCGAAGAGTACATGGTCGAACGCTTGAACGAGTTCGACAACATCGAACTGCGCTGGAACAACAAGGTCATCGCCGTCGATGACAGCGCTGAACAAACGCGCGTCAGCGTCGAAACCCCGGATGGCGTCTACGACATGACCTGCGACTGGCTGATCGTCGCCGATGGCGCCAACAGCGACCTGCGCGCGATGCTGGGACTGGAAAGCACCGGTAAGGTTTTCGAAGACCGGTTTCTGATCGCCGATATCGTCATGAAGGCCGATTTCCCGCCGGAGCGCTGGTTCAATTTCGACCCGTCCTATCATCGCGGGCAATCGACCCTGCTGCACCGCCAGGCGGACAACGTCTGGCGCCTCGACTTTCAGCTCGGCTGGGACAAGGACCCGAACGAAGAAAAGAAGCCGGAAAATATAATTCCCCGCGTCAGGGCGATGCTGGGAGACGACGTCGAGTTCGAACTCGAATGGGCCAGCGTCTACACCTTCCAGTGCCGCCGCATGCCGCGCTTTCGCAAGGGGTCTGTGCTGTTTACCGGCGACGCGGCGCACCAGGTTTCGCCATTCGGCGCGCGCGGCGCCAACTCAGGCATACAGGATACCGACAACCTGGCGTGGAAACTGAAACTGGTCATGGACGGCAAGGCGCCGTCGCGTCTGCTCGACAGCTATTGCGAGGAACGCGAGCTCGCCGCCGACGAGAACATCATGAACTCGACTCGCTCGACCGATTTCATCACGCCCAAATCGAATACTTCACGCCAGTTCCGCGATGCAACGCTGGAATTGTCCAAGCGTTTCGATTTCGCACGCGAGCTGACCAACTCGGGACGCCTTTCCGATACCACGGTGCTCAACGATTCATCGCTCAATAGCCCGGACGACGGCGAATTCGACAGCCTGCTGGTGGCCGGGGCGGTAATGGCCGACGCCCCGGTAAAGGGCGGCAGCACCGACTGGCTGCTGAACGCTTTCGGCAACCGTTTTCAAGTCATCCTTTACATCGACGACATCGACGCTTTCGAGCGCACCACGCTCGATGCGCTACGGGCGATGCAGGACGACGCCATCCCGGTCGAAACCGTGGTCGTTTACCGCAGCGGCGAATCCCCTGCCGGCATCGATGCGCTGTGTGACGTCAAGGGAATGATCGCCGAGCGCTACGACGCACGCGACGGCAGCGCCTACCTGATTCGGCCCGACCAGCACATCGCGGCGCGCATGCGCGCAGCCGGTGTCGACAAGATCCGCCAGGCCGTGGCACGCGCCACCGCGCAACAATGAGGACGCAACATGTCTGATAACAACCCGTTGAACAGCGATTACAATTTCCACGAACCCGGTAGAACATTTTTCCGCGCCTACCGTCCCGGCGACGATTTTTACCAGCACCTGATCGACGCGCACCGCGATCTCAGCGACGCGCAAAGCCAGAAGCTCAACGCGCGCCTGATCCTGCTGATGGCCAACCACATCGGCGATCTCGCAGTGCTGCGCGAAGCCATCGCAGCCGCCGCCGACGATCTCGGCGAAGACTAACAAATTAGCCATCATTGCGAGGATCAACACAACAAGGCAATCTCCCAACTCCCAGGTCATTGCTTCGCTGCGCTCGCAATGACATCCAGTAAACAGGCAACCAAAGTGATACAATATATTTGACTAGATTTTAATAAACCGTATCATAACTACCCATATACAGTCCCACCAAAGGTATCACTCATGAGCGAAGACCTGGAAGCCAGGTTCCTGCGTAAAATCGAAGCCGAGGAAAAAATCGAGCCCAAGGACTGGATGCCCGACGGCTACCGCAAGAACCTGATCCGTCAGATTTCCCAGCACGCCCACTCCGAGGTCATCGGCATGCAGCCCGAGGGCAACTGGATCACGCGCGCGCCGTCGCTGCGGCGCAAGGCGGTACTGCTGGCCAAGGTGCAGGACGAGGGCGGCCACGGCCTTTACCTCTACAGCGCCACCGAGACGCTCGGCATCTCGCGCGAAGCAATGATCGCGGCGCTGCAATCGGGCGAAGCCAAGTACGCCTCGATCTTCAACTACCCGGCGCAGACCTGGGGCGACGTCGGCGCGATCGGCTGGCTGGTCGACGGCGCCGCCATCGTCAACCAGGTATCATTACAGCGCACCTCTTACGGCCCTTACGCGCGCGGCATGGTACGCATCTGCAAGGAAGAAAGCTTTCACCAGCGCCAGGGTTATGAACTGATGCTGGTGCTGGCGCGCGGCAGCGCCGAGCAGAAAGCGATGGCGCAGGATTCGCTCAACCGTTTCTACTGGCCGTCGTTGATGATGTTCGGTCCGCACGATTCCGAATCCGCGCACTCGGCTAAGTCGATGCAGTGGAAGATCAAACGCCAGAGCAACGACGATCTGCGCCAGAAGTTCATCGATCAGACCGCACCGCAGATCGAATTTCTCGGTCTCGAGCATCCGGACCCGAAATGCAAATGGAACGAAGAACGCGGTCACTACGATTCGGGCGAAATCGACTGGGACGAGTTTTACAGCGTCATCAACGGCAATGGACACTGCAACCGCCAGCGTATCGAGCACCATGTGCGCGCCCATAACGAAGGCGCCTGGGTGCGTGAAGCGATGCAGGCCTACGAAGCCAAAAAGAAAGCCAGAGCAGGCTAGGAAACAGACATGAGCAGATCCGATACCCTCGAACTCTACGAAGTATTTTTACGCTCCCGGCGCGGCCTGGATCACAAGCACGTCGGCAGCCTGCATGCCGAGGACCCCGAGCAGGCGCTCGAGTACGCACGCGACGTCTACACCCGCCGCGGCGAAGGCGTCAGCATCTGGGTGGTGCGCTCGAACGACATCTGCGCGTCGCAGGAAGACGACTCCGAGAGTTTCTTCGACCCGTCGAACGACAAGCCCTACCGCCTGGCGACCTATTACCATTTGCCCGACGAAGTCAACAACATGTAACCCTCGGGACTTCGACATGAAAGACAAGATTCTCGAATACACTACCCGCCTCGGCGACGACTCGCTGGTGCTCGGTCACCGCCTGTCGGAATGGTGCCGCAACGCGCCCTTCCTCGAGGAAGACCTGGCGCTGATCAACGTCTCGCTGGATTACATCGGGCGCGCGCGCATGTTTTACAACTACGCCGCCGAACTCGCCGGCGACGGCCGCAGCGAAGACGATTTCGCCTTCATGCGCGACCAGCGCGAGTTTTCCAACCTGCTGATCCACGAACTGCCGAAGGGTGACTTCGCCTGCACCATGCTGCGCCAGCTATTCGTCGATGTGTTTTACAACCTGTTTCTGCCACGCCTGACCGAATCCAGCGACGAAACCCTGGCCGCGATCGCCGCCAAGGCGGTCAAGGAAACCCGCTACCACCTGCGCCGCAGCCACGAATGGACGCTGCGCTTCGGGCTCGGCACCGACGAAAGCCGTGAACGCGCCCAGCGCGCGATCGACCAGCTGTGGGGTTACACCCACGAAATGTTCGACCTCGACGCGCTCGAGTCTGAGTTGGCCGATACCGGTATCGGCGTCGACAATGGCGCGCTCAAGGCCGAGTGGGAACGGCAGGTAATCGCGATCCTCACCGAAGCCGAACTGAAACTGCCCGACCAGGAATGGGCGGTCAGGGGCGGGCGCGAGGGTTATCACACCGAAAACCTCGGTCAGTTGCTCAACGAAATGCAGTCGGTGCACCGAGCCTACCCCGGGCTCGAATGGTAAGCCATGATCGCCGACTTTCCACTGGTGTCGGCCGCTTACGAGGCACGACGCAAGCAGCGTGAAGCCTCGAAGCTGCCGGAAATCTGGATGCTGCTGGACCAGGTTTGCGATCCCGAGATCCCGGTGCTGAGCCTGTGGGACCTGGGTGTGCTCACCGGTATCGAAAAAACCGGCGCGCGCCTGGAGGTGACGATCACCCCGACCTACTCCGGCTGCCCGGCGATGCAAACCATGCGCGCAGACATCGAGGCCGTGCTGCGCGAGGCCGGCATCGAATCCTTCGAGGTACGCGAAAACCTGGCGCCGGCCTGGAGCAGCGACTGGATCTCGCCCGAGGGGCGCGCCAAGCTGACCGCCTACGGCATCGCCGCGCCGAAGTCCTGTGACAGTTGCCAGGGCCTCGCGCTGGATAGCGAAATCCCCTGCCCGCACTGCGGCTCCGCCGACACCCGCATGACATCCGAATTCGGTTCCACCTCCTGCAAGGCGCTGTTCCAGTGCCGCTCCTGCCAGGAACCCTTCGACTATTTCAAGCCGATTTAGAGGTAACCATGGTTGATAGCCAGTTTTACCCGCTGCGCATCAAGGCACTGCGCCCCGAAACCGAAACCGCGGTCTGCGTCAGCTTCGACGTACCTGACGAACTCGCCGACAGCTTCCGCTTCACCCAGGGGCAGTTCCTGACGCTGAAGGCCGACATCGACGGCGAAGATGTGCGCCGCTCCTACTCGATTTGCTGCGGCGTCGACGATGGCGAACTGCAGGTCGGCATCAAGCGCGTGCGCGACGGCAAATTTTCCAACCACGCCAACGACCACTTCAAGGTCGGCGAAGAGGTCGAAGTAATGCCGCCGCAGGGCAGCTTCTTCACCACGCTCGACGCCGACAACCGCAAGAACTACATGTGCATCGCCGCCGGCAGCGGCATCACGCCGATTCTGTCAAACATCAAGACCATCCTCGCGCGCGAACCCGGCAGCCGCGTCACGCTGATCTTCGGTAACCGCCGCAGCAACTCGGTCATGTTCAAGGATGACCTGAGCTTTCTCAAGAACCGTTACATGACACGCTTCCAATGGATCAACATCATGGACGAGGAAGACCAGGGCAGCGATTTACTGAATGGCCGCATCGACAACGAAAAAGGCAGCGCGCTGCACCGTTCGCGCCTGATCGATATCCGCAACACCGACGAGGCGCTGATCTGTGGCCCCGAGGCGATGATGTCCGAAGTCTCGCGCGGATTTCGCGCCTCGGGCCTGGAAGATTCACAGATTCACTACGAACTGTTCGCCAACTCGGCCGAGGACTCGCAGCAACACCTGGAGAAGGCGCAACAACGCGTCGAAGCCTACGGCGAAGAAAAATCGAGCCGGGTCACCGTCATCGCCGATGGCCGCTCGGTCGCCTACAACCTCGCCACGGTCGGCGAGAACATTCTCGACGCGAGCATGTACAACGGTCTCGACCTGCCCTATTCCTGCAAGGCCGGCGTCTGCTCGACCTGTAAGGCGAAGCTGATCAAGGGCGAGGTCGACATGGACATCATCCACGGCCTCGAACCTCATGAAATCGAAGCCGGCTACGTGCTCACCTGCCAGGCGCACCCGATCTCTGACGAAGTCACCATCGATTTCGATCAGTAGATATGCGAGCTAGGGTGAATTTTCGTCGAGTAATTTTCTAATTTCATCTAATGACTTATCTTTTGTTGGAAGCTTCTTGCTGGCATAGTTTTCAAAAAACTGGCGTGCATTGTATAAATGATATTCCTTCTCAGGAGCCATTATTTTGGTATCCAGTCTTGCTCCTGCCCTGATTAGTATTTCCAGGTACTCGGGGTCTCGGTACAGTATCGCTTCGTGTACCGGCGCTAATCCGTAATCCCCCGGACTATTTACCGGCTCGCCGCGCGCGATGTAAAAATGTAGTAGTTTCAATCCTCTGGATCTATTTAACCCTGCATTGTTTAAACTTCGCCCAACCCAGGAAATCGTTGAAATCTTGTCATCGCCTGTGAATATCTCCCCGCTGTAGGGGAAATCGGTATTTTTTAGCATCCAGAACGCAAGGTTGGGACTAACCAGAGACTGCGTTGTAAAAGGTGAGTAGGTATAGTTTTGTGGATGCCCTGCCGCGATTTGTATCAATATATCTGAACTCAACCCCCAGTAGCGCCAGCTAAAATAAATCCTGGGGGAATATAGAATTGGAATAATGAGTATAACGATTGGAATTATTCGTTTTATTGACATTTTTGCAACAGCCTATTTAGGAGGCATACGGCCTCATACTGTATTTTGGCGAGCAGGCATTATTCACGAGATATTTAACCATAAGCTGGAAAAGGTAACTGTAAATCTCTGAATTATATCCTGACCATACATACCCATGCCTGCTTGTGGCCAAAACACGGAGTTCGTTGAGCAGCACCAGGCGCCTCTTTTGAAGCTATCAGACACCGAAATCGTTCATTTCAGAAGCAGGGTGCATTCTTCGAAAGCGATTTCGACTGGGTCCCGGCTAAGTGGGCCGCATGCGGTCCGGGATGACCCAATCTTTTAAGTCATTCCCGCGCAAGCGAATCTTATACCGAGACGCCGGTGGGAGATCCCGGCGGTCCGACGCATCGGTAACGCTGGCGGGTTTCCGGCGGTCCGACGATTCGGATGACATCGCCTTAGGGCGATGTCACTTTTTGACGAGGGTGAGCACGTCGTAGTTGGCGACGACCTGGTTGTCCTGGTTGATAATAGTGGTATCCCAACGCACTTCACCGTAATCCTCGGTTTCGCGGTTGACCTTGTGCTTGCAGGTGAACTGCACCTGCAGCACGTCGCCGGTATACACCGGCGACGCGAAGCGCAGGTGGTCGAGGCCGTAGTTGGCAAGCACCGGGCCTTCCCCGGGCCAGACGAACAAACCGGCGGCCATCGACACCAGGAAGTAGCCGTGTGCGACGCGGTCTTCGAAGAACGGGTTGCGTTTGGCCGCATCCGCATCCATGTGCGCGTAAAACTTGTCGCCGCTCAGTTCGGCGAAAGCTTCGATGTCGGCGAGCGTAATTTCGCGCTGGTCGGTAACGATCGCATCCCCGATTTCGAGCTGCTTGAAACGTTTTTTAAACGGATGAACCGCATCGAGCTTGCGTTCGCTGCCGGTCATCCATTGACCCGTAATGGCAGTCAGCATATCCGGGGATCCTTGCAGCGCGCTGCGCTGCATGTAGTGCTTGACGCCGCGAATGCCACCCATTTCCTCGCTGCCGCCGGCGCGGCCGGGGCCGCCGTGGACCAGCTGCGGCAGCGGCGAACCGTGGCCGGTGGACTCCTTCGCGCAAGCCTCGCTCAACACCATCACGCGCCCGTGGCAGGCGGCGATGCCGGTGACGAGCCGGGTCGCAACCGCGGCATCGGCGGTTATCACCGAGGCCACCAGGCTGCCCTTCCCGCGCGCGGCAATTTCGATAGCTTCGTCGTCGTCGCGGTAAGTCATCAAGGTACTGACCGGGCCGAAGGCCTCGACATCGTTGGCGTTCGACTGCATCGGGTCGGTGGCGTGGAAGATCACAGGCGCCATGAAGGCGCCGCGTTCGGCGTCTGCGTCGATCAGTTCGATGTCGGCGCCACGGTTGACGATGGTTTCGTTGCCGGCGGCGAGCTTTTCGACCTGCGCCAGCACGTCGGCGCGCTGCTCGAGTCCGGCGAGCGCGCCCATGCGCACGCCCTCGCTCTCGGGATTGCCGATGGTGGTTTTGGCGAGTCGCTGCGTGAGTGCTTCGGCGACGGCCTCGAGACGCTCGGCGGGCACGATCGCGCGCCGGATCGCGGTGCATTTCTGCCCGGTCTTGGCGGTGATTTCGCGCGCGACTTCCTTGATGTAGAGATCGAATTCGACCGAGCCGGGTTCGACATCGGAGCCGAGAATCGAACAGTTCAGCGAATCGGCTTCCATGAAGAAGCGGACCGAGTTTTCGATGATCGCGGGCGTCTTTTTCAACATCAGGCCGGTCGAGGCGGA
>Ga0255049_10001938_pt1 | contig 11150 bp, 8 predicted proteins | sample JV7_2_3_MG_FD_183615 | JGI IMG/M metagenome (GOLD analysis project Ga0255049, IMG submission 183615) | Seawater microbial communities from Jervis Inlet, British Columbia, Canada - JV7_2_3 | ecosystem: Environmental > Aquatic > Marine > Inlet | place: Canada: British Columbia | collected 2016-10-06
AATTGGACGACGGCGTGACGTGGGCGATGTTGCGCCCCTTCATGTCGGAAACTTTCGTGATGTCGGTGTCCTTGTGGGTGATCAGCTGCAGCTTGTAGCCGAATTTGCCATCGTGCTTACCCATAATGGCGATCGGCACATAACCGGCCAGATTGACGCCGAACACCGTCGGACCGGTCGAGATACCGGCGACGTGCAGGCGGCCGGAACGCATGGCCTCGACCTGGGCGGCATAGGATTCGGCGCCGTACCATTTGACCTTCTTGCCGGTGGCCTTAGATAAATGGGCCATGAACTCGGTGAACACGTTCTCGTAAACGGAAGGATCTTCCACCGGGGTATAGGAGAATATGAGGGTATCCGGATTCAGCCACTCACTTGCTTCCGTTGGCGTATCGGCGACCAGATCGCCGTCAGCGTCACAGAAACGGGAGTCAAGATCACCCCGGTTACTACACTCCGCCGCCGAGAGAGGCGCAGATATTCCAAACAGAAAAGCTGCGGCAAAGAGACTCGCGGCGCAGGCGCGCGTCATCCGACGTAGCAAAATATTGATGATCATGATTTTCTCTCCGATTGTTATTATCGACAGGAGACTGCGGCCTTTCCCCAGGCCCTTGCCCAAAACTCGCACGGACATAGCTTCCGGGAGGCCCTGTCTTCCCGCAGTGTCCGAGCGATACCGAGCGTTAATTCTAATCCATAGAAAAACAATTACAACAATTAAGAGACTCCCCACCGAAATTGTTACCAGCGTCCGCTTGGTGACGTTGGACTAAACCGCTCTCGCGGTAGCGGGTGCCAGCCTGTGAGTTCCTCTATCTAAATTCTATCCGCGTATCTTTTATGTTTGAGCAACGATGCGGCGAAGGAGAAACCAGGCAACAGGATTAGCCAAAGTTACTTGCTGGATATAGATGTAAATTTAGTCATTATAATTTTCCTTACTCTGGTTAATTGACGGCGTTTATAATTCGGTTATTTTGGGTATGGCACCCGACCGCCGAAGCCCGGACATTTTCGGCCTTCTGAACTGGCGATGCAACCGCGCCGCGCCGCGGGGCGCTCGCCTCGACTTATGCGGCATGGCAATATTTTACGTGGGAGAATTGGCTTGAATCATCTGCTGGCACTGGATCGTCTTGCAAATCGCTACTTCATCATGCGTCACGGCCACAGCCTCGCGAATCAGCAGGGAATTATCGTCAGCGACCCCGCAAACGGGTGCTCGGGCTTCGGCTTGAGCGAACGCGGCAAGGCCCAGGTGCGCGATAGTCTGCAACAGGACAAGCTGCTCGACGCCAACACGATCATCGTCAGCTCAGATTTCCGGCGCGCCTACGAATCGGCCGGCATTGCTCACGAATTGCTCAATTGCCGCTCACCGCTGGAATCGGATGTACGCCTGCGCGAGCGCAATTTCGGAGAACTCGAACTGGGTCCGGACAGCGCCTACGACGAAGTCTGGCAACGGGATGAACTCGACCCGGACGGTGGGTTCCGGGCGGTGGAAGGCGTCAACCAGGTCATGGCGCGGGTGACCGCGCTGATTGCCGATTGCGAGCAGCGTTACGCGCAGCGGTCGTTGTTGCTGGTGTCGCACGGCGATGCCCTGCAGATACTGCAAACCGCCTTTGCGCGCCGCGACGCCTCGGCGCATCGGCAACTTGTACACCTGCAGACCGCCGAAATCAGGCACTTGCTGCCGTCGCCGGTTGCTGCAATATGAAGGCTAAATACCGTCCAATATCACCAGGGTGCAACGGGCATTGTCCCGTCGCAGCGGTTTAACCGGTGCGTACTCCTCGGAATCGACAAATGCGCGCGCCGCCTGCATGTCGGGGAATTCGATGATGACCATGCGCGTCGGCGTCCACAGATCGGTTTCGAGGATATCCATATCGCCGCCGCGAACCCGGTAAACGCCGCCGAAACTTTCGGCAATGGGTTTCGCAAGCGCCTTGTACTTTTCATACTCCTGCGCATTTTCGATCGCGGTATCGACCACGAGGTAGGCCGTCATATTTCGCTCCTGTAACACTCACAAAGGGTTGTGTATTATGTACGAGTTTTATCAATATAACCTGTTGAAATTAAAGAATTTGTTTGGGTAACCGTCAAGGTAACATCAACGCGTTCGGCTCACCAGGTTGCTGCGAGTAAAAGTAGTGTCAGGCAGCTGGCATGCCCGGTGGTTGTAATCTGGCTAAGATGACCCGGCGGGAAGGGGTGATAATTGGCGTGTCGGCGGGAATCAGTCAGAATTCTGATGTTCCAGAACTGGACGGCGTCGTGAACCTCTTTACTTTGCCTGGTGGAATAGTGAAAACAGGGGGTTTATATTTCCTCGTATAGACGCCCCTATTGTCAACTTGAATATTCACCTTTTAATCACCGAGCGGGTTTTGACCGTGGACTAACATCCTCGTATTCGCGTGCTGGTTAACTGCTTGCCACAGATAATGTTGTTTACCATCAATTTTGATGAAAACCTCATCAATGAAAAATGTATCACCGAATCCTCGATGTTTTCTCTTCAATTTAGCAGAATATTTTGGGCCAAATTTACAGCACCATAATCGGATCGATTCGTAAGTGACCCTTATCCCGCGCTCAGTTAACAAATCTTCAATATCACGGTGGCTGAGATTGAATCTGTAGTAGAGCCATACTGCATACTGGATGATTTCAGCGGGAAATCTATGACTCTTGTAAATATTTGACTTTATCATCCAGCAATTGTCGCTGAACTTCAGTTAACTTGTCAGTACCCTATCATGAATCGCTGAACCATCTGACACCGGCTGATGTGTTTTATGGCCGCGGACAGTCAATACTCGATCAAAGGGAAGCAATCAAATAAAACACCTTGGCCATGCGGCGAAAGATGCATTACGATAACCGCAATTATTTAAACCTGATGAGCTGAACTGTCTCTTAGATCAGGACGCCATCTGTCCAACTTGGTTTGACGACGTACAACCTTGTCTATCAAGGCTAATCCGCTGCCGAGGGCGAGGGTCTGTCATGCACTGTATTAGCCCACCATATGGCATCGTGAACGACTTTGTCTTGAGCCTATTGCCCGAATTGGGCACGTTGGGTTCTAAACGGGGGAGTTGGGGTGACCCGCTCCTCTACCAGCTAGTACGGTATGGATAATTTATGCCGGTTCCCATAATGAACGAGGATAGATTTATCATTTCTGTCACATGTGGTATTTCGGATGGTGGGCAGTGGTTCTGGGCTTGGATCTCTTGACTAGCGGGGACTAACTAATTGCAAAAATATAATGAAGTCAATAGTTGTTATCAAATTAGTGATCACTTGTTTGATGAATTATCGAGCAATAGCAACAATGGTGCTGCTCGTAAAAAAGCATTGGCGTCTGTCTCTCAAAGGGAGTGGAGAAGTACCTCACTTGTTTCCTATCAGTCTGCCGGGAAATTACTGGTGATCGATCAAGTTAGTCAAAATAAGGATCAAGATCGTGCAATTAAAATCGCCAACGAATTGGCTGGTGATGGTTTCAATGTCATAGTCTTGATCAGTGGCAATAATACGTATGCTTCTGGTTCTTTGATTAACCAACCATTATCGACAGAAAATGTCAGCGTGGTTGCCGACGAGTTGCAAGAGTTCAGCGGTTTTCTGGGTCATTTTTCTGTACAGCTTAGTTTAGCCGGTAAAGACAACTTTGATCTGGTACTCGACTTCGGCACACCGGCATGCCTGCAACTTGAAGTGTTACCGCCAGGCTATTATGCGCCGGGGGATGACCCGGAGAAATTACGCGCCGCATTAGAGGCCATCCCGCAGATGATCGGGGAATTTGGAAAACCGGTATATGTGAAATACCAGACAGATATCTGTGCCCATAGCAACGTAGGCATTACCGGTTGTACGCGCTGTCTTGATTGTTGTCCTGCGGAGGCGATCCAGGATAAAGGTGAAAGGATAGAGGTGAATACCAATTTGTGCCGGGGTTGCGGGATTTGTACTGTGGGTTGTCCTACCGGTGCACTGTCATATACCTATCCCACTGTACAGCAATGGTTGATCATGGTCCGGGAATTATTAGCGGACTATTATAATGTTGGGGGGTCGCAACCGGATCTGTTGATCTATGATAACAAGGGAGAAAGTGTCTTGCTTGATAATGCCGGTACACTTCCAGAAAACGTGATCCCGGTGCCCGTTGAAGAAATCGGTTCGGTTGGTATGGATGCCTGGCTGTCCACTCTGGCTTATGGTGCCAACAGTATTGCCTTGTTGATTGGGAACGACACACAAGAGAGTATTCTCACAGGGATCAAATACCATTTGTCTGTTGCACATAGCATGCTTAATGGCATGGGATATTCAGATGATCGGTTACGCTTGATTGAGTTAAACGAAGACAAGACACTTTTGATCGGTAATAAAGAAACGCAGTCTTTTGATAATAATCCTGCGGCGGTTTTTCAGCCTTTCGATAAACATAAGACCATCAGATTTGCACTGAACCATCTTTATCAACATGCACCGGAGCCACAAGAGTTGGTTGTGTTGCCAGAGGGATCGGCATTTGGCGAAAACCAGGTTGATCAGAAAACCTGTACGCTCTGTATGAGCTGCGTTGCTATCTGCCCGGTTCAGGCGTTGCAGCATGATACTGAACAACTGCAATTGAGTTTCATGGAGTCGAATTGCATACAGTGTGGCCTGTGTCGCAATGCCTGCCCCGAAGGCTCGATTACACTGGCCTCCCGTTATATTTATAATGATGCACTTGCAAACGAACCACGGCTGCTAAACGAGGACACGCCCTTTTGTTGTATTACCTGTGGCGAACCTTTTATCAGCAAACGGATGTTCGATAGTATTGCGGAAAAACTTGCCGCTGCCGGTAACTGGGATGTGAGTGATGAGGTTACGCCGGACTGGGTACAGATGTGTGGGAACTGCAGGGCTAAAGATCGTAGACAATAAAAAGACAGTAGGCAGTAAGCAGAAATTGATATAGAACATGCACATGGGAATTATGAATCACAGAGAAAAGCTGAATCAAAAGAATTCAACCCGTTGCCCGAAAGCAGGGCACCGCCACAAGGGAGTTTGTTCGGGTAGCCGACGAGATCAGTTTGACTCAGTCAACTCACCAAATTACTGCCAGCAAAAGTAGCGTCAGGTAGTCGGCATGCCTGGTGGCGGGAATCGAAGTCAATGACGAAACCCTGTCGTTCGACGTAATGCGTGATGTGGCGCTCGGACCCGGGCATTACCCGGGACAGTCGCAAACGCTCGAACTGATGAAAACCGATTACCTCTATCCTGACCTTGCCGACCGCTCTACCCCGGGCGCCTGGGAAGAAGAGGGCAGCCTCGATATAATGGCGCGCACCCAGCGAAGTGTGAAACAGGTACTGTCGACCCATTACCCTGATCACCTCGATGCGCATACCGATGCGGCTATCCGCGCGAAATTTCCAATCCTGCTTGCAGCGGAGGATATGCCCCCCGGCAATGGCCGCTGGTAAGCTACGCGAACTGATAGGCAAAAATAATGCCTGGTTTTATTGGATTGGTCCCTAAGTGCCGCAGGAAATTGGCGAGATATTACGGCAAACGATGCCGGTCATGCGTGAGATTTGCAAAACCATTGGTTTGATTGCCGACAATCCGGTTAATGTTTTAATCATGGGCGAAAGTGGTGCCGGTAAGGAACGGTGGCGCGCGCGATCCACGCGTCCATCAATCCTAGAGAAGAACCTTATGTCGCGGTTAACCGCGCTGCACTGGTAGAAACCCCGCTCGCTTTAATTCTATAGCGGCTGTCCTGACGGCTTTGTTAGAAGATGAGAATGGTTCGCAATTGTTGCAGTTCTCGTCATTTAGTATAAAATACGATTTTCGAGCTAGATAATTTAGGGTCACACTGATTAATTCCAATAATTTGAGATAATACCGGAACATCTCGATATTAGAAAAACCTCGCCGAGTGCGAAAGACTTTATTCAAAAGAAAGCCTATCGCAATCGGCCACTGAGTGAACAGGACGAATCAGCTAATCGATACAAATCAAAGATACGTGCCAGAGTTGAACATATCTTTGGCGTGATGAAACGGCAATTTGGATATAACAAAGTACGTTATCGAGGGCTGGATAATAATGCCCACAGTGTGTTTACCAAATGTGCGTTAATCAATTTGGTGATTGCGAAGCGACCATTAATGGCAGCCTTGGCAGGATAGTTACGCCTGAGATTTGGAAAAAACCGGTGACACCGGTCAAATGACTGTGCAATCGGCATAGTTACCGGCGATAACTTCAAAACTAAATGGGGCTCGTGACGAAATGCTAATTGATCAGAGCTGCCTTAGGTTCCATTTGACTTGCGTCAACACAGCAACCTAAATTTTTTAGATTGTATTTGATGGCACTAAATTTCTCAGGGTGAATCATGAAAAACAAAACTATCAGCCCCACCGCCCCACCAGAAGACCACGCCGTTACCGATGACTCCATTCCTGTGAATGTCGATATGTCGCCTGCTAACAATTCTTTTCACTCCAGGCGAAATTTTTTAAATCGCTTGGGTATAGGTATTGCGGGAGGCGCGGCAATAGCCGCAGCTACCGTTACCGGAAGTCAACCGGTGATTGCCGCCGTTAAGTCGGCAACAAAACGTAAGATTCAATATGCGATGGTGATCGATACGCGTCGTTGTATTGGATGCCATGCCTGTACGGTTGCCTGTAAGAGCGAAAACGATGTGCCATTGGGACATAATCGCTGTTGGGTAGAGTATACAGAGAAGGGTAGTTTTCCGAATGTAGATCGGAGTTTCCTGCCACGATTATGTAATCATTGCTCAAAACCTACCTGTGTTGACGTTTGCCCGACTGGCGCCACCTATAAGCGGAAGGAAGACGGCATCGTCGTTGTCGACGATAGCAAATGCATTGGTTGTAAATACTGTATACACGCCTGTCCATACGATGCCAGGTATCTCAATCCAGTTACGGGAACAGTCGACAAATGCGATTTTTGTTTTCACCGAGTTTCACAAGGACTTGAGCCAAGTTGTGTCAATACTTGCCAGGGTCGAGCTCGAATATTCGGCGACATTAATGACCCTCAAAGCGAAGTATCCCAGCTGATAGCGAAAAATGCCCATTCAGTATTGCTGAAAGGAATGGGCACCGAACCAAATGTATTCTACATCGACGCAGATCACTCGGATCCGCGTGATGCGATTTATCAAAACCGATATATCCGGGTGGAAACTCACCGCAAGGAAAAAGAAAGGAGATAGTCATGGACCACGAACTTATCTGGGGACTTCCCGTCATTGGTTATCTTTTCCTGGCTGGCTTAGGAGCCGGAGCATTAGTGACCAGCACTTCACTGTTGTTGCGCGGAAAAAACAATCCGGACTACTTCAGGCTGGCCCGATATGGGGCCGTGTTGTCGATACCCACAGTTGCACTTGGAACCGCATTGTTGGTGCTTGAACTCGGTTCTTTCCAGTCGGGGTTTTGGTTTAAATGGATCAATTTATACACGGTAATCAATTTATCACCCATGTCACTCGGCTCGTGGTTGTTAATCTTATATTTCGCTATCGCGGCACCTTATGTCTATACGTTTCTGGTGCCGAATAGTCATAGCGAGGATCGATTTGCAAGCTTGCGCAGGAACCTGGCATACCCGTGTATAGCTCTAGGTATCGGCGTTGCCGTTTACACTGGTGTGTTGCTGGGGGCGATGCCAGCTCGGCCGCTGTGGAATTCACCGATTCTGGCCCTGTTGTTTCTAATTTCCGCGATTTCGACCGGCATTGCATCGGTCCTCTTGAGCGATTGGATCGCAGCTAAAACTGGCAGCGCTAAATGGTGTGCTGAAAATTTAGGCTGGGATCGAGAGCGCGACTCTTCAGGTAAGGCAAACGCCGAGTATCTGTTGGCATCGACAGACACCATTTTCATAGGATTTGAAATTATGGTGATCTTCCTTTACTTCATGTATGCCCACCTGACCGTGGGCGATGTAAGAATGTCTATCAAGGTATTTGAGGCCGGCGGCGCATTGACTACTCATTTCTGGGTTGGCGTTGTCCTGATTGGATTGATGATACCGGCGATATTGGAAATTCAGAAAATATTACCCAGATTGTTGAGAGGCGGACCCTATGTGCACAGCGGGGTAATGATAGTCGTCATTCCTACAATGGTGATAGTAGGTGGTTTTTTATTACGCTACGTTATCGTGGTTGGCGGCCAAATAAGTAAGCTTGCTGGCATCTAATTAACGAGGTTTAGGAGTGGATTATGTTATCTAGACGAGATTTCTTTAAAGTCGGCACATTGGCAGTGGGGTCACTAGCTGCCAGTAGCGCTGTTCTGGCAGAGCCACCAAAGAAACTGTTACAAGGTGGAAAAGATTTCTCGAGGCGCACCGGGCTTGAGCGGGAAATGAAACCCTCCGCATGCTGGCAATGCGTCTCCCGATGCCCGAATGTGGGATACGTGGAAGATGGCCGCCTGGTTAAAATTGAGGGACAAATCAATTCCATCAGAACGCATGGTTTAATTTGTGCAAAAGGCCAGGCGGGTGTGAATCAGTCCAACGATCCAGATCGAATACTGTATCCGATGAGACGAACCGGGAAACGCGGTGAAGGCAAGTGGAAGCGTGTGACCTGGGATGAGGCATTGGGTGAAATCAGCGAACGTCTTGACAAGCTCAAACAGGAAGGCCACCCCGAAAAATTCATGTTTCACTACGGTCGAATGAAGGCCAGCTCCTCGAAAATTATAAAACAATTTTTAGCGGCTTATGGCACCGGCACCATCGGTAATCACACCTCTATTTGCGAAGGTGGCAAATGGACTGCCCAGGAATTTACCTGGGGTAAGCACTACGATAACTGGGATTTCGACAACACCCAGTTCGTACTGAATTTCGGCAGCAACCTGTTTGAAGCTCATACCAATCACGTATCGACCGCGCATCGGCTGGTCAATGCCATCAACGATCGTAATGTCCGCGTAGTTACTTTTGATGTGCGCCTGTCGAATACAGTTTCCAAATCGGCCGAATGGGTACCAATCAAACCAGGTACAGATCTGGCGGTAGCCCTGGCGATGTGCAATGTCATCATGATGGAAGACCGTTACCTGAAACACGGGCTGGATTTCTTTAAGTTTTGTCGTTTCACAAAAGACGTTAATGCCACCAACGAGCAAAAAATCAAGGCATTAAAGAGCCACCTGAAAGACTATACGCCCGAGTGGGCAGAGCAGCAAAGTGGCGTCAGTGCGAGCAAAATCAAAGAGCTTGCCCGAACTTTTGCGACCGTGCATCCCGCCGTGGTGATCAGTTATCGTGGCGCCGTCGCCCATCACAATGGTCATGACTGCGAACGCGCTATACAGATGCTGGCGTCAATCACCGGTAACGTCGAAATTCCCGGTGGGCGGTGCCATGGTGTAGGCCCTTCCTGGAAATATCCCAAGGGCGCAAAAAAAGTGCCCAAGGCAAAAAAACTCAAGGTTCTGGACGGGTTTAAAGGGGTGGTACCGTTTGCTACGCACCACATCAGTCATCAGGTCCTGGATGTAATTGCGGATGGCAGCCTGGGACGACCTGACATCTACATGTGGTACTGCTACCAACCGGTCTATTCAAATCCGCAAACTGGCAAAAATATCGAAGTGCTAAAGGACGAAACAATACTTCCATTCACGGTGGCAGTATCTCCGTTCTATGACGAGTCTTCAGCATTGGCGGATATCATTTTGCCCGATGCAACCTATACCGAACGCTGGGACTGGGAAGACATGGTAAGCCCCATACAGGTGCCGGAGTATTATATTCGCCAACCGTTTGTCCAGCCTCCAGGCGAAGTCCGGGATTTCAAAGACGTAGTGATCGAGCTGTCCGAGCGAATGGGAAAACCCTTAGGGTATAAAAGTGCAAAAGAATTCGTTCAACGCTCTTGCGAATTGACGCCAGCTATTAAAGAAGCAGGCGGGTTTGACTACATGGTAAAACACGGCGTTTTTGTCAAGCCGGGTGAAAAACCGCATTATTACCGATTCAAGAAGGTTATTCCGGCGAGCAAACTCGACAGTGACGATATTGTTCTCGATCCTGATACGAATGTTTACTGGAACTGGAAAAAGGCGAAAGTTTCTTCCCGTGAAGAAGCGCTGAAGAAAGGTTATACCCATACCAAGAAATCTTCTAAAGGCTATGTCGGACAAAAAATAGGCGACACGGTCTACCGGGGATTTCCACCGGATAAGGTGAATAAAACCGGTTTCATGGAATTGTATTCGGAAATCATGGAAGAAAAGGGATTACCGGCAATGCCTACCTGGCACCAGGTGCCAGAGCACACGGATATGGGAGATGATGAACTCATTCTGACCACCTACAAGGTTAATGTTCAGAGTCACTCCCGAACCCAGAATTGCAAATGGTTAACCGAGATATATCACCAGAATCCTGCCTGGATCAATCCGGAAACGGCTGCCAAGTTTGGCATCAGCGAAGGAGACAATGTGAAATTGAAGTCTTCCTTGGGTGAGATCGAAACCAGGGCGCGCGTGACTCCCGCTGTCTTTCCCGGCGTGATATCTATTGCAAACCATTGCGGACATTGGGAGTATGGGCGTATGGCTTCTGGCAAGTCTACGCCCGACAGCCAGGAAGATCCTGATTATGCTCGTAAATGGTGGAGCGAAAACGGCGTACATCCAAACTGGATTATTCCGTCTCAGGTCGACCCCGTCAACGGGCAGCAGCGCTGGATGGATACTGTTGTCAAAGTCAGCAAGGTCTAATCTCGATGCATGCTTTAGCTGATGACGTCAACTTAACGGAAAAAGAAATTTCAAGTGCCGAATTAGAGTCCCGACAGGGACTCTATCGGTTCTTCGGACGACTTTTATCGAGGGAAATTGACCAACAACTGCTGGACGAATTAAGAACACCGGCATTCGCTGCGGCAATGACTGGATTGGGTATACGCCTGGATGAACTAACGCATGATGATGACTCTATTCTGGAGCAGTTGGCAATAGAATTTACCCGTTTGTTTCTGGGTCCGGGAAAGCACGTTTCTCCACACGAATCGGTACAAATTGGGCAAAACGGTATC
>Ga0255049_10001939_pt1 | contig 11142 bp, 11 predicted proteins | sample JV7_2_3_MG_FD_183615 | JGI IMG/M metagenome (GOLD analysis project Ga0255049, IMG submission 183615) | Seawater microbial communities from Jervis Inlet, British Columbia, Canada - JV7_2_3 | ecosystem: Environmental > Aquatic > Marine > Inlet | place: Canada: British Columbia | collected 2016-10-06
GAGAACAGTGTTACTGACGCCGCCACCTACCAGGATTTCTTCGTCGTCCTCGACAAAGCCATGTTCCTGACTCTGCACAAGGTTGACTGATCGAAGCTTGCGGGGCACTTCCGTGAAGTGCCTGTAGAATACCCCAATGAAGACAATCACCCGATTGCGCAGGATTACCCTCGCCCTCGTGTTCGCGAGCGTTTTGGCTTCCGCCGATAAACGTCCGGCGGTCGACCTGCAGCCGGTCCTCGACCAGGTCCGGGTAGATCAGCAAGTGCCGGGCGTGAGCGCAGTCGTGGCACGCGAGGACGAAGTGATCTTCGCGGGCGCCAGCGGTGTAGCCGATCTGGAAACAGGCCGCAAGATGACGCCCGACACGATTCTGTACGCGGGCTCATTAACCAAGATCTTTACAGCTGTTTTGACACTGCAGCTGCTCGAACAAGGTGAACTGTCCCTCGACGATGTCGTTGCTGGAATAGCAAACGAGTCGTCTCCAGCGCACGACGACATACTCGTCTCACACTTACTCACGCATGCATCCGGACTCGATAGAGAGGGAGATTTCGGCTACTGGTTCACTGCCGATTTCCCGGATGACGCAGCACTCGCGAGTTATCTTCTCGGCACAGAGCTTCGCAATCAACCCGGCACATCGGTCAGCTACTCCAACATTGGTTACGCAGCGCTCGGACCGGTCGTTGCGCGTGCGAGCGGTCAGAGCTACGGCGACGCTTTGCAGACTCGAGTACTCGGTCCATTGGGCATGGAGTCGTCGGGTACGTTGCATCCTGGTCCTGAACTCTCGTCCGGTTACTCGCCTGTGAACCGTGTACTCCCGAATGAAGAACAGCCGTTCGCAGGTCTTGGTCGGCGCATTGGTAACCGGCACGTCCGTGAGTATCACGATGCCAAAGCAATGACGCCCGCTTTCGGGGCCTTCACCAGTTCACGCGACCTGAGTCGACTCGCTCGCATGCTGCTGGGCTATGGCAGCACCGTAGTATTGTCCGCTGACATGCGCGCGCGTCTCCTGACCCCGCAAGCCGGGATACGCGGGTACGGGATCAGGCTCGGCACACATCGAGGTCGTCCTGTTGCACGACATGGCGGCTGGTTTGCTGCTCATCGCACCCATCTGCTGCTGGATCTGCAGTCCAATATCAGTGTCGTTGTGATGGCTAACAGTGACAGCGCTGCGCCGGATGAAATCGCTGAGGCGCTGCTCGACAGCGTGCTTGACGAAGCGAGCCGATGAAAGCAACGCTCAAATTTCTGGCCAATCTTGATGGGCCTCTCGTCTACATTCCCTCCAAGGGCGGCGGTGATGAGACAGAACATGGCGGCAATTTCACGCTGCGGGAAGTGAATATTCACGACGGCCGCCAGGAAAAACTCTCGTCCGACCTGGACGTCGAAGGATTCATTCTGGCGCCGCAGCATACGGCAGTCGACGACTTCTATGACAACGCGCAGATCAACTCGACCTACCACGATGAAGTAAAAGCGCTGTTGATGGAGACAACGGGCGCGACACGTATCGATATCTTCGATGACACGAGACGATCGTCTTCTGTAACGATACAAAGGGATAGGAATATTCGTGAAACCGCGGCGGTCGTTCACAATGATTACACCGCCCGCTCCGGCGTCAAACGGCTGCGTGACCACTTCGCCGATGATCCCGAAGCAGCGGAAAAGTTGTTGCAGAGGCGGTTCGCGATCGTCAACGTATGGCGCTCGATCGCCGGGCCGATTCACAACCATTCGCTAGTGATGTGCGACGCCACGACGGTCAAACCCGACGACCTGGTGTCAATGGAACGTCGCGCCGAGGAACGCGCCGGCGAACTGCAGATCGCTCTGCACGATTCGGCGCAGCGTTGGTATTACTTCCCCGAGATGCAAATGGATGAGGCGCTGCTGTTCAAAACCTTTGATTCGGCAACTGACGGGCGTACGCGTTTTACGATTCACTCGGCCTTCGAGGACCCGAATGCAGCCGTGGACGCAGCAGCGCGTGAGAGTATCGAGACCCGCTGCCTGGTGTTCTTCTAGCTGGAATTATCTGTGAGAGTCATCACCCACCGCCTGATCTGTGTGCTTGCCGTGCTTTACGCGTGGCAGGCCGGCGCACAGGACATTCGTTACGGCCAGTTCGAAGTCACGTTTACGCCCGCGCAATTACTTGATCAACCGACTGTCGACAGCGTATCCGAAGTCATCGGCGCGGACGAAACAATCACCTGGAAAATGTACGTACCCGAAACTTACGATGCGAACAAACCTGCCGGACTGATGGTTTATATTAGTCCGAGCGACAAAGGCTCGATGCCCGGGAAATGGCGAGCCGTTGTCGATGAAGAGAACCTCATCTGGATCAGTGCGAATCACTCCGGAAACGATACTCACACCGCAAAACGAATGCTTTATGCGGTGCTCGGGCCACAAATTGCAGCACAGGATTACCGCATTGATGCCGGCAGAACCTATCTGTCAGGATTTTCCGGTGGCGGCAAAGTGGCCGGCCTGGTCGCAATCGATTTTGCCAATCTGTTTAGAGGCGCGATTTACATTTGCGGTGCAGAACACTGGATGAACGATCCACCGAAATTACTTGCGCAGGTCATGACCAATCGGTATGTCTTTCTTTCGGGCCATGAGGATTTCAATCTTGGTCTGACGCGCAAAATTCATCGGCAATATGAAAATGCCGGAGTACCCAACATTGAGCTGATGATCATTCCACGTATGGGACACAAGACTCCGAATACGAAAGATTTTCGAAGAGCGATCAACTTCCTTGATGAGCGCAAACAGAATGATTGACGGGACAGTTACGTTTGACGGGGCGCCGCCGCCAGGGACGATCAATCTCGGCATCGGCCAGCCTTCCGCTGACCTGTTGCCGGTGGACCTCGTGCGACAGGCGAGCGAGTCCTTTTTTGCCAACGCACAACCGTTCGAACTGAACTACGGTGTTACCGAGGGCGACCCGCGCTTTCTCGATTCGCTGGCGGCGTTTCTGAGTACAAACTACGATGCAGTAGCGACGCCTGAGAGCCTGTTCGTCACGGGCGGCAACTCACAGGCACTCGACCTCGTGTCCACGGTCTTTGCCAGTCCTGGCGATACGGTATTCGTCGAGGAGCCGAGCTACTTCCTGGCGTTTCAGATTTTCCGCGACCATGACCTGAATATCGTTGGCATCCCGATGGACGATGACGGGCCCAATGTCGATGCATTGCAGCAGGCGTTAGCAAAAACAACGCCGGCGTTTCTGTATACGATTCCGAGCTACCACAATCCGACCGGGCATTGTTCCTCTACAGCGCGGCGGCAGCGGCTTGTCGAGCTCGCGCAGCAACACGATTTCCTGATCGTTGCAGACGAGCCTTATCAGCTTCTCTATTACAACGATGCGCCGCCCAAAGCTTACGGCACGATGACCGAGAGTGAGGTCGTGCTGTCGCTTGGTTCGTTCTCGAAAATACTCGCACCAGGCATGCGTCTTGGCTGGATCCAGACGTCCGACTCGCTACGACAAAAAATCATGGCCAACGGATTTATCAACAGTGGCGGCAGCATCAATCACATCAGCTCGCATATCGCGCGGCATGCGATCGACGACGGCCTGCTTGACTCGCACCTCGAGAAACTGCGCTCCGCATATCGCGGCAGGGTTGACGCAATGGACAATGCCCTGCACGGACATTTCGCCGGACTTGCCGAATGGTCACGACCCGATGGCGGTTACTTTTTCTGGATGCGCTTTGATGAATCCGTAGACGCCGTGCCACTGCGAGACAAAGCACGCGAATACGAGACCGGGTTTCAGGCCGGGACCTTGTTCTCCAGCCAGGGCCGGCTACAAAATTTCGTGCGCCTGTGCTTCGCTCACTACAACGAAGACGATATCCGGGAAGGCATCGCGAGGATGCGGCCGCTTTTCTAGAATTCCCAGTTCACGCCGAGGCTGCTGCGCAGCCGATCGTACTCACCCCTGGCGTCGGACGACTCGATTTCTTCCTGTTTGATATCGAAACGCAGCGAGAGACGGTCAGTAAACTGGTACAGCGCGCTCGCTGAGACCTGAACTTCCTGGTATTCCTTCTGCGGCTGGGTCGGATCGTCAAATGCGAACGCATTGTCGTACTGCTGATCGCGGCTATCGATTCTGATGCTCGCCGCGAACTTGTCAGAAAAGTCGAAGTACAACTTGAGATAAATCTTGTCTTTCGTGTAGTCGTTGTAACCCACGTATTCATCATCACGCGTTGTATAGAGGTAGATAAGTTCTGCAACAAATATGTCGCTGAATCGCTGCCGAATCCCGGCCTCCAGCGTATTGTAGGTATACTCAATCGTTGGGTTCTGGCTGGATCCGTTGCCGTCCTCGTCGCGCGAATGGCGTTCGTCGTAGTCACGAACGTGATATCTATACCCTAGCTTGAGGCGTGTATTTGTGCCCAGCGGCATCTTGAATTCACTGCCGAACCAGTACGTCGTCATGTCATAAGAAGACGCCGTAGGCACGTCCTCATAGTCACGCACCGTAAAACCACCATCCAGTTCAAATCGATTGCGGCCGATTCTGTTCTTTAGTTCGAACTCCGCACCAACGCTGAGATAATCATATCGTTGTGAGATGCTCGAACCGTCGTCGAATCGATCGAGGCCGTCATCACGATCGAAGTTTGTTTCACTATGACTTCGAACAATTGCAGCAAACGAAAATTGCTCGGCACTCGACCAATCGGTACCAAGATCTCGTTCCATGCCAAGATGTATCTGGTGATCAGTGCGGTCCGCGTTTTCCAATGCCGAGTCGGTGTAGTAATAGCCTTCATGCCGGTACGAGCCGACGAACTGTGAGCGTGTGGAAAACGGATTGATATACGCCGCATTGAATCGAATCGGCACGTAGGTTCCGGATTGCACGACCGGCACGACCGGGACCGGTGGGTCCTGAGATAGATCTATGTACGAATCGTTTGGCGAGCGAAATGCATTGTCGTCGTAACCAATGCCTGCGGAGAAGCTGGATTCGAATGACGACTGTGGCACGCCGACAACACCGAGCGCATGCAATGACATTTGACGAAGTTTTGGGCTTTCGGCGCGATTGCGTGCTCGCTGGAACCACTCTTCAGCCGCGCTGGAGTCGCCGTTCTTATCCGCCAGGATACCCAGTTGGTAATAAGCAAGCGCCGCCAGTCTGGCATCGTCCGCCGCTGCCATGAATGCCGACTCGGCCTGCGCGTATTGGCCTAGACGGTAGTGCGTCAGCCCCATGTTATAAAACAATCGCGGAGTACTCTTGCCGTTGAGCATGGCGTCATTGTAGTTCACCAGTGCACTGGCGTAGTCGCCAGTTCTGAACGCAGCATTGCCACTTTCGAACAAGCCTTGTGCATTTACGTTTTCATCGTCTGCGGCGTTTGCTGCAAGAGTCGGCGTGATCAGCAAAATGCTGGCGAGGAGTAAGCCGGTTGTTCTTATCCGCATGGTAAACACTTCCGTTGAAAATAATTCTATGCGCCTGATACAGCAACATAGGTCAGCTTAGCAGACCAGACCGTGACGATTGTCACGAAAAAAAACCTTCCCCGAATGGTATCGGGGAAGGCTGGGACTTTGCTCTGACTAGCCTTCAGTCGGGCTTTCTCCAGAGTCTTCATCGGAGTCGTCTTCCGAATCAGAATCGTCGAGATCGTCATCTGAATCATCACTGTCAGAGTCCTCACCATCCGAGTCCTCGCTATCCGAGTCTTCACTATCGACACTGTCAACGCTGTCGGCGCTATCGCTGTCACTGTCACTATCGACATCGTCGCTGTCCGAGTCGTCCAGCTCGAGAATACTGCCCTCTTCGCTATCTGAATCGTCCAGTACGTCAAAAGCCTCGAGGTCCAGGTCGTCTTCGTCCGCAAAGGCTACAGACATCGGCGCCATCGCAAGGGCCATTGCCATGGCCAGGGCGGCTAAAACCGTTTTGAGTTTCCATTTCATGACATATTTCTCCTGTGTTGCATTTTCAAAAATCCTGACGTCAAATTACTGTGACGGCAAATTCAAATGATTGCTGCTTGCCTTCGTGTTCGACTCGCGCGAGGATCGCCCCGCCCTTTCCGGACCGCACGACAATCGGCAGCTGCAAGATGTTGGTTCCCGGGTTGACCGTAGTCGTCCAGCGCACCGATGACTGGCCTTCATAACCGACAACCTCGACACCCGCTGGCAACTGCACAGTCAATGTTGCGGCTTGCAGTTCACGGGTAGAAGCGAAGGTCAGTTTGAATGTCTTCTCAACATTCAGACTGATGGTGACCGTATCGAGCAGGTCGGGGCCGGTGGCTTGCGGCAGATCGGCTGGAAGCGTTAGCACCATCCAGCCAATTACGCCGGCTGCGATCGCACCACCGATGCCTGCAGACGACCAAAATCGTTTTTCGTTGCGATGCGTTTTGACCAGCGCCTGCTCGATGGCGGAATCGAGGAAGCCTTCTTCTGGCTGCTGCAATGGCATGGACCTAAGAGCCCGGCGCAAATCCGTTTTTCTACGCAATAACTCGGCACAGTCATCACAACTCGCCGTATGCGCCTGAAACCCGGTCAGCAGCGCTGCCCCGAGCTCATCGTCAAGAAAATGATCCAGGTTTTGGTGGCACTGGTCGCAATTCATCGTTTTTCTCGCCTCTATGCTGTTTAGACGTAGGTGACGCCTGATCGGGTCCCTCATAAAGTAACTTTTGTAACCGTTCTCGGGCACGATGGCGCCTGGATTTCAGCGTACCCAGAGGAATCCCTGTAATTTCAGCGATTTCCGGGAGGGTATGACCCTCCACATCATGCAGATTGATGATCAACCGGTGGTTGTCACTCAACTGATCCAGGGCGGCTTGCAGCCGCGTTATGGTAAATTCGCCCTCAACCAGTTCCTCTGTAGACGGCTGTGGCGCCGCAGCAGAATCCGGATCGAAACCCAGCTCCGGAGTGCCGACGATGCGTAGCCGATGCGATGCGTATTTGCGCTGATTGTCGATGAACTGGTGATAGACGACCCGGCTGAGCCAGGAGCCGATGGCGTCGACCTCCCGGAGGCGGTCCAGCTGAGAACACAACTTGAGCAGCACGTCCTGCACAACGTCCTGTGCATCCTCGCGATTTCCTGCCAAGCGGTAGGCAAGACGATACATTTTGTCGAGGTGCGGGCGAACCAGCACCGTAAAAGACTTTAGCTGGTTTTTGCTTTCTAACTTCATATCATGGACGATCTTCGAGAACGTGGTTCAAAACAGTGAACCGGCGCACATATTAAGAAAGCGAGTTTCGTTTGCAGCTTAGTCCGCACAAAACGGTCATTCTCAGTGTATTCGTCCTGATCGTCGGCGGCTACGCTTTCATGGCAGCGAATTATCCGCTCGCCTACATCTGGGCAACCTATGAGGATCTGGTTGGCGAGTGGGCGCAAACGGTTTTCTTCTTCGCAGCAGCGATGCTTTCAGTAGTCGTTGCAGTACAAAAGACGCACTACCGCTGGTTTTTCCTTCTGCTGGCGATTGCCTGCAGTTACGTGGTGCTGGAGGAAATCTCCTGGGGCCAGAGAATCTTCGGCTTCTCCACGCCTGAATTCTTAAAGTCACGCAATCTGCAGGGCGAAGCGAACCTGCACAACCTGTTGACCGGGCCGCACAAGACCCTGCTCAAAGATCTTATCAGCATCGCTGTTGCACTGGCCCTGTTCGGCTACGGGCTGCTCTACCCGCTGGCCCGGTCCTGGAACTGGAAGCTGGCCCTGTGGTTCGACAGGATTGGCATCGCCACACCGCCCCTGGTGCTGTGGCCATTCTTCACGCTGGCCGCAATATTCGAACTCAAACCACTGAGTTTCAACGAGGCGGAAATCGCCGAATTGCTGGTCGCCTTGGCGCTTGCGATGTTGGCCCTGCACCACCTGGTGGTCATCAAACGGGCATTACCGGGAACCAGCCCGGACTGGAGCCGTAATGATTCTCTTGTGTTTGGGCGGTGGCTAATCATTTTGGTCGCAAGCGGCGTAACCCTGGCAGGCCTGACCACTGTTGGCTTTTATTCGGTACCGAGCAACCAGTCCCGTGTGGACGGGCGAATCGAACGTGGCATCGAGAAATTTGCAGGCAGATACGAGCGCTATGATCGATGCGATATCGCGAACGACCTGTACGAGAAACTACTGCTATTGGAACCGGAGCGCGTGTATATATTGCGCAAGATGGCCGCCTGTTACGAGGAACTCGGGCAGTCCGATATGTCCGACCAGTCACTGGCTCGTGCCATCGGCGTAGACCTGCGGATTTATGCTGAAGACCCCTGGCGCGCGTCCGTCAATCAATCGCTGACTCGCAGTTACCGGCAGGCAGGAGACACAGACAAGGCGCAGGAACACCTTGCACAAGCGCTGGAGATCGGCACTACGCGCATCGAGAAAAACCCCGACAGCGCCAAAGCCGCCTATTCGTATGGACGCACACTGCAGTTAGCCAAACGCCGCAGCGAGGCGCTTGAGCAATTCACACGTGCCTATGAAATCGACCGAACGTCATCCAAGTATCGTAAAGCGTATTACTCCGCACGCGCGGCGTTGTCCCAATAATCAGACAGCTTCGCTGCTTCGTCTTGTTCCGGCTCCTCGATACGTCGCATCGTTGCCGTATCGGCCTCGTCGGGCATTGCGACAGCCGAACGACTTGTACCCTCCGGATAGATCATTTTTATGCGGTGTTCGCTTAAGGCCACGATATCGTTGTCACGCAATACCTGCTTCTGAATTCGCTTCGAATTTACAAACGTGCCGTTCCTGCTGTTCAAATCAAGAATTACGACGGCATCATTGATTCGCACTATGGCCGCGTGATGCTGGCTTACGAATTCATCATCAAGGGCGATGTCACACAACACCGAGCGCCCGATGAGTATCCTGGGCTCGGACAGGCTAAGCTCATGCAGCATTTCGCCTTTATGCGTAACAAGCAGTTTCGGCATAACCGGAAGAAACGCCGGATGATCGATGTCACTCAACTGAATCGGAAAATGATCTGACTGATTCATTACGGCTACTGCGATGCTGTCGAGGCAAATGGACCAGCCGCCCGATGCCACGTACAGCTCATCGCATACATCGATCGAAAAAACATTATCCGGTTGCATCACACCATGAGAAAGCAGTCTTGAGTACAGGTAACCGAGCGACTCGTTCGCTGTTAGCGGTACGAGTGCCAGGTCGCCGGCCAACCGATCGGCAACCGGCCGCATGCTTGGCGATTGCAATATGCGATCAAATGAACGCCCACCGATGAGCACGATGCGTAATGCAAACTTATTATCGATCTTTAACGACGCCAACTTGCACAGCACGCAAAGCGCGCTCGGATACATGCCGTTGATGTTATCGAGAATCAACACCGGAACCTGACTGGAACGCGTCTGTTGCACCACGAACACGTGCAACATGTTGTACAGCTCTTCAGTCGAGCTCAGTTCAACGTCGTAACCGAATTGCGCAAGAATTTCTGACAACAACTGTGGCGTCTTGAGGCGCGCGCCATCAACCGACGCGATCGCTCGATCGTCGCCGACTTCCTTGACGTACTGTTTGATTAATTCCAGTCGACCCGATGACTCAGGCCCGTGCAGCAAACCAATACCCTGCCCCTCCGTCAGGATCATCCGGAGAAACTCAATAGCCGCGCGTTGCGATTTGTACCTTACAAACTTTGTCGGCCGACCTATTTTGAGTACTGGCCGTTCTTCCAGTCCAACATTTTCCACCAAGCTCACTTTCTTACGTAGATGACTGTCGATCTACAGTGGCGTAAAAGGGCGAGGCCGTCTAGATGTCTCAAAATGGCAACAGTCTGCGTGTTGCTTTACTCATTATCGCCTACAGCAAGCCCTCCAAGCCATCCAGGTCATTGATCACCCGCCAGTGCCCGCCGGTTTTCTCGACCCTGCCCTGCCATTCTTTCAATCGGCCCAGGTACTCGCGCGGATCGATGTTGTCGGACCGCAATTTAGTGACGTTGAGCGCGATGACATCGAAACCCGCGAGCTCGACTTCGATATCTCGAATATAGCCTTCCGCAAGGTCTTCCTTGAGGTCCGAGAAGATCAGAATGGTCTTCTTGCCCGTACCTTTCTCGTTCAGATACTCAACAGCCTGGAGAAGACCGCCCGTGATATCGGTGTATGGCGATGGATCGGCATTATCGACAAACTCGCTGATCAGCTGGGCGAATTCACGCTTCTGACGGTTAACCGCGCTTGGCCGATCGTCGAAAGAGGCTTTGGCAACGATATCTTTCTCGCTGAAGCTGCCCGTGTCGATTCTTGCGACAGCAAATGAATCCGTCGCATCGAGCTTGGAGAGCGTGAAACGAATAATCTGCTCGGCCTTGGTGAGCTCAACGGCGTAAGTACCGGACGTGTCGAGCAACATGTAGACGCCCGTGTTTCGCGGCGCGGTGTCGCTACTGCATGCGGCGAGGAATACACATACTGTAATCAAGATAGTTTTCTTCATCGTCCTGCCTCCCTTCTGGTCGCGGCTGAAGCCGCTCTTGCAGGATTTTTCGCGGCTGAAGCCGCTCCTACATGGTCTTCGAGCCAGAGCGGGACAAACAACGGGATGTCATACACCTGCTTGAAGAGCACACCGAGGTAAAGGAATACGTTGCCGAGCAATCGCAATATGAGTGACAACGCACGCATAAACGAGATTGCGATCAGTCCAACCATTGTGCGCAAAGAATGCACGAAGGTCTCCAGCGGTATTGCCACGAACGTCAGAGCAAACGGCAGGATGAAACCCATGCCCATTTGGGCGGCCGTCGTTATCCACATGTATTCGCCGGTTGCCGTTGCACCAAGTTCGCCACGCAGTAGTGCACTGGTTGCGAGTTCGTCGTGCAACAATACCTCACGCATGTAAGCAAGCCCGGCCTCAACACTGGCCAGCAGGAACAGGATCGAGAACGTAATCCAGATCATGCGTACGCGGGTCTTGTCGGGCAATGCACCGATCACCGGGAACAATCGTGTGATCCGCAGCGATTCCATCAGGAACAGGCCCATCGAAATCTCTACCAGGATAATGACCAGTGCAGCGATATC
>Ga0255049_10001940_pt1 | contig 11130 bp, 4 predicted proteins | sample JV7_2_3_MG_FD_183615 | JGI IMG/M metagenome (GOLD analysis project Ga0255049, IMG submission 183615) | Seawater microbial communities from Jervis Inlet, British Columbia, Canada - JV7_2_3 | ecosystem: Environmental > Aquatic > Marine > Inlet | place: Canada: British Columbia | collected 2016-10-06
ATCCCCGATAGTCGCCCTACGTCCGCGACGGTCAGTAGCAGTCTCATTCCACTGAATGGATGTACCCTTGGCCTGAGCCAGAGGCATGCGGTCAAGCAGTCCACCACGGAATACCGTAGCTGTGCCATCTGCAACACCCGGGACAAGTTGCGCCTGTCCCAGCTTCTTGAGTTCTGCAAGGTTTGCCCAGTGTCCACCAGAAGCAGCCATGTGTTTCCTCCTATTTTTCTAGGAGGTTGGTAGAACTACTTGCGTCCAGCGAGGTTATCCATAACCTCTCGTGCTGTATCAAGTACGGGCTTGTCGGCGACTTGGTTGTTTGCAGTCGGACTTGCAGCCGGGATACTGGTCAAGCCTCCAATAGGAGGCGTTGCAGGTGGTGTGCTAGTAGTAGGCGGGGTGGTCGCTGCTACAGGAGCAGGAACACCAAGCTGTCCACCAGCAGCAATGTGCTGCAATGCCAGTGCCATGACCTCAGAGTTAATCGCTGCGGGGTCTGAACCCTTGACAGTTTCCATGACCTCGTCGCTCAAACCATAGGTCTTTTGCAACTGGTCTTTCACCATCTGGTTTTCCAACCCGTGCAATCGAGCAAGCTCTTTTGCCATAGCTGCATCGTCCGTAGACGGAATAGGTGAAGCGGGGTTGTTACCGAACTCCGTGATAGTCCGTTCAAACCCATCTGCCCTATTCTTCTGTTCATCGCCGTAAGCCCGAGTGTTCTTCAACCTCTCGGTAAGTTCTTGCACCTCTGCGGTACGGGATTCCAACGTCGGTGTCTCTACGGGAGGGGTCTCCACTGGTGTCACAGGGACAACAGGAGGAACCGTCGTAGGAGACGGAGCAACGTTGGGGTCTTGTATGCCACTAGGTGTAGTCATTTCTTCCTTTCAACTCCGTCTAGCCGTAGCTAGGGAGGGAGCCTCTGCTATATATTGTGGATGCATCCACAATCCTTGTCAACCCCTATCTAGGGGCAATCTCAAAGAATCGGCGCAACCATTGGTCAATTCCGGGCTTTTTCGCCAACAAGTGTGCCCTAAAGGACTCGACTATATCTTTTATCACTTCCTCTCCGGGGCTGCGCCCCAACAAGTTAGCAAGCTGTCTTGGTTGACCAGAGGCAATCGCCACACGTTGTGCTTTATCGGCACCTTCTCCTGCCTCTACGAGCTTCTTTAGACGCTCCGCACTCTGCGTGTCTCCGCGTGTAAACCAATCAATGGCAGCATCAGTGTTGAACCAATCAAAGAACTCCTGTCTGCTACCGAGCCTGTACTCCTGTACTAATGGGGTTTCGTTCTGGAACTGCCATGTTTCAAACTGGGTGTAGAGTTGGTCAGAGTCGTCCACTGTCAACAAGAAGTTGTTAATGGCAACGTCTCTCGCTTCCTCTACTTTATCCCACTGAACGAACCCTGTAATGGGGTCTACAAACTCCTTCTGCGCTTCCGCAGCAGTTGAGAAATACACATCAATCAAAGCGTCTAACGGACTCTTGTTAGTTTTCGCAAAGTCCTCGTCTGTCAGTTGTAGCACATCTTTGGAGAACTGGAAGGCATTGGACTTTAGCGCGCCACGAGTCGAAAGGTTATCTCTCCATGTCCGAGCAGAAATATCACCTTTCTCCAACCGTACATCGTCCAAGTTCTGGTGATGTTCAATGAGAATCTTCTCTTGGTCATAGCGGTCAAACAATGCCCGTTTCTTAATAGCAATCTCTTGCTCTTCCATCGTGCGGAAGGGTTCGTTAATCGACGCGTACTCTGACTGAATATCCCCATATTGGTCACTGAGTATATCACGCAGGGTCTCACGCTGGAATGGGTCTAGTGGCTGCTCTTCAAAGATGCTCCGTCCATCGTCACGCATCTTGTTGAGTTCATCCACAGAGACCCCTGTTACTAGCGAAATGGCTTCTTGGTACGACTGTCTATATTCCTGATAGAACTCCGGGCGTTCACGGAACATAGACACTGCGTTGTTCACAACTTGGAACGCAGACTGCCGTTTGATAATCCTGTTCTTGTCCTCGTCTGTGAGGTTGTTCGGGTCAAGACCAAGAGAGAAAGCTGTACGCTTAAACGCAGCTTCCTTGAATCTTCCCAACCGTAGAGACTCGTACAACTCTACAGTACCTGGGACATTCGCTGCTGCTCCTGTCATCAGGCCCAAGTTCACAATGGTGTCCCAGAGCGGAGGGATGTTAGCCCCCCACTGGTACTCACCCTCGCCCCAGACAGACGCTACTACAGAGGCACCTTGTTGCCAAGGCCAGCCTGGGAAGAACCCCCATGCGCTTGCTTGCTCTGCAACTTCTTCAACAGTCCCTAACGCGCCCTCTTGCCTTGGGTCAAACTGCTGCCGAAACGCGTTCTTTAGACGACCTACCCCAAGTCCACGGTAAGGTGCAAACTGTGCACCGAACTTAGACTGTGGCAGATAACCACCATCCGTAGTAGACCAGAACGCTCCATCAGGAGACATGACCCTAGTTGCCGCAGGATGTTGAATACCGTTAGTAATCAACCTCGGCCAAATGTTCTTGGCATACGTCCAGAACGGAAAGATGTGCTTCATCATAAAGTCGAGTGAATCCTCGTTGTCGTAACTGGTGAACGCTTGCTTACCTTCTCGCATAGTTCGTTCTAGCGCGACTCCATGTGCTTTCTGAATCTCAGTACCCAACGCAGGGTTATCGGTCAACTGGTCAACCAGCCCCTTTGTCCATGTTTCAATACTGCCGACCTCCTGTTGGCTAATCAAAGGAGCATCAGTCATACGGCGAAGTTCATCCTGCAACTTCACAAGCTGTGTTTTTTTCCTGGCCCACTCCCCACCAGTAATACCAGCAGGGGAACGGATAGCAGCCGATGCAGGAGTGGCTCCAATCCTAGCCCGGAGAGCATCTATACCAGACGACCCCAATCGGACCGTTGTGGATGCATCCTCAATCAATGAGGCTTGGGCCTCACCAAGAATCATGGAGTACTCTTTGTCGTGAGGTGCCCAGATAATATGACGCATCGCCCTCCAATCAACAGCGTTACCACCGTGCCCGAAATGAGACCTGTTGGCAGCGATGTCAATGTCCCAATACTTCCTGTTCAAGGATGATAGTTTGAGAGCCGAGTTCTTGGACATCGAGACATCTACCCCGAACTTAGCAGCAGCCTGTGAGTAAGCAGCAGCAATCTCAGGTACCTTTTTCTCTAGGAGTTTGGTGAACTCTTCTGCCTTATCATAGGCGTCCTTCATCATCTTCTTTTCTCTGTTACCGAAGGACGCGCCCATGTTATCAAAAGTTGCTTGCATGTTGGCATGCATGATGTTCTGCGCCGAGTGAACGGAAGTAGAAAAGTCCATCATCATTGCAAGCATATCTTCCGAGTTCTTTGGTGGGTTGTTTGTAAACGTACCAATGACGTTATCAAACCACTCAGTCTGTGCAGAGATACTGTTTGCGAAATGCCTCTGCTCGGAATCTATCGCTGCATCAAACCCACGTGTGACTAGTGTTTCAAAATCCCCACCCTCAATCATACCCTTTAGGATAGACCGAGTCTCAGGAGCAAGGTCTGTATACTTATTCATGTTCTCAAGCATCCGTGCTTTTTGCAACACAGGTTGAGTATACTGGGATGAAAGGTTGCGTACACCTTGCACATCACCAGCGGAAATCAGCAACCGTACCTTAGACACGAGACCGTTCCTAATCCCATCATGTGCGAGGTTTGGTACTGCATCAATCGTGTCGTTCAACAACGCAGCACTCTGGTTAGTCAGACCCAGTTGATTCATGCCCATCTGTGCGTTGAACTCCATGCGTTGTGCGTAGAACCCACGCTTCATCAACTCACCAAATTTGTTAGATGCGTCGAGATACTTACGACCAAACCAACCTAGCTTACCTCCCGATGGAATGAAAGAGGGTTGTCCGGGTCGCCTCTCTCCGAGTACCTGTGCAATCTCACCAACACCTGTTCGACCAGACCGACGCATCCGTTCCAACTCAGGAGCGTTGACTCCTTGGAATACACGGTTAAACTCGGCTGCGTTAATGCCACGAGGAATCGCACCACCACTTGCCATGAAGTACATATCTTCAATGATGTTGCCAATCGGGTACGCAGGGTTAGCCAACACTGCCTCGGACATTGGCCTCATCAACCACTTCTCGATACCAGACCGCCAGACAGTGGAGTAGATATTATCAATGTTGCTGAGGAATCCACCCCACATTCCCTGATGTTGTCGGATGAGATTAATACCTTGCTTAATCTCTTCACCCATAATCTGAGCAGAGTGCGCGCCGAGAGATTCAATCGCAGCAGCAGGAGCTTCTGTCCCGAGCTTGTTGATGAAGTTTTCCTGTGCACCACGAGTTCGCAGCACCCAGCTATTAACTTCTTCTTTCAGTACCTTGTTGTGAACATTACCGCCCATCTTAGTGACCAATCCTTCGACCAACTCTTCAAGTTGTACTTCTTTGCGGAGGTAACTGTTCATCATATCATTGATGTCCATCGTTAACCCAGCGGTCAGCTTAATAGGAGCGTAGTCGTCGGCTGCACTAGTAACGGTTTTAATCCACGCTTGTTGGTTGAGTTGGGTTTGCGTAATCCCAACAGAGTCCAAAGCGTTACGGGTAATGAGTACACCGTCTCCTGCTGCATGAAGTTCCTTCTTGGACATCTGAGTAATCTGCTTCAAGACATTCTTGGTAATCTCCGCGTCGCCCATGTTACGTGCAGCAACACCAGAATACCTATCCAACGTTGAACCGAACGCAGCAGTCGTTGCGTCCCTAACAGTAGAGGTCTTGACGGAAAGTGCAGCGGAGCCGAGCCATGTTCCTCTAATCGCCTTCGCAACATCAGGGGCAAGTTTGCCACTGTCTACAAGTTTACTCACTGCACCCCCGGGTAGAAAAGAACCAGAGGTCAACTTGGCAAGGAAGTTCGGAGGAACTGACCCTGCTGCACTCAATGCCTTAACAGCACCTTGCACAGTACGGTTGGTCACGGAGATATAACCCTGTTCCATCGGGCCAAGTAACTTCCCAGCAAGAGGAATCTTACCGAACATACCAAACCCTGCGTAGGTCAACGGGTCGAACAATGTAGCTGTAATCAGCTTCTCCCCGAAGAACTGAGAAGGACGCTCATGTTGTACTTCTTGCAGCTTACGCCACTTGCTAAACCAACTCTCGTTGTTCCAGAGGTCAGAGACTTCTCTCCGTGCTTGTCGAGACTCAGCAGAGTCATCGCCATACTTGGTGAACAATCCCAACGAAGCCATGTCTCCGGGCATGGTAAGCATGTCGAACCCAAAATCCAACGCGCCCCCTACAGCACCCTTAGCCTTAGAGAACAAACTCTCATCTTCCTCTTGGGGAAGCTCAATGACTCTATCCTCGGTAGGGACGCCCGACGCCTTTTGGTTCTCTGAGAACCTTGCTAGCTGACTGTTCAGCTTCTCTGCTTCTGTCTCATTACCGAACTCATCTGGCATTACTTACTCCTTGTGGATGCATCCACAATATTAGAATCGAGCCTGTCGGGTGGAGAGAGTAGAGGTTGTCCCCTTGCTCCCTGTGAAGTCTCGTAACTCCTTGGCCTTCCTGCCCTTAAACGCCTTGACAGCGTCACCAAAGTTAGCACTGACAAACCGACCAAAATTCTGGAAGGCTGCGTCGTTTGACAGTCCGTCACCACGTTGGCCTACCTGAAACTGCTCAGTGAAACGATTACGAAGCCCCCCTATACCCTCTTCTGTGAGGAACGCTTGCGCGTCTGCAAGGTCATCGTCCTTCAACGTAGAAAGTAGACCACCCAAGTCGAATGAATCTCTTTGTTGTCTACGCCGTGCTTGTGTTTGGAAGAACGCTCCATCATCTACTCTACCAGAAATGTTCACATTCGCGTTAGGGTTGTTCAACATTTCGTCTAGCAGTTCCCCGAATCGAATCCCGGGCCTTGCTTTAATTGCTGCAATCTCTGCACGTGCACCAGCTTCTCCTGCTTCTCCTAAGAACTCTAGCGCATTGTCTGGCTCCAAAAGAGCCTGTTCAATCCGGGACTCAATCTCTTCAATCTCTGTCAAGTCTGCTCCTGTAAGTCCGGGTGCGCGAGACTGCAATGCTTCTCGTCCTTCCGGGGTAACAAGAGCCTCCCGAATACTACCGAACCGACTGAGTGTTGTACGGTCTGCTTGCGTTGCTTCTTGAGTCTGTCGGACTCCCTGCACTGCCTCATACACAGACCGTGTGGTGGAGTTTTCCTCCCCGGGTACAACCGAAGCAACAAAGCCCTTAATCGCAGCTTCTGCGGAACCATGCACTTCAATCAAATCCAGCATTTTTAGGTCTACGTCTTGTCCATCCTTACCCAGACCTTGTTCAGAAGTGGCAACAAGTTCCCGTAGTTGGCTGTAGCTTGTTCCATCTGACGCAGCTTCCAATTGGGTAATGTTCGCTCCTGCGATGGTACGCGCTCGGTTGACGTTTGCTGCATCCATAGCTTCCTTAGCAGCAGCAGCTTTATGCTGATTAACAACAGCCTCGTTTTGTCGAGGCTCAAGTCTGGCGTTGACTGCGATAACAGCAGCGTCCGCAAGGTCAAACTCCACCATGTCGTAACGTTCACCCTCAATGGCAAGCTCATCCTTTGTTCTACGTTGCTGTTCATCATGCGCGCGCTTCTGTGCAATCACTTCACTCACGATAGCGTCGAACTCTAAAGCGGTCTCCCCAATAGCACGTTCAAAAATACCGTCCAAATCAGAGGCTCGCGCGAGCTTGAGTCTTTCGTTCACAGCAGCAGCCACATCACCCTTCACACGCTCTCGCTCAACAATAGTCAACTCAGTTATCATGCCTTGTGTAAACTGGTTAACAACATCCTCTAGTTTAAGGTTTTGCAACCCCGGATGCATTGTCAACTGGTCTTTGATAGAATCCCGGATGTTGTCAATAGCAGTTTTGTCCCAGAACTTCTGTCGGGTAACAGAGCCAATCCTGCCAGCTTGCAACAGGGAAAGGAGCCTAGCGTTAATCTCTTCTTCCAAATCCTTGTCTCTAAACGCACCAAGGTTCTTGCCAATCAATGGCAGCAACCCTCGGACACGTGGCAACATTTCTTCACGTTTAATCGTATGACCGTACTGTAGGGTTGTAAGCTGTACACGTTCTGCTTCGGACATAGGTTCACCGTTTTTGTAGAGAGCTTGGAACTGCAACCCATACTCTCCCATGTCCTCTTCATCCCTCGCCTTAACAGCAGCCTCTCCTTTAAGAAGCTCAAGTGCGGTAGGGATAGAAACCTTACGCTCTCTCGATTCGTTTAGCAAACGAATGGCAAGCTCAGGTTCTGCGTTCATCACAGTTCTAAGCGTGGCGGTCAACTCAGGGTCTTTCCCTACTTGTTTCTGCATGGTTATAATGGTGTCCCGGATATCTGCCATGCTTTCCGCGTTGCCTCTGTCCTGATAGTTAGCCCAGAACCAAGCAACCAACCCATCAATGTCCCTGCCTACAGGAGGCTCCCCTCCGTTAGCAGCTACGTACAACGAGTACAAATCCCTGTATATAGGGATACGCTGCGCGTCCGTAACGCTCACGTGAGAGGGGAATAGTTCCTCTGGGTCATAGGACTGTAGGAACTCTCGTTGAGTGATGTGTTCCCCGGGCGCATCTTCTGGGTACGCTTCAAACCCTATAGTCCTCGCCAGTATTTCAGTAACTTCAGAAGCTATAGCATCCGCTGTACTACTCTCAACAACGTGAGGTACGGAACCGAAGAAATCAAACCCGGGTACGACATTCTTATCTTCAAACTGTATTGTGGATGCACCCACATTCCCGGTAATGTGGTCAAAGAGTACCCGGATGTCTGATGCGCTAGGGGGCTTGTGTTGGGTCACTTCCCACAAACGAATGGCCTCGGCTAACATGCCGAACCTATTGACATTCCGAGCAGTCGTAGGTTGCGGAGTAGCACTCGCAGCCCTTATCTCATCTGGTGTTGCCATTTAACATAACTCCTAGCCAAGAATGGTTTGTACCGTTGGGTTTCTAGCTAGCTCTGGGAAGGGTCTTTTTTACTTGACCATAATCTCTAGCCAAAAACCCAACGGTAAGATATTAATAAGTAATTAGCTAACATTTTCTCGTTGTGGATTAATCCTTAACCGGGTGGGTTCGGAGCGTTCACTACCTCTCTAGCGTTGTTGGCAAAAGGTGCCCTAGCTTGAGGGTTTGTTCCTGGCCGGGCTTGGTCGGCTACGCCTCCCCCGCCCTGCCCATCGCTAGGTTGCCCAAAAGCTGCGTTGCGACGTTCAAAGGCAGAACGGAGAATAGCTGCTTTTCGTTCATGGCCTTCTTGTTTAGCTGCCTCTGCCATTTCGTCCAAAGCTACTAGGTTTAGAGCTTCGACAACTCCGGGGTCTTGGTAAACGGCATCGTCAATGATGCGGTCTCGGAACAAGTCTGGGTCTTGGAACTCCATAATCTCGTCGGCAATGTATTCGTAGGGAGCCAAGTCGCCTTGGGGCCGTAGGAGCCTAGCAATGTTGGCCTTGGTAATCTTGTCGGCTGCTAGGTCAATGGCCTTCTTAACGACCACGTTTGGACGCTCTGGTACATCTTCTGGGGTTAAGACTAGAGACCGGGACTTGTTCTCAAATATCCCAGTTACACGGATGGTTGTTCCTGTACCAGACCAGCGACGTTTGAACTCAGCTAACCAGCCTAGTGAAATGACAGTCTTGGCAAACTCGATAGCTTCCTGAGCAGGGCCAATAACTGTGATAGCTGCTGCGTTGAGTTGTTCTAGGGCTACACCGGAAAGGTCGAATGGGGTCTGCCCGAACATAGTCCAAGGGAACAGAGAACGTTGCTGCATCTGGTCTAGGCCAGCTTGCACCTGTCCGAAGTCTGCTGCCATGCTTTGGCGGACTAGCTCATGGACACTCTCGTTGAGGTCAAGGTGAACAATTTTACCAATGTCTGCTGCGGAGATAACTCCACGACGCCCCATAGTCTGGTCGATGATGGTTCGTTTGACTTTGTCTACAATGTCTTGACCTTGCATAGACCAAATCATGTTCCTCATCTTGTACACCATCTGGGATGGTATCAGGATGTTCTCACCCCAATGGGCTGCTGCTTCGGAAGGGTTGGTGAAATAGGACGCTGCTGTTTGCATGCCTCCTACGGGTATGCTGACAATGGGGATACCTTCTGGGGCATCCTCAAACTCAGCCCATACCTTTTTGTCCTCGACGTAAACAACATGGTAGACAGCGTACTTGTCATCGGGCTGCTTGCGCTGTTCCCAGTGGTCTTTGACTGTGACCTGTTTCTTGCCATTGGTGGTCAGGGGTACATCAGACATGTCCCAACCCTTGCGCTCGGCCTCTGGGCCTATGCTGGAAACGGTTTGGGTAAAGACCCTGTCAAGGGCAAGCATGCCATCTTCGATAGAGCCGAACTCGGGGAAGGTTTGAGTTGGGTCAAGGGGGTCTGCAACAAAGATAGGGAAGCCCTCCGCGTCAACTCCAACATACCACAGAACGTCAAGGAACCCGGTGCCAATGGCCCAATCGGCAACTTGCCTATCAAATGACTCCCTCCCTTGCAATCGTAGTTTGAAGTCGTTGTTCTCCCAGTTGTGCTGTAGGAACCGCTCTGTATCCGAGTTGATACGGTGAGTGGCTTCGTCCTGTTCAGTAGAACGGGCAATAGAGTATCGGGAGGGCTTCCTGCTAAGCATGTGCTTGGCTAGGTTGAACCCCACTCGGACATCAGGAGTAATGAACTCTCCGCTCCCCGGGATGGTAGGCTCCATCATACGCATATCATAGGACTCGTGAACCACCTTGAGCCAAGGCTTCCAGAAGGCTATGTTGTCCTTGATACGCTGCTCGATAATGGTATCTGAGTCTGGGGTATACCTACGAATTGTGGATGTATCCACAACGGCTACAGCCTGTGTAGGGGCTACTTGCTGGGGTGGAATGGTCTGTAACTGTGCCATTAAAACCTCTTCATCCAGTCGGGGCCGTAGCTCTCGGCTTCTTTACGGTTCCCCGGCATCAGCATTGTGGCTTGGTCTCTGGCAGATAGGGTGTGAAGCTCCGCAAACACGAGGTCGTCAGCTTCACCGTGGTACTTGGAGAGTGCGCTGCCTTCTGACTTCTCTTCTTCAAAGCGCATCATAGCTGCAATCGTCTCCCTATCGGCGGTTGACCACTGCTTGGTATTAACATAGTCCTTCATTCCAGCGATTGTGTCAAGTCTACTGATGGATGACTTCATAGGAAAGCCAATACGTCCGTCCCCTCCTACTACGATGTCCTTATAGTGGACGTAGAGATTCGGATAGTTGTGTATCTCCCGGAGAGACATGATTACGGCTGCTCCGTGGTTGTCTCGCTCCACGTTGATGAGAGCGTTGTTGTACTGTGCGCCTACCTGAGAGAGAAGCCTAGCCAAGTCGCTTGGAGATATCTGACCTCGGATGGTAGCCATATGCTTCCAATCGGACACACGCCTCACTATTGCTGCGGAAAGATGAGAGGTAGTAAGTCCTTCTGCTGGGTCCACACCTATTACATACGCTACACCGGGGGTAGGTAGTTCCCAGATACGAAGTGCTCCACCGTGGGTTACGGCTATAGGCTGTGTTGCTGTTGCATCTAGCGTTAGCAAGTATTCGTTATCAAACAGGGGAGTTCCTGAGAACGCCCAGCAAGTGTAAGGGTTCTCTAGGTACTCTTGCAGGAACGTAGACATGGGATGGTTGGGGTTCGCTGCTGCTGCGAGGATAAGCTGATTACGCCTCCAAGCTATTTGCTCCACTGTGAGGCCGTGAAGCGAAGCGAGAGCGGCCTCTTCTTCTGTGTAGATTAAGGGCATCGTTGGTCGAGAGTAGTCTGTCTCCCAGAACCAAGGCAGAACGTGTAGCTTGAATCCATTGGTTCCATTCTGCGCTCCCTCGCATAGCGCGCGGAACGGGCCTTTATTGGACTTTGGTGTACCGATTACGATAACCCTAGAATCAAGGGGGAGACCCATTGCCATCTGGAAGATAGCGTTGGCTTCCTTGCTGTCCCATTCACCGAACTCTT
>Ga0255049_10001941_pt1 | contig 11129 bp, 7 predicted proteins | sample JV7_2_3_MG_FD_183615 | JGI IMG/M metagenome (GOLD analysis project Ga0255049, IMG submission 183615) | Seawater microbial communities from Jervis Inlet, British Columbia, Canada - JV7_2_3 | ecosystem: Environmental > Aquatic > Marine > Inlet | place: Canada: British Columbia | collected 2016-10-06
TCTCTGGTCGCTCAAGCAGGCTGGAGAAACGACCATAATATCAAAAGGCGAGGGCGTGCACGTTTACGATGCGGCCGGCAACCGCTTTCTGGACGGAATCGGTGGCCTTTGGTGCGTCAACGTGGGGCATGGCCGCGAAGAAATCATCGATGCCATTGCCGCGCAAATGCGAGAACTCGATTACTACTCGACTTTCTATAACCTGACCCATCCACTGGCATCGCAATTGTCGGAAAAAATTGCGGCGCTGGCACCGGGTAAATTGAATCACGTCTATTTTGCAAATTCGGGATCGGTTGCGAACGACACCGCGGTTCGGATTCTGCACGCCTACTACAATCGCCTCGGCCAGCCGCGCAAAAAGAAAATCCTGTCGCGCATCGGCGCCTACCACGGCTCCACCTACCTGGCGATCGCGATGACCACGCCCGCCTACCGCAAGGGCTGGGACTCGGCCGATGAACTGGTTCATCACCTGGCTTGCCCCTATGCGTACCGTGAGGCAGACGGTATGAGTGAAGCTGAATTCCTCGACTATCTCACCGACGATATGAAAGACGCAATCGAGCGTATCGGGGCCGAGAATATTGCCTGTTTCATCGCCGAGCCGATCATGGGCGCGGGTGGTGTCATCGTGCCGCCGGACGGGTATCACCGGCGCACCCGCGAACTCTGTAGCGAGTACGCGATCAAGTACATATCGGATGAAGTGGTGACCGCGTTCGGCAGGCTCGGGCACATGTTTTCTTCGCAGGACGTGTTTGGCGTCGAACCGGATATCATTACGACCGCGAAGGGCCTGACATCAGGATATCAACCCATGTCGGCGACCATTATTTCTGAAGAGATTTTCGAGGTGATGTCGGCCCAGGGCGCAATGTTCCTGCATGGCATGACTTACTCCGGGCATCCTGCCTGTGCGGCCGCGGCGCTGGAGAACATAGCGATAATGGAGAGAGAGTCGATCCCGGCCAGGGTGCAGGTAACCGGCAAAAAGTTCGAAAACGATCTGCGCGGGCTCGAGGACCTGGAAATTGTCGGTCAGGTTCGCGGTAGCCATTTCATGATGGGGCTGGAATTTGTTCAGAACAAGGACACTAAAGAAGTGTTCGCGGAGGAGCTGAAAGTTGGCAATCGAGTATCCCAGGCGGCGCAGTCGCGGGGACTGATTGTGAGGCCCCTGGGGAATATGATTGTTATGTCGCCACCATTGATTTTGAGCGAAGGCCAGATCGATGAAATAGCCGGTATTCTGCGGGAAAGCATTTCCGCGGTGACCGAGGATCTGAAAAAGGAAAAGCTGCTTTAGTTCAGCGCCTGGACGGAAAACAGGAATGAGCATCAGCGCCGAGATTTTGGCCATGGCCAGGCGCCTTTGCGCCGAACTCACCGTGCCGGAGATCGCAGGTTTGCATCTGCCGGAGCTATCCGCGGACGATGAATTTCGCGATGAATTCGGCTTTGTGTTTCTGACAGACGGCAGCGCCGCTCCGTTTTATGTCAGCCTGCCGGGGACGCTGGCCCATCTGCACGAGCGTTTTCCCCATCCGGGGCAGGCGCGGCTCTCCCTGCAGGGCTGTCTCGAGGGCCTTGCCGGGACGTCGCTGCCCGAGCGGGCGCTGGCGGTCGGCGCCTGGAACGCCTTGAGTCAGCACTTGATCCGGCGCGCCGGCTACCGCTGTCCGCCGCGCGGCAGTGCGGCCGGGAAACAACCCGAACCTGGTGAGCGGATCGGCATGGTCGGTTACTTCTGCCCGATCATAGATCGCCTGGTCGAGGCGGGAATGGAGGTCCTGGTCGTAGAGCAACAGCCGGGCCGGGTGCCGCGGCGCCCACATGTCGAGTTGTCGGAAGATCTCGAATCGCTGGCGCAATGCCGCCTGGTTTACTGCACCGCGTCGACCCTGATCAACGACAGCCTCGAACAGGTACTGGATTGCTGTGCCGGCGCCGAATCGGTGGACCTGATCGGACCGACCGGCAGCGGCCTGCCCGATGTCCTGTTCGAATATGGAATCCATGCCGTCGGCGGCGTATCCTTCAATGACGCCGAGGCGCTGCGCGAGGTACTCGCACGCCGTGAATCCTGGGGTTCGGTGGGGAATAAGTATGAACTGACGGCGGCTAACTACCCGGGGTTCGAGGCGCTGCTTGCGGCCGCGCAATCTGGCGACAGTTAACTTAAGTCAAGATTCGAGTTGCCCCACACTGTAAAATATTCGAGGGTTCGATACCATGTCGTACCAGCTAACCAGGAATTGATCTATGGCGGGAATTGGGCCAGTAACCACCAACCGAAATGATTTGCTGCGGCGTGCCGGGGCTCGCCCGGGCATTAGCGCCCCGAAGAACGAACTCGAGATTTTTTGCAGCCTGTGCGTGGGCCGAGTCTACTATCGCGCCGATAATCGCACCCTGTATTTTGTCGACTCGCCGGCACTGTCGATCAGCGATATCATCAAGCAGGTTTTCAAGGGGCTGAATCAGTTCCCGCGCGTGCGTCAGCTTCACATGGATGAGCACGACCTGTTGCAGGCCGCCCTGTGCATACAATTGACCGACCCGCAGCGCAAGGCCCTGTTTGCCGCGCTGGCGCTCTCCGGAATCAATATCATCCAGCCGCGCAATGTTTGAATCATTACCATCGCGTCCTGGAAACCGAGCCAACTATTCAAGCGAGTAAAGTACCCAATCCATGCGACCAAGCCATATTACCGCGGTTATCGAACAGGAGTTTTCGAGCACACAACAGGGTTACCACACGCCGGTAATGCTGTGGGGTCCTCCAGGCGTCGGCAAATCTCAGATCGTCGCGCAGGTGGCCGAAAATCATGATGTCGCCATCGTCGATATCCGCCTGTCACAAATGGAGCCCAGCGACCTGCGCGGCATCCCCTTTAAAAATGATCAGAAAGTCGAGTGGGCCATCCCGGCGATGCTGCCCGATGTGGAAGCGCATGGCGCGGCGGGCATCCTGTTTATCGATGAAATAACTTCGGCACCACCGAGCGTATCGGCGGCCGCTTACCAGCTGATTCTGGATCGACGCCTCGGTGAATACCGGGTTCCCGAACACTGGGCGATTGTCGCGGCGGGAAACCGGCAGGGCGATCGCGGCGTAAGCTATAGCATGCCGGCGCCGCTGGCTAATCGATTTTCGCACTACGAGGTCGACGTCAATCTCGATGACTGGGCGGCATGGGCATACCGCAATGACATCGATGAACGCGTCATCGGTTTTCTGCGTTTCCGGCCGGACCTGTTGTTCGACTTCAATCCCGAGCATAACCCGGTCGCTTTTCCATCGCCGCGCTCGTGGGAATTTGCACATCGCGCGTTGCACAAGTTTTGCGATCAACCTCATTTGCTGACTGGCGGACTCGAAGCCTGTGTCGGCAAGGCGGCCGGGGTGGAATTGTATGCCTTCATCCAGAGCCTCGAAAATCTTCCCGATATCGATGCCATCGTCCGCGGCGAGTCGCAGGATTCTCCCGACGAGATCGACCTTCAGTACGCCGTGGCCACGGCGCTGGTGACGCGTGCCGTGCGCTGCGACGGCGACGCCGCGATACTGGGCAATATTCTCGATTACGCCGCCGTCCTCAAACAACGCGAAATGGGTGTTATGCTGGTGTCGGATCTGCAACGCGCGATCGGACATGAATTGTTTGCCGTTCCGCAATTTGCCGATTGGGCGGAAACTGTCGGCGACATCCTGGTTTATTAGGTCATGGATGTGGCGACCAAGATGGCCGCGGCGCGCACGCGCCTGATTCTGGACAAGCCGTTTCTCGGCTCACTGGCGTTGCGACTGCCGCTGGTCGAGGCTGCGCCGGAGCGCTGCCCGTCGACCTGGAGTGACGGCAAGTCGCTTTACTACAACCGTGCCTATATAGAGTCGCTCGATGTCGAGCAGACGCAGTTTGCGCTGTCTCGCGAAGCCATGCATTGTGCACTGCTGCATTTTTATCGACGCGCCAACCGGGTTCAAAACCTGTGGCAAAGCGCCTGTGATTTTGCGGTCAATCCGCTGTTAATCGACGATGGTTTGAAAGCAACGCCGGATACCGTTTTTTTGCCTGAGTTCAGGGGTATGACCGCCGAGGAAATCTATCCCCTGCTGCAGGATAACGAACTACAGCAGCAATCGCGCGGCGAGGGCGGCGAGCAGGATCCCGGGCAACCTCCACCAGGGCAACCGCTAACGCAAAGAGAAATGGAAATGCTCGCCGTCAAGTGGCGGCAACGCCTGGCAGCGGCGGCGCAACAGGCGCAGCAAGCCGGTAAACTCAGCGCACAAATGGCGCGCGTGGTCGATTTTTTCCTGCAGCCGAAATTGCCCTGGCGCAGCCTGCTCGCCCAGCATTTGAGCGCAACCGCGCGCAACGATTACAGTTACACACGCCCTTCCAGCCGGCGCGGAGACCCGGCTGTGTTTCCGGGTTTGCGCAGCGAGGAAGTCAACCTGGTGGTTGCCGTCGACACCAGCGGCTCGATTCGCGCAGAGGAAATCACGCAGTTTCTTTCCGAGATCAATGCCATCAAGGGTCAGATTCGTGCACGTATCGCCTTGCTGTGCTGCGATGCATCGATCGGTGATGACTTCCCGGTGTTTTTCGAGGCATGGGATGAGTTTCGCTTCGAGCCCCGGGTAAGCGGCGGCGGGGGAACCGATTTTCGCCCGGTTTTCCGCTGGATCGATCGGCAGGATATGAGACCCGACGCCCTGGTTTATTTTACCGACGCCTGTGGCGATTTCCCCGAACACGAGCCCGGTTTTCCCGTCCTGTGGCTGGTAAAGGGTAAAGCTGACGTCCCCTTCGGCGCGCGCGTGCAGTTGAATGACTGACAATGACGGTGACCCCGATCAACGATTCGAAATCAGATCGAGGCCTTCGAGCAGCGCCGGCAAGACGTTCCCGGCCGGGCCAGCGAGGTAAATATCGGCCTGCTCCCCGGCCGCGCCCGGGCTGGGATCAATCACGATCACTTGGCTGTCATGTTGCCTGGCCAACTCGATCAGGCCGGCGGCCGGATAAACCGTTGCGCTAGTTCCGACGACCAGCAGGCAATCGATTTGCATGCAAAGGCCCTGTGCCCTGTTCCAGGTTGTCTGCGGCAGATTTTCCCCAAACCAGACTACCGCGGGGCGCATATGTGCACCGCATCGCGGGCAGGCTCTCAGGGTCGATGGCGCTTCAAGCTCGACTGTTTCACGATGCGCGCAGTCCGGATTGTGGCAACGGTCGTGCAGGATGCTGCCGTGCAGGTGGTATACCTGTTGCGGCGCGACCCCGGCCTGTTCCAGCAGGTTATCGACGTTCTGCGTAATTTGAATCATTCGTGGCTGTGACGCGAGCGCTCGATGGGCCGCGTTTGGTTGTACGCTGGCGTGACTGCGCCGACGCCAGTTATACCAGTCGATGACACGTTCCGGGTTTGCCTCAAAGCCTGCTACCGATGCCAGTTCGGTCGGGTCAAAACGCGACCACAGCGAATCGGGGTTGGGATCACGAAAGGTCGATAGTCCCGATTCGGCGCTCAGTCCGGCGCCCGAAAACGCGGCGACGCGTTGACAACGCGCCAGCAGCGCGCGCGCCTGTGCCAGCTTGCCGGCCAGTTCAGTATCAAAATCCAAGATCAAGTTCATAGCCCCGCCTGGTGGAGCCCTTCCAGCAGGAGCCTGTTGTGTTCGTTCAATTTGAATATTTCGTAGTTACCGGCGAGCACGGCGGAGAGCGTTTCCGGTGCGAAGGCGCGGATCGCGGCAGCGTGGTGGTTCGCTGACTCTACATCGCCGAGGTGGCCGTATGCGGCTATCATGACCAGCTGGCGCGCCGGCATCCTGGCGTGCAGCTGAACCGCCATTCGTCCCCATTTGACCGCATCGGCAAAGTCGCGTTCGCTAAAGCTCGCCAGTTCCAGCGTCGCATAGGCCCAGGCCAACCAGATATCGGTGTCTCGCGGGCTCAGCGTCAGCGCTCTTTTGGCGTGCTCGCGCGCGTCGATCGGGAGGCCGGCGACCGCTTCGCTCCACGCCATGGTGAAAAGGTTCAGGGCCAGGTTGGGATTAAGCGCTAACGCGCGCCGATAGTCGGCAAGCGCCAGGTCGTATTCCCTGCTGTACTGGTAAGCCCATGCGCGGACGATATAGGACCTGGCGTTAGAGGGGTCTATGCCAATCAGGTGGTCCGCGATTTCAATCGCAAAGTTGAGTGCTTTGGCAGGGTCGTTACTCCAGCCGTAGAGGTACTGAAAAACACAACCCATGCCCTTGGTCCAAAGCGCATGAGTGCACATGTTGTCCAGTTCGAGGGCGTTGTCGGTAAGCGACATTGCCTGGTCCAGCATGTCGCGATCGGCGACTCGCAGCGCATCGTAGGAGAGCGCCTGGGCCTTGAGCGCGAGTTCGTAGGCAGAAAGATTGGTGTTACTGAGCTTACGGCTGCGCTGCAGTTCGGCGAGTTCGACCTGCGGCGCAATACTACCCACGACGTGCAGGGTGAGATCGTCCTGAAGCTCGAAAATGTCTTTCAGTTCACGATCGTACTTCTCGCCCCAGATATGTCGGCCAGTATCGGTTTCGACGAGCTTTGCGGTGACCCTGAGTCGATTCTGGTCGCGTTGAACACTACCTTCCATGATGTAGTTGACACCCAGTTCGCTTGCGATCTGGGCCATGTCAGCCGGCCGGTTTTTGAAGCTGAAAGACGAATTGCGAGCAACGACGCTGAGCTCGGGAAACCTGGATAACTCGGTAATGATGTCCTCGGTTATGCCATCCGAGAAGTACTCCTGGTCCGCTTCGTCAGACAAATTGATAAAGGGTAGTACCGCCAGCGAGGGCACTTCAGTGGCTGATGAAGTCTCCAGGGCCGGTTTCGAGGGTTGTTCGACAACCCGTATCCCACCCAGGAATCGATAGCCGCGTCCGCGAATGGTCTCGATAAACGTTGGGCTCGCGGGATCATCCCCCAGGGCCACACGTAGATCGTGGACATATTCCTTCACCAGCCCTTCCGATACGCAAAGATCACCCCAGACGGCATCAAGGATCTCATTCTTGGTCAGCAGGCGGTTGGGGTTAGTAACGAACAGGTGCAGAATGAGGAATGCCTTGTTGCCGATGGTGGCGGGTTGATCTCCCAGCCACAAGCGCTCATCAGCAAGGTCTAACCTGTATTCGGGCTTTGGGTCACCTGTCACGGGATATCCAGTTAGTTTTGTTGGTCACAGCGCTCCGGCCTGTTTTCAAGCAACCGTCTCGAAATTCAACCAAAACTCCACGGTTACTCCACAAAATTCTCACTACTTAGGGACATAATTGCAAACCATATTTGGGTTTTCGGTGAGGGCAGGGTCCATGCAAAGGTCGATAGTGACAAGCGGCATACACTTGTTGATTGCGATTGGTGTTTTCTTTTGGGTTGAAGTTTTCATGGTGCAGGGTGCGCAGGCCGGTGATCTGCAGGGAGCAGACGACCCGGCGCTGCAGGCGGCCATGGAAACCTGGCTTGACGACAATGACGAAGTCAGCCTTCCCGCTTTCGCGACCCTTGCCGCCGACGGGAATATCGCAGCCAGGTTGCTACTGTCTCGCATCGAAGTGACGGATCAGGGCCCCAGTGATTTTGTAAACGGCCTGTCTCGTAAGGAAAGGGTCGAGTTGTTTCGTTCCAATTCCGGCAGTGGATTATTCCGGCCCACCTGGCTGAAGTCGGAAAAGGCGGGGGGCAATCAATTCGCGGCCATGCTGCTGGAAAGTACCAATACCGTAGTCGACATCGACACTATTCGAGAACTTTACGGTGCTGGAGAACCGGAGGCGGCTTACGACCTGATCAGGGAGACCGCGGGTAACGGTTCCGCGCAACAAAAACAGGAGCTCGCTGATTTTCTCCCGCAAAATTCCGAGTTGATGCCGTTTCTGCGCGCCCTGCAAAATCCGGCCGCGGGTTTCACGCCCGGGCATGTGGCTTTAAAAATGAGTATCGACGGAAACGAGTTTAGCGGCCCGGAATCCGACACCAGCGCGGCCGCCTATTTCGTCGAATATGGTTATCAAACCGGCGTGCAGTCGACCGAATTCGATCAATCCAACTACTATTACGTTCACCTGGCAAGCTCGATTGAATCCGCGCCGGTGACTGCTCCGATTGCGACCCTGTGCAATCGTTATTGCGCTGCGGATACCCATGCCTGTGGAATTACCGTGTTTGGCGTAGTGGGCGGTTACTACAAGGCCATCAAGTTTGACAGCCCTATGCAAACTCTCATCGAGCAATCCCGTTACGTGACCAGTGACCGCGCGGTTGGCATGGTCTTGCGCCGGGTTTCCTTTGCCAGGGCCGCGGGCGCGGGCAAGAAGTTTTTAATTTCCGACAGCGAACTTCAGGCGAAGAGTGCCTGCCTTGCGGAGGCGGTTGCGGAAGTCCGGTCGCAAAGAAACTAGTCTTTCAACGGTATTATTTCCGGGAAATTTTTCCATATTGCCATTCGAGCAAAAGGGATTCGAAATCAGGCGCCGGCAGCGCGGGCGAAAACAGGAAGCCTTGTCCATACTGGCAATTCAGGCCCTTTAGAATTGCCAGTTGCTCCTCGGTCTCGATACCTTCCGCTATAATATTCTTTTTCATGTTTTTACCGATGGATACTATTGATTCCAGCAATTCAAGCGATTCATTCTTCGAGCCCAGCTTATTGATGAAACTGCGATCAATTTTAATCACGTCGAAGGGCAATTCGGTAAGATAGCTCAGCGAACTGTAGCCGGTTCCAAAATCATCCAGGTGAACACTAAAGCCCATTTCCTGCAATTCCAGGAGCACGGAAGACACGTGCGATACATTGTGAACAAAAAGGCTCTCGGTGATTTCGAAATTAATCCTGCTTGCAGGAAACTCCAGCGAATCAACGGTTTCTCTCAAGCGGCTGGTGAATTCGGGATCGGTAATCTGGCTGATGGACAAATTCAGGCTCAAAGTCATCTGCTCGAATCGAGAGTACCTTTCCTGCCATTCCATGAACTGGTTTACGGACTCCCGCACAATCCAGAAACCCAGCTCCGTGATCAACCTCAAATCTTCCAGGATAGGAACGAATTTTACCGGCGGAACAGCTTCCTCATTTGACCGTTTCCATCGAAGCAACGCCTCGACGCTGACTACCTCAAGTGTTTCCAGATTGACGATCGGCTGGAAATTTATGGTAAAGTCGCGGCTGGCAACCGCGTCTCGAACTTCGGCCCTCAAGTTCAGGTTGTGGATGGGAACGGTTATCTCGTCCGGTGCGAATTTCTTGATGTGTGAACCGCCGGAGGATTTTGCTTCGTACATGGCGATGTCCGCCCGGTTGATATAGTCGTCGGCAGACATTAACTCCTCGGTACTCATCGCCACCCCGATGCTGGCGGACAACGGAATGGGACGATAATTGATCGTGATCAGTGATCGCAACCTGGTCTGAATCTCCTGACATACTCTCTCGATCTGCTGGGAATCATTGTCGCCCTCGATCAATATCAAAAACTCGTCACCCCCAAACCTGGCCGCTGTATCGCCTTTCCTGATGCAATCCCTGATGCAATCGGCGATCTGAATCAATACTTTGTCGCCATCCCTGTGACCGAAAGAATCATTAATCCACTTGAACTTGTCCAGGTCAAAATAAAGGACCGAAAAATCAAACTTTTCCTGCCGCGAACGTCGCAATATCGCCTGTTCCAGTCGATCGATAAACAGGCGCCGATTCGGCAACCTGGTCAGTGGATCATGCAAAGCCTCGTGCCTCAGTTTTTCTTCAAAATGCCGCCGCAGTTTGATCTCCCCCTGGGCCTGGGTAAACAGATTTGCATTTTCAATCGCAACCGCCGCTTGTAAGCACATAGATACACAAAGATCGATTTCGTTTCTTGTAAACTCCCGTAACGATCGGCTCTCCCTGAGTTCCGCGAAACCAAACTGCTTGTCTCTTACAAATATCGGAATATACAACCTTGATTTCGAACCATGCTTTTCCAGGTGCTTGAGGTCGGTTGCGGCAATGTCCGCATCATTGACGTGTAATTGAGTAGCTTGGCCACGCTGTAAAAGCTTGCGAAAATCAGAATTACCCGGCAATGGACAGGACTTGCCCAGGATTGACCGGTTCTCTTTATCCACTCCTTTTGAGCTTATGAAACAGGCCTCCGCTTTGTAAGACTGCCGTTCATTCTGGAATTCATTGATGTATACGCTGGTCGCGTCGACGGCGTTACCCAATTGTTCAGCAAGCCCGGTTAATATGACATCGCGATCAACGCTGGAACTGATGACTTCGATCGATCTTCGCAGGGCCGTTTGTTCATCGAGCACCTCTTGTGCCATATCCATCAGTTGCGCGTTTTGTATGGCGAGTGCAGCCTGGCCAGCTATGCCGCCCCAGGAGAAAAGCTCCTTCTCGCCGATGCTGCGCTCGGCTTCCACATCTGATATGTCGATAAATCCAATGGGTCGTGTACCGACGGTTAACGGCACAATGACCTTGGTCAGAGATTTGTACTCATCCAGATCCTTCCTCTCTTCAGGAAGAATATCCGGGTCGCTGGCGAGCAGAATCGTAGGCAGGTTTCTTTCCAGAACGAGCTTGGCGGACATCCATTCTTTTAGCGGGGTTTTTGGGCCGGCGCCCAGGTTCCAGAAAGCACTGGAATAGTCCACCACAACCGTCGCCTCGTCCAAATCCGGCTGCCAGGACGATAAACTGCAGGAAGAGGCATTTGTAGCTTTTTTCAACTCGTTGGCCAGTTTGAAAAGGTCTTCCCTGGCGTTTTCTTTCAGCGGTGCTCTTAGCCATGATGAGGCTTCTTTAACAACGCTTTCGCAGTTGCGAATGGTTTCACGGTTCGAAAGCAGGGTTCGGTCGGAACTGGCAACCTCGGCCAGGCCAATAATCTTGTCTTTCTCGAAGAGCGGGGCGAGTAGTAAGCTGTTCAGGCCGTACTCATCCATCCATTTCGTTTCCGAGTCAGTCATGTCCGCGTTGACGACAGCAATCTCACCGCTGGCAAGTACCCTGGCTGTGGTTGGGAAATCGACTAGTGCAAAGCGTTCGCCTTCGTTTTCAATATAGGCAGCCCGCGCCGCATCCGC
>Ga0255049_10001942_pt1 | contig 11129 bp, 7 predicted proteins | sample JV7_2_3_MG_FD_183615 | JGI IMG/M metagenome (GOLD analysis project Ga0255049, IMG submission 183615) | Seawater microbial communities from Jervis Inlet, British Columbia, Canada - JV7_2_3 | ecosystem: Environmental > Aquatic > Marine > Inlet | place: Canada: British Columbia | collected 2016-10-06
TCACGGATATCCCCGGTAGCCGTTGTTACGCTGTCGGGCATGAAAGGGAAGGTCGTAGCAACGCTATTCGGGCTGCCGTTTTTGGCGGTCGGCGTCTGGATGCTGTGGTCGATCAGCAGCACCTTCTACGACGCTTGGCGCATGCAGCCCTGGGCGCAAATCGAGGCCAAACTCGTCCGCGGAGGCTATGAAACACATAGCGGCAGCGAGTCGGATACTTATAAGGCCTACGTTCAATACACCTATTCCTACGGTGGCCAGAGGTTCACCGGTGAACGCGTATCACTGAGCGCAAGCGGCGATAACATCGGCGAATACCACCGAGAGACGGGCCAACGATTGCAGCATGCCCTTGCAAGTGGCGGTGCGATTCTCATCTACATCAATCCTGAGGATCCTCACGAGTCGATCGTTGACCGCAGCATGCGATGGGGTCTGATCGGCTTCAAGAGCATCTTTCTGTTCGTGTTCGGTGGCTTCGGCCTCGGTTTGCTGGTCATCGTTTGGCGTGCCGCGCCTGAAAAAGACGCCGCTGACCCGCGTTTCAAGGAAACTCCCTGGCTGCTGAATAACAACTGGCAAACTTCGACGATTCGTTCCAGTTCAAAAACTGCAATGTGGGGCGCGTGGGCATTTGCTGCGTTCTGGAATCTGATATCGGCGGCATTGCCATTTCTCATTTATCAAGAAGTGGTACGAAAACAAAACTACATGGCACTGATTGGCCTGTTGTTTCCGTTGGTGGGCATCGGACTCGCGATTTGGGCCATACAACGCACCTTGGAATGGCGGCGCTTCGGCGCAGCGCCCGTAACGCTCGACCCGTTTCCGGGTTCGATCGGCGGTCACGTGGGCGGGACGATCGACCTGAGGTTTCCTTACGATCCGTCGAATAAGTTCCAGCTTACGCTGAACAACTTGCACAGCTACATGTCCGGCAGCGGTAAGAACCGTAGTCGTCGGGAAGAGGCCAAATGGCAAGACTCACTGGTGGCGCATGCAAAACACGGCGCTCTTGGTACCCGACTGACGTTTCGCTTCGATGTTCCGGAAGGCCTCGATGCGTCCGATACCGACCAGGACGATAGCTACTACCTGTGGCGATTGAATTTGCAGGCTGATTTGCTGGGTACCGACCTTGATCGCGACTACGACATACCGGTATTTCCTACGGCGATGACTTCTCGTCGCGTTTCGGAACAAGCGGTGCGGAGCTCACGAGCCGAACAGAGCGTCATCGACAACAGATCGGTCGGCGAGATCATCAATGTTCGAAATGGCGCAGGCGGAAAGCAAATGATCTATCCGATGGGTCGCCACATCGGAGCGGCGCTTGGCGGTGTTTTTGTTGGCGCAATATTCGCGGCCGCTGGCTGGTATCTGATCGCCGAAGAAGGGGCGACGATTTTTGGCGGCGTATTCGGCGGTATGGGGGCACTGATCGGCTTGTCCTGTCTTTTTCTCATGCTCAACTCGCTCGAAGTCTCTAAAGTCTCGGCGGAAATCCGCAGTGTGCGTAAACTGTTGGGCGTGCAAATTAGTCGCAAGCAAATGCACCACAACAGCTTCCACCGCTTCGAGAGGAAGAGCACGATGAAATCTCAGTCGGGCGGCAAGCACGTCATCTTCTATTCGATTTACGGCGTCGATCGACAGGGCAACGAAATATTGTTGGGCGAGGGCTTCAAAGGCGAAAACGAAGCGAAGGCGGCGGAATGCGCGATTGCTAAAGAACTCGGATTGCGGGAGACAAATGAGCGCCAGCAACCACCCGACCTCGATGATTTTACGATGGGCCGCGCCCTGGACTAGATTCGACTTAGTGGCGTCGTATTGGGTGGCTGGTCGAGATTGGTACGACGCCTTGCTGCCGTAACAGATTCTCGGCGCGTTTGCTGCCTGTCTTCTTCCACACGCTGTACGTGCGCAATACGTCAATGTCGGATTCCTGCCGTTCTCTGTCACGCATCTCATTGAGCACGTCCACCAATACCTGGAACTTCGCGGCAAGCTCGCTGTAGGTATCAGCAAACACCTGGCCGCGAAACGTACCGCGAACCTCCTCAGACAATGATCCATAGGCGCTGCCGCCCATGTGGATGTAATAGTCGAGGTCCACGGCATGATCCGCCAGGCTGTCGGCAAAGAACCCGGAAATAAACAGCGCGACGTCGCCGACACGTTGCAGGGAATAGTTGCGCTCGGCTGCGCTCGAAGCGTCTGCCGCTTCCGCGAGCATCAACGCGAGGGGCTTGAGTCCGAACGTCTCACCGTCATCGTCGTACAGCTCTTCGGATCGTGAGAACAGCGTAAGCAAGTTGACGACGTAGTGCGTCGCGTGAGGTTCAACCTCTACGCCCTGTTCGGAAATAACGACGTCAATGGAGGTCCGAAAGTAGTCCAGAAGATTGGGGACTGGCACTACCCGATCATGGCTGCCATTGTCACGCATAGGCCTCGATCCTTGTCGGCGATAAAATTCTCCTTAACAGGTATAACGCAAATGACGCGACAAGCTTGTGACCTGAATCACAATAGTCGTCCGCAGCTCTTGTGGCAAAATGGTCGCCGGTCAGACTGTGACTCTCTGTTTCGCGGGGCCCAGTTCCAGCGCTTCCCGCGGTACCTCGGCATAGTGGCTAAAGTCCATGGTAAAGCTGCCATCGCCGCCGGTTAGCGATTTCAATCTCGAATGATAGCCTTGTACCTCTTTGAGAGGCGCCTGACCGGAGACGGTAATTCGATTATCCGGTAGAGCCTCGGTGCCGCTAACCATGCCACGCATTGAGGAAAGATCACCCGTCACACCGCCCGCACAGCGGCTCGGCACTGAAACAGAAACGTCCACGATCGGTTCCATGACGATTGGCGATGCTTTCGAAATGGCATCCAGGAACGCCTTTTTGCCTGCCTGGACGAAGGCGATTTCCTTGGAGTCAACCGAGTGATGTTTGCCGTCATAAACAGTCACCTTGACGTCCTGCATCGGATAGCCGTAGACAGCGCCGGACTGCATGACCTGGCGAACGCCCGTTTCGACAGCGGGAATATACTGGTAAGGAATCGAGCCACCGACGACGGCGCTTGCAAACTTGAAGCCTTCACCTGACGGCAACGGCTCTATGCGCAAATACACTTCGCCAAATTGACCGGCGCCGCCCGTCTGTTTCTTGTGGCGGTGGTGGCCCTCGGCATTGCTGGTAATCGTCTCGCGATACGCGATGGAGGGCAAAGACGTAATGACGTCGAGACCGTAACGATCGCTTATCTGCTCGAGGACCGTGCGCAAATGCAGATCGCCGAGCCCGCGCAGCACAATTTCGTTTAGCGCCGCGTTGTGCTCAACCTGCAGCGAGGGGTCCTCGGCTTCGACCACGTGCAGCGCATCCGAGGATTTCTGAGCGTCGTTGTCGTTCGGCGGTTTAATCGCGAGGCCGTACATCGGGCGCGGCAGATGAATCGACTTGAGGTGAAAATGATCCTCGTCGTGTGAATCGTGAAGTACAGCATCGTAGTGCACTTCATCGATACGCGGGATCGCACATATATCGCCAGGTACGCCGACGTCCACCTTGCGGTGATTGTCGCCGTTGATCTTTAATAGCTGATTGACCTTAATTGGTTTGCGCGCGTCCCCAACAAAGAGCTGGTTGCCCGGTCGAATCGTGCCCTGGTGAATTCGGAAGGTACCGAGTCGGCCCTTGAACGTATCGATATTGACCATGAATACATGAGCGATAGCATGTGCGTCCGGATCAGGTGAAATGTCGATTTCTTCCGCGTCGTCTCCTTCGCCTTTCAGGAACCTCGGCGGGTTGCCTTCCATCGGGTTCGGCATCAGGCGTTCGAGTATCTGCAGGAGCTGGCGAATTCCGGCGCCTGTCTTGGCGGAAACGAAACAGACAGGAATCAAATGGCCGTCTCGCAACGCCGTTTCGAACGGGTCGTGCAGTTGCTCGGGTTCGAGTTCCTGACCTTGCTCGAGGTAAAGCTCCATCAACGCCTCATCAACCTCAACGACTTGGTCGACGATCTCTGTATGCGCCGATTTCACATCATTGAACGCTGTGTCGGCACCCTCGGGCTGGAAAAAGCAATCGACGACACCGTCGCCATCGGCGGCTGGTAAATTCAACGGCAGGCATTCCGGACCGAATGTGGATCTAATGTCGTTTAGCAGGGCTTCGAGATTCAGATCCTCGGCATCAATCTTGTTGATAATGATCATTCGACAGAGGCGCTGTTTCCGGGCGGCCTCCATCATGCGTCGACTGATCATATCGATGCCTTCCTGGGCATTGATTACCACAGCCGCGGTTTCAGCGGCGGGTAGAACCGACAATGCGCGCCCATAAAAATCGCGGTATCCCGGTGTGTCGATCAAATTGACGTGAATGCCACCATGATCCAGATGACATACGGCCGAAAACTGCGAATGCCCCAGCTGCTTCTCGCGCGAAGTGTAATCGGACACAGTGTTGCCCTGGTCAACCGAGCCGCAGACGGGAATAGCATTGCCCGCATGCAGCAAAGCCTCGGCAAGCTGCGTTTTTCCCGAGTTGCTCGGTCCCACAAGGCAGACGTTGCGAATATCTCCAGATTCATAGGCCATTTTGGAATTCCCCTGCGCAAATCGACTTTGGTAATTATCTTCTTACCATCGGTTAATTCTATAGGGTTATTCCGAATCCGGAACTGATTGAATTAGCGAGGAATTTGGCGAGCCGTAATAGGAGTGGGCAGCGAAATTGACGGGCCCCTAAGGATGGAGGCGCCCGTCGGAGGTCTGAACTTAAGTTGTTGCTGGCAAGACCGGCAGGACGACGAGGTCGCCATCGACGCCGATGAACTTCCTTTCGAGGCTCGAGCGACGCTCGGATTTCGCCTCGAGAAATACCTGCCGAATACAGCCAGGCGTTTGTCCTCGCAAGCTGCGTTCGACTGCGACCTCGAAGTGCTTTCCATTGCTGCGAAACAGGAGCGATCGATTTGGATCATGCCGCGACCAGGCGACGAACTTGCGGGGGCTCTGCAAACCAACTTTGCGACCGTCCGCCAGCAATGCGAAGCACTCTGCGTAGCGCAGGGGAATTTCAACAACGTATTCGAGGACATCGGCATGACTCGCGCCGTCCTGCAGCGGAATCGCGTCATCGAGAACGCTGTTTATGTTCTCTTCGTCGCCGATGCTGGTACCGAAAAGCGCGTCTATCGGCCTGCCACAGGGAGCGATTGGCGTATGAAGCTGCTGCTGTGTCATTTCGATTTCCTCGGATTATTATGTTCCTGACATGTTACGCCCTACCATTATAAAATTTCACAGAAAGAATTTCACAGTGTTAATTTCACAGAATTGCAGGGGTGCCTGCAGTGCGGCCATGGTCCGGCCCCCGCCCTGCGGCGATTTCGTCAACCGCTATATATAAAGAAGACCATTACCGCTTTCCTGCTTGTTCTGGCGATCCTGGCGGTAGAAACGCTGGCACAGGAAGAAGGCGCGCAGACCATGTTCGCGTATGCGACGTCTTTAGAAACCGCGCTTCGACTCCAGCAGGACCTGGATTTCATCGATCGAGGAGTCGCCACCTAATGGAAATGCGATGTCGAGATGGATTATCTTGAGTCCGCTACTGCGTGTCAGCGCGAATCGTAAGCCCAGGCCCACGTCGGTAAGCCAATCATAGGGTTCGCTTCCCACCGGGTTATCGCCCCATACACGGCCAACATCTGCGAAGACGGCGCCCCCTACACGAAACAAGCGAAACGGATACCAGTCGGTGAAATAGCGTTGTTCGATTGTCAGCAACAATTTGGAGTCGCCACTCTGGTATCGCAACGGGTAACCGCGTAATCCAGAGTCACCTCCCAGCTGCACGGGTTGGTCAAGATCGAGCTTGTGCCCGGCAGAGGCGCTGAGATTCGCGAAGAACACGCGTTTCGCTGATTGCGTTCGGTAATAGCGTGCATTCACAGTTAGCATCGCGTTTCTTGAATCGCCGGACTCGAGCCGACCGGTGGCAGATGCCGTAAGCAGTAAAGCGGTATCTGCCAACGACCCGAACCCACGGCTCGCCCTGGCGTTGTAGATAAGCGCATCGCGATCGGCACCAAGCGATTCATCTGACCAACCGAGTGAAGCCGACAGGCTCGACCCTAGAAAGAAATCCTCGGTCTTGCCGATCTGGTCGCGATTTCTCGTCGTCGCAAACGCGTCTTCGAGTATGTCGAAGCCGACAAAGGCATACACCAGCTCTCGGTCTGCTGGTATCGCTGCAGGCAGTGTCGGGTTAACGACCTCTGAAAAGCGATTGTCGTCGGACACGAAACCAGCAGTCCATCGCCTGACCCATCCGTTCCGCAGGCCTTTCGACCAGCCTCCAAACAGCGATGCATAATCCCGCTTATGCTGATATTCGGCGGCCTCTTCACCAAGAAGGTACAGTGCGCTGCGACGATCATCGTCCAATGCCCAGCCGCCGGCCGACCAGCGTGTGTCCAGTCCATAGAATGGGCGGATAGCGGACAGCAGGTTTGACTTGCCGTCGGAGTTATCGGCGATTCTCAAAAACGTTGAAACCCAGCTTCTTCCGAGATGCTGGTCCGCGAACTCGAAGTTGTCAGACGTCCGGTCGACGTCTTCTATTCGGGCTACGCGCAGCAATTGGCCGCGGCCGAGAAGGTTCGTCTCTTCAAGACCTATCTTGGTTCGATTTTCGCCACCGCTTCTCGAAACAGAAATGTCAGGACTCAAGGTCCAGACGTCGCGCGTTGCTACGGACAAGTCGACGACGCCATTCTCGTAACGAGTGCGCTTTATGTCTGCGTCAAACAGGTAACTGTTCCGGCGCAATATACGCTCGGACTCGTCGATCACGCGCGCGGAGTAGGTGTCGCCGCTTCGGAACAGCAGCTGTTTCCTGATCACCTTGTCTTTGGTGACAATGTGCAGGCGATTGGCAAGGCGATACAGCCAGTTATTCTCGGCCGGAATCGTCAAGTCGAAGACGTTCGACTTGTCGACCGAGATTTTGCCGATAATCGCCGTCTCCCGTTCCAGAGTCTCGCTGTCGGGCAGGTCGCTCGCCAGGACGATGTTGGGCAGCAGTATTGCCAGCGCGATGGCGCAAAAACGCATGAAGGTAATCCGGCTAAATGCAGCTTTAATGCTATATTCTTTTCGGCGCCACGGCTAAGGTATTCTGAAAGTCCGCCGATACGCACAGTGGATTACGCGAGAGTCTCGAAGATGCTCAACCAGGCCAGACATTTACAACTGACCCCAAATTTTTGGCCCGGGTCACTGCCACTATCGGAAGAGTCAGGACGAATAGAAAAGGAGTTTCGCCGCTACTACATCAGCCAAAAACTACCCGTAGCAAGGGCGGCAATAGGCCTTGGCTTCCTGCTCACGATTGCCGTCTGTGTTCTGGACATGTCCCTCATGCCGCAGGCGTTTGTAGAACAGGCGATCCCGCTGCGCATCATGTCGATGTTGATACCGTTGGCGCTGTTGTTTGGGGCGACATTCTTGTTCAAAGACCGAAGCTGGTTGCCATATCTCATCGCAGCTGTGGCGTTCGTGTTGGGAATTTCCACGTTGATCGTCGGTGCGATCGCGAGTCGCACGGGTGCGGAGATGGTGTCATGGGGGATCATTTTCACTACCTTCAATGTCTATCTCGTACTTGGGTTAACGCTGCGACAAAGCGCCCTGGTCGGATGGCCTATGTTTGCTGTTTATCTGGGCATCGCCATCGCACTCGGCGCACCCATGCAAAATATCGCCTACGGCAGCCTGTTTCTCGGCTTCTCCAACCTCATCGGAACCTATGCGAGTTATATCCTCGAACGAAATGCTCGAGAAATCTTTGACAACAAACGCGAGCTCACCCGACTGGCCCGCACAGACGGGCTTACCGGGCTTTTTAATCGTCGTGCATTCGACCAGCACCTTCGGCAGATTTGGAAGCAGGCGGTGCGCGACGACAAGCACATCGCCGTAGTTGTGGCCGACATCGATCACTTCAAGCTCTATAACGATTGTTACGGTCATTTGAAGGGTGACGAGTGCATAAAAAACATAGCCGAAGTGCTCGCCGCGAGCGTGAACCGACCATTGGATATGGTTGCGCGTTATGGTGGCGAGGAATACGTTATTGTCCTGTACGACCCGTCTATGAGCTTTCTTGATGCGTTCTCACGCGGCCTTTGCCAAAAGGTTGTTGAACTTGATATCGAGCACAAGGCATCGGAAGCCATACCGAGCGTCTCACTGAGTATCGGCGCGGCAATCACCGAGGCTGCCGAGAAGATTACCGCCGATCAACTGATACGGCAGGCCGACGATGCACTGTACGAAGCAAAGAAACAGGGGCGCAATCGGGCGACTGTGTATCGAACCGAATGGGGCCAGCAAACGACGGCGCAGTTGGCAGCCGTCCTTAGTTAGTCGAATTGCCGGAATAGCCGCGGCGCGCCGTTACAGGCAAACTCGGGGCATGTGTCAGCGGCCCATCGATGAACGATCCAGCAATAAGCTGCTGCTCGTTTGTCTCTCCGTCGTCGTTCTGGCCAACGTCTTCGTGTCCAGAATTCAGAGTTCGTTCGGCGATGTCCAGGTACGAGACATCAAGATTCCCGCTCATAACGGGCAGTGGGTGGTCGGCGATCTGTTCAAGCCCAAGAGTGCGACAAGTGAGCAGCCTGCGCCGCTGATCGTCGTGGTCCCAGGGTTCCAGCGCTCCAAGGAATCTTTATCCAATATCGCGATAGAGCTTGCGCGCCGCGGTTTCGTGGCGCTCAGCATCGATCCCTACGCGCAAGGTGGCTCCAGCGCGTCCCTGAGCCGCATGGCAGCGACTACCGAGGGGTACGGCATGTTCGCGCCGCTAGTTCCGGCAACCTCAACTACATCGACAAAAAAACCGAATTGGAGCAACAGGACATTCTGCCGGCGGCAATGCCGCAATTCGTGGTGCCAATTATTTCGGCAGGGAGGCGCGACGAACCGGGCAACCCAGCAAACTCCATTCGGTTTACGTCTCTGGTTTCGTTCTCACGCTGACCGATGAGGTACTGAAAGACGTGCGTTCCAACGTCGGTGCGAGTTACGCCTATTACGATGAAGGCGCCTATCGAAACAAGCTTCGGAGCGGCGACATGCGCGTTGCTCCCGAGGCTCTACGTCTTATCAATACGAATCGTGAAGCTGCTGTCGATGAAGTGGAAATCGGCAAATACTACGGCGACAAAGACCAGCGTACGCTGCGCGTGATGCACAATGAACGCGTTCTGCATCCGTTTCAGCCCTACAATGCTGAGGCGACGGCCAATCAGATTGAATACTTCGAGCACGCCTTCGACTTCAAGTCGGAGTTCGATAGTTATGACCAGATTTGGCACTGGAAAGAGCTGCTAAGCGTCGTCGCACTAACTGCCGCTCTGATTGCCATCATTCCATTCGGTCGCCTGCTGCTCGATACGTCGTTGTTTGCATCGCTGGTGCAGCCGATTCCAGGTGTCTTGCCGCGGCCCAAGGGCAGGGGGCGAGTGCTGTTCTGGGGGACGTTCATACTCGGTGCCCTAATTGCCTGTTTCACTTACATCCCCATGGCCGAACTGTCGCAAAAGCTGTTCGTCGCCGCGTCCACCCGGAAACTGACGTGGTTTTTCCCGCAGCGGATGAATAATGCCGTCATGTTGTGGGCGGTCCTGAATGGTACGGTGGGATTCCTGATGTTCTGGCTAAGTTATCGCTATTTCGGGCGCAAAAACGGTATTTCGCCGGCGATGTGGGGCGCGAAGATCAGTCCCAGGCAACTGTCTCGAACGTTCCTGCTCGCATGCTCACTATTTGTCTTCTTTTTTCTGTTTCTTTTTTCGGTGTATTACTTCTTCCATGTGGACTACCGCTTCCTGTTCATGGGCGTGCGCGTATTTCAGCCAGCATTGCTCATACTCCTGCTCATGTACGCGCCGTTTTTCTTTATCTTGTTCTTGTCGAATTCCCTACGAGTCAATGCTGCGATGCGTATCGTCGGTCAGCCCGAATGGCGTAGCATGTTGCTCGGCGGGGTCGCGAATTCGCTCGGCTTGTTATTGATCGTGGTGCTGCAGTACGTGACTTTCGCGGTGACCGGAACCGTGTACTGGACGGACGGCTGGCTGTACGTCAATTTGCTATTTGCGGTCGTGCCAATGATGTTCGTGTTGCTGTTCTTCAACCGCTATTTTTTCCGCATGACAGGTACAATTTACCTGGGCCCGATGATCACTTGCCTGATCTTCGTCATGATCCTGATTACGAATACAGTCATTTACCTGCCGCTGGAATAACGCTCAGCGCCGTATGACTGGATAACATCCGCCGTGTATTCAGCTGGTGGAGCTGTCGCGACCAAGAAGCCTGGCCACGAGTATCAGTGCGCTTCCAACCAACGCTAATGCCACGAAAAGTGTTGCGGGCTGGCCATTGGGAAAGTCTTCAATGAACAATTTGACGCCGACCAATACCAGCACCGGGTACACCAACCAGCGTGCCTCCGGCCATCGCTCAAAGCGGCTGGATAGCGCCAGCGTTACGGAAGCTGCTGACAGCACTGCTGTTCGCAGGGCTGCCAGAATGGCAGGATCGGCCTGCGGGCTACCGATACCGGCAACAACGGGCGCGACGTACGCGACCATGAGTCCACCGACCTCCCAAACAGAGAGTGCCAGGACAATCAGCTGAGGCAGGCCGGCCATTGCACCCCACCGTTCAGAATGCTGTGCAACAGGAATAAACAGACAAGCGACTGTGGTAAGGGCAACAACCGGGTGCCAGGGAACCACAGCTGGCCAGGTCGCGAGGGTTCCGCCTGCCAGGGCTTGAAATCCCGTTTCCAGAATTCCCGAGCTTATTCCGGCAGCGAGTAACAGGAACGTGCACTGCAGGCTGAGCGAAACTCTACCGTACCGTCCGCTGAACCACGCCCTGATCAACGCCAACAGTGACCAGGCCGCGGCCGCAATTGCGGGGGACAACACCAGGGCGCTGCCGATGACCAAAAGCAGTAGCCCCAACGCAGAGTAAAAATAGAAATTGCGGCTCCGGGCTTTGCGTGTCTCTGGTGCAAATGCCAACGCATACG
>Ga0255049_10001944_pt1 | contig 11123 bp, 9 predicted proteins | sample JV7_2_3_MG_FD_183615 | JGI IMG/M metagenome (GOLD analysis project Ga0255049, IMG submission 183615) | Seawater microbial communities from Jervis Inlet, British Columbia, Canada - JV7_2_3 | ecosystem: Environmental > Aquatic > Marine > Inlet | place: Canada: British Columbia | collected 2016-10-06
CCAGCCGGCGCGCACATCCGCCTGCGACGTCGATACGCCTCCCAGGTCGGTGCCACTGTCCAGCGTGACGTTCGAGTCCAGCTCCGCGCCGAGCTGGACCCAGGTCGAAAGGACCGGACTCTCCTCCTCGCCCGTGGGCCGCCGATCGAGAAAGAGGCCCGCGCGACGGGCGGGCTCACTGGCCGGGTCGAGCGCGATCACATCCCGGAGCAGCTGCTGCCCTCCCACTCGGTCTCCGACCTCCAGGCGGTTCATCGCCCGCAGCACCAGGGCCTCGGACCGGAGCTGGGGCTCGATCCTCTCCAGCACGCGCAGCTCCCGCTCGGCGTCGGCGCGGCGCCCTAGCTCCTGCAACGAAAGCGCGCGATAGAGACGAGCAGAGCCGTTGAGGGGGTCCAGAAAGATGGCCGTCTCGAGGGCCTCGAGGGCTTCGGGGTAGGACCCCTTCGCGTGGAGGAGGCGGCCGATCTCGAACTCGTAAGCTGCACGCCGGCTGGGCCAGCGCTCCCGATTGCGACGAAAATGATTCAGGGCCTCACGGGTACGGCCGCTGTCACGCAGCGCGATGGCGAGGGCCCACGCGAGGTCGGGATCATGGGGATAGCTTCGCGTCGCCGCTCGCAGCCGCTCGAGCTCCGACTCGTCCAGCGCCGCCGCAGTCGCCGGGAGTACTAGCATCGAAAGCAACACTCCGACGATGGCGAGCAGACGGCATGCGCAGACTCGGATGTCGCGCGGGCCACTCACGACTCCGGCTTTTGGCTTCCGAGGTAGCGGGCCACCGTGGTGATCAGAGTCTCGCGCCTAATCGGCTTCGTCGCGTAGTGGTCGCAGCCCGACTCGAGGCAGCGCTCGCGATCGGCCGGGAGGACGTGCGCGGTCAGCGCGATGATCGGCCCCGCATACCCCGCTTCGCGGAGCATGGAGGTGGCCTGGTAGCCGTCGAGCTCGGGCATATCCATGTCCATCAGGATCAGGTCGAAGGGCTGCCCCGCATCGACGGCTGCAAGGGCTTGCTCGTAGGCGGTGCGGCCGTTATCGGCGACTTCCACGTCCAGCCCCGCCCGGCTAAGGAAGCGCACGATGAGCTTCTGGTTATCCGGCCCGTCCTCCGCCAGCAGAACGCGCCCGGACAGCCCAGAGTGCGTTGCGGCCTGGACTGGCTCGGGCGGATCCGCCTCCACCGCAGGCTCAACCTCCACGGGGGCGCTCCCCACCGGCAGCATGACGGTAAACACACTCCCCTGTCCGGCCTGACTCTCGACGCTGATCGTTCCGCCCATGAGATCGACAAGCCGCTTCGAGATCGCCAAACCCAGCCCGGTCCCGCCGTAGCGACGCACGGTGGACGTGTCGGCCTGAACGAAGGCCTCGAACATGCGGGACTGGACGGCCTCGTCCATCCCGACTCCACTGTCGGCGACGTCGAAGCGAACCTGACGTTGCGACGGTTCGCCTGCCATCTCTACGGCCAGGCGCACGAATCCGGACTCGGTGAACTTGATGGCGTTGCCCAGGAAATTCACGAGCACCTGACTGAGCCGTACGGGATCGGTGTGAATGAACTCAACAAGCCCCTCCGCGTAGCGCGCCTCGTAGCGGAGGCCTTTGACCAGAGCTTTGGCTCGGAGCATCGACTCGACCTCGCCACAGAACTCGAGCAGGGGAACTGGCTCGACGCAGATGCTCAGCCGATCCGCCTCGATCTGTGACAGGTCGAGGATGTCGTTGATGAGGGCGAGGAGGAGTCGTCCGTTCCGGTCTACGGATTGGATCAGCTCGGCGCGATCCTGCTCTGGTGTGGTCGGATCACCGACCAGCTCGAGGTAACCGAGAATCGCGTTCATCGGGGTCCGGATCTCGTGACTCATGTTGGCGAGAAAATCGGTCTTGGCCCGGTTGGCCGCCTCGGCCTCCTCCGATGCGCTGCGCAGACTGTGAATGAGCTGGTCGTTGATCATCGCCAGCGCGATCAGGCGGCCAACCGACTCGGTGGTGGAGATTTGGAGATCGCTGGCGGGTTGATCTGCATCAAAGCGCGCGATCAGGACACCCACCGGCTGGGCGCCCGTCACCAACGGTACGTACAGGGACTCGCTGGACCGGGCGCCGCTGCCCCCGCCTTGCCCCCTGAGCAGCCGAATTTCGCGCGCGGCCAGCACCTGACGCGCCGTGTCGCGATTGGGACGCACGGGTCGACCCTTGCTCACCCACTCGACCGCTCGGGACTCGAACTCGCCCTCGGCATCCAGGCGCAGCAGGGTCATCGCACGAGCCCCCGTGGACTCGCCCAGCAGTCCGATCGCGCTCCTCACGTTACCGGGCCCGAAACGCTGCGATGCGATTCTGCCCACGCTCACCAGGGCCGACATGGAACGCTCCCGCTCGCTGAGCCGATGGCCAATCTGACTTCGCACGCGCTCCAGGCCCATCACGTAGTGCGAAGCAATGACCAGGATTGGGATCACCGGGTCGAGCAGGATTCCGATGAAGACGACCAGGGCCAGGTTCAGCGGTAGGACGGCCAGCGCCAGCGCCGCGCTGCCGAGGATCCGCCTTCGCTGGGGCGCCCGACTCAGAACCCGGGCCAGCAGCGAGAGCAGCAGCGCCATCCCGAGCTGCCCGTGGTTGCCCAGCGTCGTCAGCACGGCCCGGCTCGCGTTCTCTGCAGCGTGGTGGCGATACTCGATGGCCTGGATCAGGACGCCGGGCAGACGCGGATGGATGGGCGTAGACCAGAGGTCTTGAAAGATGGCGCCGGACGCTCCGACGAAGACGGAGCGTCCGGAGACCTTCCGAGGGTCAAAGCGACTCTCGAGCAGATCCGCGGCGGGGATCCGCGGGATAGGTGGATTGACGCGTCGATAGTCGATCGCGAAGTCATCTGTAGCCGCGAGGTCCACGGCCCGGCCGGTGGCGACCGCAAGCGTTGCCAGCGCCATCGAGGGCAGCCTGCGTCCCCCCACCTGGGCAACGCGAAATCCCTCCCGGACGGTGCCGTCCACGTCCAGCGGGACGACGGCGACACCCAGCATCGCCGCACCGAAAGCAATCTCGGGCACGGGGAAGTTCGCAATCTCGATCTCGCCACCCCCGGGGAGACTCTGAAACTCGCGGAAGGCCCCCAGGACAACCCGGCCTGATTCCTCGATCACCCTGCCGAAGCGCGTATCATCGTTCGGATTACGCGAGGTCGAAAAATCGATGTCGAAGGCGATCGCCCGGGCCCCCGCCGTGCTGAGAAGCTGAACCATCTGAGCGTAGCGATGCCGGGGCCAGGGCCAATCCGGGTAGGCTCGGAGACTCTGACTGTCGATGGTCACGACGACCACGTCGGGCGCCGCATCGGATACGGCGGGTGGCCAGGTCGCAGCGAGGCCCAGCAGCGCGTCTTGCGCGACGCGCTGCAGGGGCGCGAGCAGACGGAATACGATGATCGCCGCGGCCACTGCCGCGACGAGCAGAATCGTCAGGCAATCCTCGAGAATGGCGCGCTTGGGCACGAGATCTGCTTCGGAAGCCGGATGCGGAAACCTGACCCGGAACCCCGCGTCCTGTCAGCCGATTTCAGACCCCGCCCCACGGCGGAAAAGCCGCCAAACTCACTGCGTGGCGCACGAGCAACTGCGCCGACAGCCTCGGGATGCGGGCTAGCGCGCTGAGAACGGAGCCAAGGGAGCTCAAGTGGTCTCCTCGGGCCAGCCATCGCGCTTAATCAGACAGGCCTCCCAGCCAGCCACCTGTCACACCTGTAAAGAGGAGGGCACAACTCTCCGAAGATGTGACTGGAGGCAGAGGCTCTGATGAGAATCTTCGAACGCCATAAGACCTTCGACCGCTCGCAGAGCTTGCGTGCGGCTTCCGAGGCGAAGGCCAAGGGTCGGCACAAGAAGGCACTCTTGCTCTACCAGCAGGTTCTGAAGGCCGAGCCGGGCAACACGGCCCTGTACCGCGAGATCGCGCCGCTCCTGGTGCGGGCACGTAAGCCGCAGGAGGCCTGGTCCAGCTTCCGCGTTGCCGCCGAAGGCTTCATGCGGCAGGGCTTCATTGAGAAAGCAATCGGGATCTACCGCGAGGCCACTCATTTTCTCCCGCGAGAGAGCGCCGCCTGGCTGGCGCTGGCGGAGCTCCAGGTTCAGCGGGGACACCCCGAGGACGCGGTGACGGTGCTGCTGCAGGCCTCGCGCCACTTCCGCTCGCGTAGCCGCAGACGGGAGGCCATGCAGCTGCTCGGGCAAGCGCGAGAGATCTCTCCTACCAACTTCGATGCGGGCTTCGAGCTGGCGCGTCTCCGCGGCAGAACCGGGGACCGCAAGGGAGCCTGGAGGCTCCTCTCGGAGCTCCAGCCGATCGCCACGCGCAAGCAGCGTCGCCGCATGCGCGCGGCTCAGTTCTGGCTCTCTCCGGGCCCGATCAGCGGCTGGCGCTGGGCATCCGCACTCCTGTTCGGAGCGTAGAGGCTCGCACCCACGCCGCGCATTGGCTGCCGGCCACGGCGCTTCCAGTAGAATGCCCGCATGAGCTGGGAGCCCGAGGTAGACGAGATCGCGCTTCGGCGCAAACTCGCGCTCGAGCACGCCGGCTCCGAAGGGGTGGCGCGCCAGCATGCAGCGGGGCGGCTCGCGATCCGCGAGCGGATTGATGAGCTGACAGACGCCGGCAGCTTTCAGGAGCACGGACCCATCGCGGGCCACGCCGAGACCGACGCGCAGGGAAACCTGAGCAGCTTCACCCCGGCAAACTACGTGCTCGGCATCGCTAAGCTCGACGGACGACCCTGTGTAGTGGGAGGAGAAGACTTCACGCAGCGCGGCGGGTCCCCCTCTCCGGCGGGACTGCGCAAGAGCGTGTTCGCAGAGGAGCTGGCCTGCCGCTACCGCTTGCCCCTGGTCCGGCTTCTCGAAGGAGCGGGAGGCAGTTTGCCCCGCTCCGACGGCCCCCGGCCACCGGTGACGGTCGAGCCGGTGAACGCCCCGCCGCGTTTCGCGTCGTTCGTACAAACCATGGCGCAGGTGCCTGTCGCCTCAGCGGCGCTGGGTGCGGTGGCCGGCTTTCCCGCAGCGCGACTCGTGGCCTCTCACTTCTCGATCATGACCCGCGAGACCGCGCAAGTCATGGTCGGGGGGCCAGCGCTCGTCGAGCGGGCCCTCGGTGAATCCATCAGCAAAGATGAGCTGGGCGGCGCGCAGGTGCATCTCCGCAGCGGGGTCGTGGACAACGTCGCGGACGACGAGCCCGGAGTATTCGAGCAGATCCGCCGCTTCCTGAGCTACCTCCCAACGAACGTCTGGCAGGCCGCGCCCGTACAAGACCCAACGGACGAACGCACTCGACGCGCAGAGGAGCTGATCGAGATCATTCCCCGCGAGCGCCGGCGCGGCTACAAGATGCGCCACCTCATCCAGCTCGTGTTGGACCGCGGCTCCTTCTTCGAGATCGCTCCGCTCTACGGAAGCACCCAGATCACGGGGCTTGCGCGTCTGGACGGCGTTCCCGTCGGGGTTCTCGCGAATGACCCCCATTTCTACGCCGGCGCAATGACCGCCGACGGCGCGCAGAAGGTACGTCGTTTCATCGACCTGTGTGATGGCTTCCACCTCCCGATCGTGAGCTTCGTCGACGAGCCCGGCTTCATGATCGGCCCCGCGGCCGAGGCGGCGGCCACGATCCGCCATGGCACCGCCACGCTGTTCGCGGTGATGCAGTCCACGATCCCGTGGGCCTCGGTGATCGTGCGTAAGGTCTATGGGGTGGCGGGCGCGGCCCACTTCGGGCCGGGCGGACACGTCCTGGCCTGGCCTTCCGCCGAGACGGGCGCGCTGCCGGTGGAAGGGGGCGTGGCGGTCGCGTTCCGACGTGAGATTGCCGCCGCTCCGGATCCAGAGGCGAAGCGGCGGGAGCTGGAGGAGCGGCTCGCACAGGGACGCTCGGCCTTCCCGCGTGCGCAGGCCTTTGGCGTGAGCGACTTGATCGACCCGCGCGACACCCGGCCCGCGCTCTGCGACTGGCTCGACTGGGTTCGACCTCTGCTGGAGCAGCAGCGCGGACCGAGGAGCTACACGATCCGACCCTGAGCCGAGGGGCGCAGCCCGACCAGCAAACGGAGTGCAACACTAAGCCTCCGCGAGCAAGCTTCCGATGTAGGACCAGAGAGGTTGTGAACAATGGATGGCGAGACGCTCTCCGAAGGATCCCAGGTTTCTGCGCCTGAGAAGTCACGCAACCGACGCGAGCTGGTCCGGATCGACCCCGAGTTCCAGAACCGCTTCCGGACGTTGCTCTTTGGCTTCGCGCTCCTGATCCTGCTGTTTGCGGCGGGACTCTCGCTGAGCGTCTCCTACTTCATCAGCAACCCTGGGTTGCTCCCCGTGAGCGTCTGGATTCCGGCCTCTCTCGCGGTCATTTCCCTGGGAGGCTGCTTCCTCATCTTCAGGCTCTGCGACCGAATCTCGCACCGCTACTGTGGACCGACCATTCCGATGCTCAGGGCCCTAAGAGCCATCCGTCGCGGTGAGCGTCCGCCGCCAATCCAGCTGAGAAGGCACGACGAGTTCAAGGGGCTGGCCAAGGCCCTGAATGAGACGTTCCAGTCGCTTGGCGCGATGGACCCTCCCGCCGAAGGTCCCGAGCACTGAGTCGCTCAGCCTTCAGCCGTACTTAGAAGATACTGACGCCGAAGCCGAGCCCGCAGGGCCCAATCGTGTTGAGCATACCCGCCACCGGTGGAGAGGCGGCCATGTTCAGCACAGCCCCGAGCGGACAGCCAGGGTTGGCGGCGGGGGCCATCATCAATCCGAGCAGGTTGGGCCGCTCCATGCCCCAGTAGTTGATGGCCCCATCCGCATCGATGTCCGACTCCGCCGCCGCGCTGAAGGAGTTTGCCGCGGGGCTCACGGACACCGCGTAGTTATAGTAGGTCGAGCCGTCGGGTCGCCATCCGATAATGCAGTGGCCGGGTGAGGCAGGGACCAGGGGAATGGGACAGGGGGGCCAGGGCACCCTCTCGTTTCCCAACCCGCCGAGCCCGATCACGCCCGTCGCCTGCGGAGTGGACGCAATAGCCCGGTACTGTGAGATCTCGGCCATGTAGGCCTCCTCCGCGGTACGAATCGCCGCCAGATTCACCTTGGCCTCGCTCGCTCGGCTGCGCAGCTGAAGACGAGTGAGAACGGGAATGGCGATGCTTGCGAGCACCGCGATGATGGCCATCGCGATCATGAGCTCGATGAGCGTGAAGCCCCTTGCGTTCTCTGGTCTTCGGGTCTGCAGCATCGGGTCCTCTTCGCTACCTCCGGCCGCGAGGGCTGCGTCTCAGCTGCTGCTCCGTGAATGTGCAGGCAGATCTCGGCGCATCTATAGCCTTCATCGGAGACAGGCGCGCCTAGGCTGAGCCGAGCGAGCCCGTGCGAGCCCTACGCCGCCCGAGCCCCTCTGCAGGCTTTCCGCGGCAGCTGACGGCGTTCGATCTCGTCAGCCGGCGCCGAGATCGCGCAGGATCTGATCGAGGTGCTCGTCTGGCTTCACCTTCGGGTAGGCCCGCGCAATCTGCCCCTGCTCATCGATCAGGTAGCTGATGCGCTTGGCATAGCCGGCGTCGGCGCTATCGGCGGCGCCGTAAGCGAGTCCGACCTTCCGATCCAGGTCGCAGAGCAGCTTGAACGGGAAGTCGAACTTCTCGGCGAACGCGCGGTTCTCCTCTACGGAATCGAAGCTGATGCCCAGCACCTCGAGATCCTGCGAGCGGACCTCGTCCATGCGGTCGCGCAACGCGCAACCCTGAAGCGTTCAGCCGGGTGTGTCGGCCTTCGGATAGAACCAGAGCAGCACCTTGCGGCCTCGCAGATCCGAGAGCCGCACTTTCTCTCCGAGGTGATCCTGAACCTCGAAGTCCGGAGCCTGATCTCCCACCTTCAACATCGCTCACCTCTCCTGGCGGTTCCTTCAGCCGCCCTAGCCTACCCCATCTCCTCTGCGCCCGTGAACGGAGCGGCCGTGTTCTCCAAGCATCCCTCTTGGTAGAATCGGGGGTACTTCCCAGAACTCGGGCTCGAGCTTCGAACCTCTAACCGATTGGAGCACATATGTCCCACGAGATCTGCTGGATGTCCGCGATCGAGCTCACCGAGGCGGTGCGCACGAAACGCCTATCGCCCCTCGAGATCGTTGACGCCCTTCTGGCTCAAGTGGATCGTACCAATCCCGAGCTCAACGCGATCGTTACGCGCACCGATGAGCTCGCGCGCGAGCAGGCGCGCGCCGCCGAACAGAGTGTGATGCGCGGAGAGGAGCTGGGTCCGCTCCACGGCGTGCCGGTTCTCATCAAGGACCTGGAAGAGACGCAGGGGATCCGCACCACGTTCGGCTCCAAGCTCTACGAGAGCTACGTCCCCGAGCGCGACCACCCGATGGTGGAACGCCTGAAGCGCGCGGGCGCCATCGTGTTCGGGAAGACCAACGTGCCCGAGTTCGGGCTGCTTCCGCTCACCGACAACGCGCTGTTCGGACCCACCAAGAACCCCTGGAACCTCGAACACAACGCGGGCGGATCGAGCGGCGGCTCGGCGGCCGCGGTGGCAAGCGGCATGGCTCCGCTGGCCACGGGCAGCGACGGCGGTGGCTCCATCCGGATCCCCTCCGCCTTTTGCGGGCTCTTCGGCATCAAGCCGCATCTGGGGCGCGCCGCCAACCTCCACTTTCCTCCAGGCTGGGAGACCCTGTCCTCTGTGGGACCCATCGCGCGCAGCGTGCGCGACGCGGCCCGCATGCTGGACGTGATCTCGGGTCCCTCGGCGCTTGATCGTTGGAGCCTGCCCGCCACGGGCGAGTGCTTCGAGGAAGCCTGCGGCGGAGACGTACGCGATCTGCGGCTGGCCTGGTCGCCCGATCTCGGACATGTGCCGGTGGAGCCGTGCGTGCGGAGCGCCTGCGAGGAGGCCGTACGCCGCATCGAGAAGCTCGGCTGCAGCGTGACGGAGGTCCCGCTCGCGCTCGAGGACCTCTCCGGAGTGCTGCAGTCAATCGTGATCTGTGAAACCGTGACGGGGATGGAGGCTCAGCGCGACGAGTGGGAGAAGGTGCTGTTCGAACCCTTGCGCGTGTTCCTCGAGGTCGAGGGGCAGCTGAGCTATAAGGATCTCGTGCGTGCGCACTGGCGGCGCGAGGAGCTCGTGCGGCAGCTAGCACCACTTTTTGAAGAGTACGACGCGCTGCTCACGCCCCAGATGCCCGTCACCGCGCCCAAGAACGGAAGCATGGGACCCAAGGAGATCGATGGGCAGGAAATCGGACCCCTCGGTTGGGTCGGCTTCAGCTTTCCCTTCAACCTGACCGGCCAGCCGGCGGCCTCGCTGCCCATCGGGTTCGGACGCGGAGAGCTACCGATCGGGCTTCAGCTCGTGGGTAGGCGCTTCGGTGAGGCGACGTTACTGCGGCTGGCCTCGGCCTACGAAGCAGCCCACCCCTGGAGCGAGCGCCGTCCACCGCTGGCCTGATTCGCACTACGCCTATACTAGGCCCCGCGAACACGGCTGGAGACGACAGATGACGCAGCAGGTTTACGAGAGCTTCGATCCCTTGCTCCCGCCCGAGCAGGCGGAGAGCATGGTGCGGCTGTGTGAGCGCTTCGGCCGCTACGGGATGTATTCCGAGGAGGGGCTCAACCAAGGGATCGGCGAGCATCTTCCACAGCGCTACGACGCCGCCATAAACTTTGTCCGCACAGGCGGCCGGCTAGGTCAGGTCGAGGAGCAGGACGTCCTGATCGCGCGCACCAATTACTTCCGCGAGACTTATGCCTACGGCAAGCACGTCGGGACGCCGGGCATCGAGCCCTTCCTTCACTATGAAGGATTCACCAAAGCCGCGCAGCAGATCCATGGTCGACCCATCATCGAGCCCGCGATCGTGTACGCGAACCTGCTGGTGCCCGGACAGCAGCTCGCCACTCACACCGATGTGCCCGAGTTCCGCGGCGCGAACCGCCGCATCCATCCCGAGTGGCTGCTCGTGGTGATGCATCACTCCGGGCTTTTCGATGAGTGGCGCATCCCGATCGCGACCGCGGTGTCCTGGTTTCACAGCTGCGAAGGCGGCGAGTTCCACTTCTACCCGAATGGAGCCCAGGCTCCGCCGCAGGTTCACCCCGTCCAGTTCAACACCGCGCTCATCCTGGACACGGATTCCACCTTTCACGGCATTGACCGGCTCGCGGAGCAAGGACCCATCGCGCCACTGCGCGCGGGCATGCAGCTCACTTTCGAGGGCGACCGAAACTGGACCGTACGCGCCAGCGGCGACATCATCGCGCGCTATCGCTGGGAAGACCTGCGCTTCTCGGTCTCGTGGAAGGCTTACTGCTTCGCCGACGAGGACGAGGCACAGAGCTGGCATACCCACAGTGACGACCTGAGCGCCGATTTCGTGCTCGATCGACTCGTCGAGGACCTGCATGCGCGCGGACGGCTCCAGGGCAAGCGCCCCGATCATCACGAGCTCGCGCTGATGCTGATCGACGAGTACATCCACTTCCCGCCATCGGTCCCGGCCTGAGCCAAGCTCCCGCCATCTCTCGACGCTACGCCAACTACGTACTCGGTTTGCTGGTCGTCGTGTACGTGTTCAATTTCATCGATCGCCAGATCCTGGCGATCCTGCTCGAGCCCATCAAGCAGGAGCTCCAGGTGTCGGACACGTGGATGGGATTCCTCACGGGTACGGCCTTTGCCGTCTTCTACACGTTCGCCGGAATCCCCATCGCTCGCTGGGCCGATCGGGGTACACGCCGCAGCATCATCGCGCTCGGCATCGCGGTCTGGAGCTGCATGACCGCGCTCTCGGGAATGGCGCAGACGTTCGTTCAGCTCGCCCTGGCACGCGTCGGCGTCGGTGTCGGCGAAGCGGCGGCCAGCCCGCCGGCCCACTCGCTGCTCTCGGATTACTTCCCGCCCGAGCGCAGAGCAACCGCGCTCGCCATCTACACCATGGGTGCGTACCTGGGAATTCTGTTCGGCTTACTCCTGGGTGGCTGGATCAACCAGTACTTCGGCTGGCGCATGGCTTTCTTCGTGGTTGGCCTACCGGGACTCGTGTTGGCGTTGGTCGTGAGGCTGACGCTGCGTGAACCC
>Ga0255049_10001945_pt1 | contig 11113 bp, 6 predicted proteins | sample JV7_2_3_MG_FD_183615 | JGI IMG/M metagenome (GOLD analysis project Ga0255049, IMG submission 183615) | Seawater microbial communities from Jervis Inlet, British Columbia, Canada - JV7_2_3 | ecosystem: Environmental > Aquatic > Marine > Inlet | place: Canada: British Columbia | collected 2016-10-06
ACAGCTCGAGGGGAGTTATTCGGCCGTCATGGGATTACCGTTGTTTGAGACAGCCGAACTGTTGCGTAACGCCGCTATCGAGATATTTTGATTATGACGAGAAATGAAGAAATTCTGATCAATATAACGCCCCAGGAGACCCGGGTCGCGATCATTGAAAACGGAACCCTGCAGGAAGTCAGTATCGAGCGTCAAAGCAGTCGCGGAATCGTCGGTAACATATACAAGGGGAAGGTCAACCGGGTGCTGCCCGGAATGGAGGCGGCATTTGTCGATATCGGCCTGGAAAAAGCCGGTTTCCTGCACGTGTCGGATATCGATATTGGCGCGTCCGCGGCTAATGGCGACGAAGACGGTGTGCTCCGCCCCGCGATCAACGAGTTATTGCACGAAAGTCAGACCATACTGGTGCAGGTGGTCAAGGATCCGATGGGAACCAAGGGCGCGCGCCTGACGACCAGCATTTCGGTGCCTTCGCGTTACCTGGTCTATATGCCGAATTCATCGAACATCGGTATTTCGGTCAAGATTGAAGACGAAGGCGAACGCGAGCGTCTGAAAAACCTGCTGCAGGCCTGCCGTGCCGAAAATCAGATCGGTGGATGTATTATTCGGACCGCGGCCGAAGGCGTCGACGAAAAGGAACTGCAGCGCGATATTGCCTTTTTATCGAAGCTTTGGGGCGCATTGCTGGAATCCACCGAGGCGGTTAATGCGGGCTCCATTATTCACGAGGATTTGCCTCTGTCGATACGCACCCTGCGTGACATGGTCGGGGTCGATACCAACCTGGTGAAAGTGGATTCGCGTGAAACATTTCAAAAGATGAGTGCTTTCGCCGCGCGCTATATTCCCGATCTACCGGCCCGGATCGAACACTATCTGGGCGAACGGCCCCTGTTCGACCTGTACAACATAGACGATGAGTTACAGCGTGCGCTGGCGCGCCAGGTAGGCCTGAAGTCGGGCGGGTACCTGATCATTGATCAGACCGAGGCAATGACGACCATCGATATCAATACCGGCGCGTTTGTGGGGCATCAGAATCTCGAAGAAACCATTTTCAAGACCAACATGGAAGCCTCGCAGGCAATCGCGCGGCAACTCAGGCTGCGCAACCTGGGCGGCATCATCATTATCGACTTCATCGACATGGAGCGTGAAGATCATAAGCGCCAGGTATTGAATTCGCTGCAGAAATACCTGGACAAGGATCACGCCAAGACCCAGGTTTGCGAGGTTTCCCCGCTCGGCCTGGTCGAAATGACGCGTAAGCGAACGCGTGAAAGCCTCGAACACGTACTCTGCGAACCTTGCAAGACCTGTCATGGGCGCGGATCTCTCAAGACCACGGAAACCGTGTGTTACGAAATTTTTCGTGAAATCCTGCGCGAGGCGCGATTTTACGACGAGGCGCAGCAGTTGCTGGTGATGGCGAACCAGGATGTCGTCGATCGCTTGCTGGACGAAGAAGCGGCTAATATTGCCGAGCTGGAAACCTTTATCAAAATTCCGGTCAAACTACAGGTAGAGGCCCATTTATCCCAGGAATCCTACGATGTGGTCCCGGTCTAGCAATCACTTGACGTTGAAATGGAGTTTATAAAGAGAATCAGCTTCGTACTGTGCTTCAGCGCCATTGTCCTGCTCGCCGTGGCGATGGGCGGCATACGCCTGGTGATCAGCAATATCGAGTACTTCAAACCCGAAATCGATTACCTGCTGCAGCGCGATGTCCACGAGGGCATTGTTTTCAACCGCGTTAGCGGCAGCATGAATCGCTTCAACCCGATACTGCGCATCGAAAATGTTTCGGTAAACCTGCCCGATCGATCGCAACCGTTGTTCATCGACCGCCTCGAAGTCGAATTCGATTTCTGGAGCAGCTTACGCGAACGCGCGCCGGTGGCGCTGGAAATCACCGGCCAGCTTGAAAAGCTGGAATTGACGAAGAATCCGGCCGGCCAGTGGTTGATCAATGAGTATCATATCGGCGCCGGGGCCGGTGACGTCGAACTGCCCGGATTTTCGGAACTGCTCGCCTTGTTGCCACGCTACCTGAAACTGAACCTGCGCCGCTTGATTGTGCGCGATCAGAAAAACCAGACGACGCATCAGCTGAACCGGGTCGCGGCGCAGATCAATCACCGCAAGGGCCAGTTTTTTACCCAGGTAAGCGCCGCCCTGCCTGACGAGTTCGGGCGCGGAGTTTTACTCAAGTCGGTAGTCGATCCAGCCTCCAGCCTGATCTATCTCAATTCGACGGATTTACAGTTGGCGCCGCTGGCGCGACTGTTCGACCTGGATACCCGTGGATTGAAAAAGGGCGCCCTCGATGGCGAGTTTTGGGTCGAAATGTCGGGTTACCGCGTCACCGCGGTGAACGGCGCCCTGGTGCTCAAACAGGCGGTACTGCAGGTGACTACCGATAAGGCGCCGCTGTCGATCGACTATCAGGCGCACTTCAATGCCACCGGCAACGGCGATAGTTGGCACATCAACAGCAAGGTCGATCGTCTTGGCGTCAATGGTCAAAACGTTCCGGGATTTCGCGCCCAGGTGAAAATTCCTGTCGCTACGGAAAGCAGACTGGTATCGGCATGGGTCGATCGATTGCAGGTTTCGAGTCTGCCGGTTGTCGCCGGGCAGTGGTTGCCGAACACCGTCAGCGAACCGATCGAACAGGGTAAGTTAAAGGGATTGCTCAAGGACATCGTTTTTGAAATGGATCTCGAAAATCCACGGCTGGCGCGCATGGCGATGCACGCCATCGATTTGAGCAGCGATCATTTTCAACAGTTTCCGGGCGCGACTAATTTGAATGCAGACCTGGTCATAGGCAATGGCAAGCTGGCGGCGCGGGTTTCGGGAGAAGCGGTTAGCCTGGATTTCGGTGATTTTTTTCGCGCGCCATTGCAATTTGATTCGATAGCGCTGGATGCGGTCCTCAATCTTCAGCCATCCGGAAACCTGTTGTTGGCGGCCGATAATATCGAGGTTCGCAACCAGGATGCCAGCCTCTCGGGTCGCTTGCGCCTGGAGACCGAAACTGACCAGGCGCCATTCATGTTCCTGCGCGCCAATTTTACCGATGCCGAGGCAAGTAGTGCCGGTAAATATCTCCCGATTCCCTTGTTGCCCGCTAAAACCACCGCATGGCTGGATAGAGGCATAATCGACGGCTTTGCGCCCGCGGGAGATCTGCAGTTTCATGGTCGACTGCGCCATATTAGTGACTTCGAATACAACCGCGAGGGTGAGTTCTTCGTCGATTTCGAGGTCGAGCGTGCCGATGTTTTTTTTGCACCCGGGTGGTTGCATGCCAAAAATGGCGCCGGACGGGTATTGTTTCATAACCTTGGCGTCGAATTTGATCTTGATCGCGTCAGTTACGAACGGCTCGACGCGATACAGGCCACGGGCAGGATAGCGAATTTTAAGGAGGCGTCGCTGGAGCTGAGCATCAGTGCGGAGGCAGCGACCGGTGATGCGCTGCGGATATGGAGCGATACCCCGGTTGGCGAGCGCTTTAGCGATATACTCGCTAACCTGCATGACCTCGATGGAACCGTGAGTAGCGAGATCGATATCCTGCTGCCGCTCGCTAAAAACCAGACCGAACGCAGCGTCGAGGTCAACGTCGATTTTCAAAATGCCGGCCTGCGCGCGCAAAACTGGGGGCTCGATCTGGCGCAGATTAGCGGACGCCTGAAGGTGACCGAAGACAGCCTGGCGGCAAGCGGTGTAAGCGCCCGATTTTTTGGCGATCCGGTCTCGATCGAGGCCCGTAGTGAGGATACGAGTGTTAATACACAGGTGACGGTGCAGGGCAACCTCGAGTCGACCAACCTGTTGCGAAAACTACCGCCGCAACTGGCCGAAAATGTAAAAGGCCACAGTGACTGGCAGCTCAGGATCGATGTTGCCGGCAATTCGGCGCTGGTTGAGCGGCCCTTCCTGCACATCAGCGCGGCCAGTAACCTGCGGGATACGCAGATCACGTTGCCGATGCCCTTGCGCAAAGCGGGAGCCGATGCCGTCCACATGTCGGTTAATGTCGACTTCTTCCCGCAATTGATCCGCTTCGATACCAGCATGGCCCAGTATCTTAAGGGTCGGGGTTTACTGCAGGTCGATGCCGACGGTGAGTATCGGCTCGATGCGCTCGAACTCGCGTTTTCGTCCCCGCTCGAAAGGGAACCGCCTCCGGGAATAAACCTGCATGGCCGGATCGATGAATTATCCGTCGATGAGTGGGTAAAATTCTTCGCTGACGCGGGTGAAACCGATCCGACGATGCTGAATTGGGTAGACCTCGATGTCGATCGCGCCCAGGCCTGGGGTCGCGCGCTCGGAGCGGTTGATTTTGAGCTGCATCGGGCCGACGAGTTCTTTTTCGGACTCATCGATGCATCCATCGTCAAGGGAAAATTCACGGTGCCGCGCAAGCCTTCCGTAGGCAACCCGGTAGTCATCAACCTGGACTACCTGATGCTCGATAAACTGGAAGGGGATCCCGATCACACCGCCTTTATACCCTCCGACCTGCCTGTCTTTCGCCTCACGAGCGATTCACTGCGCTACCACGATATGTTGTTCAGCGATTTAGTGATCGCGGCCCGGCCGCGCGACGCGACCCTGGTGGTCGATAAATTCAACCTGCGGCACGATTCCCTCCGGCTAACCAGCAAGGCCAGGTGGAAATACGATGCCGCCAGCGAGGAGCACGTATCCAGCATCGACGGAACTATCAAGGGGTCGCAACTGGGGCAGTCCATGGTCGGTCTCGGTTTTGGCGACAGCATGACCGATGGTACTGTCGATGTTAACGGCAGCTTCGCCTGGCCGGCCCCGTTGTTCGCTTTTTCCATGGAAAACCTGTCTGGCAAATTTCGCATGAAGATTAAAGATGGCGTGTTGAATAACGTCGAACCGGGTAGCGGCAGGTTTGTCGGTTTGCTCAGCCTGACGGCGATACCGCGACGCCTGTCGCTCGATTTTTCCGATGTTCTCATCGAAGGCATGGAATTCGAAAAAATCGACGGTAACTACCGCATCGCCGGTGGGGTGTTGTATACCGAAAACACGAGAATGGAAGGTCCGGCAGCGAAGATCAAGATATCGGGAAAAACAGGTATAATTGCCCGTGATTATGACCAGACTATTCGAGTTACCCCCAAGATCAGGCAGACGCTGCCGCTCGTCGGCGCGGTTGCGGCCGGCACCACCGTGGGTTGGGGCTTGTTGCTCCTACAGAACCTGTTCAAGAAAGCCATAGACGACGCCGTCGAGGTAGAATACCGGATTAGCGGTAGCTGGGACGATCCAAAAATCGAGTTGATAAAGGCAGTTGATGAAAACCGGAAAGAATTACCGAAGACTGATAAGTAGTGCCTGCATTGCCGGCCTGCTCCTGTGCGCTCAGGTGGCGGCCAGTACGGCGCGAATCTACACTCTCAGCGCCGATGAATGGGCAAGGCCGCGCAGTGGTGAGGTAATTGCCGAGTTTAGCGCATTGCGGGCCGCGGTCCATTACTGGGGCAGGTCCGAAAACGCCATCATGGTGGTGCGCTACCCGGGCGAGGACAGCGGTGAATTATGGGCCGCGGAATTGCGTGACTGGTTGATATCGCTGGGGGTGCCCTCAGATTACATTCGCCTGGTTGCAGGCACGCAGGCCGCCGACGAAATCAGGGTGGTGGTCGGCAATCGTGACGAATTGGAGCAATAACAAAGCATGTCATCAATACTAGAAACGGTAAGTCAGAACATTCTCGAACCGAGCGAACTGGGAATCGATCGCCTCGGCGGGTTCCTCGATGCCCTGCAGGGGAAGTTCATCGACGCGGGTGATCTGTACTTTCAGACCAGCCAGCAGGAATCCTGGGTCATGGATGACGGTATTCTGCGCGAGGGTAGTTTCAATATCGAAAAAGGCGTCGGAATTCGCGCCATGTCCGAGGAGAAAACGGGCTTTGCCTATTGTGATGATCTGCAGGGCAACGCCATTACCCAGGCGGTCAACAATGCACGCGCCATCGTCAGGCAGGGGCAGTCGGGTAGTCACGGAATTACCCTGGCGAATCGCCCGGCGCCAGCCTTGTACACGTCGAGTAACCCGATTGATGGTCGCCGCGCCGAGGAAAAGGTGGAACTGTTGAAGAGTCTGGATGCCTATACCCGTTCGCTCGACGAACGCATCGAGCAGGTCATTATTTCGTTATCGGGCGGTATCGATCATATCCTGGTTGCCGCGACCGACAACACCCTGGCCGCCGATATCCGCCCACTGGTGCGGCTCAATGTCACGGTTTTAATGTGTCAGCAGGAGCGGCGCGAGCAGGGTAGTGCTGGCGCCGGTGGCCGTCACGCCTACGACGTGTTTTTCGAGGGCGACCGGGCGCGAGAACTTGCGCGCGAGGCGGTACGCCAGGCGGCGACTAACCTCGATTCGGTTGCGACACCGGCCGGCGCCATGCCGGTCGTGCTGGGGCCGGGCTGGCCGGGCGTGTTGCTGCATGAAGCAGTGGGCCACGGGCTGGAGGGTGATTTCAACCGCAAGGGAACCTCGGCGTTCAGCAACCGGATTGGCGAACAGGTCGCTTCGCCATTGTGCACCGTGGTGGATGACGGAACCCTGCCGGATCGTCGTGGATCGCTGAGTATCGATGACGAGGGAGTTCCCGCGCAATGCACCACCCTCATCGAAAATGGAATTCTGAAGACCTACATGCAGGACAAGATGAATGCGCGCCTGATGGGCACCGACTCCACTTCCAATGGACGGCGGGAATCCTTTGCCCATCTGCCGATGCCGCGCATGACCAACACCTACATGCTGCCCGGAGAGAGTGACCCCGATGAAATCATCGCTTCGGTGGACAAGGGGCTATACGCGGTAAATTTTGGCGGCGGCCAGGTGGACATCACTTCGGGACGTTTCGTGTTTTCCCTGTCCGAGGCCTACCTGATTGAAAATGGCCGCATAACCGCCCCGGTAAAGGGCGCTACGCTGATCGGATCAGGCCCTGAAGTCATGGGCAAAATTTCGATGGTCGGCAATGATCTCGAACTCGACCAGGGTGTCGGTGTCTGCGGCAAAGAGGGGCAATCGGTACCGGTTGGGGTCGGGCAGCCCAGCCTCAAGATTGACGAAATAACCGTGGGTGGAACCGACTAGTCCGCTAGTTGACCGATACCGCGGTGATCTCCATCCCGGATTCTCCGTTCTGCAGGGTCAGTATGCCGAGAAACTCACCTTCATAGCGGTTGCTGGTAAGGCGCCATAATATGGTAACCGCCTGTTCGCGCTGGATCGAATCGATAAATTCGAAATCGGGTTCGATCGTAGTCAGCAGCGGAAAGTCTTCACAACTCTGGCGGAAATGTTCTTCCGATAACTTCGCCAGCAAATCGTTGGAAAATCCGCGCGAAAAGCGGGCGTAATCGCGCTCACGAGCCGCCTCGATAATGTTGTTCCAGATCGGTTGCGCAACCGAGCGCAATTGTTCTTTTTGTAATCGCGAAAATTTAACCTGCATATTGCACCAGTATCCCGGGAGCTGACGCAGGACAGATGCGTCTGAACGCCGGTCTGGACCGAAAGCCATAGCTTAGGCTATGGCTTGAGGGAAGACCAAGTTCAGGCGTATCTGGACAAGTCAGAACCGGGATAGGACTCGGGCCGTTGACAAACTGCACTTTTATCTCCATTTGTAAATTCTCCAGTTTACACTTATCTTTCAGATGGTTATACCCAGGCCCGAGACCGACTGGTGCAATATGCAGGTTAATCATGTCGTATGCGTCGGGGTCAATGGTTTGGGCTGCAGCGCCGTGTGCAGGTCTTCATAAATCGATAACAGTGCCGGCACCACCAGTAAAATCAGTATCGTCGCGAAAGCGAGGCCAAACGCGATCGATACTGCCATCGGTATCAGGAACTGGGCCTGGCGCGAGGTTTCGAACAACAGCGGTGTGAGCCCGGCAATGGTCGTCAGCGAGGTTAGCAACACGGCGCGCAGGCGCTGACAGGCCGCTTCCTCGAGGGCCTGGTATATCGGCAACCCACGCTCGCGAATCTGGCGGTAAAAAATCACCAGGATGATCGAATCGTTGACCACGATGCCGGATAAGCCGAAGAAACCGAACATCGACAGGATTGTCAGGTTCATCCCCATGAGCCAGTGCCCCAGCACCGCGCCGGTCAGACCCAGCGGAATGGTAAGCATCACCAGTAGCGGCCAGCCGTAGGATGAAAAAACCCAGGCCAGCACCAGGTACATCAGCGTCAGCGCGATGATGGCGCCCAGGCGCATGTCGGCAAAGGTTTCGCGCTGGCTGGCGGAACGTCCTTCGACGCTGTATTGAATGCCGTACTTGCTGGCGAGGGTCGGCAAGGTGAACTGTTGCAAATCGGCGACGATTTCGGCGGTATTGTTGAGCGCTGCATTGACGTCGGCGGATACATCGACCGAAAGTCGGCCGTTGAAATGCCTGAGGGTCTCGAAACCCTGTGCCGAACGCCAGTTGGCGACCGTTTCGAGGGCGACGAAATTTCCATTCGGTAACTTGATCGGCAGGTGCAGTAAGCTGTCGAGGCGACGCTGTTCGGATTCAGGCAGTTGCAGGCGGACTTCAACCTCGTCGGCCCCCTGTTGAAACCGTTGCAGAATGATACCGTCATAAGCGGCGCGCAGTTGCCGCCCGATATCGGATATCGATAGACCCAGCGACTCACCGGCCGGACTCAATTCGTAGATCAATTGCTCTCTGCCGTAGGGGAGGTCGTCATCGATGGCGCTGACGCCGGCTATGGTTTCGAGGGTTTGCGCCAGGTCCAGCGCCGCTGCCTTGAGTTGGTGTGGCATCGATCCGGTGAGCCGCAGGTTGAGTTCGCGCCGCGCCGGGCCAACGCTGCGTGACGTGATCTGGAAACTTTCGACGCCCGCGGGAACCGTGATACGTGACCGCCAGTTGGCGATAAAACTGACATTATCGGTGCGGCGTTGATCCGAGCCCAGCAGTTCGACATAGAGTGAGCCAACCCGCTCCCCCTTTATCGCGCGGCCGCGGCCGACCGAGGAAGCGTGCACACGGTAGTAGGTCGAAACCACGGTTTCATCGATGTCCGCGATGGTGTTGCGCAACTCGGCTTCGACCTCGTCGATAAAAGCATCCACGATCCTGCGATCACTGCCGGAGACAAATCGCACATTCGCGTAAACCGTGGTCGATTCGGGCGACGGGAAAAACTGCCAGCCGGTCTTACCGCCGAAAAACAGACCGGCTGCCAGCAGCAACAACCCGATCGCAGTCGCGATCGTGGTCCAGCGGAACTCGATCGCGAGCCTGACCAGGGGGCGAAACCAGTGGTCGCGCAGCTGCACGAAACCACTGTTCAGACGCACGCGAAGCGGCGATTGCCTGACTTCCCGGCCCTGTACGAAGGCGTGTCGCAAGTGGCCCGGCAGGATCAGGAAGCTCTCGATCAGAGAGGCGACGATGACACAGACGATGACGATAGGTATTGCCATCATGATGGCGCCCATGCGCCCGCCGATCAACATCAGCGGCAGGAACGCGGCAATCGTCGTCAGCGACGAGGCCAGTACCGGCGCCAACATCCGCCTGGCGCCGCCTTCCGATGCCATCAGTGGGTCTTCGCCCATGTCGAAATGTGCCTGCGCATCTTCACCGACGACGATGGCGTCGTCGACGATGATGCCGAGCGCCATGATCAACGCAAACAGGCTGATCATATTGATCGAACCGCCAACCAGGTAAAGCACCGCAAGCGTTGCCATGAACGATACCGGAATGCCGACAGCAACCCAGAATGCCACTCGGGTCGACAGGAGCAGGTAGAGGATGAGCAACACCAGTACAAGCCCGCCGGCGCCGTTTTTTAGCAGCAGCATGATTCGTTCCTTGATCAGTTGCCAGTGTTCGTTAAACAGTTGAATTTTGATGCCGGGTGGCAACTGGGCGCGGGTTTTATCGAGCCAGTTCTGCAGGATCTGGGCGGCTTCGAGCGAATCGCCGGATTCGTTGCGTCTCAACACCAGTACCAGCGCCTTGCTGCCCCCCAGGCTGATGGTCGGGGAGCCGGGCTGGTGACGCTGCTCGATGTTGGCGATGTCGCCGAGGTGAATACGCCTGTCGGCTTCGCTGACAATGGCGAGACTGGCGAAGTCGCGCGGTGTTCGGCGTTGATTCTGGCTGCGGATTTCACGCGCTCCATCTTCTTCGCCGATCTGGCCAGCGGGCAGATCCTGGCTTTCAGCATCAATTTTTTTCGCCAGCTCATCGAGGCCCAGGCCCAGGCGTTGCATCTGCTCGGCGGCCAGTTCGATTTTCAGCTGCTGTTTGGGTAACCCCCGAATTTCGACCTTGTCGATGCCGGCGTCGATCAATTCCTGCTCGAAGCGGCGCGCCAGCAGGCGTAGCTCGTCGATTTGCGAGGTCCCACTGATGAGGAATCGTGCGACCGATTCGTAGCGCACCAGCTGGGTCACTTGCGGGTCTTCCGCGTCGCCCGGGAGATTTTTGAAATCGTCGACCTGCTTCTTCACTTCTTCGAGTGCAAAGGTCATGTCGCTGCCTTCGTCAAACTCGAGCGAGATTCCGGATACGCCGCTTGCCGAAGTCGAACTCATCTCCTTGAGATGGTTGACGCTGCGCAGCCGTTGCTCCAGCGGGTTGGTTATTCCCGATTCCACATCTTCGGCATTGGCCCCGCTCCAGATGGTGCTGACAGTGATCTGGTCGAGTTCGAAATTGGGAAAAAACTGTACGTTAAGTTGCTGCAAGGCTATGCCGCCCGCGAGCAGCATCATCACCATCAACAGGTTGGCGGCGACGCGGTGGCGTGCGAATACTCCCAGTAGGCTAGCCTGCATATTGCACCAGTATCCCGGATGATGACGCAGGACAGATGCGTCTGAACGCCGGTCTGGACTGAAAGCCATAGCCTGAGCTATGGCTAGAGGGAAGACCAAGTTCAGGCGTATCTGGACAAGTCAGGGCCGGGATAGGGCTCGGACCGACTGGTGCAATATGCAGGCTAGTTGCCACCGACTTGCACCTTGAGCCCGGAGACGGCATTGGGTAA
>Ga0255049_10001947_pt1 | contig 11108 bp, 8 predicted proteins | sample JV7_2_3_MG_FD_183615 | JGI IMG/M metagenome (GOLD analysis project Ga0255049, IMG submission 183615) | Seawater microbial communities from Jervis Inlet, British Columbia, Canada - JV7_2_3 | ecosystem: Environmental > Aquatic > Marine > Inlet | place: Canada: British Columbia | collected 2016-10-06
TTCGGCCAGCCCCCGGACCGCTCCCTCCCGCATGCCGATGTCGACCAGGTCAAGGCCGCCGCTGCCGATCAGAAGTCCGAATCCGACAAAGACCATTGGCCCCGTCACCGGGGTCGTCTCCAGACGGCGGGACACCAGGGCATAGGCCAGCACGAAGCCGGCTACCAGTGCAACCTGCTCGAACTCCATTACCTACCGGAGCACCTTCCAGACCGCGAGAGCGCTCAGCAATGCAGTCACCGCCACCTTGGTGAGGTCGATCACCGGCTCCACCTGGATGCCGGATTCGCCCACCCGGATGACTGCAACCGGGCGGCCGACGGAGGTGCCGCCCCCGCCCCCGCCCCCGCCCCCTTCAGGGGTTTCGCCGTCGGTTGTGCCCTGTCCGCCACCGAATCCAAACCCGCCCGCTCGTTCCCATGAAGCCGCGGTGATGATGAGATCGTCGCCGACCCGTTCAGGAGCGGAATAGACCGTGGAGGGGGAGGCCTCGCCAAAGACTGCCTCCAAGCTCCCGGCGACGCGGGTGGCTGCCTGCTCGAGGAACGACGGCTGCTCGGTCATGTTCTGCTCCTTCGTGACACCGTCGCCAGCACCACGGCGACCACGGCAGCCGCCCTGAGCCACATGACGTAGTCCTGGATCGGTTGCTCGTTTGGTCCCGAGCGGACGACGGTCGGGCGCCGATAGGACCATCCCAGCCCGAACCCTGGCATGGCGACCCGGATGGTCCACTGGACGGTTGCGAGCGTGTAGGGGCGTCCTCCGTGCTGGAGGTCCTCACTTGCTTGGGATCTGTCGAACCGGATCATGGCCTGTCACCCTAGGCGATGCGTCGGCCCTTGCCCCCGGTTGATAGCCTCGGTCGCATGTATGAAGACATCACATCCACTGTTTCTGATCAATTCCCGGCGTTGCAGGTCGATCTGGAGAACCTGGTCAGAATCCCTTCGGTGAGCGCCGCCGACTCCGACCCCGGTGAGGTAAGGCGATCGGCTGAAGCCTCCGCCGCTCTGCTGGAGGGCGTCGGCATGGAGAGCGTTCGTTTGCTGGAGCACGCCGATGCCCATCCGGGCGTGTTCGGCGAGATTCCCGCCCCACCGGGGGCCCCGACGGTCCTGCTCTATGCCCACCACGATGTTCAGCCGGCCGGTGAGGGTTGGAGCACCAGCCCCTTCGATCCGGTTGAAGTCGACGGGCGGCTGTTCGGGCGCGGCACGTCGGATGACAAGTGCGGGGTGGTCATGCACGTTGGGGCGCTGCGGGCGCTGGATGGGTCGGTCCCGGTGGGGGTAAAGGTGTTTCTGGAAGGGGAAGAGGAGATAGGTTCTCTCCACCTCGACTCGTTCCTGGCCGAGCACGGCGGGGATCTGGCCGCGGACGTGATCGTCATCGCCGACTCCGGCAACTGGCGGGCGGGGCTGCCTTCTTTCACCACCTCGTTGCGTGGTCTGGTCGACTGCGAGGTCGAGGTCCGCACCAAGCGACATGCCGTTCACAGCGGAATGTATGGCGGGGTGTTCCCGGATGCGCTGTCGGCTCTGGCCCGGCTGCTGGCGACCCTGCACGACGAGGAGGGCAAGGTTGCCATTGCCCGGTTGGTAGCCGAGGACGCCGATCCGCTGGACCTGACCGAGGAAGAGCTGCGCACCCAGGTGGGGGCTCACGACACACTCGAGCTGATCGGGTCGGGCTCGCTGACGTCACGACTCTGGCGTCAGCCGGCCGTTTCGGTGCTGGCAATCGATGCACCGCGCATCGGTGAAGCCGTCAACGCTCTCGTCCCGGTGGCGTCGGCCAAGGTGAGCCTGCGGCTGGCCCCCGGCCAGGACCCGGATGAGGCGCTCGACTCCCTTACTGATCACCTCGTGTCGCGGGCCCCATGGGGCGCTCAAGTCACCGTCACGCCGGGTGCCAAAGGCCACGCTTTCTCTCTCGAGACCGGCGGGCCCGGCTATTCATCATTCGCCCAGGGCTTCCGGGAGGCGTGGCACGAGGAGCCTGTGGAGATCGGCGTTGGCGGATCCATTCCCTTCGTGGCCGCCTTCTCCTCCGCCTTCCCGGAGGCGGAAATACTGCTCACCGGAGTGGGAGACGAGCTAAGCAGGCCGCACGGGCCCGACGAGAGCGTCGATTTGCAGGAGCTTCGTCGCGGATGCCTGGCACAGGCAATCGCGCTACTGGAACTGGGAGCGCGCTAGCCGGCGATGATCAGACGGGGGTGCAGGTTGGCGGCACCTCGCTCCGCCGAGGGGACACCGGTAAATGTCCTCGAGGGAGCGAGGGTACCCCGCCGCCTTTCTTCCCCGCAGAACGGGGAGACTGTTGGTGCCTACCGGCCCCAGTTGCCGTTGGCCAATGCCGGTGCCGACACGGCCAGGAATGTCATCAAGCTGAGGGTGAATACGTAGATGCGCCTGCGCACGATTTCCGTCTCCTGTTTCGGGTACGTGATAGGTATCGCACGCAGGTGTCTGCGGGGTGTCTCAGGTGCTGAGAGGTCGGGAGCTACCTTGCGCTCATTGGCGGCGGCCGCGGGTGAGAACCGTGTGGCCGGCCCGGCGCAAAACATCAATGTCACGTCGGGCGGTTGCCGTACTCACTCCTAGTGCATCTGCTAGGTCAGAGACGGTCGGAGCCGCGCCTGCTGCTTCTGCCTCGGCCGTCAATCGCAGCAAACGGCGGCCGCGGCGGGCCGACCCGTCGGGCAGCAGCTCGTCCAGAGGATGGTGGGTTGTCCAGGCCACATCCAGCAGTTCGGCTGCGTCGACGGCGCGCCCGGTGGGGGCCCCGATCGCGGCCAGTCGGGCTGTGATCCGCTGGGGTCGTCCGGCCTGCCAGGCAGCCTCGAGTTCCCGGTTGAGTGGAACGCGGTTGATACTGCGCTTGGTGTCGGACGAGCTGAGACCGTCGAGCCGGAGCAGCAGTGCGGCGTGAGCCGCTTCCAGTGCTGCGAAAGCCGAGGCACGGTCCCCGTCAACCTGGAGGGCCCGCATGCGCCAATAGAGAAGCTCTGCCTCCTGGGCCGACCCGGTGTAGTCCGCAGTGATGGCGATGGCCCGTTCAGTCTCGGAGAGCAGCACCAGGGCCCGCGCTAGTGGCACATTGAGGTCGGGCAGCAACCACTCCAGTCCCGCTTCCACACACTCGGCGCGGGCCCCCTCGGCCACCGCCAGGCCCTCGCCAAGGCGTCCGGCGTCCAGGAGGAGGTGCGCCTCGGTGCGCTGCAACTGGAGGCGGGCGCTAGCTCCGTCGGGTCCCGAGGCCAACTCCGTTCCCCGGGCCAGCAGTTCATGGGCGGCCGGGCGGTCTCCCCGCCGACGGGCGACCTCGGCCAGCGTGCCAAGGCAGAGGGCTGCTCCGGGCCCATGTCCCAGTGACTCGAAGATTCCGAGAGCTTGGGTGCTCTCGTGGTCGGCCGCTTCGTCGTCGCCGAGGAAGTGCCGAAGGCTGGCCAGGTTGGCGGTGGCCATGGCCAGGCCCCGCTGGTTGTCAATCGCGGCGAAGACGCTGCGGCTGCGTTCCATCGGGGCCAATGCCCTGGCAGCCTGGCCGGAAATGAGGTAATGGTGGCCCAGGTTGAGCGCGTTCATTGCCGTTCCGTACCGGTAACCGATCTCGTCGCTCAGAGCGGCAGCTCGCTCCAGGGTGGGTTCGACCATTCCCCGGTCGCCCATCTCTCCGTACAACACGGCTTGAGATCGGACGGTCCCGGCCTGTCCCCGCTGGTCGTGATGGTCCTGGTAGAGAATCCCTGCCCTGGCCAGATGGTCGGCCGCTTCGGCGAACCGCTTCTCCTCTGCCAGAGCATCGCTCAGCACGTGCCTGAGATCAGCTTCCAGCACACTATCGACCGGGGCCAGATCAAGGCCACCGACCAGCCAGTCAATGGCCTCCCGGTGACGCGACCTCCAGCTGGCAATGGTTCCCAACACCAGCAGGTCACGGGCCTGGCCGACCGGGTCGTCACGCCCGGTGTCCAGGTCGAGGGCGCGGCCCGCCAGCGTGGCCGCTTCCTCCAACTGCGAGAGGGATGCCAGCAGCCAGGCTCGCCGCCTGGTTGCCTGGGCGACGAGGCCTGGATCTTCCCCGACCAGTTGATCGAGCCGGTCGAGCAGGCGCCGCTGGCCATCCCGGTCGGCCAGGACCTCGAGTGACTCCTCGTGGGCGAACAGAACGCGGGCCTGGTCGTGATGGTTCCAGGCGGCTAGTTCGGCTTGCTCGAGTGCCTCCTGGTATCGGTCGCGGGCGGTGGCATATGCGCTGAGTCGACCGGCTTGATGGCCGGCTTCCTCCAAGTAGCGGGCGGCTTCGGACGGGACGTCTCCCAGGCGGAAGTGGTAGCCGAGCGACGCCGGATCCTCGCCCGACACTCGCTGGAGCTGCCAGGCGAGCCGACGGTGGAGTGTCGGACGCTCGCCGGCGGGCATTGATTGGTAGGCAACCCGGCCAAGCTGGTCATGGGACAGTGCGTACTTGCCTTTGGCGGTGGAGATCATGCCGGCCTGGATGAGGTAGTCGACGGCATCGAGAGTCTGCCCACGGGGGATCTCACACACCTCCGCCAGGTCATCGATGTCCATCCCGGTCCCGCCGACGGCCAGAGCCCAGGCGGTGTAGCGGGCCTCGCCCGGCAACGCGGCCAGCCGGCTCGAGATCAGCTCGAAGACGGTTCCCGAGACCGGAAGGCGGTCCGGGTCGAGTGTCGGAACGGCGGTGGGAGGCTTGAGTGACTCGGCCACCTGGCGCTCATGGAGGGCCCGCAGGGTTTCCAGGATGAAGAGCGGATTGCCCCCGGTGTCGGCATGCAGGCGTGTAGTGAGCCTTCCCGAAGAGTTTTCGGGCATCAGGCGCCGCACCAGTTCGCCGGCTTCGGAAGGGGAAAGGGCTTCCAGGACGACCCGCGTGTGTCCGCCCGCCCTGTCGAGAGAGCGCACGGCTTGCCACTGGTCTGGCCGGTTCTCCATTTCGAGGCGCCGGTAGGCGATGCAGATGAGCAGAGGGGTCTCGGCCAGGTCGCCGGCCAGCGCCTCAAGAGCCCACAGGGTGTCCTCGTCGAGTTGATGCAGATCGTCGAGCACCAGCATGGTTGGGGTGAGTCGGGCCAGCGCCATGAAGGTGCGATGGAGCGCTTCCCGTACCCGGTCCCGCTCCTCGGTTCCGTCCCGCAACGCAGCTCCAGCTTGCAGGTCGGGGGCCCATCGTTGCAACGCCGGGAGCAAAGGGGCCAGCGCCTGGAGCCACACCCCGTCCAGTCTTTCGCGGAGCTGGTGGACCCTCAGCTCGGTCAACCCGTCCTCAAGGGCCCGGCGGAGTCCCTCGAACGGCCGGGTGACACCAACGGTGGCGCTCGCTCCCCACAACACGCTCAGTCCGCGCCAGTTGGCGTCTTCGGCGCACTCGGTGAGCAGCCTGGTTTTGCCGGCTCCGGCTTCTCCCTCTAGAAGCACGATGCCACCGCGGCCGGCCAGCGCATCTTCCATTCTGGCGATAACCTCCTGCCGCTCGTGGGCGCGGCCGACCATGGGAGTTCCGTCCACTTCAAAGAGACGGGTGCGGCTTCCTTCCGACATGGGGACGATTGGAGTCTGGCGCCCGAGGGCGATTTCTTCGCGCAGAGCGACGGTTTCGGCCGCCGGGATGGCCCCGATCTCACTTGCCAGGATGGAGGCACACCGTTCGTACTGAGCGAGAGCTTCGTTGGGGCGGCCCAGCAGATAGCAGAGGCGCATCACCTCGCGGTGGGCCTCTTCATGGAGTGGATCGAGCAACGCCAGGCGCCGGGCATATTGCAGGGCCTGGTCGAAATCCCCCCAACTCTTGCTGAGACGGACGATGTGGTTGAGGACGGTGAATAGGGCCTGGCGGAGTCGTTCCTGCTCCACGACGATCCAGTCGTCATAGAAGCCGGCCAGGAAGTCACCGGTATAGAGACGCACCGCCCCCACCAGAACCTCCAGGGTGTCGGTCCGGCGGTCGAGGTCGGCGCCTCCTTCCCGCTTGAGGGCAGCCAGCGCACGGTCGAACTCGTCGACGTCCAGCCAGGTTCCGCCATCGCCATTGAATCGAATGGTGGTGGGGCTGGCCTGGATGTATCCGTCCAGATGTCCGGCCTCGCCTAGGACGGACTGTATCTGCCACAGGGCATGGCTCAAGCGCCGCCTGGCCTGGGTTTCGGTCATCTCGGGCCAGAACATGCCCGCCAGCAGGTCGCGGGTGGGGGCGGTGTGGCGATGGGCGATCAGGTAGGCCAGCAGCGACCTTCCGGTTCGCGACGCGATCGGCGGGAGTTGCTCCTCCCCGGCTTCCAGGGTGAGCCCGCCGAACATGCGAATTCGCAAGCCGTCCACGATGTCAAGGTAGCCGATCAGGCTTCCAGGTTCCTACAGGTTCGACAGAATGCCGGCCACGAGGTCCGGTTTCTCCAGTAGTAGGGCATGACCTGCCCCGGGCACGATGTGGAGCGTGGCGTTGGGGCCGATGGCGGAGGCCATGGCGGCCGCGATCAACGAGTAAGTGGTGTCTTGTTCGCCGGCCACAACGGCCACCGGCACCACCACCCCGGCGAGACGGTCCCACAGCGGCAGCTGAACACCCTGGCCCAGTCGCCGCAGCTGCCCGGCCACCTCCGAAGCCGACCGGAGCCGGTGCCGACGAGCGCCCTCCCGGTCGAGCCCGGCGAACAGCGGCCGGGCCAGCCACCGCTCCAGGAAGGCTTCGGTGCCGTTTGTCTCAATCCACGCGGCCAGCTCGTCATCCTGGAGGCGGCGGCGGTCCCGGGTGGGCTGGTCTGCGATCCCTGCCGTGGAGGAGATGAGGGCCAGCTTGTCGACCACGGCGGGGTGATCGATTGCGATCTGCAGCGCAAGCCGGCCACCCATCGAGTAGCCGGCCCAGGTGCCGCGGCGCTCCCCGGCCAGGTGAGCGGCGGTTTGGTGAAAGTCGAGTCCGAGCGGGACGGTCAGCGCCTCAGCCTGACGACCGGGGGGAAGGGCATCGACGACGTCTGCCCAGGCGGGTGGGGTCTGGGAGAAGCCGGGAATCAAGAAATAGGGGTGATCTTCGGTCACGAGGCGTCGCCGTTAGAGGGACGGCTGATAGTAGGGGCCTGCCTCAGAAACTCTCCTGTACTCCGGCAGTACCGTGTGCGCATGGAAGTGACGCACACTGGATTCGGCCTGGCCGCCGATCGGGCGCCGGTCGACCTTTTCACCATCGGCAATGGCCAGGGTATGACGGTGGAGCTCATCAGCCTGGGCGCCACCGTCAAATCGGTGTCGGTGCCCGACCGGGACGATCGGGTGGCGGATGTGGCCCTCGGATTGCCGAGCCTTGCCGGCTATCTGGGCAACCATCCTTACTTCGGCAGCACGGTCGGCCGGGTGGGCAACCGCATCGGAGGTGCAGCGTTCCAGCTGGATGGCGAAGTCCACCGGTTGGAGGCCAATGACGGTCCCAACCACCTGCACGGCGGCGTGGTCGGCTTCAGCCGCGCCGTTTGGGAGGCAGAGCCGTTTGAATCGGAGGGTGAGGCAGGTGTGAGTTTCCGCCTTGTCAGTCCCGATGGGGACCAGCGCTACCCGGGGAACCTGGCCGTGGAGGCCCGGTACTCGTTGACCGAGACCGGTGAGCTGATAATGGCGTTCGAGGCGACCACCGACCGGCCGACGCCGGTGAATCTGCTCAATCACACTTATTGGAACCTGTCCGGTGAGGGCGACGTCCTTGATCACTTGCTAAGTGTTGAAGCCGACCATTACTTGCCTGTCGACGCCACGCAGATTCCCACCGGCGCAATCGCTCCGGTAGCCGGCACCGCATTGGATTTCACTGCCCCCAAGGCCGTGGGCCAGGACTTCGACGATGTCCCGGGCGACCGGGCCGGCTATGACCACTGCTACGTGCTTCGCCACCGTTCGGCGCTAGGACCGGCGGCTCGCCTGTGGCACGAGGGTTCCGGCCGGGTCATGGAGGTGACGACTTCTCAGCCGGGTCTTCAGCTTTACACGGGCAACAACCTGTCCGGCTTCGAGCCCCATGGAGGACATGGACGTTTCGAAGGGCTATGCCTGGAAACCCAGCACTTTCCCGACTCCCCGAACCGGCCCGAGTTTCCCTCCACCGTGCTGGAGCCCGGCGAGCGTTACGCCCAGCTAACGATCCACCGATTCTCGATCGAATAGACCGCGGGAACTAGCGTTACCGGATGGATCTTGAGTCGTTTGTGCGTGGCCTTCCCAAGGCCGAGCTGCATGTTCATATCGAGGGCACGCTCGAGCCCGAGTTGATGTTCGACATGGCGGCTCGCAACGAGATCAGCCTCCCGTTTGATTCGGTCGAGGCGGTGCGGGCCGCCTACCAATTCACGGACCTGCAGTCGTTCCTGGATATCTACTACCAGGGGGCGGCGGTTCTACTGACCGAGCAGGATTTCTCAGATCTGATGACCGCCTATCTGGAGCGAGCCCACGCCGATGGGGTCCGCCACGCCGAGATCTTCTTCGATCCCCAGACCCACACCGAGCGCGGCATCGGCTTCGCAACGTTCATGGAGGGGTTCGCCACCGCCCAGCGTGATTGCGAACACCGATTAGGCATAACAACATCCCTCATTCTGAGTTTCCTTCGCCACCTCTCGGGAGATCAGGCGCTGGAGACGCTGGAGGCAGCCTCGCCGTTTCTTGACCGTCTGGTGGCAGTGGGGCTGGACTCGAGCGAGGTCGGAAATCCGCCGGAGCTCTTCGCCGAGGCCTACGAGACCGCCCGGGACCGGGGCTTGCGGGCCGTCGCCCATGCCGGTGAGGAAGGACCACCCGCCTATATACGCGGGGCGCTCGACGTCCTGGGGGCCGAACGCATCGATCATGGCGTTCGGCTGGAGGACGATGATGAGCTGGTCGAACGGGTAGTGCGCGAGTCGATCCCGCTCACGATGTGCCCGCTCTCCAACGTGAAGCTGCGAGTGTTCGACTCGATGGCCGAACACAACCTCAAACGCCTTCTTGATCGGGGAGTGAAGGTGACGGTCAATTCCGATGATCCGGCCTATTTCGGCGGCTACATCGGTGACAACTACCTGGCGGTGGCCGAGGCGCTCGACCTGAGCCGGGAAGACCTGACCCAGCTGGCTCGCAATTCATTGCTGGCAACCTTCCTACCCGCCGAACGGCGGGCAGTTCTGCTGGCCGAATTGGGGGACTACACCGCCTAGCGGGCCGACTTGCGGAGTTATAAAGCGCAAGTCCATGAGAGCCGACAAATAGCAGGTGGAATCTGTGAGGCCCGGCACTCAGTTGCGCCCAGGTGAAATGGCGGCGTCCGACGAGACGGCGGCCGCGTTCGTCCAGGCCTCGGTGCTGGTGTCGGCCGGCCTGGCGTTGGTCCTTCTTGTGCTCGGAGCCATAGGCGCCAACCGTCATTGGTTGGTATTCGGCGCCCTGATGACTGCCCATGTCGGGCTGGGCGTATGGCAATTGCGCCGGGGTCGGCCGGATCCGATGATCTACTTGGCATCGGTCGCGGTCCCGGCCGGGTGGCTGCTGTTCTTCAGTCCGCTGGAGAGCGCCGTGATCCCGGTGTCCGCAGCTGTCGGAATGGGCCTTGCCAGCACTTTCGGTTCGGGTAGGAGGCTGCGGGCTTTCCTGGCGGTTCTCGCCGTCCTTTGGGTAGCCCAGGTTGTCGAGCTGACCTGGCACCTGGTCGGTTCTGAAACCGACTCGCAGCACATCGTCGACGACGCCATCGGCCTCGTTCTCCAGATCGGCCTGTTCGCAGTGACCCGGATTGTTGTCGGCAGGGTCACGGTCTCGGTTCGTGAGAACGAGAGCCTGTACGGAAACCTGTTTGAGAATGCCCTCATCTCGCTGTGGCGTGAAGATTTCAGCCGGGTGCAGGCCTGGTTCGAAGAGCTGCGGGCGACCGGCGTCAAGGATCTGCGGGCACATCTGGAATCCAGTCCCGGGGACCTGGAAGAGGCAATCCGGCTGATTGAGGTTGTCGACGCCAACCGGGCCGCCGCCAGCCTGATCGGGACTGAGGAGAAAACGGATCTGCTCGGCCCGCTTGTGCCTTCCACGATCGGGGCAGAGACATTGCCGTCCTTCGTCGATCAGCTGGAGGCTGTTTGGGAGGGCTGGGACGCCGTGACGACTGAGGTCCACGGACGCCGGATGGACGGAACGAGGTTCATCGGAGCCCTCAACTGGTCCACTACTTCCCGCATGGGCTCTCGTGATCTTTCCAATGTCATCGTCACCATCGAGGACATCACACTCCTCAAGTCGACACAGGCGGAGCTGGCTCGTCGACGCGATCTGATGGAAGCCATGGTCGATGCCCAGGCGAAGTTCATCGACGGAGCCACAGTCGAGGACGTCTACGGCTCGCTACTCGAGTCATTGCTGGCTCATACGGGCAGCCGGCAGGCTCATCTTGCCGAACTGTCGTCGGCTCCTGATGAACCGCTGCGGATCCGGTTGCACAGCCGGGTAACTCGCCGACCCGGTGACCCGAAATCGGGCCCGACGGCCCGGCCCGATGTCGGGTCGATGGCCCAGCTGTTCGAGCGGGTCATCCGCACTCCGGGAGCTCACATGTTCCTGCAGGCCGGCGAGGCCGAGTCGCTCAATGTCGATTTCGAGTCCTTCCTCGGGATACCCATTCGCATCGGCCGTGAGGTGCTCGGTGTTCTGGCGCTGGCCGATCGACCGGGAGGCTTCCCGGCCTATCTGGCCGATGACATGGACCCGATCGTCACCACTTGTGCCAACCTCATCCAGGCGCACGCCTCCGAGCGGCACCGGCGGGCGGTCGAAGCCGAACTGCGCGCAACCGAAGCCCGCTTGCGCACCGTCATGGGCGGAGTGCCGATCAGTCTGTTCATGATTGATCGGGGCGGTGTGTTGACTCTGGCCAGTGGCGCCGGCCTGGAAGCTATGGGAATCGACCCGACCGCAGCCATCGGCCAATCGGCCTTCGACCTGTTTTCCACCAGTCCCGCCATGATCGACCAGATCCGCCAGGCGCTGGGAGGCCAGTCCGTTGCCGACCTGATCAAGATCGAGGGCAGGACCTTCGCTACCACCCTGCGGCCCTTCGGTGACTCCGAT